>WNGG01008016.1_pt1 | contig 16219 bp, 17 predicted proteins | sample 5400661 | NCBI WGS metagenome assembly WNGG01 (sample SAMN13153372, study PRJNA577476) | soil metagenome | isolation source: 100 cm soil or saprolite under Garry oak tree replicate 1 | place: USA:California | collected 2016-06-15 | reverse complement strand
ATACAAGGGCGTCATGGCAATATGGGAACCCGTCTCATCCACGAACACCAGGTCCTGGCTCGCTAACTGGCGGGCTTGCTCGCGCCAGGCTGCCCGAGCCCTTTCATCTTGTTCGCGGGCAACGAGCGTCTTTTTTTTCGCGTCCAGCCCAGGGAAGCTCTGGCGCGACTGATGCTGGCCGTACTCACCTCGATGCCATGTTCGGCTTGGAACAGCCGGCAGTGTTCTTCTCGTGTCGCATCGGGATGGGCTTCTAACTGCGCTCTCAAGTGGGCCGTGACCGGTCTCTCGTCGTTGTTTGAGATAGCGTTTGATCGTCGCCACCGAGACCGCAAACGTCTTGGCAATCTCGGCCTGGCTCTGTCCGGCATCGACCGCTCGCACGACTCGCTGCCGTAAATCTTGTGAATAGGCTCATATAATAGTTTGAGTATGATCTCCTCAGGGAAGTTCCCTCTGAGTTAAGGTATACTGGTGTGAGTCGCGGGAGAGCCGGAGTATAGGCTTGAGACCTGTGAATGCATCAACAGTGATCTCCCCATGAAAGACCGCTCCCCGCCCACCAGGGTCTTAAGGGTCTATGAGGCTTGTTGCAACAACTAGCAGTTCAGAACGAGGAGCTGCAGGAAATATGATTGCCTATCCAGTATGAGCTGACGCTCGCCCTGAGTGGTCGGGTTTCTCGCTGACCAAGGCCGAAAAGTTGAACAACGGCGTAGGAGGACGTCGAAGAAGCGGGCAGGGATGACGAAAGAAGCAAAGCAGGTGGGGAATGAGTATGACTCTATCGACTCCCTCATCGGAGGAAGCCAACATCAAGTACGTTTGCGGAATCGATATTGGAAGTCAAACTTGCTCGGGCTGCATCACACGGCCTGACAAAAGCGTGGTGGTCAAGTCAATCACCTTTGCCAATGCCAGAGAAGGCTGGCAAGTCTGGGAAAAGAGACTGAGCCAGTTGGAGGTGGAACCCAGCCAGATCCTCATCGGGATGGAAGCCACGTCCCGCTATGGGGAGAATCTGTATCACGAGTTGCAGAAACAGGGCTATGTGCTGCGTCTGTTGCATCCGCGGCAAACGCATCAGTTTCACGAGCAGCGAGGGCTCCGCGCCAAGACCGATCGACTCGACGCGATGACCATCGCCAGGGCGTTGTTGAGTGGAGAGGCTCGAGCTGGCTATGTACCAAGTGAGCGGGTGGCCACCTACCGGGAACTGGTCCGCCTCCACACCCAGTTGAGTGATGAGGCAGCTGCCTATCAAAACGAGATCCAGGCCCTGGTGGTTGTCCTCTTTCCAGAATTTACCCAGGTCTTTGCCGATCCGTGCCTGCCCAGTGCGTTGGCTGTGCTCAAAAGGTATCCCAGTGCCCAGGATATCGCGATAGCAGGAGTTGAGGCAATTACCCAAGTGCTGCGAGCCCAGATACCAGCGCACTATGGCCGTCCGACAGCAACAAAGCTGGTTGAGTTAGCTCGTTGCACGGGAAGCAGTGGCCGAGCACTGAGTGGACGATCGACCAGCCTGCGTATCCTTTGTGATCAATTGGAACATACACAAGCCAATCTGGCTCGGTTAGAAGCAGAAATCGAGCAACTCCTGATCACTGATCCAGGAGTCAAGGGCTTGCAGCAGATCCCTGAATTTGGCCCCAAGACGGTAGCCGTGTTGCGCGCCGAGTTGGGCGATGTACAGCGCTTCGCGCATGTGGATGAGGTGATTGCCTATGGAGGCATGGATATCGAGATCAAAGAGAGCGGGCTGTGGAAAGGCAAAGCCAAACTTTCCAAACGCGGCAGTGGCTTGCTGCGACGGATGTTGTATCTGGCAGCGCTGCGCAGCATTCATCTGGAGGGCTCGGCTTTCGGGGCCTACTATCAGCCTTTAGTCGCGCGCGGACTCAAGAAAGGTTCGGCCCTGATGGCCGTGATGCGGAAAATGCTGGCGGTGGCGGCCCACTTACTGATGCACGAAGAAGAGAACTATGATCCCAGCAAAGTGAGTGCGGGTGCCGTTGGGTGCTAGGCGAGGCGGTACCCGCACTCACCGGGCTTCAAGCATGTGAGCAGCCTTCAAGGGCTGTTGAGAGGAGAGTATGTGTGTCTGCCGGCTCTGCCTGGTACTCACTTCTTTCATGGCAAAGCTTGACAGATTTTATGGCTTCTTTCATGCCTGCAGTATAGCATAGCTCAACTCTTTTGTACACCGCTCTAGTGCTTCTCCATGATCCTCTGTTGAACAAAGGAAGCGCCTTTCCAGAAGATGAACGGCGCGAGTTCGGCTTATCAGGACTGTTACCGCCACGTATCGCCTCGATGGGGGAACAGGTAAAGCGCACCTATGGGAACTACCTGCACAAAGATGACGACCTGGAACGCTACATCTTCCTGGCCTCCCTCCAGGACCGGAACGAAGTGCTCTTCTATCGCTTACTGTCTGAACACATCCACGAGATGAGCCCGATTGTCTATACGCCGGTGGTGGGTCTCGCCTGCCAGTACTACAGCCATATTTATCGCCGACCTCGCGGGCTGTATATCTCTTATTCGCAGCGGGATGAGATCGACGCCATCTTGCACAATGCGCCATCGCGGGCTGTGCGTGTGATTGTAGTGACGGATGGCGAGCGCATTCTGGGTTCATCCTCTTTCAGCGACTAGCTGTACGAAGAAGTACCTCTCTCGTCCAGAGACGTGATGACCTGGCGGCTGGGGGTGACCAGAATATGCCCTCTCGTTCAGCAACATGAGGCGAGCACATCCGGGCAGAAGATGGGAGTGGCCAGGCTCTTGAGGCATTTCAGCACTCGTGCCAGCTTGCCGTCTCATCCCGAGCTGCACACGGTCGTATCCGGGCCTGCCAGGCACGAGCGTACCAACTTTGTCAGCTTCCCGCATGGTAGGCCTCTTCATCGTGGATCCAGACACCTGTGACGGTTTGAGTCGAGCGCACTTCCATCACGAAGCCACCGCTTGCCGGAACAGTGGGTACACGGCGCGAAAGAACTTGCCGAGCTCCCGAACCAGGCGAAACAGTGGCAGCTTCCCTTTGACCGGGTCCAGATGCTGGAACAGCATCTCGGTGTAATGCACCCCGACGTGTCCGGCGAGAGCGGAGCGCAGGCGCCTCGACTCGCCAACGGGGATCACCTGATCCCCACGATCGTGCAACAGGACGATGAGCGGGGCATGAAGATCCTTCAGGTAATGCAGCGGAGACAGAGCGGCCAGGCGCTCTTGCATGATGGGAGGCAAGCGATGCAGCGCGGTCTCCGCATCGTCTGCGTCGGGCGCAGTGAGCAGTGCATACACGGCTCGGCCATCCGCTGACAGGCCGCGACTGTCGAGATGTCCACCCTCATTGGCGAACGCGCTTTGAAACTGTTCTGCTTCGCCTGGTTCCAGCCAAGCGGTCAGGGAATGGACGAAGACCTTGCGGGTCAGTGGATCGACCCGCCACGGCTCACGCCCATCTCCGCAGGAGCGGGTGGCACTGGCGATGTCCCGCGCGAACGTCCACATGGAGGAATAGGGAGCGTAGGCCCCAATGAAGCCGACGCGGTCTCGTATGAGGGGACTGGCAGCCGCCATCAGGGCGAAGGCGCCTCCCACACACGTGCCGAGCAGGCCGCTTCTCGCAGGGTCCACAGACGGTTGCTCAATGAACCAGCGATACGCCAGGGCGATATTCTCAATGTCCTCGGGATCGAGCCGGAAGTCCCGCATCGCGGGCGACCAGTAGAGCAGAGCGGCGAAGCCAGCACGAGCCAGCGCTTTCCCCAGGCGCGGCACCTGCGGGTGATCGACGCCGAAAGGAACGACACCGAGGCACACCACGATGCCAGGATGTGGACCGCAGGCCCTCGGCCGGTAGAGATCGCCTTCGGCCTGGCCAAAACGCGTCGGATACCTTACCTTCTCAATCACCGGTGGCTTTGTCACCCAATCAACCGGTCGGGAGGGCAGCATCGGAAAGACTTTGAGGAAGAAGATCGTGGCCTTGGCCACTGTGCGGATCGGCCGCGTCGCACGGGTGAAGACAGGAAGCATGTGTGGCATCCGGTGATCAATCCTGGCGGATGAAACGTTCGGTGAAGATGTAGATGTAGTCATAGGTGACCTCCTTGTTCCTGCGTGGTGGATAGATTCCTCTCGTGAGAGCGTAGCATCGGGCTCTCACATTGCCATCACAATCGTGAGTTCCACCGTCACACATCTATCACAAGTGCTGGAGGACCTCAGTACACCAGGGCGTAGAAAAAGGTCGAAAGTTATGCAGGCGCAACCAGGGTGGCTTGAGTACCTACCTTCGCCATAACCCTGGCTGCGGACTTGCTTGACCAGTTGAACGGGTGTGCTTGCGCATTCCATTCCAAGACAAAGGCCATGATCCGCTGTGCCAGATGATCCAGATCAGAGAAGGAGCTTCTGCGCAAGCGCTTTCTTTGCAAGATGCTGAACCACTGCTCGAGTCTTTTTCATCCGAGGCGGTAATGCGACTTCTCAAGAAGTGGCAGATGAAGCGGGGATGAGTCGCGAACCAGGCTTGAACTTGTTTGCCCTTATGGATGCTGGCGTTACCCGCGCCCGAGAAAGATGCGCTTCCCCCCGGCAGGAGTCTCCTGATCGAGCGAAGGTCTTGCAAGGTGATGAATGCTGCCTGGCGTTTGCGTCGCGCGGTGAGAGCCGTGACCTTCCCCGTCCGCGTATCAAAAGTAGCGAATAGGGGCCTCGCACCAGCGCGCTGGTACTCCTGCTCCACACGTGTCGGCAGCCCTGGCGCGCGAGGGGAGTGTTGGAGCTAAACGAGGCCAGGGCTGCCGATTCGTCTTCTCGTCAAGACAGAGAACGCGCGCGCCTGCTCGAAGCCGGGCGGGTATACAGCTCAACCAGCAGTTGCACCTGCGAGGCCTCCCGCTGATCCTGAGGCACCTTTGGGGAAAGCCACAGGTGAGAACGCCAGGGTGTGAGCTTGTGGGAGTGTAAGATGCGCCGGATCGTTGTTGGAGCAATGCTCTCGACAAGCCCATCTGCTCTCACCTGGCGCGCCAATTCGGCGCAATCCCGACTTCCGAAAGGGAGCGGCCAACCCGATCCGGTCGTTCACACGCAAGTTTCACGACAGGCAAGGCAATCTCTGGAGAGAAAACGGGAAGGCGGCCTGGTCGTAGCTGCTCGAAGAGGCCCGCAGGCCCTTGCCGACTCCACCGCTTCACCTACTTGCGCAGGTTGCGTTCTGTGAGGCCTACCTGCCTGGCTGTAGAGACAGAGGACAGGCCTTGTTCGAGCAGCAACAAAGATCGGGCACACCTGGCTAAGCCCAGCGATGTTTTCTGCTGACGCAACCATCTCTGATGGGTGGCACGAGTGTGTCCATCTATCCGAATGACCCACTTAGCAGAAATGTTCTTTAGAGAAAACGCCGTTGACCCCTCTTCACATGAGGGACGATGGTTGTTGCTGTAATTTGCCCAGTAACCTTGCCACTTCACCATCAATGATGGGATATGGAAGGGGTGGCGAGTGGTCAGTCCGCCTGGCTTTTTTGATCAGATACCGCTATCGGTCCCACATGCATGCTGTGACGGCTTTGTGAGAGGGAAGCCTCCGCATGTGACCTCTCTGTGATGTCCATCCAGTATGCTATGGATAGCGCATTCTAGGAAGACCGATACTCCACGCGAATAGGTCTTCTCCCTCACCCCTCTCGGAATAGTCTGGTGCATTTTTCCCGCTTTCGCCATTCTCCTCGCTGTGTCCTTTCGGAGGGCGGGGGACCCAGTGCGTTCGGCCCAGATGCCTCACAAGAGGTGGGTCATCAGATGGCAAGCTGGGACGACAGACAGCAAGGTGACTGAGTGTGTGCGTGCGGGCCCCTTTGGGGATGGCGATGTGATGTCCATCCAGTCTACTGGTGCGTGGAGGAGTGTATGTAGGAGTTCGTGCCGCTCTCAGGATGGCCAACACCTCCTGTTCAATCGGCGACACAGGTATGAGCACAGGAGGTGTTCTATGTTCGGTATAGGATTAGCAGCCCTTGGAGTCGTTTTGTTGGGAGTGTACCTGCGCTTCATCCGTCCCTGGCAACTGCGGTGGGGGGCGACCGACGAAGAGGTTGGGCGCGCCATGCCCGGCGATGAAGTGGTCAAGCATCCCACGTTTAACGCCACACGGGCTGTCACCATCCAGGCGCGACCGGAGGAGATCTGGCCCTGGCTGGTGCAAATTGGCATCACACGAGCTGGCTGGTACAGCTACGATTGGTTGGATAATCTTGGCAAGCCCAGTGCCCAGCGCATCCTCCCCCAATTCCAGCAGGTGGCAGTCGGCGACGTGGTACCGCTCAGTCCAGATGGAAAACAGGGCATGCGGGTCAAGGCCTTTGAACCGAATCAGTGGATGCTCTGGTGGGATAAGAAAGGTGAGGCTACCTGGTACTGGGGGCTTTACCCACAGGATGACAGCCAGACACGCCTGATTACGCGCGTGCGCATGCATTACCGCTGGCTCAGGCCTTCGATCCTGTTTAGCCTGCTTGTGGAGTTCACCGACATCGCGATGATGCGCAAATGTATGCTGGGCATCAAGCAGCGGGCAGAGCGTGCGAGCAGCCAGACCCCTGAACCCATCGGAGCAACAGGATACCGTCAGCCTCGAGCGGACGAGCCAGGTATCCAGGGCACCCAGGTCGAGATCAAAGCCACACCGTAGCACACGAGAGATCGGAGAACAACCATGACACAAACAGATCCACATACCCCGTCTGCCGGACAGCCACCAGAATATCGCGAAGAATTCCAGGTGATGGGTGAGCAGTTGCTCACGACCGTGGAACAGCTGCTTCACGAAGGCAACGTCCGTCGCATCAGCATCAAACACGAGGGCCACACCGTGCTGGAGATTCCCTTGACTATCGGCGTCGTCGGCGTGCTGGTCGCACCCATGCTGGCGGCGGTCGGTGCGATTGGCGCAGCGGTCACCAACTGCACCATTGAAGTGGTACGGACAGAGCCGCCAGAACAAACCGGCGGGCCGCCCCCTGCGCAAGGGAGAAGCCACCCTCCTTTCGCAGCCTTGAGCGGCCAATCGTACTCGATTGCGCACAGCGGGATGCGGTTGTTTCAACAGGGCGCGATCAAGACACTGATGGGTGGGACGGTGATCGACCTGGTGAGTGCCCCCATCGAGCCAGGAGAGTATCGGCTGGACATCACGGTCACGATGGGCGGCGTCGAGATTTTCCTGCCCCGCTGCGTCCAATTTACCCTGGAGGGAAGCGCCATAGCGGGCGGGAGAAATGTGCATGAGGGGCCTGAGGTCTGGGAGACCATGAAGCAGAAGCTGCGCGACCTCGTCACTCTGCCCGATCAGCCGCCCGATTTCGCGCTCGCCCCATCCAATCCGGAGCGACCGGTTCGCATCCACTTTGTGACGCATATTACGATGGGTGGCATCGACATCTATCGCTTCTGAAACCTCCCCGCGCTAAAGCAGCGGGGGTTCCTGTTGCTCACCCAACGCTTCTTGTTTCTCGGTGAAGAGCGCAAGCTCTTGTTGAGGATAGGCAGGACTTTTAAGCCGACGCGCTCCGGCACGGACAGCTTTGCGAGAAGCCAGCAGGCCCATGCTTCGGGGCAAAGCATGCCCCTCATTCGCACGTTGTTGTAGCCCTTCTATCACGGCTCGCAGGCGCGGCTCCGCACCTTCCCAGACGTGCTGGGTGACAGAGGGGATGGTCTGATGCGGTCCAAGGTGGGCCAGTAGGAAGGCTGAGTACAGATCACGCTGCACTGGCCCACATCCACAGGGGCAGGTATGCCAACGTTGTGACCCGGGCTTCTTCACATACTGCTGGCACTGATGGCAATACTGAGACAGTTTGGTTTGGTAGGCTGAAACTTCGCGTAGGGTGCCGCCAGTTTTCGCAACTATGCGGGTCAAATGCGCTACAAACATCCCTGGTGCGCGAAGTCCGATGCTCTTGCCGTACTGCTTTTGCCATCCTTTGAACGAGGTCTTTTCAATGTTGATCGTGTTGCCCACCTGCACGATGTCATGAGCCAACTTACCATGTAGACCCTTGCGGTGGGCTGCGAGTCGGCGTTCCGTGTTGGCGTGCTGCCGCCTGGTCGCTTTGTACCTCTTGCTCTCTTTCCAGCGCAGGCGTGTTTTGCCGTGCTTCTTGACGCGTCCTTTCTCGTCGTAGTTCTCGGGATTGTTGGCACGACGTTGCCGCTCCATCTTGCGCTGCAAACGTCGTTTTTTCCTGGTATTGGGTGCTAATTCCTCACAGAACGTAACGAGATTGGCTTGGCCCTCCTGTGGGACAATGGCAAGGGTTGATGGGCCAATGTCCAGGCCAATGGTGTCGCTTCCTGCCTCATGTTTAGGCTTCCGATAGGCATGGCCCTCTAAGATGAGTTGCACAAAAAAGCGGTTGCCCTCGCAATCGGCTCCCTGCGCTTGTGGGCTGGTGGCACGGCGTCTGATCAGGCGCACATACTTGATCGGGTGGCGTAACCCATGCTGGACCACCGGATCGCGCCAGTCAATGATGGCCGGGATAACCTGCCTGTTCCAGATCAGAAAGCCGCCATCGCCATCGCCCGGGTCAAGGACAAAACGCAACCCCACATCGTTGCGCTTGCCCTCGACGCTATCGATCCCCCGTCCTTTGCTGCGAAAGCGTACCCGCCTGGCTTTGCCCACACAGACACGATTAACGGCTTGATAGGCCCTGCTCGCCAGGGCTTGAGCCATTGTGCTATCGATATGATCGGCGATCCACGAGCGTCGTGCGCCTTTGGCATACTCATGCAGCTCGTATTCCGAAAAGTGATGCTTTTTGCGCAGGTGAGCATACGCCTGTGCTCGTTCCTGCTTGCGCGTAGCAGGGATAGCTCCTGCAGACGCCCAGGCGGGATCATGGCACATCTGATGGAGGCGCGAGTTCGCTTCTCCAAGCAGAGCATTATACAGACACCGAGCTGTTTCCAGATGAGCACGTAAACGGCTCTGCTGGCTCCAGTCCACGCGCAGTGGCAATTCAATGAGAAAGGTTGGTGTCTTTGCTCGCTTCATTGCTTGCTTTGCCTCTCAATGTACGTTTGAATGGTTTCTGCACTCACAAGGCCCTCCGTACTATAGAACGTTGAGCGTGTCCAGAGGGACGGCATACGCTGCAAGTGGGGAAACTCCTCTCTCAAGATGTGAGAAGAACGTCCCTTGATCGCATGAGCGATATCGGTAGGCATCGTATAGGGATTACTACGCAGAAACAAGTGGACATGATCAGGCTGAATAGCCAACCTGATAACGGTCCAATGGTGCGAACTTGCAACCTCTTCAATAATCTGTTTCAAGCGATCATGCACAAGGCCTACCAATACCTTGCGCCTGCGCTTTGGACACCAGATGATATGATAGACAATCAAGTGTACCGTCTGTTGCTCGTGTTGATAGTCCATGTTGATAGTATACACGAACAATACAAAAATACAAGAGATTGGGCCATTCATCCCCGCTCTAAAGAGACGGGGCTTTCTGGCCCTTTTGTGTAAACTGATATCCACTGGGAACTCGCTGCCATCTTTGCGTCGTCCCACCAGGTCAAGGCCCACCCCCATCGGTCGTCGAAGTGGTGTGGTCACATAGGTGCGTCGATGAGCCACATGCGCCGTGTGGAAACGCTCCGGCAGCAGCACTTCCAACGGTTGACCGTTCAGTTCGTCTTGACCGTATCCAAACAGGGTCGCCGCCTGCTCATTCACCAGGACGATTCTCCCCAGAGAGTCGATCACGACCGCTGCGTCAGGGGAGAGGTCCAGATGCGTTCTCGCCTTAGCCATCGTGATGGTGGGAAGGGCCGAGGCTCGTGCCCGTTCGTCCTGGAGCGGTGTCTCCGCTCTCGGAGGCTCGTCCTGGTGGGAGGAGCGGTCGTCTTGCTCGGTGCTCATCGAGATCTCGTCCTTGGTCTCCGGTGAGAGACCCACAAGAGCAGATTCTTTCGTCAGAACCCAGGCGCAGGTCAATCTCCGAAACATCGTTTGGCCTCATCATAGCATATTTGGGTAGTGGCTCACATGAGAAGGGTCGTCACTGCAAACAGTCTGGCAAACACTGCAAGCTTGCAACCTGGCCTCGCCTATGTCCTGGTTCCACCTCATGGCGTTATCCTAGACGTACTCAACGTCTGATACTCTTGGAGGGCAAGGGTACGAGTCAAGCGAATGATCTCTACCCGGCTTTGAGGGTAATCAGAAGAACGCCTCTCTTTGCTATCGTGTGGTAGAGTATCGTGGATGACCTCTGTGACCAGAAGCGCCTGGAACATGAGAACAGAGGAGAGAAGAGTGAGTTTGAAGGAAAACGTGATGCCACAAACACCACACATTGAGCGACATTTCACTGCAGGAGAGACCGTTCGAGACATCGTGATTGGCATGTCAGATGGGTTAACGGTCCCATTTGCTCTGGCGGCTGGCCTTTCAGGTGCAGTAAGTTCGACCACGATTATCATCACCGCAGGACTGGCTGAGATTGCAGCAGGCTCGATAGCGATGGGACTGGGCGGCTATCTGGCTGCTCGCAGCGATGCCGAGCATTATGCGAGTGAGCGTCTGCGCGAACAACAAGAAATTCAAGAGAAGACAGGAGCCGAAAAAGCGGAAGTGATGGATGTTTTCACCTCTTACGGTCTCAGCGAAGCAGAAAGTACTCCCATTGTGGAAGCACTGAGTAGGCGGCCGGATGCCTGGATTGATTTTATGATGCGCTTTGAGCTTGGGCTTGAGAAGCCAGACCCCAAGCGTGCGCTCACCAGTGCCCTTACCATTGCCGCATCCTATGTCGTTGGAGGCTTAATTCCTCTGAGTCCGTACTTCTTCCTCTCACCAGTATCCACCGCCCTACTTTTTTCGGTCATGGCAACCTTGCTCGCATTACTTCTCTTCGGCTATGTCAAAGGGCGTTTTACTGGCGCACGCCCTCTGAGAAGTGCTCTTCAAACAGCACTTATTGGTGGACTGGCGGCAGCAGCAGCCTTCTTGATCGCTCGCCTTATTTCAAGGTAGAGCCTCTCATTCCCTTTGAGTAATGATCAAAAAGGGAATGCCGCGGGAGAGTGAGAGCAGAAAACAGGTGAGAGGGAGAGGGTCCGATGGGAACGATCACCATATCCGGCTTCTGTTCGAGAGCGCGGTGCGCCAGGGGTTGATTGCAGGCATCCAGGATGACGTAGGGTTCCATCTCGACGCCGAGTTTCTTGCGCACGTTGATCTCGGTCAGCACGCCGAATCCTTCAGCCTTGAGCGCCTCTTTCACATGCTAGATGGCAGCATCATAGGGAAGCTTCAGGCTTGTGCCGAAGCCGAAGGTTGTCTACCTCACATCTCTATTCTCCAACCTTCATTTAGCTTTCGCTCGTTCCTGACAGCACTGCGGCCAGCATTCCCTGCTGCGTGAGTTGCTGGAGCAAGATCTCACGGGTGATGTGGCAGGCTTCCAGAATACGAGCGTCCGCCAGCGCATAATGCATCTGGTTGCCTACGCGCTCAGCGCGCACCATCCCACGCTGACGCAGCAAGGCGAGATGCTGGCTCACCTTTGCTTGTCGCTGGCCCAGCAGCGCGACCAGGTCTTTGACGGCTTTCGGTCCCTCACGTACAAAACATACAGGTACATGTCAAGCGTGGCGAACCTGACATCCTCTCATCTCACAAGAGACCTCACCGTTCACTCGAGATGTGATCTTGCTGTGAGAACATACCCCTCTGCTGTGATTGTGCTGTGATACCAGGGCTGTATGCTACTAGCAGAAAGTGATCATTCGCATATGCGAATGAAAAGGAGAAGATTATGGCAGAGGTAATGACGGCGCAAGCCACACTTGAGACAGGAATGCGCTTCGATGCGGAGAGCGGGTCCGGCCATCACGTCACGCTGGATGCCGCCGAGCATGGCGGTGGACAGAATGCGGGCTTTCGCCCGATGGAGCTGCTCTTAATTGGCCTGGCTGGCTGTACCGGGATGGATGTCATCTCGATACTGCGCAAGAAGCGAGAGCCTGTGACCGACTACGAGGTGCATGTCCGGGGCGTGCGCGCCGAAGAACACCCGATGGTGTTTGTTGAGATTACCGTAGAGCACGAGGTCTTCGGCCACCATATTCAGCCTGAAGCGGTGGCACGCGCGATAGAGCTTTCCAAGGAACGCTACTGTGGCGCGGGAGCCATGCTTGGCAAGGTAGCGCACCTCACCCATACCTACCGGATCGTTGAGGCGGTGGAGACATTGGCTGTCGCCACGCCTCTTGTATGATGAGCGTGCTTCATGGCTCGGCCATGGAGCACTGGGAGTGTGACCCTCACTCGTCTTTAGAGAGCGGGGTCAAAAGCAAACAAAGGAGCAAGACCATGGAAGATCGCATGTCGCTTATCGTCTTTTCGGGAACCGTCGATAAACTGATGGCCGCGTCCATCCTCGCCACCGGCGGGGCCGCCATGGGCCTGGAAGTGGAACTCTTCCTGACCACCTGGGGCCTGGAAGCGTTCCGCAAAGGCCACTACAAGACCAACCGGAAGGTGAGTAAGGATTTCGAAGAGTATGGCCCGGTCATGATGGAGCAGATGATGGTGAAGAAGGTCCCCTCCTGGATGGAGAACCTCATGGGTGCCAAAGAGGTCGGGGACGTCAAAATCTATGCGTGCAGCATGACGATGGAACTCTTCGACATGAAACTCTCGGACCTGGAGCCGATCGTTGACGAGGTGACGGGCGTTGCCACCTTCGTCGAGCGCGCCAAAGATGGAAAGATCACGCTGTTCATCTAACCACAACCAGGTGGGTGGTCGCCAGGTCTTCTTGTGGCCACCCCGTTCCCCTACTCTTGAAAGGAGTTGATGACGATGCCAGAACTGACAGAGGTCACGATTGATAAGGAGATTGACGCACGCGGCAGCTTTTGCCCCGGCCCCCTCATGGAGCTGATCCGTGGGATGAAAGCGCTGCCGGTGGGTGGTGTGCTGGCTGTGCTGTCCAGCGATCCGGGCTCGGCGAAGGATATCCCAGCCTGGATTCAAAAAGCCAGGCACGACTACCTGGGAGCCTTTTCGGAGCAAGGCTACACACGCTTTGTAGCGCGTAAGGCACATTAAAATGACGAAGGAGGCGATTGTATGCCCCAACATGTACTGATTGTCGGCGGCGGCGTGGGTGGGACGATTGTGGCCAATCTGCTGGCCCGCTCGCTCTCGCGCCAGGAGGCGGAAATCACCCTGATTGATAGCACCGGGAAACACGCCTATATGCCCGGCTGGCTGTACCTGCCCTTTAACCAGCTCAGCGCCGAAAGCGATCAGCTGATCCGCCCAGAGCGTGACCTGCTGAGCAGCCAGGTGCATCTGGTCACCGGTGAGGTACAGAAGATCGATCAAGAGAACCGTGAACTCCATGTGCATCACAGCCAGGGGCTGGACGAAATCGTTGGCACCGGTGGAGCGAGCGAGGCGGTCTATCCCTACGATTACCTGGTGTTGGCCACCGGGGCGCGCCTGGTCCCAGCAGACCTGCCGGGCCTGGTCGAAGGCGAAGGGAAATGGCACCACTTCTATAGCGCCGAGGGGTCATTGCAACTGCGGCAGGCCCTGCACACCTTTGAGGGTGGACGGATCGTGATCACGGTCGGTGGTATCCCGTATCGCTGCCCGCCCGCGCCGCTGGAATTTACGTTCCTACTTGACGAATGGCTGCGCAAACGTGGCCTGCGCGACCGGACCGAGATCCACTACCTCTATCCGCTGCCGCGCGTCTTTCCCATCGAGACGGTGGCAGAGGTCGCGACTCCGCTCTTAGAAGAGCGCAACGTGAAGTACACTGTCTTCTTCAATACGGAAGCAGTGGATACCGAGCGCAAGATCATCTCGTCGTTAGAGGGGGAAGAGATCCCGTATGACCTGCTGGTGTTAGTACCACCGCATCGTGGTGCACGCGTGATTGAGGAATCTGGTTTGGGTGATGAGCAAGGCTGGTTGCCGACGGATCGCGCCACCTTGGAGGTCAAAGGGCAGCCGCACATCTATGCGCTGGGAGATGCGACCGACCTCCCAGTGTCGAAGAGTGGCTCGGCGGCCCACTTTGAGGCGAAGGTGGTGGCCTATCGTCTGATTGCCGAGATACGCCAACTACGAGCACCCGCCACATCCTCCACGGCCCAGCCTGTACTACCATATGGAGAAGCAACTCTTCAACCGAGCCTACTGGCATATCGTGCCGCAAGGGCTGGTATGAGACACGTCTCACTCCTCTTGTGAGCGTGAGAGTTCTCACTGCGAAGAGCCCTCACGCTCCTGGCTGGCGGTATCCTCACCGGATTCCGCAGGGTCCCAGGCTCGCCTGTGAGGGTTTGACGTCACTGCTGACCAGGGATGGAGGGGGCCGCAGTCCCCTGGTGGGGCACACCATCCCCCAGATGGCGTCCCTGTCTGGGAGATAGGGAACGGGGTGTCTCCGAAAACACACACTCATGCAAAGGATGTGATATGAACAGCGGAAGGGAACAAAAAGATGGAACGCGAGCGAGAAGAGCAACTCTATCGGCTGCAAGCAGACCTCTGCCGGGTCCTGGCTGAACCGACACGCTTGAAACTCCTCTCCTTGTTGGGTGAGAGGCCACGTGCGGTCAAGGACCTGGTCGAAGCGACTGGGGAACGCCAGACGAAGATCAGCCAGCACCTGGCGATCATGCGAAAGCGTGGCATCGTACGAACCCACCGCGTCGGGGTGGAAGTGCGTTATTCCCTGGCTGATCCACGTATCCTGGAAGCCTGCCAGATCACGCGAGAAGTCCTCCTCCAGCAACTGACACAACAGGCGAGTCTGGCCGCACCACTTGTTGAAGCCTCGGGGAGCTGACGATTCCCACTCTATGTAGCCAGGCCTTCGGTGTGAGGAGCTGCTATAACACCAGGCTCCCTCCCCTGGGATACAATGCAAGGAGGAGTACGCTTACCCTATATTTCAGAAAGGAGCTTCGCTCATGTCACCGCTACTCGCATTGCCTCCTGTCGATGGGGTAGAGATCACCACCATCATGGATAACTCGCTCGATCTGCTGATGTCTTCGACGCCCGTGGCACGTCGTTTCCCTCTGCCGCTCTATGGATTCATGCGTCATCAGCTTCGCGCAGAGCATGGTGTTTCCTTGTTAATCACTATCATCGACCAGGGAAAGCGTGAGACGATCCTGTTTGATACCGGAGTGACGCCTGATGGAGCATTGCACAACCTGCAAGTGCTGGGCATCGACCTGGGTACCATTCAGGCGATTGTCCTCAGCCATGGTCATACCGACCATACGCACGGACTGGATGGCTTCCTCGACAAACTTGGCGCACGGCGTATGCCCATCTTGCTCCATCCAGATGCCTTCCTCAAGCGTCGTCTTGTCTATAACGATACGAGCGTCTTGGACTTACCACCTCCGTCACTCCATGACCTGGAGCGGGAGGGGATAGAGCTCTTGGTGGAGCGTGGCCCCTCGTTTCTGATCAATGGCAAACTGCTTGTTACGGGGCAGATCGAGCGTACCACGAATTTTGAGCAAGGATTGAAGAACCAGCAGGCGGAGGTCGATGGGACCTGGCAACCTGATCCATGGGTGTATGATGACCAGGCTCTTGTCATTCACATACGCAATAAGGGGTTGGTCGTGGCGACCGGCTGCGGACATGCGGGTGTGATTAACATTCTACGGCAAGCGCGCGCGCAGACAGGCGTTGAACAGGTCTACGCTTTGCTAGGAGGCTTCCATCTCACCGGGGCCCTCTTCGAGCCGATCATTCCTCAAACGGTTGAGGCATTACAACAGATCAACCCGGCGGTCGTCGTGCCTGCGCACTGCACAGGATGGCGCGCGACGCAACGGATTGCTCAGATGCTGCCAGATGCATTTACACCCAATAGTGTCGGGACTACCTTCGTGTTCATGGGTGAGTAGCGGTACCACATTCCTGAAGAGTTCTGTTGATTCTGCGCGAATGTTTATTCTTGCAAGGGCATCTGAGTACAGCAAAGCATTGAAAAGGGTCTGAATTCAGCTAGTCGCAAGCAAGTTAGGAACGGCTATGGGTAATATGGCAGGTTCATCCTCCCAGGCATGAGCGTACCAACTTTGTCAGCTTCACGCATTGTAGGCCTCTTCATCGAGGATCCAGACACCTGT
>WNGG01006018.1_pt1 | contig 16219 bp, 13 predicted proteins | sample 5400661 | NCBI WGS metagenome assembly WNGG01 (sample SAMN13153372, study PRJNA577476) | soil metagenome | isolation source: 100 cm soil or saprolite under Garry oak tree replicate 1 | place: USA:California | collected 2016-06-15 | reverse complement strand
GGGGCAAGATTTGAACTTGCGACCTTCAGGTTATGAGCCTGACGAGTTACCGGGCTGCTCCACCCCTCGATAACCCGCTGCGCGCCTTTAAGGGGAACCGCTTTCCGCGAAGCGGGATGAGTGACCTAACGCACATTCCGCGCCGTAGCTTTGTGACAAAAGCTATCCGTGAGCCCCCTCCGTCAGGAACGAAAACTGGCACGAAACAGGATGGTGGGGGAAAGCGCACTCGACGTCGTTCAGTGCGCGTTTCGATCCTGACTCCGTGAATCAGGGTGTCGTGAATCAGGGTTGTCGTCACATCGGCCGTCGACCATAATCTCCTGGTCCCAGCAACGAATGAATGCCCGAAACATGAGTGAGCCAGAAGCACAACATGAGGCTTCCGCGGGCGCGCCCAGCGGGCAAGACCGGCCTCCACGTCAGGAGCCGCCTCGTGGCAAGAAGCCTGGCTCCTCTCGGGGCACCCTGATCGGAATTGCCGGCGGGCTGGTGATCGCTGGAATAGCCGCCGTCGTCGTATTGCCCAGCCTCGTCGGCGACAAACCGGCTGGCGTTGGTGAGGAATCCACTCTGGAAGTACTTGTACCAGCCGACATCAATGCAGCTCTTCCTACCCTCGATCCGGGAACTTCGAAAGCAGCGGTGGATGACGCGAAGAACTGCAAGGCGCCGCTGGCATGGGTGACGTTGACGCAACGACCGAGTGGGCATGGTGGCATGGTGCGCGTCCGTTCGGGACAATATGTGTCGCCGCCGATCAATCTCACCACCACACCTCAGCGCGTCGCTGTTCCCTATCCTGCGCCTTATCCCGCGGGCCGTGGAGTTCTTACATTGGTCGGAGAGGCGGACCAGGTGGGGTTCTACCTGACGCCCGGGGGCGTTCACGACGTGAACGGCACGTATTCCGTCAACGTGCATTGGCAGGTTCGCAACCCGTGCCCATGAATCTGAAAATGGGTAATGCGCAAGTGGGTGAACTCGACGCCCTGATCGGGAATTGCCGGCAATGAAAAACTTCTTCCGCAACCATCCCATGGTCGGCATGTGCATCGCCATGCTTGTGGCCGCGGTCGCCACCCACTGGATCCTCAATCCGAAATCCGGTCCATTGAGCGCAATGACATGGGCGAACTCGCTCACGATCGGTGCCGTGCTTCTGATCATGATGGCCGGGTTCGCACTGACCTACGTGGCGATGCGGCTCGGCAGCGACCCCACCGGATTCGGATTGGTCCCTCTCGGGGAGGGCTATACGCCCGGGCGTCGGCTGAATGTGGATTCTCCGGCCATGTCTGTCCGCAGCGCCGACGAGGTGCTCGACGAACTCGACCAGATGATAGGGCTCGGCTCCGTCAAGGAGGAGGTCAACAAGCTGCTGGCCGGCATCGAAGTCGAGCGCAAACGCCGTGAACAGGGCTTGCCCGTGGCGAGGGTGGGCCGGCACATGGTGTTCACCGGGCCGCCCGGCGTCGGCAAGACCGAGATCGCGCGCGCTCTGGGGGAAATTTATCGCTCGCTCAAAGTGCTGCGCAAAGGGCATGTGGTGGAGGTGCAGCGCGCCGATCTGGTCGCAGGTTATATCGGGCAGACGGCCATGAAGACGCTGGACAAGTGCAAGGAGGCACTCGACGGCATCCTCTTCGTCGATGAAGCCTACTCGCTCGCGGGCGAAGGCAAGGATTTCGGCCACGAGGCAATCGCGACGTTGATGAAGTTCATGGAAGACAACCGCGACCGCATCATGGTGATCGCCGCCGGATACCCCAATGAAATGCGGCGTTTCATCGCCACGAATCCAGGCATGGCGAGCCGCTTCAACAGGACCATCGAATTCCCGGCCTATGAGCCGAAAGAGCTGGCTGCGATCTTGCGATTGATGGCCAAGCGACAACGCGCGGAGTTGCCCGACGTACTCGAGCAAAGCCTGGTCCCCTGGATCGAATCCCAGTGGAGGAGCGAGGGCTGGGGCAACGCTCGCGAGATGCGCAACCTTCTTGATAAGGCGGGCGAAGCCCAGTCCTTGCGCGTGGCCGTCGACCCCACCGCCGACATATCCAAGATCGAGATGGTCGACTTCGAAAGCGTAGGCGTGTCTTTGGTGCGAACATACGTCCCGCCGCCGGCGCCTCCGCCCGTGCCGACCATACCAACTCCGGCTCCGATCGTCGTTCAACACTCGTTGGTGCCTTCTTCGCCTGACCATCTGGCGCCACGCTCCGGGCGCAGGCTGAAGGTTGAGGCCACCATCCCCCCTGAACGCACGCTCGATCAGGCGCTGGACCGCCTCGAAGAGATGGTCGGGCTGGAGTCGGTCAAGGAGGAGGTGAACAAACTCATCTCGGCGCTTGAAGTCGAGCGCTTGCGCCGCGAGCAGGGGCTCGTCATCGCGCCCATCAGCCGGCACATGGTATTTAGCGGCCCGCCCGGAGTGGGGAAGACCGAGGTCGCGCGCGCACTCGGCGAGATCTATCGCTCACTCACCGTGCTGCGAAAAGGTCATCTGGTCGAAACTGACCGCTCGGGTCTCGTCGCGGGCTATATCGGCCAAACCGCTCCCAAGACGCTCGACAAATGCAGGGAAGCGCTCGACGGCATCCTGTTCATCGATGAAGCATATTCGCTTGCCCGACCGGGTAACGATTTCGGCCAGGAGGCAATCGATACGTTGCTCAAATTCATGGAGGACAACCGCGACCGCATCGTCGTCATTGTGGCGGGTTACCCGAATGAGATGCAGCGAGTTTCCGCCCTATGCCGCAAGCGAGCTCGCCGCCATCCTGCGAGTGATGGCAAAACGACAGAACTTCGTATTGCCTGACAATCTCGAGTCCAGCCTCGCTCCGTGGCTGAAGGTGGGCATGCGCAACAAGTCCTGGGGGCAGGCGCGCGAGATGCGAACGCTACTCGAGCGTGCGCGCGAGGCCCAGGCCACCCGCATTGCGCACGACCCTTCAGGGGACGTGCGTCAGATCGCCATGGCGGATATCGACGCGGCCATCCAGATTTCCGGATATCGCGAGACCGTGCCGGAGACGATCAGCGATACAATCGTCAGGATTCCCGCGCTCCGTCGCTCGGTCACCCCGCTGTCGGAAGGGACATCCGCTCTGCAGGCCGCCGTTGTCACGATCAAGATTGACGGCGCTTACGGTAGCGGCTTTTTCATCTCCAGGGATGGATATCTTCTGACCAATCACCACGTGGTAGAAGACAACAAATTTGTAACGATCAAACTGACAACTGGCCGTCAGATGCCTGGCGAGGTGTTGCGGTCGCACAAGGCGCGAGATGTCGCCCTGGTCAAGGTGAACGAATCGGCCCTGGAGGCTCTGCCGCTGCAGCTCGAACCGCCTGATGTCGCCGCCGAGGTCTATGCGGTCGGGACGCCGGTCAGTGAAACGTACTCGACGACCATCAGCAAAGGTATCGTCAGCGCCTATCGTACGGTCGACGATCTCAAGCTCATCCAGAGCGACGCGGCCATCCATGGCGGCAGTAGCGGAGGAGCCATGGTGGACCGGTTCGGCAATGTCGTTGCCATCAGTGTTTCCGGAATTAGCAGTTCGGCTCAGAAGTTGGGCACAAGCATCAATTTCTTCATTCCCATCGCCGATGCACTCAAGTTCCTCGCCGTTGAGCTGGTCAAGCAGGACGCGGCATAGCCTTAAACGAAGCAATCGGCCCCGGGATGGAATTAGAGCGGACAAACTCGATGACAGCGATCGGCCGAACAGCGGCCTTGCATATCGCGTTCTGGCAGTACGACCCGTTGTACCGTCGCGCGTGGTTTGTCTGGCCGCAGGTGACAGCAATCCTTCTCGCGAGTTGGCTTCTTGTGGGTCTTCCTCCGGCAGCAATTCCGGTGGGCAATTGGGCAAAGCCTGCCGATTGCACCAACGCGTCGACCCCGGGCTGCGCAGCAACCCGGCGCGCTGTGTATTCCTGGGACGAAGAGGTCGGCAGACCTACGATCGCCAATCAGTTCACGGTCAACGTCAACCAGTCGACCTTTCGAAATTCTGCCGCAGACGACCAGCCGAAACTCGCGGCAGCGCTCGGCGCCTATTATCGCTATGACTGGGCGAAGGCGATCGATATCCTGAAATCGGCGACCGCAAGCGACCCGAACGTTCAGTTCGTCACGGCGCTCGCCCTGCTGGTACCAAATTCGACCGACCAGGCGCGCAACGCGGAAGCGTTGCTGCGCGAGGCGGCTGCCGGGGGACATCGTCAGGCTGGCAGCGTGCTCGGGCGCATACTCTTCGCGGGCGTGGGCGGCGTGCCCAAGGATGCGACGGCGGGACAGAAGTTGATCGATGACGCGGTGGCGGCCGGCGAGCCGTACGCGATGCGGCTGGCTGCTGCCGGATACGTCAGCGGCGAACTTGGCGGTACGTACGATACTGTCAAGGCGGTCGATCTCTTGCGCAGGGCGGCAGACAGTGGCGAACTCATCGCCATGGCGCAATTTGCATACTGCATCGATACCGGGCGAGGCGGGCTTGCCCGCGACGCCGCGAAGACGGTCGACTATTTGCGACGCGCGGCGGATGCAGGGTTTGAGGGGGCACAGATCACGCTCGCGCGGTGGTTCAGAGACCGATATGGCAATCGAGAAAGCGAGGATTTGCCGGAATCGATCAAGTGGTTCGAACGGTCCTATCAGCAAGGGCACTCGGTCTTCGCTGTCGCGGAGCTCGCTTATGTCCACAGATACGCGCGGGAGGCGCCGTGGTTCGACACCAAGCGCTCGTTTGAATTACTCCAGCTTTGCGCGCCTTACAGAAATGCCTATTGTCATTATTGGCTTGCTCGTGCCTACCACGAGGGTGCCGGGACAGCGCGAGACTACACCAAGGCCTACGCTTACTACACGGTTTCGAAAGAGCTCGGGCGGCAAGATGCAGCTCCCAACCTTCAGAAACTCGATGATTTCCTTCCACCTGCCACCAAGACCAGCGCAGCGGAGCTGGCCAAGAGCATTTCGGCGGGCCTCAAGCCGGTGCCACGCCCGATCCGGCTAGAAACGGCGGAGACTGAGACCGCAGGCCCATCTCCGTGGCCGGACCCCACCCCGCGACCGGCATCACAACCTTGATCCGCAAACCAATAGTCTTGCTGGCTCGCAACTATTCAAGCGCGTGCGAAGCATGGGATGGGTCTAGTACCTGGAATCACAAATCGGTATTGCAGCCCATCCTTCGAGACGGCCACGTCGTGGCCTCCTCCAGCGATAACGGCGAAGCCGTTACGCGGGGATGAGGTCTAACTTGTTGAAACACGACAACCTCATGCTGAGGAGCGAGCGACGCGAGCGTCTCGAAGCATGGGCAGCAAGCGACTCACAAATCTAACATAGTCGGTACTAGTGCAGAGCTACGGGGGATAGGCGGCCGTTTTGCCTCAGCTCTTGCCAGCCCGCCCTGCTATTTTGCGCTCGCGGTAGGCATTGAATTGCTGGTCGGCCAGCACGCCGATCAGGATGACGGCTCCCATCACCGCGAAGTTGAGTGAACTCGGTATTCCCAGGAGGTTCACGAGATTCTGCAAGATCTGCAGCAGAATGGTGCCGAGCACGATGCCGACGATCGACCCCTCGCCGCCCCGCAGCGAGCACCCGCCCAGCACCGCTGCCGCGATCCCGTACAGCTCGTAGAAATTTCCGTGAGAGGCCGGCGATATCGAGCGCGTGTACATGGTGAGGAAGATCGAGGAAAGCCCCGCCAGCGCGCCGCAAATCACATAGGCCGCGGCCACCACGCGACCGGTCTGGATGCCGGAATAGCGCGCGGCTTCTTCATTGCGTCCGACCGCGAACAGATATCGGCCGAACACCGAGCGATGCAGCAGCACCGCCATGGCAAATGCGATAATGACGAATGCGATGAAGGTATGAGGCACGCCGAAGCTGCGCCCGGTCGTCAGCCATTCCAGCGTCGGAAAGCTCTGGCCGAAGGCGAACCCTGCGGTGCCGTCGTTGGTGTAGTAGCGGGCGATGCCGCGGTAAAGCAAAAGGCCGCAGAGCGTGACCACGAATGGCTGCAAGCGCATCCTGGTAATCAGGAACCCGTTGATCAGTCCGACCAGCGTCCCCGCGACGAGGATGATCAGGACGGCCAGCGGCCAGGGCAGCTCGTAGGTAACGAGAAGGTCGACGAAGATGACGCCGAGCAGCGCAAAAACCGATCCGATCGACAGATCGATGCCTGCGGTAATGATCACCAGGCCTTCACCCAGCGAGAAAATTCCGAACAGTCCGATCAGATTGGCGGTGTTGGCCAGGTTGACCGGAGACAGAAAGCGCGGGTTGATCAGTGCGACGACCGCGCCGACGACCAGAATCAGGATGAGAAGGCCCAGATCCTTTCTTAACATGGCTGTTCCGAATTCATGGTCTTGCCGACCGCAAGCAGCATCACCTGATGCTCGCTGAACTGATCGCGCTCAAGCTCGCCGCTGATCCGGCCTTCATGCATGACAAGGATACGGTCACTCACCCCGATAACCTCCTCCATGTCGCTGGAAATCATCAGCACCGCAACGCCGGCATCGGAAAGAGCCCGTATCAGGCTGTAGATTTCGCTCTTGGCGCCGACGTCAATTCCACGCGTCGGCTCATCGAATAGCATCACGTTGGGCGACATGGCCAGCCATTTGGCCAGCACCACTTTTTGCTGGTTGCCGCCGGACAGCGTTCCCGCCACGCTTGATACCGATGCGGCGCGGATGTTGAGCCGCCCGGATTGTTGCCGGGCCGATTCCTCCTCGCGATTGCGATCCAGCAGATAGGCAAATGCAAACTGACGCAGGTTCGGCAGCGAAATATTGCTGGTGATGTCGTCTTCCAGAATCAGCCCCGACCGCTTGCGGTCCTCCGGGATCAGGTAGATGCCGTGCGCGATCGCATCGCGAGGCGATTGGATGGTCAGCGGCCGACCATCGATGGCCACCGATCCGCCGATCGGCCGGTCAATTCCAAAGATGGTGCGCGCGAGTTCGGATCGTCCGGACCCGACCAGTCCCGCCAAGCCCACGATCTCACCGCGCCGCAACGAAAAATTGACCGCGCAATCCGGGTAGGTCGTCGTTCGAATATCTTTCGACACGAGGACTCCCTCCCCCACAGCTCCGCCGGGGGGCGTGTAGAGCGCCTTCAGGTCACGCCCGATCATGAGACGGATCATGCGATCGTGTTCGATTTCGGCCTTCTGCAGCGTCCCGACCACCCGACCGTCGCGAAGCGCAACGACGCGATCGGCGCATTGCTCGATTTCGTTGAGACGGTGGGTGATGAAGATGATGCTGACGCCGGCCGCCTTCAGTTCCGCAATGACCTCGAGCAAGCGGTTGGTCTCGGTCAATGTCAGGCTTGACGTGGGTTCGTCCATGATCACGATTTCTGCACCCAGCGAGAGCGCCTTTGCGATCTCGACCAGTTGGCGCTGGGCCAGCGAAAGGGCTGCAACCGGCGTGTCGGGCTCAAAGTCCGCGCCCAGCCGTTCAAGCAGGGGTTTGGTGCGGGCCACCATCGCCGCGGTATCGATCAGGTGGAACGGTCCGAACGAAAGTTGCTCACGGCCAAAGAAAACGTTGGCCGCCACATCGAGGTTGTCGAACAGGTTCAGTTCCTGGTGGACAAAGGCGACGCCGCAGCGGATCGCTTCCGAGACCGTAAGATTGTCCTTTTGCTCGCCGCGAAGCTTGATGATGCCGGAGCTTGGCGCCGTGACGCCCCCCAGGATTCTCATCAAGGTGCTTTTGCCCGCACCGTTTTCCCCAATCAGCCCAACGACCTCACCCGGCGCGACGGCAAGGTTGACATCGCAAAGAGCTTGTACCCCCGGATAAGCTTTGAAGATGCGGATCAATTCGAGGACGGGTTCTGGCATGCCTCATCGCTTATCTGCGGCGGTGGATCGCGCGTAGTGATTTTCGTCGACGCTCGCATATTGCTTCTGAATGCCGCTGAGGTTTCCGACAGCGGCATTTTCGATGCTGACCACCAGCGCAAGCGCCGGTGGTCGCATCATCGGGTGGCGCTGGATTACTTGCCCTGCCGCTGCTTGAGTTCAGCCCAGAACGCATCGACGTTTGACGGGTCGATGATCTTGGTCGGGACGATGATCAGCTTGTTGGCCGGGATGAAGGATTTGTCGCCCTCCAGGTATTTGGCCATGTCCTTCATGCCCTGATAGCCCCATTCGTAGGGCTGCTGCACCACGGTTCCGACGATCGTTCCTTCCTTGACGCCGCCCAGCGTAATCGGGTCCTCGTCGAAGCCGATGATGGTGATCTGCTTGAGCTTGCCGGCGTCCTTGAGGGCCTCGTAGATTCGGGGGGTGTTGTAGGAATAGAAACCGACCATGCAAGTGATGTCGGGATTGGCCGTGAGGGTATCCTCGACATTACGCTTTGCCCTGGTCTGATCGATGTCGTCGCCCCGGACGTCCACCAGCGAGATCTTCGATCCGGCGATGGTGTCCTTGACCCCCTGGATGCGCTCTTTTGCGTTATCCGCGCCGAGCAGCCCGACAAAGCCCATGCATTTTCCGCCATTGGGGAGCGCCTTCAGCAGCAACTGGCCGGCCTGCTTGCCGGCATCGATGTTGCTTGAACCGATGTAGGCGACCCGGCTGGTATCGGGGGCGTCGCTGTCGGTCGTGAACAGGGCAACCTGTTTGCCGATGCGATTGAGGCTGTCGCTCGACGTTTTGGGATCGGCCGAGCTCACCATGACGCCGGCCGCACCCGCGGCGACGAGATCGTCCATCAGCCTGATTTGAATCGCTGCGGAGGCCTGCTCAGGATATTTGAAGACAAGGTTGTAGTTTGGAAGCTCGCCCTGAGCCTTTTTCACGCCCGCTTCAGCCGCTTTCCAGAAATCGGAGGCGCCATTGACGACAAACGCGAGCATTTTCTTGTCTGCTGCAAATGAGGCGTTGGAACCGGCCAAAGCGAAAACCGCCGCGGCGCCTGCTAGCAAAAGTTTGTTCATGTCTCTCTCTCTCCCTGTCTTGTTTTTTGTATTTTGGGTGCGCTCAAACCCAAAGATTTCCTTTGATTGGATCAATCGCCCATTGAGAAGTGAGCGCCTTGGTCAAACCGAGATTACCAGCGTACCGGGTTTACACTCGATGTCCACTGGGATGAAGCCCCATGCTCTGTTTTTGCGCTTGGGAAGAGCCGACACGGAAATATCAGGTGACCACCGATGCCCCCCGACGCGGCGCGGTGGCGCACTTTTTCAACGACATTGGGCGAAGCGGACATTGTGGTTGTGCGTGCAGAGGTCCTTTGACGCATCTCGGATTTTCGTCCTCTCGTGGTGAACGTCGGCTTTGCGCCAAAGAACGAAACCGCTCGCGGTAGGGCGCTGCGGCGTGGGGCGCAGGCGTGCCAACAACGGATGGAGCGGTGCGGTCGGGCGATGCGCCGTCGCCTCGACCGCCGAACCGGCGCAGCCGTCAGCGCTCCCTGGCAAACAGGCTGGCGTATCGCTGCAGGTAAAGCGGCCAACCCTGATCTCCGGCCACGCCGTCGCGGACGCCTTGCCAGCCCTCGCCGTGGCGGTCGAGGTTGCGGTGCTCGATCTCGACCCGCGTGCGTTGCGGGGTTTCGGCGATGAACCGTACTTCCCACTCGCTCGTTTTCAGCGGGTCGTCCTCGATCTGCCAGTACGGGCTGATGTCCCAGCTCAGCAACACGCGGTTGGGCGGCTCGTAGGCCAGCACCCGCGCCCAGCGGCAGACGCTCCCGTCGACCCCGCGGTCGTACAGAAAGCCGCCGACCTTCCGCTCGAACACGGTCTCGGCGATCTCGACCTTGAGCATGTTGTGCTCGGCCGGCTTGAAGCTGCCGAAGTCCTCGGTGAAGACCTTGAATGCGCGCGAGACGGGGGCCTCGACGACAATCGATGTTCGCACGGACGTGTCTGCTGCCTGGATACTCATCGGATCTCCTTGCGTCGGTTGCTCGACGACCGTCTTGTAGGCCGCGAGCGTCTTGGTCCAGAAGCGGTCGAGTTCAGCCCGAAGCGCTGCCAGCCCATCGGGGTCGACCTGGTAGATGCGCTGCCTGCCGGCTCGCTTGTCGACGACGAGACCGGCGTCCTTCAGCACCTTCAGATGCTGCGAGACCGCCGGCCGGCTGACGGGCAGCTCACCGGCCAGTTCGCTGACCGCGCTGGGGTGCTCGATCAGCCGCTCGAAGATGATCCGCCGGGTCGGATCAGCCAGTGCCGCCCAGCCATTCGTTGCGTAAGCCATCACTAACGCGTAAGCATATACTTACGTGTCGTGATGTCAACCCGACGCCCGCCGCCTTGCGGGTTACGGCTTCGCAAGCCCGAGTTCAATCCGCCGCTTCTTTGACAAGCCTTGCGAGACGATAAAGTGAGATTGCCGCATGTAGTCTCGCAGCGCGGCATCGGACAACCCAGGCTTTGCGAAGTGCTGGATCCATTTCATGCCGCGCGACGCCAGATACGGAGCAGGACGCAAGCCCGGCTGCTCCCTGAGCATTTCATAAGCAATGTCGCTCACTTTGAAGGTGAAGCTGGGCTCGTCGTTCTTCCCGCTGGCGATCGCAAAGACTTTACCGCCGACTTTCCAGACATGCGACCCACCCCACTGGACCACGTGGGTGGTCGCAGAGAGAGCCCGGCAGAATGCATTGAATTCTCCGCGGGTCATATTGCCGTGTTTCACCTCAACCGGCCACGCGTGTGACTTCTCATCTCGACGAGCGCCCAATAGCAATACCAGTCGCGGCCGGAAGGCGCGTCCACGCGCCAACGAGAGGCGGCGGCATGATGCAGGCGTTGTTCTCAACGGCTTCGTTGCGGAGCCGCTCCGCCATCGTCTCGATCGCGATCTCCGCCGCGGTTGCGACCCCGGTCCGCTCGGCCATCGGCAGCAGGCTGCGCAGGGTATCGGCAAGGTAGGCGTAGACAGGGGATTGCGCGCCGCCTTCCACGTGTCCGGCCACCGTCATCTGCGGCGCCGGCAACCCCGCCGCGAGGAACGTCGCGAGCAGCTTGCTACCCATATCGATCTCGAAGCCTGCACGCTCGAAAGTTTCCATCAGCCATTCACCACACTGGCGAAAGAGCGGCCCGTCGGGAACGCTGCGCGCGAGGGGCAGCACAATCTCCTGGAACACGACCGTGCCGCCAGGACGAACAAGGCCCGACAACCGCCGGAGCGTGGCGGCCGGATCGGGCAGATACGCCAGAATGAGTCTCCCGATAAGGGCGTCGAACTGTTGGTCAGTCGAAAACGCTTCGAGTTCCGACGCCGCGAAACGCACATGATCCATTCCGGCTGCCGCGGCCCGTTGCCGTGCGACCGCGACCGCTTGCCCGGAGCGATCGACTCCGAGGACCGTACCCGAAGAGGAGACCATTTCGGCCACCAGCAGCGAAACGTCGCCAACGCCACAACCGATATCGAGCACCCGCATTCCCGGAGCGATGCCGGCGTGGCGCAAGGCATCCGCGGTGAAATCGCGGAGGTACTCGCCCTGGAATTTCAGACGTCGGAATTCCGCTTCGGAGTAACCGAGTGCGTAGGAGTCTGCGCCGGTCGAGGTGACAATGCAGACATCGAGCCTTTCGCCATTCACCATGCTGTTCATGTTATCTCTCCTCGCCAAAATTTTGAAAACTGCGACCGACCCTTTGATCCGCACGACCGTCGTGTACGAGCCGCAGAGGTTTGCGCATTGCACCCGGGAGAATCCGGTATCTTGCACAGGACCGTTGCAGACCGTCGAAAAAGGCTGCCGCTCACGGTTGCAGTTGCACGCTCGCCGCGTTTTTCGCTTGGCTCGCATCGCGCTTGACCGCCGCACAATTGTGCCAGCCGGCAGGCGTTGACCGGCAGCAGCAGTGCATGAAGAAGCAGCACGGGCGCGAGCTTTCCGAGATAGGCATATGCGATGAAAGCCAAATTGCTGGCGAGCGCCACCCAACGCAGTGCGGTCATGGAACGCATGCAGAATGTCGCAAGCACGAGCGCGGCGGCGACAAAACCGATTCCGTCGATGACCGACAGGTCCCTCATCCGGCTTTCCTTTCGGTAGCGCTGGACTCTGCAGGATGCACGCGGCGGGCTCACACTCTTGGCCGCATCGCTCCCGTCTCGCTGGCAACTCCTAGCGATCTTGGGGCGGCCGCTCTAGGACCAGCGCGACAATTGAGTAGGACTGGTGCGGCCCGGCTAACAGATGTGTGCATCACCGCAGAGCGAGGCTCAGTCGATCACGCGTGCATTCGGCTCCGAAATCGAAAAACATTTCAAAAATCAGGCGGCCACGAACCACCTCTGTTGCAAAGAAATTCCTGGAACCTTGAACTCCTTTGGAACTCGAAAGAAATTTCAAGGATCGGGGGGCTTGCTGCCCACGATCCAGTGCAAACAAGACTCGCCGGCATTTGAACCACTCGCTGCTATCGAACGACCAAGTTGGATATAGCTTCGTCTAGGCAGCACGCGCGCAGATAGCGCATATCGAGCTGGAGCTTGGCCATGAGCGCTTCGAACGGCATCGCAACTGTCGGCAACACCAGCGATTGCGCCGTCGTTCGGTCCTCGACTGAGGACTATGCGCCGCACGCGCGTATTGAGGCGCTGCACGAGATCTTCGGTCGGCACCTACAGAAGGTGCACGTCGAACCGCGCGCGGGAAAATCCTTTCATGCGGCGGTAACCCTGCGCCGGATGCCGGGCCTGTCCCTGTATACGGCATCGCGGTCGGCAGCGATCTATCGGCGCTCCCGCGACCTCATTGAGCACGACGACGTCGTCATGATCGCTGGGTTCACCTCCAGCTACGAGGTCCATCACCTCGGCCGCACGCTCAACATGGGGCGCGGCGAAGCGGTCATCCTGACCGGAGGCGAGCCCTCTTGCTTCGGAGGACCTGATCAGAATTCCGTCAACCTGCTGCGCGTGCCGGCGCGCCTGCTCTCGCCGGTTGTTGCCGACCTCGAAGCTGCGTACGGCCGGACGATTCCTGCAAACAACCCCGCACTGCGGCTTCTGGTCGCCTACTTCGGCATCCTGGAGGAGGCAGAGACCTTCGCGGTCCCTGAACTACGAAGGCAGGCTGTGACTCACATTCATGATCTTATTGCCCTCGCCATCGGCGCAACGGGAGACTTTGCCGAGACCGCCAAGTGCCGCGGAGCACACGCGGCACGACTTCGCGCCATCAAGCAGGATATTGCCGACCGCCTCGACGAGCCCGGTCTGTCGGCGGCAGCGATAGCGGCATGGCAGGGAATCAACCCGCGCTATGTTCAGCGGCTGTTCGAGAGCGAAGGCACGACGTTTACCGATTACGTGCTCGCGCAGCGTCTTGCCCTCGCGCACCGGCTGCTGTCCGACCCCCGCCGCGCCAGCATGAAGATCAGCACCATCGCGCTCGATACTGGTTTCGGCGACCTGTCGTATTTCAACCGAACGTTCCGCCGGCGCTATGGCACGGCACCCTCGGAATTGCGTGCCAGAGAAGGGTCCGGCAATTGACCGGCAGCGAATTCGGCTCGCGGCCTTTTGCGGTTGCGGTCGACCGAGTAAGCGTGTCGGCTTCTTCCGGGGCGGCGACACTGATGCCGCCCATCGATCGAGCGACAAACCTGATGCAGGTTGGTTTGGGCAGCCTGCGCGCAGATCATGCACAGCAAGGTGGAGCTCGGCCATGAGGGGTTCGAGCGGCGTCGCCAATGGCGATTGCGAGTTCGTTCGGTTCTCGACTACGGACTATCCGCCGCACAAGCGCCTTGATGCGTGTCTTGAGATCTACGGCAGAACACTGTCCAAGCGGGACATCGAGCCGCTCTCGACCGAGCAGTTTCATACCGAGGCTACCCTGCGGCGCATGCCAGGCCTGGGGCTCGTGACGGCCCGCCGCTCCGCCGCGATCTATCGCCTCCGGCGGGAATTCATCGACAGCGACGATGTCGTCATAGCCGTGGGATTGAGTTCCGGCTGCGAGGTGCATCAGCTCGGCCGTCTGCTTGATCTGAGCCGTGGCGAGGCGAGCGTCCTGACCGCGTCCGAGCCCGCCGTCCAGAAGGTGCCAACGTTCGGCGCATACATCAACGTGCGGGCACCGCTGCGCGCAATGTCACCGCTCGTTGCGGGCCTGGACACTGCGTACGGTCGGCCGATCCCCGCTGACAACACAGCGCTGCGGCTTCTGACCCGATACATCGGTATCCTCGAAGCCACGGAGGCTCTTGCCGCGCCCGACCTGCGCCGGCAGGCTATAACGCATATCCATGACCTCATGGCGCTCGCCATCGGTGCAACTCGGGATGCTGCCGAGATCGCCAGGGGTCGAGGGGTGCACGCGGCGCGGTTGCGTATCATCAAAGAAGACATCGCGGCCCAACTGGACCGAGCCGACCTGTCGGTGGCGACAATTGCCGCACGGCATCGGATCAAGCCACGGTGGATTCAGAGGCTGTTCGAACGCGAGGGCATGACGTTTACCGAGTACGTGCTCGCTCAACGACTCGCCCGCGCGCACAGGCTGCTGGCCGATCCGCGCTATGCCAGCCAAAAGATCAGCACCATTGCGTTCAATGTCGGGTTCGGAGATCTGTCGTATTTTAACCGCGCGTTTCGCCGGCGCTATGCCGCGGCACCCTCGGAATTGCGTGCCGCGGCAAGGTGTGGCGATTGACCAGAGCCTATTCGGTTCTGATTGAATCAGAACCGAAGCTCTGGTCTTTGTCTTGACGCGTTTTCTTCACGCGAACCGGTATCCACCCCGGATCAAGTCCGGGGCAGGCTTTCGCTCGAAAACGCTATAACGGCGGATTCCGCGTTCGCGGCGGAGGCGCAGCGTAGCTTTCCTCAGCGCCCTGCCGCGCGCACCTCAGTTCGACGCAAGGCAGTGCGCCCGGGCAAGCGACCCGCTCAAGATGGGTTGAGCGTTGGACCTAAGCCATTCGCAGAAATGGATTTTTCCAATGATCCGCCGACGGAAGCGGGCATTGAGCTGCCTGGGGCGTTTGATGATGGCTTGGAGCAGCAAATGGCCCGGCGGCAGGGTGCTGGCCCTGCCCGGCCAAGTCTGGTAATCGAGCCCACGCACGCGCTCGTAGCTCAGCTGGATAGAGCATCGGACTTCGAATCCGAGGGTCGGGAGTTCGAATCTCTCCGAGCGCGCCACTCTACGATTTCGCAGCCTAAGCTCTTCCACAACTGCCGGATACCGCATCCAGCCGCTGCATCGCGTGGCGGGCGGCTCCGCTTCACGCAGCCGTGCGTCGGACATCCTTGATGGTGACGTCTCCCGCCTTGTTTTCCTGCCCGGCCCCAATTTTGATTTCGATATGGCAGCCGAGAGCGGTCAGAAAGCGCATCAGCCTTTCGAGGGAGACTTCGGTGAATTTTCCTCCCAGGATTTTCGACAACTCGGGCTGAGTGGCTCCAGTCCGTCGCGCGGCGGCGCGTTGGGTCAAGCCGAGAGACGTAATTGCTTTGTCCAGCCGAAGGACGAGTTCGGCCTTGAGAAAATGCTCTTCGGCATCAGGGAACCCGAGTTGCAGCCATACGTTTCGCGTCGGGTCCTTGGCCGCAGGTGTTTTTGTCATTGTCGTCCTTCCTTTTCCTTGATCAGATCTTTCAGGCGTTTTCCGATTATTATCTGGCTTTCCCGTTTAGCCCCGAACAGTCTCCGCAACACGGACGCAACACAGCGGTTCGTTTTTCGTTCGCGAATTTGCTCGCCAGGTTTCTCTCAAATAGTGCCGGCGTCGCGCGGTGTATTCCTCCGCCGAAGGCCGCCTTGCGTGAGACGAAACGGCTGTAAAGACAAAGGCGTATGACTGGTCATACGCCTTTGTCGAAGGTTAGCCGCCTTGAGATGATTTCGTCGGGTGCCCGGCGACGCTGGACGCTGGACGAGAAGCACCGGATTGTCGCGGAGAGTTGCGCGGGGTTCGCGGTTAGTGCCGGCAACAGCGCGTCGGTACGGGTTATCTGCGAGCCAGCTTTTTAGATGCTGACCGGGCAGCTTGATTCGCCGTCCGCGCGGCGCGTGGCGGGCGCCCTGCGGCTGTATGGAGGCTCCCCGATAGCTGACCGGCGGCTTTGACCAGGTGGCGGGAAGCTGCTACACGTTTACGTAGTGGCGTCGCCGGCCTGATCGCTTGCGCCGTCGATTGCGGGCACGGTCGGAGCCAGTCGTCGCGTTGCTC
>WNGG01010751.1_pt1 | contig 16221 bp, 12 predicted proteins | sample 5400661 | NCBI WGS metagenome assembly WNGG01 (sample SAMN13153372, study PRJNA577476) | soil metagenome | isolation source: 100 cm soil or saprolite under Garry oak tree replicate 1 | place: USA:California | collected 2016-06-15 | reverse complement strand
GAGGTCGAGGTCGGCGTCGCGGTCGGTTCCTCCGGTCCGCCCATCACCGCTTCCGCGAGCTGGGTCGCCGAGGTGCCCGATGCCGGCGTCACCTGGACCAGCTTCCCGCGCCGCAGCACCGCGATCCGGTCCGCCACCGCGAGCACCTCGCGCAGCTTGTGCGAGATGAAGACGACCGCACGGCCGCCGGCAACCAGCGCGCGCACCGTCCGGAGCAGCCCGTCGACCTCGCCCGGCGCCAGGACGGAAGTGGGCTCGTCGAGGATCAGCACCCGCGCTCCGCGCCACAGCTGCTTGACGATCTCCACCCGCTGCTGCGCGGCGACGCTCAGCGCTTCGACGCGCGCATCCACCTCCAGCCGGAGGCCGGCTCCCTCGGCGGCGGCGGCGACCTCGCGGCGAGCGCGCGGGGCGTCGAGCACCCCCAGGCGGCGCGGCTCCCGCCCGAGCACCACGTTCTCCCAGACGCGCAGCGGCGGCACGAGCGTGAAGTCCTGGTAGACGGCCCCCAGCCCGGCCTCGATGGCAGCGCGCGGATCGCCGGGCGGCAGCTCGCGCCCCAGCACGCGAACGCTGCCTGCGTCGGCTCTGTACAGCCCGCACGCCACGCCGGCGAGCGTGCTCTTCCCGGCGCCGTTCTCGCCGACCACCGCCAGCACCTCGCCCGGTGCGAGCGAGAGGGTGACCCCGTCGACCGCGGCCAGGCCGCCGAACCGCTTCACGATCCCGCGCAGCTCGAGCGCGCTCAAGGCCCACGCGCCGCCGCGAGCCCCAGCGCCTCGGGAGTGGGTGGGTCGAACCGCGCCAGCTCCTGCGGCGTCGCCGGCACCGCGATGCGGCCGGAAACGACCGCTGCACGCAGGACCTCCACGTCCTTGAGCGCCGCGGCGCGCGCCGCGCCCGTGACGGCCGGATCCGCGTCGCCTCCGAGAGGCGCCAGCCCGACCCCGCCTTCCGCCAGGCCGAGCACGACGTCGCCGCCGGTGAAGCTTCCGTTCACGGCGTCGCGGACCGCGTGGTACACGGCCAGGTCGGCGTGCTTGATCATGCTGGTGAGCACGTTCCGCGGGGCGACGTGGCCCTGGTCGCTGTCCACGCCGATGACCCAGCGTCCGGCCTGCTGCGCGGCCCTGATCACGCCCAGCCCGTCGAGCCCGGCGCCATGGAAGACGATGTCGCAACCGCGCCGGTAGAGGTCCTGCCCGACCTCGACGCCCTTGCGCTCGTCGTCGAAACTGCCCGTGTAGGCGACCAGCACGTCGCGGGCCGCCGCCGGATTGACGGTGCGCAGGCCGGCTCGGAAGCCCACCTCGAACTTCTGGATGAGCGGGAGCTGCATCCCGCCCACGAACCCGAGCTTGCCGGTGCGCGTCAGCTCGCCCGCCAGCGCGCCGGCGAGGAAGCTGCCCTCGTGCTCGCGAAAGACGACCGCGCGCACGTTGGGGAGGGTGGTGGGCTTGCCTGCGTCGTCGAGCACCGGGCTGTCGATGAGCAGGAACTTCGCGCGCGGGTTGTCGCGCGCCGCCTTGCGGGTGGCCGGCTCCATCATGAAGCCCACCCCCACCACCAGCTCGGCGCCCTGGTCGACCAGGAGCTGCAGGTTCGGCTCGTAGTCCTCCTGCGCCTTGCCCTGCAGCACGAGAGGCGGGGGGATCCCCAGGTGCGGCAGCGCGAGCGGTCCGAGGAGCCTGCGGTACTCCCCGTCCGGCAGGGGCTCGTAGCCGCGCGGGGTGTAGCGCAGCCCCGCGGCCATCGCCTCCAGGCCGCGCAGGGCGCCGTCGTTGAAGGACTGGTCGCCGCGCCCGCCCACGTCGAGCGCCAGACCCACGGTGTGCGGCGGCGCCGTCTTCTTGCACGCGCCGAGCGTCCAGCAGAGCGCGGCGAGGACCCAGGGCCGGGCGAGGCGCATCCGACTGCGGCAGTACCGCGCGCCTCCGGGGTCGTCAACAGCCACGCCGGTCGATCGCTTCAGGCGAGTAGCTTGGCCAGCTCGTCCGGTGCGGTGACCGGCAGCTGGCACGCGCCTCGGACGCAGACGTACGCGGTCGGCTGGCCGCGCAGGGCCGGGCGGTCCCGCGCCAGCGCCGGCTGGGTGGCGCCTTCCTCGGCGCGCACGAGCACGGAGTGCGGCAAGAAGCGCGTGCGGAGGACGTCGACCAGCGGAGCGTCGCCGCCGCCCCGCGGCCGCACCAGCACGATCTCCTTCACTTCGCCCAGCGCGAAGTCGACCGCCAGCAGCATCTCGCCCAGCGCGCCCGGCGCTCCCGCCAGCAGGGCGCCGAAGCAGCGCAGGACGCGCTCCGCCGACTCGCGCCAGCGCGCCTCGCCGGTGATGGCTTCGAGCCGCAGCAAGGTGAGCGCCGCGACCGAGTTGCCGGTCGGCTCCGCGCCGTCGTACCCAGGCTTCTCGCGCGCGAGCAGCTCCTCGCCGTCGGACGGAGTGCGGAAGTACCCGCCGTTGTCCCGGTCGGCGAAGCGCGCCTCCAGCTCCTCGTGGAGCGCGCGCGCCTCTCCCAGCCAGCGCGCCTCGCCCGTCGCTTCGAAGAGATCGACCAGCCCGGCCGCGAGGAAGGCGTGGTCCTCGAGCAGGCCCGCGTGCCGCCCGACTCCGTCCATCGAGCTGCGCAAGAGCCGCCCCGAGGCGCGGTGGACGCGGAGCAGGTAGTCGGCCGCGCGCGCGGCCCGCTCGACGAAGTCCAGCCGCGCGAGCGCGAGTCCCGCGCGAGCGAAGGCGGAGATCATGAGCCCGTTCCACCCGGTGATGACCTTACGGTCGGTCAGGGGTGGCGGCCGCCTCGCCCGCGCCTGGTGCAGCTTCGGCCGGATGTGCCGCAAGAAAGCGCGCTCGTCCGCGTCGGGCACGCGCGAGAGGCTGAGCACGTTGCTCCCCTCGAAGTTGCCCGTCTCCGTGGCGCCGAACAGGTTCGCGGCCCGCGCGCCGTCGTCCTCGCCCAGCGCGTCGGCCAGCTGCCGCGGCGTCCAGACGAAGAAGGTGCCTTCCTCGCCCTCGCTGTCCGCGTCGGTGGCCGACCAGAACGCGCCGCCGGGATCGGTCATCTCGCGCGCCACGTACTCCAGCACGTCGATGGCCACCTCGCGGAAGAACGCGTCGCCCGTCGACTGCCACGCCTCGACGTACGCCGGCGCCAGGAGCGCGTTGTCGTAGAGCATCTTCTCGAAGTGCGGCACCAGCCAGCGCGCATCCGTCGAGTAGCGGTGGAACCCGCCCCCCACCTGGTCGTAGATGCCGCCCAGGGCCATCTTGGTGAGCGTCAGCGTGGCCATGCGCAGCGCCTTCTCGTCGCCGGTGCGGCGCGCGTAGCGGAGCAGGAAGCGCGTGTGCAGGCTGGAGGGGAACTTGGGCGCGCGCCGCACCCCGCCTTCGGCCGGGTCGAACACCTCGGTGAAGTAGGACATGGCCCCGTGCAGCACGTGCAGCCCGGGCGCGCCGGTGGGGCGGTCGGCAGCGAGGCCCTCCTTGACGGCGCGCGAGATCTGCTCGGCGGCGCCGGCCGCGCGCCCCCGTTCCTGCGAGTAGACGCGGTGCAGCTCCCGCAGGAGGGTGAGGAACCCGACCCCCGCTCCGCGAGCTCCGTCGCGGGGCGGGAAATAGGTGCCGCCATAGAACGGCTTGCGCTCTGGCGTGAGGAACACGCTCATGGGCCAGCCGCCGTGCTGGGTGAGGATCTGCACCGCCTGCATGTAGACGCTGTCGACGTCGGGCCGCTCCTCGCGGTCGACCTTGATGGGCACGAACAGGCGGTTGAGCACCTCGGCGATCTCCAGGTCCTCGAACGACTCCTCCTCCATCACGTGGCACCAGTGGCAGGTCGAGTAGCCGACCGAGAGGAAGACGGGCACGTCGCGCGCCCGCGCCTCGGCGAAGGCCTCGTCGCCCCAGGGCCGCCAGTCGACCGGGTTGTGCGCGTGCTGCAGGAGGTACGGGCTCGACTCCAGCGAGAGCCGGTTGACGAACCGGGGACCGCCATCGTCACGCAGGTGGCGCGTGCGCGGGGCGCCGGGCCGCCGGGCGGCGGCGTCCGCGAGGGTCTGCGTCAGCTCGGCGGGGCGGGGCGGGGCGCCCGGCGGCGCTTCGGGAGGCATGTGCGCCGATGTACGCGGGGCGGACGGCGTTGACAAGCGCAGATCCGCTCTCATCGCGGTACCTCCGGTTCCTTGACGGCCGTCCGTCCGTAGGAGAAGAGGAGGAGAGGGAGGGTGTCTAAATGCACAAGAGAATTGCGATTGCGGCGGCAGCCGCGCTGGTGGCGTGTGGCGGCGGCTCGAGCTGGGTCGACCCGACCACCGGGAACTTCTCCACGCAGGACTCCGCGGACGTGATGACGACGATCTCCAGCTCATTCGGCGTGGCGCTCCAGGAGCAGGGCGGGCTGCAGGCGCCGGCGCGCGCAGGGACGGCCGTCGCCGTGAATCCGCCGCCGCAGAACTGCGCGCTCAGCGGCAACGTCTCGGTGAGCGGGAACATTGACTCGAGCTGCTCGTCGTCCACGGCCTGCAGCTTCAGCGGCCTGCTGCACCTGGCCCTCAACAGCTGCTCCTCGGTCGCCGGCGTGGTTGCCAACGGTGGGCTGGACATCGGCGCGAGTGGTTCGATCAACGGCAACGTCTTCTCGCTGCACGAGACCATCCAGGGCGGCATCACCGTGACGCGCAACGGGACCTTGGTGGGCACCTGCGGAATCAACGTGACCGTCGACATGAGCTCGGACGGAACCACCGACACGGTCACCGTGAGCGGCACCATCTGCAAGCAGCCGGTCTCGCAGTAAGCGCCGGCGCTTCAGGCCAGACGCTCCAGCACCAGCGGCTGCGCGAGGGGCGGCTCGTCCGAGAGGGCGACCGCCGCGCGCAGCCGCGCTTCGCCGGCGTCGAGCCGCGCCGCGTCCGCCGCGTGCAGCTCGGCCAGCACCTCGCCCGCCCGCACCTCGTCGCCCCTGCGCTTGCGCAGCAGGACGCCGGCCGCCGGGTCCACCCGATCCTCCTTGCGCGCCCGCCCCGCCCCCAGCTCCACCGCCGCCAAGCCGACCTGCTCGGCGTCGAGCGCGGCGAGGACTCCGCCGCGATCCAGGCGCACCTCGCGGACCGCCGCGGGGCGCGGCAGGCGGCGAGGATCCTCGACGACCCCTGGGTCTCCTCCCTGCGCCTCGACGATCTGCGCGAACCGCCGCAGCGCCGAGCCGTCGGCGAGCGCGTCCGTAAGGCGCTGCCGCGCGGTGGGCACGTCGGGCGCCGCCTCGCCCACGAGCAGCATCTCGACGCCGAGCTGGAGGGTCAGCTCGCGCACGTCGTCGGGCCCCCGGCCTCGGAGCACCTCGATGGACTCCGCGACCTCGACGGCGTTCCCCACCGCGAACCCGAGCGGGGCATCCATCGCGGTCAGGAGCGCCGTGCAGCGGCGGCCCATCCCCCGGCACAGGTCGATCAGCGTGCGGGCGAGGAGCCGCGCATCCGGCAGGCTCTTCATGAACGCGCCGCGGCCCACCTTGACGTCCAGCACCAGCGCGTCGATCCCCTCCGCCAGCTTCTTGCTGAGGATGCTGGAGGCGATGAGCGGCACCGATTCGACCGTCGCGGTCGCGTCGCGCAGGGCGTACAGCTTCCGATCCGCCGGCGCGATCTCGGCGGTCTGGCCGATCAGGCACAGACCAAGCGACTCGACCAGCTCGACGAACCGCTCGATGGGCAGGTCGACGCGGAATCCGGGGATGCTCTCCAGCTTGTCGAGCGTACCGCCGGTGTGTCCGAGGCCGCGCCCGCTGATCATCGGCACGCGCACGCCGCACACCGCCGCCAGGGGCGCGAGCGGGAGCGAGATCTTGTCGCCGACGCCGCCGGTGGAATGCTTGTCCACCTTGCGTCCGGGGATCCTGGAGAGGTCCAGCACCTGGCCCGAGCGCAGCATGGCCTCGAGCCACGCCGGCAGCTCCCGCACGGGATCCAGTCCGCGGAAGAAGACGGCCATGAGGAAGGCCGCTAGCTGCTCGTCGGCGACGCTCCCGTCGGTCGCGCCCCGGACGAGGAACTCGAGCTCGGCCGGCTGCAGCACGCCGCCGTCGCGCTTCTTGCGGATCAGGTCGTACGGTCGCATGAGGGCGCACCCTGCCGCGCCGCCGCGGGAGCGTCAACGTTCCACCGGGCGGGGCGGCGGCGGTAGAAAGGGGTCATGCGGATCCTCTACGGCGTGGTCGGCGAGGGAATGGGGCACGCCATCCGCTCCCGCGTCATCCTCGACGAGCTGGTGAAGCAGCACGACGTGCAGGTGGTGGTCTCGGGCCGCGCGCACGACTACCTGGCGCAGCGGGCGGGCGAGCACCTGCGGGTGCGCAAGATCTGGGGCTTCACCATCGTCACCGAGGACAACGAGGTGCGGAACTTCCGGACGCTGCTGCAGAACGTCCGCGGCGCGATCGCGGGCGGCTGGCCGCGCAACGTGCGGGCGTACTTCGACCTGGCGCAGGAGCTCCAGCCGGAGGTGGTGATCTCGGACTTCGAGAGCTGGAGCTACCTGTACGCCGTCAACCACCGGCTGCCGGTGATCTCCATCGACAACATCCAGATCGTCAACCGCTGCCGGCACGCCCCGGAGCTCCTGCGCGGCCACGAGGCCGCTTTCCAGATCGCCAAAGGCCTGGTGAAGGCCAAGGTGCCCGGCGCGTGGCACTACCTCATCACGACCTTCTTCTACCCGCCCGTCCGCAAGCGCCGCACCACGCTCCACCCGCCGGTGCTGCGCCCGGAGATCCTCTCCGCGCGCGCCGGGCCCGGCGGGCACCTGCTCGTCTACCAGACCTACACCACCAACGCGGAGCTGCCGGGCCTCTTGAGGAACACCGGACTGGAATGCCGCATCTACGGGCTGCGGCGCGATCTGCAGGCGCCCGTCCGCGAGGGGAATCTCGTGTACATGCCGTTCTCCGAGCAGGGCTTCGTGGACGATCTGCGCACCGCCCGGGGCGTGGTGGCCAGCGGCGGGTTCACCCTGATGGGCGAGGCGGTCTACCTGCGGCGGCCCATGCTGGCGGAGCCGGTCGGCAAGCAATTCGAGCAGATCCTGAACGCGCGCTACCTCGAGTCGCTCGGCTACGGGCTGTACGCAGAGGAGATCACGGAACGAGGCCTAAGCGAGTTCCTCGAGCGCATCCCCGACTTCGAGCGGAACCTCGCCGGCTATTCGCAGGACGGCAACCGCGAGCTGCTGGGCAAGCTGGACGAGGTGCTCCAGTCCGCGCGTGGCGCGGAGCCGGTGGACATGGACGACCCGACGATCGTGTGAGGTGGTTTACTTCCCGCCCGAATCCGTGGCGATGGCGAGGCGCTCGATGCCGACTCCCTTGGCCGACTCCATCACTTCGACCACCTTGCCGTGCTGCACGCCCGTGTCCGCCTGGATGATCACCTGCGCGCCGGGAGCTTCCTTGTGCAGCTGCTCGAAGCGGGCGCGCAGCACCTGCTCGTCGACCACCTTGCCGTCGATGACCGTCGAGCCGTCCTTGAGGATGGCCACCGTGAAGTCGCGCGCCGCGGCCTGCAGCTCCCGGGCGGCGCCCTTGGGCAGATCGACCCGCACGCCCGCGCCCGCGCCGCCCTGGCCGGCCTCGACCAGCGCCGTCGAGGTCACCATGAAGATGATCAGCAGCACCAGGAAGATGTCGGTGAGCGGGGTGATGTTGATGTCGGCGAAGACCGCCGGCCCGCTCTCGCCGGTGTCGTCGTCGTGGTGGTGCGTGCGCGGTCCGCTGAAGGCCATGCGCTACGCTCCGGCGGCGGAGGCGGGCTCGGGAGCCGCGCGGGGAGCGGGCTTCTCGAGCGAGGACAGCAGCTCGTCCGCCTTCTCCTCGACGGTCTCGACCAGCTCGTCGGCCTTGAGGGTCAAGTCGAACGACTCCTTCGCGACGCGCGCCTGGAAGTAGTTGTAGAGCACGACCGCCTCGACCGCCACGGCGATTCCGCCGGCCGTGGTGATGAGCGCCTCGGAGATGCCGCTGGCGACGACCGCGAACCCGCCGGTGCCGGCTGCGGCCATGCTGCGGAACGAGTGCAGGATGCCCCAGACGGTGCCGAAGAGGCCCACGAAGGGCATCGTGGCGCCGAGGGTGCCCAGGATCCAGAGGGGGGCGCGGAGCGCCTGCACCACCTCGCGCCGGGCGCGGTCGACGGCGTCGGGGATGCGCTCCGGCCGGGTGGCGCGGTCGAGCGCAGCGCGGTAGAGGGCCGCGGTGGGGATGTGCGCGCGGTCGCATTCGTGCAGCGCCAGGGGCGCGTCGCCCCGCAGGAGCGCGCGGATGACGACCTCGTGCAGCTCCTGCGCGCGGTGGGCGAACCCGCGCAGGAAGAGGAAGCGCTCGATGCCGATCACGACGGCCGCCACCGACCCGAGCACGATGATGATCATCGTGATCCCGCCGGTTTGCAGCAGCTCCTTCAGCTCGCCGAAGCTCATACGGGTCAAATAACACGCTTGGAGCCGCTTCTCGTCCCGATGAGCCGTTCGTCGCCCTTTTCCGGTAGCCTGCGCGGCATGCGTACCTGGACCGATCTGGCGCTGGACTGCGCCCGCGCCGCGCGCTCCGCCCTGCAGCTCGATCCGGCCATCTCCCCGGTGGCGGTAGTGCTGGGGTCGGGGCTCGGAGCGTTCGGCGACCAGCTGGCGAGCGCGCGCTCGGTCTCCTTCGCCGACCTCCCGGGGTTTCCGCAGGCCACCGTCCTGGGCCACGAGGGGCGCCTGGTGCTGGGCGAGGTGGCGGGCGTCCCCGTGCTCGCCCAGCAGGGGCGGTTGCACGGCTACGAGGGGCACGACGCGGCGACGGTCGCGTTTCCCGCGCGAGTGCTCGGGGTCCTCGGCGCGCGCGCCTTGATCCTGACCAACGCCGCCGGCGCGGTGAACCCGCAGCTCCGGCCGGGCGACCTGATGCGCCTCACGGACCACATCAACCTGACCGCGCGCAACCCGCTCGTCGGTCCCAACGAGGAGCGGCTGGGGCCCCGTTTTCCCGATCTGTCGCGCGCGTATACCCCGGCGCTGGGTGACGCGCTGGAGGAGGCCGCGCGGGAGACGGGCATCGCGCTCCGACGCGGCGTCTACGCGCAGTTCCTGGGCCCCAGCTACGAGACGCCCGCCGAGGTGCGGATGGCGCGCCTGCTGGGCGCCGACGCGGTCGGCATGAGCACGGTGCCCGAGGTGATCGTCGCGGCGCACCAGAGCGTCCCCTGCTGCGGGATCTCCTGCATCACGAACTACGCCGCGGGCATGGCGGACAAGCCGCTCACGCACCAGGAAGTGGTGGCGGTGGCGCAGCAGGTGGAAGGCCGGTTCCTGCAGCTGCTCCGGGCGTTCCTGCCGCGCGCCGCGGCCGCGGTGCCGGCGCGGAAAGCGCTGGCGTAGGTCGGGGTCGAGGTCGAGGTCGAGGTCGAGGTCGAGGTCGGGGTCGAGGTCGGGGCGGATTAGTCCCCTTTCAAGATCCGTCGCGAGGCAAGCGCGCGCCAGCGCTGCGCACTGGCACTGGCGCTTGCTCCATTTCTGGGTAACTCCCGCGCTCGGGTGTGAGGTGGCTGCGGTCTGCGAAGAGTGCTTGCCTCAATTGTGCCGAAGGGGCCGGGCGGGTGAGCCTGCCTGACAAGGCGCGGGCCTTCACCATCGCCCGAGGAGAGGCTTGTGAAGCTGCGGCAGCCGTCGAAGTCGCCGCCCTGTGTGGTGACGCTTCCGCAGAAGACGCCCTGCGGGTGGGCCAACTGACCCACCGGCTGGTCGCGATGCTCACCGCGCTCATCCGGCGCGGAGCTTCCAGAGCATCCGCTTGAAGCGGAGTCCCAGGTGCTGGATGCGGCTCGCGGCCGCCGCGTCCAGCGCCCCGATTCCGGCAGCGAGGTCCACCGCGGCCATGGTCTCGTGGAGCGAGTTGTTGGATTCGGTGAAGTACTTCCGCCGCATTCCCGGCCCATCGTTGGGCAGTCCTTCCGAGAGAGTCAGGAAGGCGCTGATGGATGCCCGACCTGCCTGGTCCCGCAGCTCGGTGTGGCGGATATTCGCCTCCCGCACGGCGATCGCGAGCTCGCGAGCCACCCGGTAGATGTCGAGCTTTTGAAAGGGCAAGAGAGCGCTGTCGTTCGTCATTTTCGACCTCCTCACCCCTGCGGGGCGCGCTAGCGGGAGGTCGAAAATGACGAACGGCAGCGCGTGCCCATCACAGCGTGGTCGTGGTCGTGGTCGTGGTCGACGTCGCGGTCGGGGTCGCGGTCGAGGTCGAGGTCGCGGTCGTGGTCGGATAGACTGCCCCCGATGCCTCCCCCGAAACCCGCGCTGGATCGCCTGCTCCGTGCCGCCGCGGAGGTGCGCGGGAACGCCTACGCGCCGTACTCCGGTTTCCAGGTCGGCGCCGCGGTGCTGGCCGGAGGGCGCGTGTTCGCCGCGTGCAACGTGGAGAACAGCTCGTTCCCGCTGGGCGTCTGCGCCGAGCGCAACGCGGTGGCGATGGCGGTTGCGGCGGGCGAGCAGCGCATCGAGGCGGCAGCGGTGGTGGCCGGGGGCGTGCGCCCTGCCGCGCCTTGCGGAGGGTGCCGCCAGGTCCTGGCCGAGTTCGCTCCGCCCGAAACGCCGGTCCTCTACGCCACAGCGACGGGCGTGCCGGTCGCGACGACCATCGGCGCGCTGCTCCCGTCGGCGTTCGGCCCGGCGGACCTCAGGGCGGGGGACCAGGGATCCACGCGCAGTCGGGCGGCTCCTTCGCCTGGCAAGCGTCGAAGTGCAGCTCGCGTCCGCGCGTCTCGAACCAGCGGCCGATGAGGTTCGCCAGAAACTGGTCCATGTCGAAGGCCTTGCCGGGCTGCGGGTTCTTGAACCCGTGCTGCCCGGCGCGGCTCAGGTAGGGCAGGAGTAGCCCCGAGATCGCCGGTTGCGACCCGTCCGGAAACGTCACCGTCCGCGTGAGCTGGCTGCGCAGCGGCGGGCCCAGCCGGGGCGCGTTCAGCCCGTCGTCCACGCCGTTGGCAGGGTCGAACCCGTAGGAAGTGGGGTCGACGAGCACGTCGCCCGTGCAGTCGGCGGCGGCGCAAGAAAGGTGCTGGGGTCCCAGGGCCGCGAGCGGCCCCGAGGTGGAGTCTGCGAGACGCCTCAGGTTCGCGATCCCTTCGACCACGCCCGCCCGGATGAGCACCTGGTCCACCGGGATGCCGTACGCGGGATCCGGCTGGGTCATGTCGACCAGGCCGGCCGCTCGCGCCATCGCGATCGCCGTGCTGACCGGGACGGCCGGGTCGCCGACCGTTCCCACCACCAGCGCGGGCACTGGCACGCCGTTGCGGCCGGGCAGGAGGTCCGTGGACCAGTGGGGCGCGTAGTTGATGGGATCGCCCGGTTCCAGGATTGCCTGCGAGAGGGCGACCAGCCGCCGGAAGTCAGGCGTGTTCCGCTCGTAACCCCAGCCCCGCGCCGGCGCGGTCAGCGGGTCGCCCGCGCGGTACGTGACGCCGAAGAACGACACGGTGAACCCGAACGTGTCGATGTTCTGCGGCTCGGTGCCCGTGCTGCGCATGACGCCGACCTGGAGCCGGTCTCCCGGTTGCAGGACGGTGACGGCCACCTGGTCGGGACCGTTCACGACGGCCGTGCGCTGCACCGAGAGGATCGGCGAGTCCGCCGTCACCGCCACGCGCATCTTCCCGTTCGCGTCGGCGGTCGCGGTGGCGCAGGCGTGGTCCCTCTGGCAGGTCGCGGAGGTGTGGTCGAGGTTGGTGAGCGTCACCCGGTCGCCCGGCGCCAGCGCGAGCGGCGCGATGGGCAGCTCGAGCTCGCGGTTCAGGTCCTGCACCACCAGCACCAGCGTGGCGCTCGTGCCCGGTTGACCGGGAGCGCAGCGCTTCAGGGCGAAGTCGAAGTCGCAGTTGGCGAAGAACGGGCCCACGCTGCCGAGCATCACCGAGCTCGCCACCGGCGCGAGCTGCGTGCGCAGCGCGACGTCGGCGAGCCCCCCGCCGCCGCTCACCGGCGCCGTCGCCTTGACGGCCGGCTCGATCGCGGGGAGCACGCCGGCGAGGATGCCTCCCAGCGAGACCCCGAAGGCGAACAGGTCGCTGCCCGGGTTGGGGTCGCCGGCCCGGAAGAACGGGGTGCCGCCCGCGGGGTTCGGCACGTCCACAGGCCACACCACCGGTCCCGCGACGTCGGGCCTGCCGTCTCCGTTGAAGTCGCCCGCGATCGGGAACACCACGGAGGCCGACGGTCCGACGGCCTGGACGATCTGGTTGGTCCCGTCGAACGTCCGCAGGATGCGCACCAGCATCATCCAGTCCACCACCGACTGGCGCACGGCATCTCGCGTGTGGAACGGGTCGGCGGAGAAGAAATCTCCCCCGGGGTCGAGGAATCCGTCGTTGTCGAGATCGCGCGCCCGCGTGGTGAGCAGGGCGGTGGCGAAGCTCCCCAGCCCCTGGCTCGCGAACGCCTGCGCGGCCGGCGCGAGCAGCGTGGGGTCAAGGCCGTGCCCGAAGGCGTCGATGGAGATGGTGGCCAGGCCATACTTCGCGAAGGTGCCGGCGAACGCGAGCAGCTCGAACGATCGGGTCCCGCCGTATCCGTGGCCGGCGAGCACGGCGGGGAACGGAGCGAACTGCCCGCCGTTCGGCTTGGGCACCGCGAGCAGGAACGTGACCGTCTCCGGCTGCGTGTGCGCCTGCCCCGAGGCGAGGTTCACCTGGAAGGTCCCGTCCTGGGGGTCCCCCGCGGGGACGCCGATGAGGCTTGGAGAGACGAAGCTCGCCGAGACGAAGTAGTCGATGTACCGGAAAGTCTCGAGCAGCGCGTTCAGCGTCGCCGCGTCGGGATTGCCCAGCAGCGGCGCGATGGCCGGATCGGAGAGGACCGGGCCCAGGGTGCTCGCGGGGAGGATGTACGCCTGCCGATCGGTGAGCGCGAACCCGTCGCGCTCCGCCAGGACGGTGAGCAGCGTGAGGCCCTTCCCCGAGGACGTGCTGGGCGGCAGCGAAGGGGGATATTGGCGGCCGATGGCGGCGAGAGGTCCGAGCCGCCGGAGGCCGCGCTGGATTGCCTCGAGGTCCCGCGTCGTGCTCTGGGTGGTGAACGCCCACGCGTACGCGACGTCCTCGAGCCGCACTCCCGCCGGCAGCTTGCCGAGGACCGGAGATAGCTCGCCGTTCTGCGCAGGATGGTTGATGCCGGGGCCGGGCGGGACAACGGCGCGGCCCTGGGCGTCTTGCAGCCGGTTGGTGAGGATGACCGCGTAGCGCGTCTCCTGGCGGAGCGGCAGCACCGGGCGGAGGATCAAGGTCCGCGTCGAGCGTTCGTAGAACGGAAGCAGCTGGTCGGCCTGGTGGCGCGGATCGGGATCGTCACAGGCCGGCCCGGGCGGCACGAAGACGTTGGCGCCGTCCCCGCAGCCCGGGAAGAGGAGGTTCCGGTGCTGCGCGAAGGGGTCGTTCACGAAGTACTGTCCCGGGTCCGCGAGCACGGAGGGGAAGCGCCCGGCGCCCACGTCCAGCGCCGACACCGAGCCGTCGTCGATCCGCACCAGGTACACGGCGTCGTTGGCCGGGTCGGCGTCGTTCTGCCGGGCGAAGAGGTCGAGCACGTCGAGGTCGGCGTCGAACGAGACGGTGATCGGCGCGAACGTGCCGAACCCGTCGAGCTGGTCGAGCAGCGCGCGCGTGCGCTGCTCGAGCTGCGACGGCGCCGCCAGGCTGGAGCTCAGGCGCAACCCCGTCGGGCTGTCGGGATCGGGGCGCGTGGCGAGGTCGCTGGGGAAGGGGATCTCGGGGAGCGGTTTCCGCGCCAGGTCGAAGACGATGCGCGGCCCGCCGGTGTCGCGCGCGGGAGCGAGGCCTTCGATCGGCTGCGCGGAACGGCAGCCGGCGAGCGCGCACAGGGAGAGGAGCAGAAGTCGCCGCGTCATCGGCTCAGAACACCAGCGTGGCACGGAACCGGACCGCGTTGACCGGCGGAAGTCGCGAGCCGTCCGCCATCTGGAACGCGTTGCCCGGGAACAGCCGTCCGGCTTGCGCGCCGAGCTCGTATCCGAAGTTCCCGCGCAAGCGTGCGCGCCAGGAGACGGCGCCGTCGATCTCGGTCCCGTAGTTCTTCCCGGGCTCCGCGCCGAACGGATTGAGCGGCGCCGAGGCGACGAACGTGCTGTAGGGGTCGACGTACGGCTGCGGCGCGCGGGCGAACAGGACGCTGCCCACCAGCCGCAGCCGGCCGCCGAACAGGGACGGGCGCCAGCGCAGCGTGGGCTTCAGGTACAGCGCGTTCGCCACCGCGCCCTCGGTGGGGAGCAGGTCGATCCCGGGCGGCGGGCGCGCCGACAAGTTGGGGTCCGCGAGCCTGCGCGCCGCGTTCTGCGTCTGGAAGAGGAGCACCTCGTCGAACAGCACCAGGCCCACCTTGAAGTCGCGGTTGAACTGGAACTGGGTCGAGGCGTCGTCGAACGGGTTCGAATCGCCGCTGGCGTACCCGGCCTCGATCTCCGCCTCCAGGGTCCCGCGCGAGAGCAGGGCCCGGGCCGCCACGCCCTGCTGCGCCACCTGGGTGCGGAACAGCGCGCTCAGGTTCGGCGCATGCGTGGTGTTGCCGTAGACCTCGGCGGCCTCCGCCTCGAGCGACACGGTCCCGCCCAGCCACTCCACCGGAAACAGGGTGCGCGCGTGCAGGTCGACCAAAAAGGTGTGCAGCGAGCCGCCTCCCGCCGCGTACTGCTGCCAGCGGCGCGCGATGTAAAGGCCGGCGCGCGAGTCCGGACCCGGGTCCCACACCACCGCGGCCACCAGCTGCGAGGCGACGTCGCCCCAGCGCAGCCCGTTGGTCGCGGTGGCGTTGATGAGCTGCGCGTACCGATCGCGGTAGATCAGGTCCGCGGCCAGCGCCACCGCGACGTGCTGGGCGATCTCGCTGCGCGGCCCGAGGAACCCGAACGGGCGGGTGGCGAACAGCACGCGGTCGACGATGTCGCCGAACCGGACGTCCCCGAAGTCCGGCCCCTCCTCCTGGTTGCCTCCGTTCACCAGCATGCCCATGCCCCAGTCGCTGGGCATCTGGCCGAACTCGAAGACCCCGAAGGGGAGGCGGAACTTGACGAACAGGTGGCGGAAGTCGAACCCGCTGGCGTGCGCCCCGTCGCGGTTGGAGCGCCCCTGCCAGCCCAGGTCCTGGAAGCTGGGAGCCAGGTCGCCGGCGACCAGCCCCCGCAGCACGTCGAACGAGCCCTGCACCTCGATCTGGTCCTGCTCGACGATCTTCGGCGTGAGACGGAGCCGGTGCTCGATCCAGCGCTCCTGGCCGAGGCGCGTGCCGGAGCCGTCGAGCAGGTAGTCCGACTCGCCTGCGAAGCGCAGCCGGTACGACCCGTCGACCCGGATGTCGGCCGCTGCGGCCGGGAGCGCGCCGAGCAGGAGGAGCAGCGACACCGGGTATTTCAAGGTCCCTCCGATTGACACTTCGGACGCCCTCCCATATCAGGCGCGCCGATGCGCATCCACAGCGGGATCGCCGGGTCCGCAGGCAGGTTGACGCGCGGAGCGCTGGCGATCGGGAACTTCGACGGCGTGCACCTCGGACATCGCGGGTTGTTCGACGCGGCGAAGGCGTCGGCCCGCAAACTGGGCGGACCATCGTCCGTGCTCACCTTCGAGCCGCACCCAGCGCGCCTGCTCGCGCCCGAGTACGCGCCCCCCCTGATCAGCTCGCCCGCGCGCAAGCGGGAGCTCCTCGCCGAGGCCGGAGTGGAGGAGCTGGTGGTGCAGCCCTTCGACCGCGCCTTCGCCGGCACCGAGCCGGAGCGCTTCGTCGACCTGCTGGCCGCGACTGGAGCCTGCGAGGTGGTCGTGGGGCACGACTTCACCTACGGGCGCGAGCGGGCCGGCACCGTGGACACGCTCCGCGCCAGCCTCGCCGGGCGCGGGTTGCGTCTGCACGTGGTCGCGCCGATCAGGGTGCACGGCCTGGTGGTGTCGTCCACCAAGATCCGGGAGTTCACGCTGGAGGGCCGCGTCGAGGCCGCCGCCCAGCTCCTCGGGCGTCCCTTCGACCTGGAAGGCGACGTGGTGCGCGGCGCGGGGCGCGGGCGCAAGCTGGGCTGGCCGACGGCGAACATCCGCACCGAGGCGGAGTTGCTGCCGGCGGTCGGCGTGTACGCCGTGCGCGCGCGACTCATCGAATCCTCGAACACGACCTCGACCCCGACCCCGACCCCGACCCCG
>WNGG01009622.1_pt1 | contig 16222 bp, 15 predicted proteins | sample 5400661 | NCBI WGS metagenome assembly WNGG01 (sample SAMN13153372, study PRJNA577476) | soil metagenome | isolation source: 100 cm soil or saprolite under Garry oak tree replicate 1 | place: USA:California | collected 2016-06-15 | reverse complement strand
CGCTTCGCGCGTCGACCTCTCCCCGCAAGCGGGGAGAGATGGAGCGCGTCGCCGACCGTAACGAGATCGCCGCGCCGCGCCGCCTTCATCGCCTCGATGGTCTCCTCGTTGGGCACGAGCGGCTCGAACGGCAACGCCTTTTCTGTCGCCACGCGCATCATCAGCAGCCGGAACGCGTCGGACACGGTCAGCCCGATCGAGGCGAGAACCGCCTCGGCCTCCTTCTTGATCTTCTCGTCGATCCTCGCCCGCACGACGGCATTAGCAGTCACGGCGATCTTCCCTGTTGTTGGTCGCTGGGCTACAATGTAGCTCATCTCGCCGGCAAATCAAGACCGGCGGATAGCCAGGGTCCTGCCGGCGGTTTGACGTGACTTTACAAATCTTTACCTGTGGTCAAAACGTCGGAAATACCGCGCCCCTAGATCGATGGCCGGACGAGCGAATCCGCTCGCCATCGACGAGGAGAACACCATGTCCGAGCAGAACGCAGTCAACCAACCGCCCACCGCTCCGGCGCCGCGCGCATGCCGCGGCCGGCTGGCCATCATCATCATTCTGGTTGCGCTCGCGGCCGGCGTCGCCGGCAGTTTCGTGGGCACGGCCTTCGGCCAGGGACCCGGCCCTTGGCACCCCGGCGCCTTCATGGGCGGCCCGATCGATCCGGCGCAGGCTGATCGGCACGTCGAGCGGGCGATCAAGCATCTGGCGATCGAGGCCGACGCCAACGCGGACCAGCAGGCGAAGCTCGTCGCCCTCGCCAAGGCGGCGGTGAACGATCTGCTGCCGCTGCGCGAGAAGGCCGTCGCCAACCGCAAGCAGGGCTTCGCCCTCTTCACCGCGGCGACGATCGATCGCGCCGCCGTCGAGCGGCTGCGCACCGAGCAGATGGCGCTCGCCGACACCGCGAGCCGGCGCATCGCCCAGGCGCTCGGCGACGCCGCCGAGGTGCTGAGCGCGGACCAGCGCCGCACCCTGGTCGAGCGGCTGTCGTCGTTCCGCGGCCGCCGGCACTTCTGGCATCACGGATGAACGTGTCGCAACGCATCCTGCTGATCGAAGACGACCTCCGCCTCGCCGGGATGGTGAGCGAATATCTCGGCGAGGCGGGGTTCCGCGTGGTGCATGCGGCAGACGGCAAGAGCGGACTTGCGCTCAGCGCGCGCGAGTCGTTCGACGCGGCGGTGCTCGACCTGATGCTGCCGGACATCGACGGCCTCGAGGTCTGCCGCCTCATGCGCCGGCAGGACGACACGCCGATCCTGATGCTCACCGCGCGCGGCGATGCCATGGACCGCGTCGTCGGGCTGGAGATGGGGGCCGACGACTATCTGCCCAAACCGTTCGAGCCACGCGAGCTGCTGGCACGGCTGCGTGCCATCCTGCGCCGGCGCAAGGGCGGTGCGCGCGCGGATGTCCTGCGGTTCGGCAGCCTGGAGATCGACCGTGGTGCGCGCGAGGTGCGGCTCAACGGGACGGTGCGTCCCTTGACCGGCTACCAATTCGCGCTGCTGCTGGCGCTCGCCGAGCACGCCGGCCGGGTGATGTCGCGCGACGCGCTGATGGACCGCGTCAAGGGCGAGCAGCTCGAGGCGTTCGACCGTTCGATCGACGTGCACATCTCGCGCATCCGCGCGGCGATCGAGGATGACCCGAAGAAGCCGCGCCGCGTCATCACCGTGCGCGGGGCCGGCTACGTGCTCGCCAAGGCCCAGGACTGAAAGGCGCGACCAGCCGCGATGAAGCGCCTCTACCTGCAATTCTATCTGACGATCGTCGCCAGCCTCGTGCTGGTGGTGCTGACCGGCGGCCTGCTGTTCGGCTTGCTGGTCGGCCACTGGCCGGTCGACCGGGCGTTTCAGATGGCAGGCGAGATCGCGGTCGCGGCGATCCCGCCGCTCGACGCGCCCAGAGAGGCGCAGCAGCGCGCCATCGACCGCCTGGCCGAGCGTCGTGGCGTCGACCTTGCGCTGTACGACGCGGAGCGCGCGCCGATCGCCGCGGCCGGCCGCCCGCTGCCGGCGCCCGGCCGGTTTCGCCGCGGCGGCGGATGGCTCTACGGCGCCACGGGTCCGGCCTGGTCGATCCGGCTGCCCGACGGCCGCTGGCTGGTGGCCGGCGTGCCGTCGCAGCGCTGGCATCCGGGGTTCGCGCTCATCGTCTTTCTCGGCGGAGCCGCGCTGGTCGTCGCACTCGTTGCCCTCCCGGTCGTGCGCCGCGTCACGCGGCGGCTGGAACGCCTGCAGACCAGCGTCGAGTCGCTCGGCTCGGGCGACCTTTCGGCGCGCGTGAAGATCGAGGGTCGCGACGAGGTGGCGCGGCTTGCCGAAAGCTTCAATCGCGCAGCCGCGCGCATCGAAAGCCTGGTCGGCGCGCACAAGATGCTGCTCGCCAACGCGTCGCACGAATTGCGCACGCCGCTGACGCGCATCCGGCTCGGCGTCGAATTGCTCAGGGAGAACGCCGATCCGAAGCGCAAGGCCGAGCTGGAAGCGGACATCGCCGAGCTTGACCTGCTCATCGACGAGATCCTGCTGGCGAGCCGCCTCGATGCGGCGGCGGCGCTGGACACCAACGAAGAGACCGACCTGCTGGCGCTGGCGGCGGAGGAGTGCGCGCGCAGCGACGCCTGCTCGCTCACGGGCGATCCCGTCCTGGTGCGCGGCGATCCGCGCCTGCTGCGCCGGATGATCCGCAATCTCATCGTCAATGCGGAGCAGCACGGCAAGCCGCCGATCGAGGCGCAGGTGCGAAGCAGCGCCGGCCGCGCCGTGCTGCGCATTTGCGACCGGGGGCCGGGCATCGCCGAGACCGAACGGGCGCGCCTGTTCCTGCCGTTCCAGCGGACCGCGGCGGGGGGCGGCGGGGCCGGCCTCGGCCTCGCGCTGGTACGGCAGATCGCCCAGCGCCATTCCGGCGATGTCGCCTATGGGGCGTGCGACGGGCGCGCCAGCTGCTTCACCGTCACGCTGCCGCTGGCGCGGCCGGCCACGTAGGATGGGTTGAGCGCAGCGAAACCCATCGATGGGTTTCGCGGCGCACGCAGGTCGGCTGTATGTAGCCGACCTGCGCACCATGATGCCGATCTCGGGTAAACTCGAGATCGGTGCGCGGCTCAACCCATCCCACGCTTACCTCCCATGACGCGCGTGATATGGTCCGGCAACGCTCGATCACTGAAGCGCCGGCGCGCCCATGCGAACGGGCAACTGGCCGCTTGAGCAAAAAGGAGAGAGAAGCGATGCGGCGATCAGCGTCGGCCGGTTGCCGCCATGCGGCACTGCTTGGTCTCATCGTCCTGGCGGCGACGTTGCGGCCGGCCGGCGCTCAGGTGAGCGAGGTCGCCGTCAATGTTTTTCCCGGCGGCTTCAACTGGGGCATCTATGCCGCGCAGGAGAAGGGCCTGTTCGAGAAGCACGGCATCCGCGTGACGGTGCAGGCAACGCCCGGCTCGGTCGCGCAAATGACCGGCCTCAAGGAGGCCAAGTTCGACATCGCCATGACGGCGGTCGACAACATCGTCGCCTACGTGGAGGGCCAGGGCGAGGCGCCGATCGGGCCGCAGCCCGAATTTTTTGCGTTCATGGGCAGCGACACCGGTTTCCTCAACCTCGTCGCGGTGCCGGAGGTGAAGGCGATCGGCGATCTCAAGGGCCGGACGCTCTCGGTCGATGCCCTGACGACCGGCTACGCCTTCGTGCTGCTCGACATCCTGCGCCGCAACGGGCTGAGCGACGGCGACTACGCCATCGCCAAGGTCGGCGGCACGGCGCAGCGCTGGACCGCATTGCGCGAGCGCAAGCAGGACGGCACGATGCTGTCGGCCCCGTACAATATTCTGGCCAAGGCCGAAGGGTTCACCCAGCTCGCGCGGGCGACGAAGGTGATCGGGCCCTATCAGGGCAACGTCGCGGCGGCGCGGCGTTCGTGGGCCGCCGCCAACAAGGACAAGGTGCTCGCCTATATCCGCGCCTACGTCGAGGCGATCGACTGGCTCTACCAGCGCGCCAACCGCGACGAGGCGGTGCGCATCCTGCGCCAGAACCTGCCGCAAATGTCGCAGGACCTCGCCGAGCGCAGCTATGACGAGCTGCTCGATCCGCAGGACGGCTTCTTCCGCAACGGCCGGATCGACATGCAGGGCCTCAAGACGGTCCTCGAATTGCGCAGCCGCTACGGCAAGCCGGCGACCTCGCTGACCGACCCGATGAAGTATTACGACCCCGCCTATCATCAGGCGGCCGTCGGGGCGCGATAACTACGTCTGTTGTCCGAACAGACCATTGCCCCGGTCGAGGCACGAATGCCCCCTCTGTTCGACAACAAGAATCCCTCGTCGCCGTCGGTCTTTCGGCCGGCGGCGCTGCTGCGCGAGGCGCGGCGGCAAAAGGGGATCTCGGCCGTCGATGTGCCCGCCGTCTGCATCCTCGACCCGGACGGCGACATCGTGCGCCGGCTCCGGCGCACGGGCCAGGCGCATCCGTTCGCGGGCTGGCCCTGCTATCACACGGCGCTCGACACCTTCGCGCTCGCCGGCAAGACGGTCGGCATCATCGGCTGCGTGGTGGGCGCGCCGTTCGCGGTGCTGATCGCCGAGCAACTCTTTGCCAGCGGCTGCGGCTTCCTGGTCAACCTGACGTCCGCCGGCCAGATCGTTGCGGCCGGCGAGCCTCCGTACTTCGTCATCATCGAGCGTGCGCTGCGCGACGAAGGGACGAGCTATCACTATGCCGCGCCCGCGGATTACGGCGAAGCCGATCCGCGGCTTGTCGCGATGGCGGCCGAAGCGCTCGCGCGGGAGGGCGTGCATGCCGTCGTCGGCGCGAGCTGGACGACCGACGCGCCGTTTCGCGAAACCGCCGAGGCGATCGAATCGGCGCGAGCGAAAGGCGTGCTGGCGGTCGAAATGGAGGCCGCCGCGCTCTACGCGTTTGCGCGGACCGTCGGCGCGCAGGTTCTCTGCCTCGCCCACGTCACCAACACGATGGGGCGGACGGAGCGCGACTTCGAGAAGGGCGAAGCAGACGGAACCGCCGACGCGCTGCGCGTACTCGAAGCAATTGTCGCGGCCTGGAAAGCGGAGTGATTTGAGGGGGGGACCGGCCCAACAAATTTGGCCTGGAACCCCCTCACCCGACGCGCTTCGCGCGTCGACCTCTCCCCTCCGGGGAGAGGTGATTGTTGGAGCATGATCTTTTCCGAAAACCGGCATCCACCCCGGATCAGGTCCGGGGCAGGCTTTTTCGGGATCATGCTCTACTGCGCGGGCGTCAGCTGGATGATGTGCCCGTCCGCCGATGAGCTCTCTCGCGCGGCGATGGACCGCGGCCGCGCGGTCTCCTGGATCGAGCCCCTGATCGGGCCGAGCAGGTTGCGGTCGATCATGGCGCGCTCGATCCGGTCGATCCGCGTGCCGATCGCGACCAGCTCCGGCTGACGCTGCCGGCTCAACTCGTCGAGCGATGCGCGCAGCCCGACGACGTCGCCGCGCGCTCTGGCGACGGTGGTCGCAAGTTCCGCCACCGGCTTGCGCCAGGAGTCCTCGGCGGCGTTTTGTGCCGCGCGGATTGCGTTCGTGCTGGTGCGCAGGGTGCCGAGGGCGTCGTCGATCTCAGCGAGCCAGCGGCCGGTGGCGCCCTCGCGCTCGCCCGCGGAGTCCGCGCGCGCGTTCAATTCGATGGCCGGTGCGGCGACCCAGCCCAGGGCCTGCAGCACGCTCCATCCCACCGAGCCCGACACCGCGCCGAAGTTCACCGCGACAGCGGCGATCAGGGCGATCAGGAATGCCCGGGCGGCGCGGCTGCGCTTCGGGGGAGCTCCTTCGGCGGCGGGCACCGGTCCCGCGTCCGCGGAGGCGAGCCCTGCGTCCGGCCAGGCCGTCACCCGAATCGAGGTAAAGTCCGGCCGGCCGGGGGGATGACGCCGCACCCGATCGCGCGCCACGAGCCGCAATGGTTGCGATGGCCGCATGGAAAAATCTCCACAATCGATTTACCCATTGGTAGCCAAAACTGCTTGCGAATTCGCTGACAAACATAGTTGACGAGTCCTCACCGGCCCGGCCGCGGCGGACACCGGGCGGGCCGCCAGCAGCCAAATCGCCCCAAGTCTCGACATGGCTTCGGCGGCCCTGGGCGCGCCCGACATCATTAACCTGTCTTTACCGTTTGCCCGCAAATACGCGCACGATTTCATAAAATTTGACGGGTAATGCATTGCTCGCTGCATCGAGACGCAGAACCAGGGGCGAGGCGCTCGTGTTTCACCTGGCGGAGGCGAACATGGCTGTTTTGATCGCGCGGTTCATGAAGGACCAGTCGGGGGCCACTGCGATCGAGTATTCCCTGATTGCGGCCAGCATAGCGGGGGCAATCATTGCCGCAGTGCGGGCCGTCGGCACCAACGTGAATGCCATGTACACGAACGTGGCAAACGTGGTCCAGTAATCGCGATTTCGTGACCGACGCCCTGTCCTGCGAAAAGCGTATTGCGCCTGCCCAGGGTTGACCTCGCAGGCATGCACATATCTCTGTTGCCCTCACCCGCTTCGCGGAGCAAATGCCCTTCGCGCGCGACAGGTGAAATCGAGCCGTGTGCGTACCGTACCGCGAAGCGCAGGACGCGCGGCGGGGCGACGCGTCGAGCCCACACAGGATGAACCTTTTCGATTGCGTGGACTTTGTACTCATCCGGATCGCCGCGCATGATAAGGCGAAGCGATTCGGATGGCGCGACGCCGAATCTGCGGAGGCGATGCATGCTCGACGTCACACCCTATCTGCGGGTCACCCGGATCGCCTATTTCTCGATGGAAATCGGCATCCGCCCGGAAATGCACACGTATTCGGGCGGACTGGGCGTCCTTGCTGGCGACGCGGCGCGGTCGGCAGCGGACCTCGGCCTGCCGATGGTCTTCGTCACGCTCGCCAGCCGGCGCGGTTATCTGCATCAGGACATCGACCCCGAGGGAGCGCAAATCGACGGCGCGGATCCCTGGAATCCGGAGGATTACACCCAAGCCGCCGGCGTCATGGTCGCGGCTGCGATCGAGGGCCGCACGGTGTGGATCCGGCCGTGGCTCTACGAGCTGAAATCGCCGCTCGGACGCCAGGTCCCGATCGTTCTCCTCGACACCAACGTGGCGGAGAACGATCCGCGCGACCGCTCCATCACCGACCGGCTCTACGGCGGAGACGAGACCGACCGCATCAGGCAGGAGGTCGTTCTCGGCATCGGCGGGGAACGCGTTCTGCGGGCGCTCGGCTTTACGATCAGCACCTATCATTTGAACGAGGGGCATGCTGCGTTCCTGGCATTGTCGCTTCTGCTCAGGTATCGCCGCGCGCGCACGCCGGCGGCCAACAAGGAGCTGACCTACGAGATCGAGCAGGTTCGCGAGCAATGCGTCTTCACCACCCATACTCCGGTCGAGGCGGGGCACGACCGCTTCGAGTACCGCGACGTGCACCGCATCCTCGGGGATATCATCGAGCCCGACCGGTTGAAGCACCTGGCGGGCGCCGATCGCCTCAACATGACGCATCTTGCCCTGAGCCTGAGCGGCTACGTCAACGGCGTGGCCCGCCGGCACGCCCAGACGGCGCAAAACATGTTTCCCGGCTATCAGGTGCGTGCCGTCACCAACGGGGCGCACGTCCCGACCTGGATGCATCCGGCGATCGCCGAGGTGGTGCAGAAGGTGCTTCCGCACTGGGCGCGCGAACCGGTCAGTCTCGTCAACGTCGATGAAGTCCCGGCAGATTCGCTCTGGTCCGCGCATCAGCAGGCCAAAGGCGAGCTGATTGCCGAGATCGCGCGCGCCACGGGGGTCGCGATGATGCTCAATGTCCCGCTCATCGGCTACGCGCGGCGGATGACGGGCTACAAGCGGCCGGACCTTCTGTTCCATGACCCGGAGCGGCTGCGCGGCATCAACGCGCGGCAGCCGTTCCAGATCGTGATGGCCGGGAAAGCGCACCCGCGCGACGGGGAAGGCAAGGCGCTCATCCGGGCGATCCACGCGAACATGCACGACGTGAAGCCGCTCGCCGTCGCGTTCCTGCCCAACTACGACATGCGCATTGCCGCCAAGCTCGTCGCCGGAACGGACGTCTGGCTGAACACGCCGCTGCCGCCCTATGAAGCGTCCGGAACGAGCGGCATGAAGGCCGCTTTCAACGGGGTTCTGAACCTGAGCGCTCTTGACGGGTGGTGGGTCGAGGGCTGGGATGAAGGCGTGACCGGCTGGGCGATCGGACATGACGAAGACCCGCCGGACGCCGCCGCGCACGCCGCGGACCTCTACCAAAAACTCGAGAACACCGTCCTGCCGCTCTATTACACGGACCGCGCCCGCTGGATCTGGATGATGAAACAGGCGATCGGCAAGATCGGGTCCGTGTTCAACAGCCAAAGAATGATGCGCCGCTACACGACCGAGGCGTATTTCCGGCACTGAGGCCGGCGGCGCCCAGCGCAGAACCATCCCGTTCGGCAGCGCCAACTCCTCTTTCGGACTTGCGTGGGTACGGTTTGCGAGAATATGGGGAGCCATATTTCTGTCCCCGTATGGAAGGTCACCATGAAGACGACTGTGGAAATTTCCGATTCACTGCTGCGCCAGGTCCGCAGGCTGGCGGCCCGCGAAGGCGTCACTCTGCGGGCCTTGGTGGAGCGCGGAATTCGTTTTGTCCTCGCCGAGACGAAGCACGGTGTATCCTTCAAGCTGCGCCGGGCCAGCTTCAAGGGAAAAGGGCGGCAGCTAGAGTTGCGCGAGGCGTCGTCGGACAAGCTGCGCGATCTGGCCTACGAGGGCCGCGGTGCTTGATCGCGATCGATGGCAACATTCGCCGATTCGTGCAGTTGCGGTAGGGTGGGCCAAGGCGCATAGCGCCGGGCTCACACGCGGTGGAAGAATGCGCGTGACGAGCGGAAGCGCGGGCACGCTTCGCTTTTCCCACCCTGCGATCCAGCTACTCCCGCCGCCGCGAAATCACGTACGACTCGTCGAGGAACCACAGCCCGCCGTGCTTGCGCAGCACGGCGCGGGTGGCGTCGATATAGCGGCGGTCGCTGGTCGCTTCCGACAGGCGATCGTCCTCGACCTGCGCCACGTAGATCGCGGCGTTCCACGCCGCGAGCAGGGTCGAGGTGCCGATCGAGTCGGAAATCTCGCTCGGCAGGGTGTGCATCTCGTAGCGGAAGATCGAGCGGCTGTCGGCATAGGCGTTGAAGTTGAGGTCGCGCCCGGCCGGGCCGAGCTCGTGCTTGACCGCTTTGAGCACCTGATGGCGGTCGGTGGTGAACGGGTTGTCGCCCGGCCACACCGTCTCGATGATCTCGAGCCCGGGATCGTTGCCGTAGGAATGGATGGCGATCAGCCGGCCGCCCGGGCCGAGGGCGCGCGACAGCGGCGCGATCACCCGTTTCGCCTTGAACTCGACCGAGGAGCGCGCGCGGTAGGGCTGCGAGGCGATGACGAGGTCGTAGCTCGCGTCGGTGCCGCCGCGCCGCGGGATGATCGGGTCGAGCAGGAACTTGTGGTCCTCGCGGTAGATCAGCAGCACCACCGGCCGGTCGTAGACCGGGTTGCCGGTCTTCGCGCTCACGCCGGCCTTCCAGTTTTCGGCGAGGAACGGCTCGAGATCGGTGATCTGCTGCTCGAAGCGGTGCGCCGAATTGCCCGCGAGCGGCAGCTCGTGCCACACCAGGGTCGAGGCCGCGCTCATCGATTTGACCGTGAGCCACGGCGCATCCGCATAGGCGAGGTTGGTGAGCACCAGTACGCTCGCCGGGTGCTCGAAGAAGCGGTCGGCCATCTTCTGCAAGGTGAGCCGGATGTCCTCGAGGCTGATCTCCTTGCCGACGATGTAGAACGGCATGGTCGGGAAGCGGTCGTGCATCGCGCGCATCACCCGCGCCAGCACGGTGCCGTCGCCGACGCCCGCGTCGAACACGCGCACCGCCGGCGGGCGCGGATGGATGTTGGCGAGCTCGAGCGAGACGCGGTGGGCGACCACCCACTTCTCGCTGCAGGTGTTGACGAACAGCAGATATTTTTGCCGGTTATCGAAGAAGCGGAAATTGCGCTGCGGATCGCTCGGGCGCGGCGCCAATGCGGGCGCAGCAGTGCGGACAAAGGACGGCGCCAGCGGACGCTCGGCGGGGCGCTCGGCGGCCGGCGGCGCGTCGCCGTTCGCGGCCATGAAGGCACGGATGCGGTCGAGGGTGTCGGTGGTGATGCGCCCGCCGCTGCGCAGTCGGTTGGCGAGCTTGCCGTCGTTGACGGCGCGCCGGCCGAAGGTCGATTCCGCCAAGCCGGTGCGCCGGCAGAAATCCGCGATCTCGCGCAGAACGGCGTCGTTCATCGGGGGCGTCCCGAGCGTGGCATCCCGCGCGGACAGTGCTTTTCCGACTTGTGATCTTTTCGACGCGGGGCTGCGCCCGAGGAAATCAATTTGCCCGCCTGCGGTCAAGAATAAAGTTGCCCACACCAGGAGTGGGAAGTCTAGTGGGCAGCGAATCGCTGCCATGGCCCCCCGTCATGCCCATAAAGGCGGGGCATCCAAGTAAAACACCGGCGTTATAGTTTTGCCTGATACCGTTGACGTTTGCCGGGGGCACCCGCTTGTGCGGGCGAGGGGGGCCGGGGTTACCCGCCCTCTCTTCAGTGGGACGGCTGGGGGAGAAGCAACCCCGTGATGGGGCCACTGCCCAATGCGATGGGCCATCGCCCATCCTGAGAGCCAAGGTGGCCTCGCGGCGAGGCGCGCGGTAATGATTACGGGTCTGCCGCCCCAGGACCGCCCCGATGCCCCGCTTTGCCGCCAATCTCGCCTATCTGTTCACCGAGCGGCCGCCGATCGAGCGGATCGGCGCCGCCGCGGCGGCCGGCTTCGGCGCGGTCGAGTTTCAGCTGCCCTATGACCAGCCGCCGGGCGCCGTGAAGACGGAGATCGACCGGCACGGCGTGGCGGTGCTCGGCCTCAATACGCCGCTCGGCCGCCCGGGCGACGTCGGCCTCGCGGCGGTGCCCGGCCGCGAGCAGGAATTCGCCACCCTGTTCCGCCAGGCGCTCGACTACATTGTGGCGATCGGCGGCCGCTCGGTGCACTGCCTTGCCGGGACGGTGCCGCCGGAGCAGCGGCCGGCGGCGGACCAGACCTTCACGGCCAACCTCGCCCGCGCCGCCGATCAGGCCGCCGAGAAGGGCATCACGCTGCTGATCGAGCCGCTCAACGCGCGCGACCGGCCGGGCTATTTCCTCTCGCGGGTCGAGCACGCCGCCGACGTGATCGCGAAACTCGGGCGCCCGAACGTGCGCCTGCAGTTCGACTGCTATCACGTGCAGATCACCCAGGGCGACCTGATCACGCGCATCGAAAAATTCCTGCCCGTCATCGGCCACGTGCAGGTCGCCGCGGTCCCGACGCGCCACGAGCCGGACGAGGGCGAGGTCAATTATCCGGCGATCTACGCGACGCTCGACCGCGTCGGCTACACCGGCTGGGTCAGTTGCGAATACCGCCCGCGCGGGCGCACCGAGGACGGCCTCGGCTGGGGACGCGCGTATGGGCTGAGGGCGTGACTGCCTCTCCCCGCTTGCGGGGAGAGGGCCGGGGTGAGGGGGCGTCAGAGGAATTGCGCTGACTCCGAGGCCCCCTCACCCGGATCGCTTCGCGATCCGACCTCTCCCCGCAAGCGGGGAGAGGTGAAGAGCGGAGGGACGACACACATGCGTCTGCACAACAAAGCCGCGCTGGTGACCGGTGCGGCGTCCGGCTTCGGCAAGGCCATCGCCGAAACCTTTGCGCGCGAGGGCGCCAAGGTCGCCGTGGTCGACATCAACGAGCGGGCGGCGAAGGACGTCGTGGCCGCGATCGGCGGCCCCGCCATCGCGGTCGCGTGCGACGTGTCGCGCAAGGCGGACGTCGATCGCGCCGCGCAGGCGACGATTGCGGCGTTCGGCACCATCGACATCCTGGTCAACAATGCCGGCACCACCCACCGCAACCAGCCGATGCTTCAGGTCGACGAGGCCGAGTTCGACCGCGTCTTCGCCGTCAACGTCAAATCGATCTTTCTGTTCGCCCATGCGGTGGTGCCGGTGTTCCGCCGGAAGGGCAGGGGCACCATCATCAACATCGGCTCGACCGCCGGCATCCGGCCGCGGCCGGGGCTTGCCTGGTACAACGCCTCCAAGGGCGCGGTGAACCTGTTGTCGAAGTCCATGGCGGTCGAGCTGGCGCCGGACAAGATCCGCGTGTGCGCGCTCGCGCCGGTCGCCGGCGAGACGGCGTTGCTCCCCACCTTCCTCGGCACCGACGATCCGGCCGTGCGCGCGAAGTTCGTCGCCTCGATCCCGCTCGGCCGCCTCTCGGTGCCGCAGGACATCGCCAACGCCGCCCTGTTCCTCGCCTCCGACGAGGCCGAATTCCTCACCGGCGTGGTGCTCGAGGTCGACGGCGGACGGTGCGTGTGAGGGTCCGAACGTATCTATACCATTGTGCTTGACATGAAATCGATGCGGAATTACATGGGCCGTGCTGACAGGAACGCGCCGCGCCCGTAGCCCGGATGACCCTCGCGAAAGCGAGGAGAAATCCGGGTGACGTCGGCTCGTGCCCACGGTCCGAAGGGGAGGTCCCTTGTAAATCCCTGTATTTTAGCGATTCAAAAATGAAAGTGCGGCGCAGCAGGAGCGGTCACGGCCGCTGGTAAACTCAGGGAAATACGAGCTTCAGGTCAGGTGGACGACAGACGACCGAAGATGACGCGACAATCGCATGCTGACTCCGGGGTTCATCGATGACATCAATGCCGAAATGGGGAGCGGGCATTTTCCTGAGCAAGTGGGTAACGCGAAAACGCATGCTGAGACAATAAGTCAAGCTGGAAACTCCGAATGATGCATCAATGGAGATCAATACGGAATCAATGCGAGATCAATGCGAGATCAATGAGCGAATCAATAGCGAGATCAATGCGACGTAGGAGATCAATCAAAGAGACGGCGAGTGAAAGAGAGGCTGAGCGAGCCGGCGTTTGGCAGAACGAACCCAATCCCGACTTTGGCAGAACGAACCCAACTCCGGCGTTTGGCAGAACGAACCCAACCTCAACTTTGGCAGAACGAACCCAACTCAGTTCTGCATGCCCCAGCGCTTGATGGTGACGTTCTCGATCGAGCGGAAGATCACGCTCTCGACCAGGAGCCCGATCAGGATCACGGTGAACAGGCCCGCGAACACCGAAGGGATTTCCAGCTGGTTGCGGTTCTCGAAGATGAACCAGCCGAGCCCGCCGCTGCGCGACGACACCCCGAACACCAGCTCGGCGGCGATCAGCGTGCGCCAGGCGAAGGCCCAGCCGATCTTCAGGCCGGTGAGGATCGACGGGAACGCCGCCGGCACCAGCAGCCGCGCCACGAAGTTGATGCCGCGCAGCCCGCAGTTCTGCCCGGCCATGCGCAAGGTCTGGCTCACCGAGGTGAAGCCCGAATGGGTATTGAGCGCGACCGCCCACAGCACCGAATGCACGATGACGAAGACCAGGCTTTTGGCGCCGAGCCCGAACCACAGCAGCGCGAGCGGCAGCAGCGCGATCGCCGGCAACGGGTTGAACATCGCGGTCAGCGTCGAGAGCACGTCGGTGCCGATGCGCGTCGACACCGCAAAGGTGGTGAATACGCCGGCGACCGCGAGGCCGATCGCGTAACCGGTCAACAGGATCTGCAGCGACGTGAACGTGCGCTCGATCAGCGGACCGCGCACGATGGCGTCGGACAGCGCCTCGAAGGTTTCGCTCAAGGTGGGAAACAGCAGCGGGTTGGCGATGTAGTTGGCGCCGAGCTGCCAGGCGATGCCGAGCACGACCAGCACGATCATCCGGCGCACCGCGGTGATCTGGATGATGCGCTCGGCGGGCGAGAGCGGACGCGCGACGTCGCCGACCGCACCGAGATCCTCGAGCTCGATCACCCGCTCGGGGCGGCGCGGCGGCGCCGGCGGCTGCATCTCAAGGGCGCGTTCAGCCATGCTGGACCTCCGGTGCGAGCGCGGTCTCGATGCGGTCGGAGAACAGGAGCGTATGGATGCGCCGGTGCAGCGCCTCGAACGCCGGCGTGCCGATGTCGTCGAACGCCAGATGGTCGGCGTCGAGCTCGGCCTTGACCCGGCCGGGATGCGGCGAGAGCACGAGGATGCGGCTGCCGATCAGCAGCGCCTCCTCGATCGAATGGGTGACGAACAGCACGGTGAAGCGCACGTCGTCCCACAGCGCCGCCAGCTCCTCCTGCATCTTGCGCCGGGTCAGCGCGTCGAGCGCGGCGAACGGCTCGTCCATCAGCAGCACCGCCGGTTCCATGGCGAGCGCGCGGGCGATGGCGACGCGCTGCTTCATGCCGCCGGAGAGCATGTGCGGATAGACGTCCTCGAAGCGGGTGAGGTTGACCTTGGCGAGCAGCGCGCGCGCGTGCTCGCGCGCCTCCTTGCGCGGCAGCAGCCGGTTGACCCGCAGCGGAAACATCACGTTGCCGAGCACGGTCTTCCACGGCAGCAGCTGGTCGAATTCCTGGAACACCATCATGCGGTCGGAGCCGGGGCGGTCGATGGCGCGGCCGTTGAGGCGGATCGAGCCGCCGACCGGCGCCATGAATCCGGCGACCGCCTTGAGCAGGGTCGACTTGCCGCAGCCGGACGGCCCCAGCACCACGAAGCGCTCGCTGGCATAGACCTCGAAGCCGACCTTGTAGGTCGCGGTGACGAGGCTTTGCTCGGTCTTGTACTGCAGGGTCACGTCGTCGACGACGAGGAGCGGCGCTCCCGCCGTGTCCGCGCGCGCCGGTTTCTGCGCACGGGCAAGCCCGCTCGCCATCGTTGTCCCTCCGTCAGGCGCCCTTGTGACCGGGCGTTGGCCCGGGCCGCTGCCGGGCTCGAACATACGCCAGCCATTGTAGTATCGTTTGGGCAGGCATGTCGCGGCCTATCGCGTCGCTGGGGAGGGTTGGCCATGTCTTGGCGTCTCGCATTGCGTGCGCTCCTGCTTGCCGCGGTCGGCCTGGCGCTGGCCGATCCGCCGCCCGCCCGGGCGGACGCCACGACCCTGCGCGTCGCCAAACAGTTCGGGCTCGGCTACCTGCAGTTCATGATCATGCAGGACCGCCAGCTGATCGAGAAGCACGCCAAGGCGGCCGGTCTCGGCGACGTGAGCGTCGAATGGGCGACGTTCCGCTCGAGCGACGTGATGAACGACGCGCTGATCTCCGGCACCGTCGATTTCGTCTGCCTCGGCATTCCCGGCATCGTCACCATCTGGTCGAAGACGCGCGGCACCATGGACGTGAAGGGGGCGACCGCGTTGAACGTCGCGCCGCTCCATCTCAACGTGCGCGATCCGGCGATCCGCTCGCTCGCCGATTTCAAGGACCATCACCGCATCGCCATGCCGGCCGTGAAGGTGTCGATGCAGGCGATCCTGCTGCAGATGGCGGCCGCGAAGGCGTTCGGCGAGGCGCGCTTCAACGCGCTCGATCATCTCACGGTATCGATGGCGCATCCGGACGCGACCGCGGCCATGCTCGGCGGTCCCTCGGAGGTGACGGCGAATTTCTCCTCGCCGCCGTTCCAGTACCGCCAGCTGAAGAACCCGAACGTGCGAACCCTCATCAAGAGCACCGAGCTGCTGGAGGGCGGCGTCTCGTTCAACGTGATCGCCGCCACGACGAAATTCCGCCGCGACAACCCCAAGCTCTACGCCGCGTTTCTTTCGGCGCTGCGCGAGGCGACCGACATCATCAATGCCGACAAGGACCGCGCGGCCGAAACCTACCTGAAGGTGAGCGGCGAGAAGACGCCGATCGCGGACATCAAGGAAGTCCTGAGCGATCCGGAGATCATCTACACCTTGAAGCCGCTCAACATCCGCTCCCTGGTCGAGTTCATGGCGAAGACCGGCAGCTTGCGCGGCCCGCCGGGCGACTGGAAGGACATGTTCTTTCCCGAAGGCCTCGCCGAGGTCGGCGGCTGAGGTTCGCGGCAGAGATGGCGCCTCTGAATCTCGATCCCGCCGCGGCGCTGCCGGCGGACGGCACTTCCGGCACCTTGGTCGGGCGCGTCTGGCGGCCGGACGTGGACGGGCCGGCGGTCGCCGCCGTGCGAGCCGACGGCCTCTACGACATCTCGCGCGCATTCCCGACCGTGCGCGACCTGTGCGAGGCAGCCGA
>WNGG01004198.1_pt1 | contig 16222 bp, 16 predicted proteins | sample 5400661 | NCBI WGS metagenome assembly WNGG01 (sample SAMN13153372, study PRJNA577476) | soil metagenome | isolation source: 100 cm soil or saprolite under Garry oak tree replicate 1 | place: USA:California | collected 2016-06-15 | reverse complement strand
GTGCCTGCGATTTTCTTTTTCAGAAGCTGATCTACCTGGAATATGCCTGACTCGTTGTACATGCTAATCTCCACTACTATTGGCTTGTTCTTCCCCTTCCGTATCTTCACATCCCTTATCGACATGGCTGACAAGGCGTGAATGTCCTTCTTCCCCGCGGTGAATGGGATCCGTGCCCGTCCCTCCTTCATGTCTAGGGCGTCTGCCACTCTGACCACCCCTGCCTCCAGTGTGTACTGGGGAATTTCAGATTCGTGAGCATAGATCGCGTGAAGGGTCTCGGCCGTGACGATGGCTCTTTCCTTGTCGTCGTAGACACCTTCAAGCAGTTCGGGGAGTATTTGAGACGCAAGGGACACGCTGAAGAACTGGTGATTGTCCCTGTGCGCAACCATTCCCAGGTCATGGAGAACGGCGCCTAGAAACACCACGACTTCAGCGTCATCGTTGGTCATGGAATAGTCGGTGACGATGTTAGGCTTCACCTTCGCCTCTATAAGATCGCGGAGGATTTTCAGGCCGATGTTTGCAACAATTGCGAAGTGAACCCTTCCGTGGTCTGACAGGCCAAGCCTTCGAACTGCGTTCATATTGGTACAATCCCAAAGGCTCTGAAGGTACTCGTTTGAGTTCACACGGCTCAGAATAGTCTTCAGTTTAGCGTTCGAGTTGTAAGGAAGATTGATCAGAAGGAGAACCTCGTCACGAACCCTACTACTACCCAGAGTGCTAGAAAAACGTTCCCGAACCAGGGCCCCTACACTAATCTACCCTCCCATTATTACCCACAGATAGGAGGGCATCAGAGCAATGACTTCTAGCTGCGTTAGTTACGAGGTAAGGGGGCGCTGCGCATGGCTTACCATGAACCGACCACAGGTTTTGAACGCGCTTTCCAAAGAAATGTTTCGAGATCTAGCCCTGGCTCTAGCGAAGGCGCGCAAGAGCAAGAAGGTCCGCGTCGTCGCTATCACAGGAGCAGGCCAGTCATTCTCTGCCGGGTTGGATATAAAACAAGTAGACAGCTTTGCCTCACAGACCGAGGCTAGGAACTTCGTCTACAATCTGGTCAAACCTTTCTGGGATCGGCTGTTCGACTGCGACAAACCAATCTTGGCGGTCGTTAACGGGCCGGCTTATGGAGCGGGGGCGGAAATAGCTCTGACTTCGGACATTGTCATCGCGTCGTCAAAATCCAAGTTCGCATTCTCCGGTGGTCGTGTTGGAGCCCTCTGCTGTATCTCTGGAGTTGTCGGTCCTCAATTGATGAGTGGAAGAAAACTAGTGGAGATGAACCTCACAGGGAATCCGTTTTCCGCGGAAGCGGCCCGAGAAGTTGGACTGGTTACTCACGTGGTTCCGGAGGATAGGCTGATGGAGACTGCAACGCAGGTCTTGGAGGACCTCGAAAGGGTTTCTCCAATCTCCAACTCCAGTTTCAAGCATATACGCAGGGAGATGATTTCTAGCGGGGCGCTTGATGTGGCCTATCGAGAGCTGTTCAGGACCATTACGAGCCCCGACTTCAGAAAAGGGGCGAAAGCATTCGTTGCAAAAGAGGCTCCCAAGTATTGAAGCCCCTCAAGTCGTCTCGCAGTGGTCCCCCAGGACAAACAAACGCCGAGCCAAATTCAATCTAGAGGCTTTTAGCCAGCTATTCGAAACGCACAAGCACAGGAGGGCTACATGGACCTAGACAAACGGTTTGACCTGGCCTGTCGCGGGACCGTTGAGGTCATTCAGAGGCCCGAGCTACGCGAGCTCCTATCGGCCAAGCCAAAGCCCCGAGCCTACTGGGGCTTTGAATGCTCCGGAAAGCGGGTTTCCGCCCGCCCGGATTGATGCACATAGGCCAAGGGCTCGTCTGTGGCGAAAAAATCAAAGACCTGATTGACGCAGGCTTTGACTTCACCATATTTCTGGCCGACTGGCACTCGATGATCAATAACAAGTACGGAGGCGATATGGCCAAGATCAGAGCTACGGGCGAGTATTTCAAGCACTGTTTCACGGCACTCGGCGTACCGGAGGACAAAGTTCACTACCTCTGGGCTTCCGAGCTGGCCAGCCAACCAGAGTACTGGGAAAGGGTGCTGAGGGTGGGAAAAGCCACGACTGCCCAGAGGGTCATGCGAGCCCTACCAATCATGGGACGAGAGATAAAGTCCCAGGACGCGGAGGCGGCCAGCCTGTTTTACCCCTGCATGCAAGCGGCCGACATATTTCAGATGAAGCTAGACATGGCCTGCGCGGGCATTGATCAGAGAAAGGCCCACATCTTGGCTCGGGAAGTGGGGGAGAAGCTCGGCTGGGGAAAGCCCGTAAGCCTTCACACTCCACTGCTGATGGGTCTGGCTGGGCTTGACGGCGGTGAAAAGGGAAGCTTCGACGAGGACCCTAAAGTAAGCCGAGTGATAGCTGCCAAGATGTCTAAGAGTAAACCCAAGAGCAATGTCCTAATCCACGATGAGCCCCAAGAGATTTCAGAGAAGCTTAGGCAAGCCTACTGCCCCCCCGGAATAGTGGAGGGCAATCCGCTACTAGAATATTTCCGAGTACTCGTCTTTCACGCACCAGGAGCCTTCCTCCTGAAACGTGAAGCGAAGTACGGTGGAGACTTGGAGCTCGGGTCTTACGAACAACTGGAATCCTTGTACATGTCTGGACAAGTCCATCCCCAAGACTTGAAATCAAACATGACTCGTTTCTTGACCGAGAGACTCACACGCGTGCGAGAATATTTCGCCAAGACGCCAGAAATTCTGTTCGAAATGAGGAAACTGGGGGCCGGAATAGGCTAGCATCATGGTCGCCCGTAACAGGCGTCGGAATCCTAGGGAAACCCGAACCCCAAGAGCAATCTATTACGGTTGGAAGAAAGACGAGACTGACAAGCTACTCGACGCCTTGAGGAAAAGGTCCAATGCGGGGGTACCTATAGTCGTTGAAGGTCGTAGGGATAGAGAGGCTCTTGGTAGGCTGGGAGTCACGGGCAAGGTCTTCTGTCTCAAGGCTGTGGGCGAGTCAAGATTTCACTTTCTGGACAGGCTGGATGGGTTTCAAGATATCATTCTGCTGACAGATTTTGACAGAGAAGGGGTAGAACTCAGACTGTGGCTCTACCAACAACTCACAAGGCGAGGAATCCGGGCTGACGACTTGGCCTGGCGGCGGATAAAGTCCCTGGCTAGAACTGAAGTAAGAAGCGTGGAAGAACTTCCTAGATTCGTCCGTTCGATGGAGGCAAAAGCCAGAGGCGAGAGGCCCGAAAAGCTCATCCGAGTGCCCTAGATGAAAGCCACTAACACTTCCGCCTGCAGGTGAAGTAGCCCTTATATCCAGTCCTCTTGTCCCCTACCCGTTCACTGCAAATGTCTAGAGAGTAGCGAGGTGTAAGAAAAACTGAGAGGAAGAAACTGGAAGGGAAGGAATGTGCGGACGGAAATGAAGACCTTGGAATGCCCGAGGTGCCATGACCATGTCCGATTGGACAGGTACACAGCCCACATCGCGACCTGTCCCCAACCCGCCGTCGCAACTAGCTAGACTGAAGTTTTTGGCGCCGGGAGTGGGATTCGAACCCACGCGGCCCGTACGGGCCACAGGCTCTCAAGGCTTACGCTCTCCCGAAGGGAGTCTGCGCTTCTAGACCCACATGGACGGGTTAATCCACTCAGCCCACGGGACGCAAAGGCCGGTAGGGCCTCAGCGTAATCCCGGCATTACAACCCGTCTCAGGTCAGAGAAACTGGGCGGGCAACTTGCCTAATAAGTGGTTTCCAACCGGCAATCGGTCGAGGTTTCGAGATGGAAGGGCAGAGCAAAGAAGGCTATCGATTTCTTGAGCACGTAACAGACGCCATCGTCGAAGCTTGGGGTGCCACTTTTGAAAAGGCTCTAGTTCAGGCAAGCCTTGGTTTTCTGGACACAATAGTAAATGCGAGCAGAGTAAGACTGGTTCTTACGGAGAAGATTGAGGCAGAGGGTCACGACGAGCTGGAGCTCATCTACAACTGGCTGGAGGAGCTTCTTTTGTACTTTGAGACGAAACGAGAGGTCTACAGAGAGTTCGCAATTGAACCTGTTCAAGCGACCAGCAAGGGATTGAAGGTCAAAGCAGAAGCTCGAGGCGAACTCTATGATCCAGCGACCCATGGAAGCAAAATCGAGGTGAAAGGCGTCACATACCATTTGATGGAGGTTCGAAGAGAACCCGGTCTGGTGAGGATCAAGTATCTATTGGACCTCTAGCGGAAAATGCATCTCTTCGCCAGGGAAACTCCTCGTAGGATTGCTCTTGGTCGGGACCCTTGAGGTATAGCCTAGATGTCGGGAAAGTCGACCAATGAGGCTTATAGGAGTGGTTCGCAGACCACGTGATGATGCGCAATGAGTAACCAAGCCCTTCGAACCGATGATCGTTCCAGCGCTCATATACCAATCAGCAAAGTGGCTCCTAATATTTGGGAGGTTTCGAAGGACTATCAACCAGGGATGAAGGTCCCCGCTCGAATCTATGCTGATGATGAGCTTCTTGCCAAGATGAAGACAGACCGAACCATCCAGCAGTGTGTCAATGTAGCACATCTGGACGGGATCTGTAACTATTCCATCACTATGCCTGACGGGCACGAGGGATACGGGTTCCCCATTGGAGGCGTCGCCGCCACGGACTACGACGAGGGTCTCATCAGCCCCGGTGGCGTCGGTTATGACATCAATTGTGGAGTCCGTCTCATAAGGACAAATCTCACCGAGGAGCAAGTGAGGCCTGTTCTACCCCAACTCGTCGACTCAATCTTCAACTTCATACCGTCGGGTCTGGGAAGCAAGGGGCAGATCAAACTCAGCACAATGGAGCTAGACAAGGCGGTCACGGATGGCTTGGACTGGGCTCTTGACCGGGGCTACGCGTGGCCCGAGGACCCGAGAACAATCGAGGAGGAGGGATGCATGGAGGCAGCGGACCCTACAAAGGTTTCCAATAGCGCCAAGTCCAGGGGAGCGCCTCAACTAGGAAGCCTTGGCAGCGGAAACCACTTCATCGAAATAGAACGAGCAGACAAGATTTTCGACAAACGGGTCGCAGACCGTTTCGGGATAACAAGGGAAGGACAAATTCTTGTCCTCATACACACAGGTAGCAGGGGGTACGGTCACCAGACCTGCAGTGACTACCTGAAAGTGATGGAGAGGGCCATCAGCAAGTACAACATTCACCTGCCGGATCGAGAACTGGCCGCTTGTCCCAGCAAGAGCCCAGAGGCCGAAGACTACATTCCAGCCATGTCGGCCGCATGCAATTTTGCCTGGGTCAACCGTCAGATGATCACCCATTGGGTCCGTCAGGCCTTCGAGAAGGTTCTCGGGAAATCAGCGGATTCCCTAGACATGAAGATAGTCTATGATGTCGCCCACAACGTTGCCAAGCTTGAGACCCACAAGGTTGATGGAAAGATGCGAAAGGTCATTGTCCACCGAAAGGGAGCCACTAGGTCTTTCCCCCCTGGCAATGCCGAGATTCCCGCTGAATACAGGGAAGTTGGCCAGCCTGTTCTCATTCCAGGTAGCATGGGAACGAGCAGCTGGGTCCTCGTCGGAACACCCAAGGCCATGGAGCTCAGCTTTGGTACCACTGCCCACGGTGCGGGACGCTTCATGAGCAGATCTGCAGCTAGGAGAAAATGGTGGGGCGGAGACCTAAAGAAGTCTCTTGAGAGTAGAGGAATGGTGATCAGGGCAGCCAGTATGGACGTTCTGGCAGAAGAGGCACCTGACGCCTACAAAGATGTGGACAGGGTGGCCGAGGTAAGCCACCAGCTTGGAATAGGCACTAAGGTGGTTAGGATGACGCCAATCGGAGTCGCCAAGGGCTAGCAGGTCAAAACAGCCGAGCTGCCCAAGAACCATCTTTCCGAACTAGTCCAGGTACAAGCCTCCCCCCTCAACCAATGACAGGGGGAGCTGTCGCCTGCAACACTAACACCCAAGCCTCACTGTGAAGACCTGAGTCTTCCCTCAGCCCGGCTCTCTCGAGGCAGGCTATCCGCTCCCCCTTCGATAAAGCACGCCCTGCCCGATAATAGATTACGGGTCGCTTCCTACTTCAACGGCACATACATGCTTGACCGAGACGCACCGATACCGGGAGTCCCGTGAACCACTTTCTGGTTGGTGATTGCGAACTCGCCGAGAAAATGCCCGATCATCTCAGGCCTGATCTCCACGGCCAAATACTCCTTTCCAGTGTGAAGATGAATTGTTAACCCCAACATTTCAGGTATGATGATCATGTCGCGGGCGTGAGTCTTGACACCAGCTTTTCCCCCATTCTGCTTTCTAGCTTGACGGATGTGTTCCAATAGGATTCGCTGGTCGTTGGTGAGGCCTTTTACGAGTGAGCGTCTCTGCCGTGCGGGTAGGAGTTTGATGAACTCGTCCATGGACATCTGGCGCAACTCGTCGGCGGTGTGCCCGCGGTAGCTGAACTGTCTTGGCATATTCTCACTCTTGCAGTGGCAAATCTACACGTCGATAATTAACATTGTCCTAAGCCTAACGGGCCTTTCTCTTCGCCCGACCTGTCTGCCTGGCTGCGATGTTGCCGACTTTTCTGCCAGGTGAAGTCCACCGGCCCACCGTTGTTGCTTTTCCTGCGTGTTTGTGTCTGCCTCCACCGTGCGGGTGGGACGCGGATATCATCGCCTGTCCTTTTACGACTGGCCACTTTCTGCCCCTAGACCTTTGCAGAAACCATCTGGGTCCTGCTTTGAGGAACGGCTTCTCTGTACGACCAGACCCCGCTACCACGCCAATCATGGCTCGGCATTTGTCGTTCAGATAGACCGTGTGACCTGATGGCATTCGTAGCTCTGTGCCCTGCGGTGTATGTGACACGACCAGTGCAAAGGAGCCGGAGGACCGAGCGACCGTGCCGCCGTCCCCGGGCTTGTTCTCAACATTACAGATCATGGTCCCTTCTGGAATCTTTCCGATGGGCTTGATATTTCCAGTTTCAGCGGGGGCGTCTAATCCCAGGGCGATCCGTTGCCCTACGGCGAGTCCTTCTGGGGCTGGAAGAAACACTTGGCCTCCAGCGTCGAGGTTCACCTGGGCGAGGGGGGCACCTCTTGCTACCTCGTGGAGTAGTTCGCGTACCCATCCCTGGGTTTGACCGTCAGCGGAATGGTAGCCGGTGGCGTGAATCCGCCTGTGGGTTGGAGCTCGGAAAACTCCAAAGCCTCTTCCTCGGCGCTGGACCAGAATATTCTTGCCCATTGCGTCTCAGTCCTAGAGGATTCCCAGCTTAACCGCGAGGTCAGAGGCTTTAGACTCCGGGCTGAGCCTCACGTAAGCCTTTTTCTTTCCTTCAGGGGTCGTCACGGTGTGTACTTGCTCGACCTTGACTTCGTAGAGTTCTTCCACAGCTCTCCAAACATCCCGTTTCGAAGCTTCGTTCCTTACGACAAAAGTGATCTTGTTTTCGGCCTCGATAAGTTTCACAGTATCCTCTGACATCATCGGGTAGATTATCACGAGTTCAGACTTGAGCCTTGGCATTTTACCATCTCTTTCCTGCCACAGTTTTGACCGCGGATTCGCTCCAGACGGTCAATCGACCGGGGTGGGTGCCTGGCGCGAGATCCTCAACGCTCAGGTCTTGAGCTCTCACCACATCGACCCCCTCGAAATTCCGGAAAGCCCGCTGGGCACCTTGATTCTGCCCAACGACCACTAGCGGGCCCACTGCGTGCTTCGTGTGCCCCCGACGAGACTCTCTGCTACGAATCACCTTCTCAACGTCCTCCCAAAGCCCAAGGGACACTAGGGCCCCTTTGGCTTCCGAAGCCTTCGTGACCTTCTCTATATCATCTGTTACCACCAGAGGAAGCTCAAGGCCGTCCTCAAACCTGTGACCCCTCTTCCTAACCGTCTCCCTCGAAGCGGTGGCCGCGAGAGCCGACCTCAGGGCGAAAAGCCTCTCCTTCCTGTTGATGCTCTTTGATGGGTTTGCAGAGGACAGCGGTGGGAACGCTGACCGTCCTCCCCGTGTACCGGGTGCAAAAGCGGCTTGCCCGGACAGAGGCCCATGTCCACCGATTCGAGGGACTCTGGAAATACCTCTGCCGACTCCAAACCCTTCGGCAGTGGTTCTCTTGCCTGCCATAGGGTTCCGCCCCTGGCGTTGGAAACGATGAGACTGTTGGGCAACTACCGCCTTCGATATGGCGTCCAGTCTCAGGGGTGTGTTGAATGCGGAGGGGAGGGAGATTTCCCCGGTTGGTTTTCCGTCAGGGCCGATGATTTTGACCGTTCGCGGAGCTTCCAAATCTTATGCGCCCTGCTTAGAATCCAGGCTGATCATTTGCAACTTGGGTGGCTCCGCCTCGGCCAGCCCTCTCGCTGGAAAGCGGAGTGCGACTAGTCGTTTTGCGGGTCCCGGTATCGTCCCGCGAAGCAGGGCAAAATCGGTCTTGACAGGGCCGTAGTGGAGAAAACCACCCTTGGGCGAGACTTCACTCCCGTTGTCGCCGATTTTCAAAATCTGCTTGTTGTACTCAGTCCTCTGGTTGAACCCCATCTGTCCCGCTCTCGGAACCGAATACATCACATAGTGGGGGTGCCATGGGCCTATAGAGCCTACTCCTCGCACTTGTTTTCTAGACTTGTGTTTCAGTTTCTTGATTCCCCACCTTTTCACGGGGCCTTGAATCCCCTTGCCCTTTGTGATTCCTATGACATCCACTTGCCCACCTTCTTTGAAGACTTCTGAAATCTTGACCTCTTTGCCTAGCAGCTTCTTGCCGAACTCAAGCCTGTCCTGGGAGCTTCCGCCATCTACTTTTAGCTCCAGAATGTCAGGTTCTTTCTTTCCTATCTTTGCAAGTCGGGGCTGGCTGGAAACGATAGCTCTAATCTCTAGGACCCTGTCTTTCATTGACTCGACCTTCTCCCATCCCGGAGCTGGGTCAAACTTTTCAGGGACTTTTATTGCCCGTGCAAGGTCCTTCGGTTGTTCTGGGGCCCACACTTCTCCGACAGATCTTAGCCCACCGTTCCAGTTCTCGTAGAACCGTATTCCGCTGACGACCAACGGGGGCGTTTCGACTACTGTTACTGGAAAGGTGACTTCCTTTCCGTAGGTCAGAGAGCCCTGACGGTTGTCGACTATGGTCGCATGGGTGGTCCCGGCTTTGAAGCCCGCGAAACCCAGCAATTGAGGGGGACCTTCATATTTTGGCCAGAATCTGATTCGGGGAGTCCAGTGGGAAGCTCTCCCTTTCGGGAGGTATGCGAGACTGCCCCTTCTTGGGGCGCTGTATTTTCTATGCCCCAAGGCCTCTAGGGCTCCTCTAGAAGATTCAACACGGCCAATGTACCCAGAAGGGCTTCTTCAGTCCGAATCGTCTCCACTCCCTGGCCGGGAATGGTGTTGAGGTTGAAATCTGTTCGGGAAACGTTGCTGTTAGACTTGGCAAGTATCTCCGGTATTCCTTCGCTCGGGGACCCGAAGAGTATGAGCGGATGCCGGGAGATTCTCCATTTGGCTCTCAGCTGCTCCATTGCCTCTCGTACGTCCGTTCCGCCTCGAGAGGTTGAGAGTGTCAAATCTTGGTCGCCCGTCTTGATTATCGGTCCTAGTGCTCGGTCGTCACGGTTGACCTTAGGCCCCCAATATATGGCTAACCCTGCCGGGTCGACAATGTCCGCTTCCAGGCGGGGTCGCACTGTTCTGACCCTGACGGTTACCCTAGCATGGGGTTCAAGCCTGCCATTAACTGTGACAAGTTCTTTGAAGCCAGCGTTGACCTGGGACGCCGGCCCTCCTGAGACAACAACCGCTTCCCGAACAAGGCCCGGTTCCGGGTCCGATCTATCCGGGTGGTGAGGGGTCCTCAAGGGCGGTAGGACGCCGGCGAAGGCGAGTTCAGGGTCGACCTTGAACAGGTCCCGGCGCAGGTAGGGGGGTGTTTCCTGGAATTTCAGGACCTTTTCGATGAGCCTGCCTTCTCTTCGGGCGACATCTGTATTCTGGTCATTGTAAACTAGGACCTGGTCGATTCTGAAGATAGCGAGGGCCCGGGCGATGAAGCCAATTCGAGCCGTTTTCTCACGAAGGTGGGGAATGTCGACGGTTAGGCTCGCGGGGAGGGCGACAGTGACCTGTTGGCGCCTACGGGGGGCCTGGGGCATGATCGGTAACTGTCGGTGGGGAGAATATGACATTGGCGGAAGAGTCGGGTTTTCACCAAACTCTTACATTGAACAGCAGTTAGGGGTTCCCATGCCGAGTGGTCTCGACAATCCTCAACTTTTGGCGAGAATCGACGCCAGGGATATGCTGGGCGCAATCTATCGGTTCGCAGATCCGTTTCTCGGGCCTGAAAGATTTCAGGCCTCGGAGGTACAGAAGGTTGAGGCTGCGAATGGCCTTGTATTCGTGGGGATGGGAGGTTCGGCCTCCGCGGGCGATGTGCTCCTAGACTGGTTGCGGGATGAATTCAAGACTTACGCCCTCGTTTCCAGAGAGCCACGGATTCCCAAATTCGTCGATGAGAAAACTCTAGTTGTCTGTTTCAGCTATTCGGGAGAGACCTGGGAAACCCTTCAGGCATTTGAGGAAGCTTCTCGTCGTGGCTGCCGCTTGGCCGCTGTTGGGTCAGGGGGGAGGCTGGGGAAGGCCTGCGAGGCGAGAGGGGTCCCTTTCTTCCAGGTAGACTCAGGACAGGCCCCTAGGGCTGCCCTTGGACAGATGATTGTCGCTGGCTCGCGTGCCCTGCAGCGTATGGGTGCAGTTGGTGGGGTTCGACAACGATTGTTGAAGACTGGGAAGGAACTGGCTGAGCTAAGGGAGAACCTCAAACCGAATGTTTCGTCATCGGATAACAAGGCCAAGGAGTTTGCGTTTCTCCTGAAAGGGAAAATGCCGGCAATCTACGCCTTTCAACGAATGTCGTCTGTTGCGAGGCGTTTCAAGAACCAGCTTGCTGAGAATAGCAAGGTCGTCGCAAAGTATGAGCTACTACCAGAGGCGGCACATAATGAGGTGGAATCCTGGAGAAGCCCCGACCAGTCTTACCTTCCTCTATTCATCAGGGATTCGCAGGAAACCGCGGAAGAGGAAATGCTTGCACGAGCTTTCAAATTGACAATCGCTGGAGCAGGAAAAACGCGGCCTCTCGAGGTCAGACTCCGAGCTGAGACGGAGCTGGGCCGATTGCTTGCGCCGATTCTCTTCCTCGACTACGTTTCGTGCTACTTGGCTTTGCTCAGAAAAGTGGACCCCTCACCCACGCTACGGATTAGGGAATACAAGCGTAGGTACAAGCAATCCACGCCGAGGACCCGTCCTGGCCAAGGACATTAGACCTGTCTTACGATGACCCCCCCGTATGAATTGGTATAGAGCTCCTTCCAAGTCATTTTTTGCAAACAGGACCCTGAATGTTTAGGCGATGACGACCTTACCGCCACCTCGCGCGAGGTTCAGCGTCACTCAACTTTCTAGGGCACTGTCCCGTGCACAAGAATCGAGGGGGAGATCCTCAAGCAGGCTCTTCCGCCTACCAATTGGTTGGCCTGTTCAGACGTCCGCCCTCATTGAGGAGCTTTCGACGGTCGGACAAGAGGCGAAGAGACGGGCGACCAACCCCCGGGAGAGGGATGAAAGCAATTCACCCTCATCTTCCCACTCCAGCCCACAGGGATTCCACAATATGCCCTTTACTTGCTAGTTTACTAGTTCCTGCACATTGCAAACTGGGAAAACAAGCCCATTCCAAGCCCCAAAGACCGAAGGAAAGCAGAAAAACTAACAATCCCACTCAGTCTAAGGAGCCGAGCCATCCAAAATCACATCCCGAAGGGCCGGAACCTTGAGGAAGAAGATTTGAAGATGAGATGTTGTGGCCTGAGAGTACGCGCGCCAACCTAGAAGTTCTCCGCAAATCCTCTTTCCAATCCCATCCACGTTCCGAGCTTAAGGACGCAATTGCCATTGTAGCTGCTGCAAATCTCCATCCCTGACCTGTACGAGTAACATGCTGCTTTTGCCCTGGGCAGTGGTAAACCTGTACTTGGCGATTGCCAATGCGTTCTCTGCACCGTTCGAGGAAAGGCATGGCCACGATTATGGCGGAGGCATTAATGGTAGTCATCATCATCGTCATGTCCACCATCATTTTCGTATGGGTGGTCCCAGTCTTCACGGGAGGCACCATCAAGGACAACAGCCAGTCAGCTTACCTGGAATCCTTCAAGACAACTCAGGGGAGCTTCATCTATTCAAACCAGCTCGGTACAGAAGCAACAAGAACAAGCCCGGGGCCTTGGCCCTCCAGCGTCTCGTGCCCTCCAAACATAACCACGCCCGTCACCGAAAACGTACTAGTTCCGGCAAATGCATCCTGCACCATCACCGCCAAAATAACCGGTAACGTATTCGTGCAACACGGAGGAACACTGATCGTGAACAACACCAGCATTACAGGCGGGCTAGTTGGAAACTACTCCGCCTTCGTCAACCTAATTAACGTAAACGTTGCCGGCGACGTTAGCTTTTACCACATCGACGTTGTAACAGTTACCGGCAGCACTATCACCGGGAACTTCTACGCTGGCGACCGGGGGTCGGCCACAATGATCGGAACAACCGTTTCAGGGATGGCCGAGTTTGAGGTTAACACTGCCAGCACTATCATTGGAAACAGGGTGGGAGGCCAGTTAGAGGCGGAGGCTGACGGAACCGCAACCGTAACGGGCAACACCGCAGCCGGCTTTGATGATGATGGAAACGGCGCTGCAGTCGTTTCAGGCAACACTTTCAACGGAGACGTTAGCTATGGCCAAGACGGCTGGTGTGCTTCAGGCAACAACGTAGTCACCGGCAGCACCACGGGTGCTTGTACCGGCCAGGTTACTCTCAACATTGTAAACACGGGCTCTATCCCGGTCACATTGAGGTCGCTCTACATTGACCGTCAACCATCCACAGTAGTGAGTTGGACCCTCGCCCCTGGATCACCTCTCCAATGCGGCAACACGGTTCAGACAACGTCTTGCCCCCAACTACCGATCATCATACCCGTGGGTCAGGGTGCACAGCTAACCCTGACTTGGACGCCTCCATCTAGTGGGAAAGAAACCATTGGCTTGGACATTTACTTGGTCCTGGTCTCCTCCCACAGCAACTATGTGGATGCTCACCTGTACATGGGGGCAGACCTGACTATGACTAGCCAGTCCCGCACGTTGGCCAGAGAATGCCCGCCCTGCATTTTCTAATCTCTCAGACACGGTTCTCAAAACCCCCCTTTTTCGTCCGTTCTCTTCTGCTAGGAATCGTTCTGACTATTTTGGTGACCCTCCACATCATGGCTCACGGCAGTCTAGCGTGGACTCACGAGACCTCCCCTGCCACTTGTCAGTGTTGTAAGAAGTAACGGGATGCCTATCGCCACCTGCCCGAGAATCTAGCCAGCAGGACAAGAAGGCAGACTTGAGGCCCTAGTCTGCCTTCAAATGCCAGGAGATTAGTGACGGAGACAGAACCTGAGCTAGAAGCGGAGCAAGAGCCAGAACAGGAAACTGACCAGACAACGGTGGACGAAGGTACACCACTCCGGAGCGTGAGCCTTCTACAGCGAGTGGACCTTCCATTCCTCTTTGCCGCTCTAATTGCAGGCATCGTCGCTCTAGTCAACGATCCTTGGTGGACTGTCAAGGCTGTCGGGTCAAGTTCAATCCTTAACGTTCAGGTTTCTCCCTTCTATGTGCGAATCGACGCCTTGGGAGCTCCTGCAACGCTTCCCTACGTCTTTGCCCTAGGCACTACAACCCGGATAATGCTCGGCTTGACTGCGATGGCGTTAGCCATTGTAGCTTTCTCACCCATGTCGGTGTGGAGGAAACCGGTCTTCTGGCTCGGCCTCTCCAGCATCGTGGAGGCCTACCTTAGCTTCACACTCATGCTTCACTCGGCCCAACTCACTCTGCTAAACATGTATGGTACCGTTCCGCCCCTTTCCGGAGACACTGTCATTCCTGGAACAGTTCTCGGACTTGACTTCTCTTCCTACTTTAACCCAAGGATCACATCATCCTTCGCCCCGCTATTCCTCCTCGGGCTCGCCTGCACCGCGCTTCTCGGAGGATCAGAATTGTTTCGGTTCATTCTCCGTCCGAGAGAAGACTTCATGGTCTTCGATTTCATGAAGGGGTTGAGTGGAGTCTTTCTCTCTCCTCCCTACCAACATGCTTGGCTTACTAGCAATGATCAGAGCTTCAACCCTCTCAATCAAGACCCGGACAACCTTACCGATGATGAGATGGCCATGTCCTTTGAGAGACTGCAGGAGACTGTACGGCCGGGAGGAGTAGTCTCCATAATCTTGCCAACCTGGGCTGGCCACCTCTCTGATCGTTTGGCTAAACTCGTGCCCTGGACTGGGTTCCGATTGGAAAAGTCAGAGACAATCTATCGTGTGCCAGGCCAACCTGAAAACCAACTGGTTTTCCGCAAACCAGCCATGGTACAAAAAAGCTTGTCTGAACCTCAAGAAGCACAACTCCCAACTGAAACTTTGGAAATTGCACCTATAGTGGAGAATATACTGCCCCCGACTGATCTGACCACAGAGCAACCGGTACTGGAAGGTGTCGAGGGACCACCGGCTGAGGAAGCTATTGAAGATCCGGTTTGGTCTCAGCCCCGCTTGACTCCCCTAGAGAAGACCGTGGTAAGGTCCGCAGTGAAGGCTGTCGAAAGGCGCGGGGAACCAGTTCTCTACAGGGAGCTAATCGACAACGTGTACATGGATTTGCTGGATAGGGAGGTAAGTTTCGGATCCGTTCGGGAAATCGAAACAATACTCCTTGACCATATTGGGAAGGAACTGGTGCTGATAGAGGAATTGGACGAGACAGGGGCAATGGTACTCAGGAAATGGTGGCTGGGCGATGAGGGAGCGCCGGTGAAAACGGAAAGAGCTGCGAGTCTCCGACGAAAGCTCTCGGCCGCTAAGAGGCGTATTCCAAAGGCAGGCAAACTTGTCAAGAGACTGAGGCCCCAACGGGCAGGTTATGTGCAGAAGAAGCGAAGTGTCGATGATGAGTAACCAGGGTCAAACGGCCCACCGTCGTGTACGCGAGTAACGCGTGGACTATCGTTTTCCCCTGAAACTGGCGATGAAGGGCCCAAAAAGGGCGCGCAGGACGGCCAAATAAAAGCAATCAAGACGCCCAACGGGTATCTGTTTATGAGGAAGAAGGACAGGTGACCGTGAAAAATTGCTTGGAAACCAGTGCCGTGCCTCGTAGTATTTGACGAAGCCTTCGTAACTCCCTACACTCCACGCGAGTATCGTCAGGACTTTCAACCCAGCGTTATTCGAACTTTAGCAAGTAATAAAAATGAAAAATATCAGAATTAGCATAGCCAAATTAACTGCCAAGAAAGTCCCAGCGCTTGCACTTGTAGTGGTTGCATTAGTGGGGGCAGTCGCCGGAGTTCTCGCTGCAAGCATTGTGATTAGCCAGTCCAACCTTAATGGCGAACAAGGAAACCTGCACACTAATTCCGGAGTATGGACCATCACAGACAACGGATTAGCAGTTGTCTCTACTGGAGCAGCAGGTAATGCGACGAGCGCGGTTGCTCTCGGATCGACAAATGTATTGCTCAGTAATGCCCTAACACAAGGCCATTGGATGGATCTCGTCACCTTCAATATAGGTGGTACACCGCCCTCAAGCACATTCACTGCTAAGATCACATTCTACCAAAGCAATGGGTCGCCTCAGGGCACTCCACTTGCTACAGTGACATCAGGAACTTGGACGACCACGGTCTCAAGCACAGGGTCCATTAACTTCTACGTGGATCTTGGAGCTAGTCCTCTTGCCTCGCCTATCACCGCATACGTCACCGTCACTTAGGCATACCAACGCAGCTTGAAAACCCGTCCACATCGAAAACGTGGATGGGAAACCCTCCCTTTTATTCTTCGTCAGCTCGCTAGAGATAGCTGTTTTAGCTACCTTTAGTAAGAGGTTAATCTTTTAACAGTACGCAGGCCTTGCTATCGATCTAACAGGCGAGGACCTGCATGAATGCATTGACCTCCGTTTGACGGCGACGTTCCATTGGAGCAAATTCGTCAACCTATTGCGAAGTGATTCTCTCTACGCTAGAGTGGAAAACTCTTTTTCCCTCTAGTTGATG
>WNGG01004196.1_pt1 | contig 16225 bp, 13 predicted proteins | sample 5400661 | NCBI WGS metagenome assembly WNGG01 (sample SAMN13153372, study PRJNA577476) | soil metagenome | isolation source: 100 cm soil or saprolite under Garry oak tree replicate 1 | place: USA:California | collected 2016-06-15 | reverse complement strand
TTCAATCAACAGTCGTTTCATGATGCCCAAGATTGCCAGAAACCCAGCGTGAGATCAATGGAAATCGTCGGCTACATCTGCTCGCCACCAAAAGCTTCGGACGCATGGGCAGGACGCCGCACATCTGAGGCGCCATCCCGAAATTTCATCGAAATTAAGCGCTTGCCAGCCCGACACGGGTGTTGATATAACGCTGCTCCCCCATGTCTGTTCCCAGTACCAGCGATCGGCCAGTTCGGCCTCTCAACTCCGTAAAGGAGCGTGGCTCCCACGGAGCTTTACGCTCTCAGTTACCAACGATCGACTCGCAGCGCTGCTGCGCTGCATTTACCCCGCCGAGACAACGTGACCCCGAAAGCGTTCGGGGTTTTACGTTGCTCGAACTGCTCATCGTCATCGGCCTCATTGCGATTCTGCTGGTGTTAGTCGGTCCCGCGTTTACGACAATGAAAAGCGGGAGCGATGTCACCAGCGCCATTTATGGCGTCAAAGGAGTACTCGAGAACGCGCGAGCGTACGCAAAGGCAAATCACACCTATGTCTTTGTTGGTCTTGCCGAGGTGGATTCTTCGATCGATCCCTCGGTCAGTCCGCAGATTTCCGCTGGCGATACGCCTTACGGTAGAGTGGCTGTGGCGGTGGTTGCGTCGAAGGACGGTACTTCACAATTTCAATACGCTACGACCGATCAGGGCACCGACTGGAAGGCTAACTACGCCAATGGCGCTCATCTGGTCGCGGTCGGGAAATTACAGACCTATGAGAATCTGCATTTTGTGCCGGTTGATTTTGGATCGTGGAGTCCTGGCGCGCATCCGACCTCCAAAGTGGCACGGTATCAACCAACCGGTCCACCGTACATTTTGGGCAATGCTGCCTCCACTTCGGTGACGCCGTTTACATGGCCGCTGGGATCACCACTGGAGTCCGGCTATCAGTATCGATTTGATAGAGTGATAAACTTCGATCCAACAGGGATCGCACGGATCGCCACTGCTAACAACGGGGACGCTATCGCCCATGTTATCGAAATCGATTTTCAACCAAGTCATGGAACACTCTTCGAGTCGCTGCCGGATAACTTCAATCAGGATGTGGGAAACCATGCAGTTATACAGCTTGGCACGACAAGCGGAGCAGTCCGTGTGTATCGGCCATGAGAATTAGTGGTTTCAGAATGTTGCGGCGCGCTGTAGCGGCGCTCTGGTATCTGTTTAGCGTCAACGGCGCATCATTCATCGCTAGTCCGCCACAGGTCCGCACACGGGACGGATTCGTCCGCAGGCGAAACGGATTCGCCGTGGCGAACCTGGGGCAACGCCCCAGGGAAAATAGAAGATTCAAACCATCAGCGCTCAAGGGGCGACTCATTAGGGAGTTGAGTCGCGCGTTCAGCGCTCGTTCGCTATGCAACCTGAAGTCCTGGGGCGTTGCCCCAGGCTGTGATAAGTCGGCGCTTTCAGCGCTAAATAGATCCGCGCGCCGTCCCTACAATCGTTGCGATTCGATGGCTGCCGCTTTTTCCCTGGTCGAACTTGTCCTTGCTTTAGGGGTTGCGGGCTTTTGCCTTTTCGCCGTTTTCGGTTTGATGCCTGTCGGTATGCAGACAAACCGCAACGCGACTTCACAGACTGCTGCCACCAACATCATTGCCGGCATCGTGGCGGATTTGCGGGCGACGCCAGCAGCGGCTACGACTTCTCCGCAGTTTGGGATAACCTTTGGGACCGACAAGACGTTGTATTTTGATACTTCAGGGCAGGCCTCGACCTCGCTTAGTACCGACTCCCGTTATCGACTGAGTATAACATGGAATTCTGCTCCTACAGGATTGCATTATGCTGCTCTAAAGGTGACCTGGCCAGCGGCTGCTGATCCCGAAGTAACAACGCCAAGCGGGTCCGTGGAGACATTCGCCGCCTTCGACAGGAGCTAAGAGATGAGTGAAGAGACGAGTCCCACAGCTGTAGAGGCAGCCGTGTCGGCTGCTAAGTTCAGTGCTGTGCAGGCGACACGCCTGCCGCTACAACACCGGTGCCGCGCTTTTACCCTCGCCGAGCTCCTGGTCAGCGTCTTCGTGCTCGTGCTATTGGTTTTCCTTTTAGCGCAGCTTCTTAACAGCGCGGCGAAGATCATAACGCTCGGTCACAAGCAAATGGATGCCGACTCACAGGCCCGTGAATTGTTCGACCGCATGGCGATCGACTTCGCGCAGATGATCAGAAGATCCGACGTCGATTACTATCTTAAATCTTCCACCACCGCGAATGACTGCACGCTTTGTACCAGGCAAAGGGGAAATGATCAGATAGCATTCTACAGCACGGTCCCAGGTTGGTCGGCTATAACTGGCGCGCAGCAGAGCCCGGTCTCGATCATTGGATATCGGATCCATGTCAGCGCGGACACACTTTCCAACAGGATGGAGCGATTAGGTGAAGCCTTGGTTTGGAACGGCGCCACGAGTGACACGCGGTCGGATGGTAAGCCGGCATCAGTTATTTTTTGGGCGCCCTTGAATCCCTGGGCGAGTGTAACGAACAGTCCGTTCGACGTCATCGGACATGATGTTTTTCGTTTTGAATATCGTTATCTGCTGAAAAATGGAGATTTGTCCGCCACTCCCTGGTACGCGACCTCGAGCGTGCGTGGATTGCAAGATGTGTCTGCAATTATAGTAAGCATCGCTGTGATCGATCCTAAGAGCAGAGCGCTGCTTAGCAACTCGGATGTTGCGGCACTAGCAGAAGACCTGGCGGACTACGGCGGACAGTCCCCTGGAGGTTTGCTTGCAGCCTGGCGAGCTACTGTGGATGGAAATACAACGTTGCCGCGCACAGCGCTTTCAAGTGTTCGCCTTTACGAACGCTCTTTTTATCTTTCCCCTGGAAGCTTATGAGCACTGGCTGGACTCCTTCTGCGGACCCTTGGAGTGCCCCAACTCGTCGGGGCCGCAGGACGGATTTGCCGTGATGAACTTGACGCCGCTTTCCTTTCCACGAACGAGCCCGGGTATGCACGATGAGGGAAGACTAGCGAGCGAAATGCGCCGGGCGCCCCGGCGAAGGTCCGTTAGAAATCATGAGTAAGAGCAACAGGAAAAATCAGGGCATTGCTCTGATAATCGTTCTTGCATTTGTTGTGCTCTTAACTGGCCTCTCCCTGGCTTATTTCTCCCATACGGCAATCGACCGACAGCTTGCAAGGGCGAGTTTTCACGATACCAGCGCGGAGCTGCTTGCCCATAGTGCCCTTGATATTATCCTCAGCAGTCTCAAGCGGGAGATTATCACAGCGGGCCCTAACGTTACCCAAGGCAATATTCAGCCGCAACGCTCTGGCGACAACGCGTCCATCCCAAACTTAATTCGCAGGAGTCTGCGCGATGACGGCATCCCTCCACCTGGTGTTCCAAGCCTGGCATCCACTATCAGCTCCGGGCCAGTTGACCCGGCAAATCCTACGCGGGGTGAAGTAACACGTGCTCGTTGGAATAGCCATTACTTAATTCCCAGTGCAGCCAGCTTTACACCACCCGACTGGGTGCTCGTAACTCGTCACGGACCCGATCTCGTGCCTTTGCCAAGCGACGTGATCGGGAGGTATGCCTTCGCGGTGTACGACGAGGGAGGTTTGCTCGATATGAATCTGGCAGGATTTCCCACCTGGTCGGGCAGCAGCGATGATAGTCCAGTTCCCACGCCAACACCCTGGCAGGTAAACTTTGGGCGAAAAGGGATCGTAGCTTTCGCTGATCTTACTGCCTTCCCTGCGCCAACGCCGACGTCATCGGAGATTCGTCGAATTGTTGGCTGGCGGAATTATGGGACCACGAAGCAGACAGCGACCAGCTTTGGCCGATTCAGTTTTCAGCTAAGCCCGAACCTGCAGCAGGATGCCTGGGGCAGTTATCTGCTCGATTTCGGCGATGCCCCTTACGCCGACCCGGCCATCTACGCGTTTACTTCTGTCCCGAGTGACTTTGGCTCGAATAGCCGAACGGACCAGGCTCTCATGAGCCGGAGAGAATTGTTGCGACTGCAAAGCACCGTCCGCTTCAGCCAGGATCACCTTCAATACATGGGGACTTTTTCCCGCGAACGTAATCACCCGGCGCCTGATTGGAGAAGCTTCAACGACCGATCGCCTGATAGATTTCCGATGAATGCTATCGGTTTGGTGAAGCCGGCGCCGCCCAGTTCCGTGACCACGCGAGGACGCGGCAACGGCGACGGGAACGGTGCCAGTTGGAGAGGTCGCGGCCGATACAGAGGCTGCGTGCACGACATTCTCGATATGTTTGGCCTGGCATGGGTTAACGGTACCGGCACAGACAAGAGCCAACTTGCCTATTGGAGCCGGTGGCAATACGTGGGCGAGCAACAGCCGTCAGAGCCTAACAACAACCCGCTAGCTTACATCGCGCCTTTGAGGGGCCGGTTAGAGTTTATCAAAATTCTAAACTACGCCTTAAACGTAGCCAATCCCGGTTGGGATCCTCTTTCCAACGATACTGACTCCAACCGGGTCGCACGGACCCTCTCAATCACTGCCTCGTTGATCGATCAATACGACGACTCCGGCGATATGAACGAACGGGATCCAACAACAGGCAATCACACAGCGATCATTGAATATGGCGGAGGATTCGTGCTTGGCTGGGAGAATGAGAATAATCCCGGCAGCTCTGGTTACGACGTCGATAAGGACCCTTACGCTTGGATAATCGACCCAAACACGGGAAGCACGAAACCGAGGCCTGCGACTGTCCCCATCGTGCTCAATCATCCATTCAGCAACGTCGGAGAGTTCGGGTACGGTCTTGATACCGCAAGCATTAACTTTTCACCTTTAAATTTTACCAGTGAAACCAGTAATGACAGACCCGTCCTCGACTTCTTTAGCTATAACCCGATCCTGCACAGTTATCCGCGCGCTGGAATTTTCAATCTCAACACGAGGAACTCTCCCGTCCTGGCCGCAGCCTTGAAAGGTGCGCTCAAGAACGACACACTGGTGCCTCCACCATCATCAGGCATCATTTCCGCCAGTGAAGCCGCCGCTGCAGCGCAGCGGATCGTTGACGAGACCAGGTTGCGTCCCGTGTTAAACCGTGGAGACGTGGCCAGGTTAGTTAGAGTCGGTGCCAATGCCAGTTGGACAAAGGAACAGAAAGAAGCAATCGGGCGCGTGTTGGCTGAAATGGGACAGGCGCGGACTTGGAACCTCTTCATCGACGTCATCGCGCAGACTGGTAAGTGCGCGCCTGGAGAGACCGACTTAACAAGGTTCGTTGTCGAAGGCGAGAAACGCTACTGGCTGCATATCGCACTCGGTCGCGACCCTATCGGCATATGTCCCAGTTGCACCGTGGACGTGCTCGGCAGCCAGCTGGAAGAAGTGATCGAGTAATCTCTTTCGGCCAAAGTCGGATCGCCGTAGGTCGGCCAAAGATCTAGTGGCGCTTGACCGAAGGGTCCTGATGTTTTTGCAGCTTTGACCCGACATCGTGCAAGGTGGATGTGACTATTCTGTCCACCTGAGCAAAGTGATCTTTGAACGGCTTGCTCCAGCCAAGAGAGATCACCACCCCAATGATCACGATTTCAATCACAAATCGCATAGGCTGTTTAGAGTGCAGAAAATGCGGGCCGAGATCAATCAGAATCGCGCGCTCGCGAATTGTTTCCCCGCCAACTGAACGGCCATCAAAAAAGACGCGGCATTGGGCGATGTGTTCACGTGCCATTTTGTGCTTTGGTCTTTACGCGCATTCTCGTATCCTATTTTGCTATTTCAACGGATGAGCACGCCATTATTCTCGCGGGGACGACGTGGCTGCGACCCGCCAAATTCTTAGCATCCGTTTCTGGTATAGTTAATGTCAAAAGACGGAAACAGATGACTCCTTAATGTCGGGTTGATTCAGGAAGCGGCGCAGCGCACAGCACGAAATATCATGTCGAACCGAAAAACTTGCGACGTGTTGATATGTGGAGCCGGCGGCTTCATTGGCGGCTGGCTTGTCGCGGAGTTGCGTTCCGTTGGCGGATTGTCAATTCGCGCGGTCGATATCCAGCCCGTCGGACAATGGTATCAGCGCTTTGATGACGTAGAGAACCTCACACTTGATTTGCAAGACCGCGCCGCCTGCGAGCGAGCTTTGAGCGGGACAGTGCGTAAAGTTTACAACCTCGCAGCCGACATGGGCGGGATTGGCTTTATCGAACATAACAAAGCGCTTTGTATGCTCAGCGTCCTCATCAACACGCATCTCTTGATGGCTTCGCACAAAGCCGGGGTGCAGAGATATTTCTTTGCCAGCAGCGCGTGCGTTTACGCTACCGATAAACAAACTGATCCGAATGTCACTGCCCTAAAAGAAGAGGACGCATATCCGGCGGCTCCAGAGGACGGATATGGATGGGAGAAGCTCTTTAGCGAGCGCATGTGCCGGCATTTCACGGAAGACTTTGGAATGCACACGTGCATTGCGCGCTATCACAATGTCTATGGTCCACACGGTACCTTTGATGGCGGTCGGGAAAAGGCGCCCGCGGCCATTTGTCGCAAGGTCATAGCGGCCAAGCTTTCCGGAAAACAGGAAATTGAAATCTGGGGTGACGGCAATCAAACGCGCAGTTTCATGTACATTGACGACTGCATCAAGGGTACGCGCTTGATGATGGACCGCGACATACCGGGACCACTCAACATCGGAAGCAGCGAACTGGTATCAATTAATCAGCTCGTGGACATCGTGGAGGAGATCGCGGGCGTGAGACTCAAGCGCACTTACAATTTGCGCGCGCCGAGAGGCGTGAACGGCCGGAACAGCGATAATACAAAGATCCGGGAAATTTTGAATTGGGAGCCATCGATCAGTTTGCGGGACGGTTTGGAAAAAACTTATCACTGGATCTACGACCAAATGCTGGCAGAGCGATAGCGATCTTCCGCGAGTCTCCCATGCACGAACCCAGGTTCGAACAGATCCTTGGAGTGCGTTTCTTCAACGGCTCTGGCACGGACGCGCTGGAATTTATTTCGCGCAACGGCGGATATACGGTTGTTCCAGCGGCTCCCGCGTTAGCGAACATAGATCGAGACCAGGACTATCGCAGGGCACTTGTGGAATCCGACCTCGCCATCGCCGACAGCGGTTTCATGGTGCTTCTCTGGCGCATCCTTCACAGGCGCAAAGTCGTGCGAACCTCAGGTCTTCGATATTTGCAGCTTCTTCTGGATAGAAGAGAAATTCGTGAACCCGGGCGCCTCTTTCTGGTTTTGCCAAGTGAGATGGCGCGGACAAAAGCTCTGAAATTACTTCGTAGCGGAGGTTATGAAATCGTCGCAGCCAACACTTATGTCGCACCAATCTACGGATATGACGTCGCAGACCATCAAATGGTTTCGATTCTCAACGCGAGCCAGCCACCACACGTGATCATTGGGATCGGCGGAGGCGTACAGGAAAAATTGGGCTTTTATTTGCGCGAAAATCTTGCATACCGCCCTGCAGTCCACTGCATCGGAGCTGCTCTAGGGTTTTTAACCGGCGACCAGAAGCCGATCCCCGGTTGGGCCGACCGCTTTTATCTCGGGTGGTTTTTGCGCCTGATTCGTCAGCCGAAACTATTCGCAAAACGATTTCTGCGCGCCTTTGAACTTCCATGGCTAATCTTGAAGTATGGCGAGAAGCTGCCGCCGCTGAAACCGGGCCGGAGATCGAAAGTCGGAGGTCAGTGATCAGTGATCGTACTCAGAAGCGCGTCTTGGTGCGAACCGCGAACGGCAATCGAATGACAAGACGCTACGATTGTAGCAGAGGTTAATGGTTACTGGCCAGTGGCGGTCAGTCGCCCCTCGGGATAGATTGCTGAGCTTTTCAACTCTGCTCATTTTCCCATCAAGTGCCGCACATCATTGTTCGCAGCTCATTCATTAGTTTTTCCGTGGCGCTTCTCGCTGCGACCGTTTTCGCGGACACGAGCCCGCTGAAAAAGGAGTCACAGCGGAATCGAACTCCGGGCCCAGCGCTCGTTCAATCGCCTGCGTCAAAACAGGGCTTGAATTTCGTCGTAGGCGTTCACGGCCTCGATTCACTCTCATTCAATGAACAATCGCTACTCAGTTCGCCCGAAAGCGGAGAGTTGCGGCTGCAGAAATCTGTTTTTCGGGCTGTGCTCGACGCACTTCTTCCTGGTTCTTCATCGCGAGCCGGAACGCCGAATAAGAAGGCCGACACAATCGACCTGAGTTACCCCTGGGGACGCATCTCCTGCAGCTACGGCAAAGAAGACGATAAAATCACGATGAAAATTGAGATTTCGAATACCAGCTCAGAACCGCTCAACGAACTCTCTATTCGTTTGATGGAACTGAACTTTCCGCGTATTCCCAACGGCGGCACGCTTGAGGCGGGTATGTTCGGATTCGGCTTTAAAGGCCCCGAGTGGCCCTTGGGTCAGTCTCCAGCTTCGATTCCTACGGTTGCCGATCCACGCTTTGTTGTGCCGCTTGTCCATGTGGATTACGGAACTGGAGCGCTTAATTTGTGCAGCGATGATGTGGAATGTGCTGTGAATGTGCCTTATTCAACGAATTTCCTGGCCAGAACCAGCTATCCATTGGTGATCACTTGTAGTGACATCAAACCCGGGGTTACCAAGGCATTCAACGTTTCCCTGCGCTTTGGCCCGGCAGGCGCGCGCATCCAGGATCTCTCAGGCGACGTTTTGCAACGGTACGCACGGAAGTATCCATTCCAGTTGAACTGGAACGATCATCGCCCGATTGGCGCGATGTTTCTGGCGGGCCCGCAAATCAATGTTGCGAGCAATCCGCGCCGCTGGATCGTGAACTTCGGCGACATCGACATTACTAATGACAAGGGTAAAGCAGCTTTTCGAGCCGCGCTTCTTAAGCTGGCCGATAACAGCGTTCAAGTCCTAAAGGATATTGGTGCGCAGGGAATGATCACCTGGGATCCAGAAGGCGAGGAGTTTCTCGGTGCTTGCTATTACGGCGATCCGCGCCTTGTCCCGAGCCTCGCGCCGGAAATGGAGTTTAAGAATGACGGCGCGAAAAGCGTGATTGACGAATACTTCGAGAAATTCCGAGCTGCCGGACTAAAGGTGGGTGTATGCATTCGGCCGCAGGCAATCGCGATGGTAGATGGCAAGCCGGTGCACCAAGCTGCCGATGACGAGCACGCGGCCCAGATTCTTCGGGAAAGGATTGCCTACGCGAAGCAGCGCTGGGGTTGCACACTTTTCTATGTGGATTCAACCGCGACCGTAAGTGGGTCGCTTAATCCGGACGTTTTTAAAGCGGTCGCGGACGCGTATCCCGATGTCCTGTTGATTCCCGAAAATGAATCGATGCGTTACTTCGCCTATTCGGCGCCGCTTAATTCCTATGTGCACCACAGGGTGACCTCGACGCCGGCTGGTGCACGAATGGTTTATCCAAAAGCGTTTAGTGTGCTGATGGCGCCTGACGGCGATCGGCCAGAGGATCATCACGCTTTGGTAAGCGCCGTCCGCCGTGGCGACATTCTGCTTTTCAACGGCTGGTATCACAGCGACGGGGCGAAGAAAATCAAAAGACTCTACGAAGAAGCGAGCCCGCTATCGGAAGTCAATAGTGAGAGTTCAAATCAGTGATCACGAGTCATTCGTCTTTAGCAGCCGGGAGTCTTTGACACCTGAGTTTTTTCCGCAGATAGTTGGCTCCAATTCGCCATTGCAGGATGTGATGCGCCCATTTTTCGTGAACGTGTAACGACGCCTTGCCCCGGTTTATTCATAATGTTGCCGACCTGATTCGTCGCGTTCTCTTTCTCGCGCGGCCATACGGCAGAGCGAAACTGGCTTTCATATTTTCGTTCTCGCTAGCGCAGGCCGTGTTTCAAGTCATCGGGATCACATCGATCTTTCCATTTTTGGCAATCGCAGCCGATCCCGACCGCATCCGCCGATCTGAGTTCGGCACGCGTTTCCTCAGCCTTTTTCCGCCAATGGAAAACCGGCAACTGCTTCTGATAGCCGGTACCATCGCTATCGTAGGGCTCTTTGCCTCCAACGCGGTGAACTTGCTGGCCGAGTATGCGCGCACGCGTTACACCCAGAACTTTGCTCACTGGTTACGCCTCCGGCTTCTGCGCCAGATCGCGTCGCAGCCGTACACCTATTTTCTTCAGCGCAACACTGGGAATCTCCTCAAGAAAGTTCTCGGCGACGCGACGAATTACACCCTGGGAGTGCTTCTCCCTTTATTGGACAGCGTGGCGCGGGGGCTCACCGCCGTGCTTCTGTTGGCTATGGTGTTTTTGGTCCAGCCGGTGATCGCTCTGTCGGCGGCAATCGTGTTGGGTGGGTTTTACGTGGTCATTTTTCGACTTCTTGCCCGCAAACGCCGAGACGTGGATGAAAATTTGAGAATATCTGTTGCTGGGTTCTTCCGGGAAGCCCAACAGATGCTCGGCGGGATTAAGCCGGTAAAAGTTCATCGCGCCGAAGAATATTTTCTCGACCGTTTTGCCGGCCACTCCGCGATTATCGCGCGGATGGGTGCGCGACTATCGATCTTTGGCACCAGCGTTCGTTATCTTGTGGAACCGCTTGCTTTCGGCGGTCTGGTGCTGGCTGTATTGCTGCTCGCAATGAGAGGCCGCGATTTCTCCGACATTCTTCCGAACCTGGGAGTGATGGCCGTTGCAGGGTACCGGCTACTGCCTTCGGTCCAGTTGCTTTACAGTCAGCTAACTCAGGTCAGCGCCATGCGCCACGCGGTGGACGAGGTGTACGATGAATTTATTGCCGCGGAGACCGACACGTCCATGCCGCCGCGGATCCGTGGCGATGCTTTTGGCCGAGCGACGCCTTTTCATTGGGATGAGGCGATCAGTCTGCGCGAAGTTAGTTTTCGTTATCCCGGTGCATCGCGACTGGCGCTGGACGGCCTTTCTTTGACCATCCCCAAGAACACTTCGCTCGGCATCATTGGCCCAACCGGTTCCGGAAAATCGACTCTGGTCGATTTGTTGCTTGGCCTATACCAGCCAACCGCAGGCGAGGTCGTGATCGATGGCCAGCTCCTTACACCTGCGCTGGTGCCCTCGTGGCAAGCTTCCATCGGTTATGTGCCACAGGAAATTTTTCTCATCGACGATACGATCGCACGTAACGTCGCTTTTGGCCTGGCGGATAATGAAATCGATCCTGCGTGGCTGCGTGAAGCTTGCGCGACAGCGCAGTTACTCGATTTCATTGAAACGGAATTGCCTGCCAGCTTCGATACAATCGTGGGGGAGCGTGGTATTCGTCTTTCGGGCGGGGAGCGGCAGCGCATCGGCCTTGCGCGCGCGCTTTACCATCGTCCGTCGCTGTTGATTCTGGACGAAGCAACCAGCGCGCTGGATATCGCTACTGAAGCAAAGCTGCTCGAGGCGCTCGGCAGTCTTGCGGGTAAGCTCACGATGGTTGTGGCCGCGCACCGTCTTAGTGCCGTGGCAAATTGCGACCAACTGATTGATCTGCGTAGCGCCGCCGGTGTCGTTGCGGAGGCAGCAGGGTGAACGCGACGGTCTATCGTTGTTGAATGGTGGCGAAACACCAACAAGGGCGAGGGTTGCTGATGGAATCGGCGTCCCCTTCAGGAGATGGCGGCCAGGATCTTGATCCCGGCGAGCCTACCGCAGATGTCGATTGCCATTCGACACAATGAGCATGCTGCGGAGCTATTTGAAGCGCAAGCTTCGCCCAAAGATCATCGATTATTTTCACCGTTTCTATTACGGCAGCATGGACACGTGGCGTAAGAACACGTTTCTCGGATGCGAGATTCGACAGTGCCCGTTAGATTTGCAGTTGTATCAAGAACTCGTGACGCGAATTCGCCCATCTTTTATTCTTCAGACGGGAGTCGATCAGGGCGGTTCAGTCCTTTATTTTGCCAACCTTTTGGACTTGATCAAAGCGGGGGCTGAAGGACTCGTCATCGGAATTGATGTCAGACTGAAAGAACGAGCTCGGACATTGACGCATCCCCGAATACGACTCATAGAAGGAGATTCTACGGACCCAGCAGTCGTTCAACAAGTGAAGGCTCTGGTTGCCGGACGTACGGGCTTCGTTTCATTGGATGCGGATCACTCAAAAGCTCATGTGCTGAAGGAGCTGCACATTTATAAAGAATTTGTTGGAATAGGAGGATATCTCGTAGCCGAGGACACAAATATTAACGGTCACCCAGTCGCACGGCAATGGGGAGCTGGCCCTTTCGAGGCGGTAGAGGAGTTCTTGGAACTTGAGCAGTGTTTCGTAAGAGATGACGAACTGTGGCAGAGAAATCTTTTCTCCTTTCATCAGTATGGCTGGCTAAAACGAATTCGATAGTCGCAGATCGGTATGTGGCGAACTCACGCACGGTGCTGTGCAAGCGTAATCGCCAAGAACAGGCATCCATGCCCAGTTTGGACTGAGATCGAGCAAGCAAATCTTGCCATCGAGCATTATTATAAGCGTGACGGATATGTTTAACCCAGTGCCCGTGAGTGTATGCATGCCGATATACAATGGCGCTTTGTACATCAGGGATGCTATCCAGAGTGTTTTCAATCAGACCGTCATTCCTCAGGAAATTATCGTTTCCGACAGCGATTCTTCGGACGGCTCGGAAAATATCGTCCGCGAGGAGGCACAGCGATCAAAAGTCAAAGTCATTATCCTGCCGACAAAAACTCCCGGGATGGTCGCGAATTGGAACAGCACAATCCGCGCGGCGTCAGGCAAGTACATCAAGTTTCTCTTCCAGGACGATCTGCTGCACTCAAACTGCCTTGAGGAGATGGTCAAAGTAGCCGAGTCCGATAAACGGATCGGTCTCGTTTTTAGTCCGCGCGATTTACTCGTTGAACCATCTGTAGAAGAGGACTTGATGACCCAGTGGCTCTTGCAACATCCGAATCTCTCTGCGGCGTTTGGCAATCTCGAGACCAATCAAGCTGGATCGTTGCTTCTGAGATCGTCTAAGCTCTTGCAGGGGCCGCTCAACAAAATTGGAGAACCCACAGCCGTCTTAGTTCGGACCGATTTATTCCATAAGGTCGGATTGTTCAATGAAAACATGCGTCAGCTAGTCGATATGGAAATGTGGGTACGCCTCATGGCGAGTTCCCATGTTGGATATATTCCTAGGGCGTTGAGCTCGGTGCGTTTTCACGCCGGGCAGGCAACGAACCGCCACAGAACTGAGGAAATAGACCGTTTCGAGAGAGATCGCTTGCAGGACACGCTGAGAACATTTGCAATTTATCCGCTGCTACATTGGCGGGTTAAGTGCGCTCTGCGATTCGCACAACTGCGGCGAAACCGTCTTTGTGTTAAGAAGAAACGACAGCCTCCTGTCAGTGCGCCGGAAGGCGGGCCTGATCCGCTAATTCCTCCTGATTCACTACACTCTGTTGGGTCGCATGGGTCAGCTGAATACGTAGCGGTCGGCGAGGAATTTTTCCGATATTTTATAGACCTCTGCGAACTAAAACCAGATGATCGCGTGCTGGATGTTGGCAGTGGAACCGGCCGCATGGCGCGGCCCCTGACAAGGTATTTGAAGGGCGGGAGTTATGAAGGCATTGATATTGTTGCGCGCTCAGTCCAATGGTGTCAGAGAACCTACGCCTCACGTTATCCAAACTTTCGTTTTCATTTTGCCGACATCTATAACAAAGTTTATAACCCCGACGGGAAACACCAGGCGAGCGAATATCGTCTCCCCTTCGAGACCTCGTCGTTCGATTTTGTTTTCCTCACATCCGTCTTCACGCACATGCTGCCGCAGGACATGGAGCATTACCTATCTGAGGTCGTCCGCGTATTGAAGCCTAGCAACCGGTGTCTCATCACCTACTTCCTAATAAACGCGGCCGCCTGGAAACTCATTAACGAGGGCGCGAGTTATCACAGCTTCAAGTACGAATTGCCGGGCTGTCGTACTGAATTCGCTGATACACCGGAAGCTGTTGTGGCGTATGACGAGAGTACTGTTCGCGGCCTATACGCCAAGTACCGATTGAACATTACAGAACCAGTTCTTTATGGCACCTGGTGTAAGAGGAAGGATGGGTTAAGTTGGCAAGACATGATTATTGCGACCAAGCCCGCTGACTGTGTCTAGCGTACAATTCTCGTTCCTCGTCGTGTGGCTTCGAATCGTGGGATCGCGACTTAAATGTTGGATAAAGTCGAAGTTAGACACGTCCCTTCAGAACCCAGCCTGCAAATGACGCATACCTCGATTGGCGAAGGCAAGGTCTCAATTGTTATTCCCTGCCATAATCAGGGAACGAAGTTGCGCGAAGCGGTTGCCAGCATAGAACAGGTGCGTAATGCAAATCTGCTCGAGGTGATCGTCGTCGACGATGGATCATCCGACGTCGAAACCAGAAAGATCCTCCATGGACTCGAGCAAGACGGTCATTGCGTTCTATCTGAACCGAACCGTGGCTTGGGGGCCGCTCGTAACGCAGGCATTCGCCGAGCTATAGGCGAATTCATTTTGCCATTAGGTAGCGATAATCGCCTTCGAGATGCTTACCTGAACGAGGGAGTTTCCCTGCTGAAGAACAACATATGTTTAGGAGTCGTTTATACTGATGCTGAATATTTCGGCGACAGAACTGGCCGGTCGCACGTACAAGAGTTCGACTTATTGTCAATGATTCGGGGAAATTTCATCGATACTTGTGCTCTCTTTCGAAAGAAGCTCTGGGAAGAGGTTGGGGGATACGATGAACACATGCCGTGGACAGGGTGGGAGGACTGGGATTTTTGGCTGCGGGTGGCTAACCGCCAGGGTACCTTTGTCCATCTTGCTAAGGTTGGATTCGATCATCGCGCGGGAAGCGATTCTCTGAGACTCCAGGCCCATGAGCATCGTTTGGATCTCCTCAACTATATTTTTGGTAAGCCTGAAATGGTTTGTTACAGGTTGATTCGTGAAATGGACGAACATGCCCAAATTTTGCGGGCGCGAATCCAAAGCATGGAAGATTTAGTCCGAAGCATAAAAGGTTTGCGCAGCTATCGTTTAGGGCGCGGATTACTCGCCCCAGCACGATTGTTGCGGAAACTGTGGCGCTCTTTTCATTGAGAAGATGCTTCCCTCCGTTGATTCCGGACAGAAAAGCTTTTGGTGCGCGTCCGTGCTGGTCGGTGGTGATTCGGCCTTACAACCCGAGAGCTGCGTATCTGAAAGAAACTTTTCGGAGTTGGCACAGAATCCCAACCCAGACGAAAAGCAGATCGAGGTGATGAATGACGTTGTGCGGCTGCTTCTTTCCGCTTCGGCAATGTCATCCAAAGCAGTTTGCGTATGATATCGAGAATTAAACGCAAGATTAGCGGAACCTTGCAAGCCTTGCGGGAGAAAGGTAATCACGGCTACTGCTCTATTTGTGAGCACCCAGTCTATTTTGCAATCGAAGGGCCTTGGTTGCGTGATCAGTATAGATGCGTCAACTGCAAGAGCATCCCACGGTGGCGCGCATTGATGTCGGTAGTTGCTGAACTTTATCCAAAATGGCGGGAATTGAAGATCCATGAATCGTCCCCGGGTGGCCCGTTATCCGATAAGTTGGCGCGGGAGTGTCCCGAGTATCTTCCTTCTCATTTCTTTCCAGACGCGCCGCGAGGCCAAATCCACAGGGGATTTCGCTGCGAAGATCTGATGGCGCAAACATTCAAAGATGGATCATTTGATTTGGTTATTACTTCGGATGTCTTCGAACATTTGCCGGATGTCAGATTGGCAGTCGGGGAAATCATGCGAACCCTGCGGCCGGGAGGAGCACATATTTTCACAGTTCCTTGGTACCGCACCAAGAAAACCTTGGTTCGAGCTTTGGTGAAAGACGGCGTCCTTCAGCATTTGGAAAAGCCCGATTATCATGGCAACCCCATAGATGAAAATGGATCATTGGTTTTCACTGAATGGGGATTGGAACTTCCTTTTCTACTCCAGCAGTGGGGGCAATTCCCGGTGATTATTCACACAATTCGAGACCGGGCATTCGGCATTGACGGTGAGTTTCGCGAAGTCTTTGTTCAGCAAAAATCTTACCGATAGATGACCGATGAATCTATACGCGTTATCGGCTTTTACCTGCCGCAGTACGATCCGAAATCGGTGAACGATGCATGGTGGGCAAGGGATTCACAGA
>WNGG01007853.1_pt1 | contig 16235 bp, 13 predicted proteins | sample 5400661 | NCBI WGS metagenome assembly WNGG01 (sample SAMN13153372, study PRJNA577476) | soil metagenome | isolation source: 100 cm soil or saprolite under Garry oak tree replicate 1 | place: USA:California | collected 2016-06-15 | reverse complement strand
CGTAAGGCTGTTGCCGGCGGCATATCGGACTCCAGCTTCATCCACCTGCACGCCTTCGCGCTTCACCATCTCCATCAACATGGCGCCGCGCACAAAGTCCACCGGGTCGGTTTCAAAAGTATGTTTGAGATCGTTGTTGAGGACAAATTCGGCGGTGAAGCGCAAAACGTCCGGCACCGGCTGGCCCATTTCTTTCAGGAAGCGCAGCAGCGGACCGTGACTTTCATAGATCTTGTGATAGCTGGCTTCAGCCTCCTGGAGCGTGCGGGAAAGAACGATGTCGAGGATCCTCTTCTGCTCATCCTTAAACAGCGCTTGGAATGAGTAAGGCATGCCATCGAACTCGTCATCCAGCAGACGCAGCAGTTCGCCAAAATCACCCGCGGAAAAGGCCGCCATGCTCTGCGCCACCAAGCGGTCATAATCTTCACTCTGTGTGATTGCGCGAACGCCCGCATGCAGCGTCTGGTCGCCCAGGTAGACTGCGGCAAACCCCATTTCGTCCGATTCACGCGTAATACGCGAAGTCACCCGCGAGCGCCCCAGCGCCAGCCGCGCCGTTCCTGCCTCAGCGTGGCGATAGTCCAGCGCTTTCACGGAATAGCAGTACTGCGGGACGACGTGGTCGCCATCAAACATTGAGCTGATGGCAAAATGCGCCGCCACTTTGCTCAGGTCGACGAAAGCAGGTTTCACCCAGCGGTTGTAAATAAAAGCGCCATTACCTAACCCGGGCAAGTTGCTCCGGGCCAGAGCCAGCCGTTGAACGAATTCTGGTTCCAAGTCTACGTTGCCGGTCTCGCGCGCAAGCTGGATCACCCGGCCGGCATACTGCAGCACCTGCACGGTTTCGATCCCGCTCAGTTCGTCAAAGAACCAGCCGCAGCTGGTGTACATGAGCATCGCATGCCGCTGCATTTCCAGCAGCTTGAGCGCGGCGGTGGTTTCCGCCGGCTTGAGCTGGTGGCGGGAATGTTTTTCAAAGAACAGCCAGAGCGAATCCGCCGACCGGTCCAGCACCACATCTATATAGTCATTCCGTGCTGCCCAGGGGTCTTTCAGCACCTCGCCGGCCTGGCGTTCAAACAGGTCGGCAGCGCAGTCGCGCAGGTAATCCAGGGCTGCCCGCAGCGATCCGCGCCATTGCTGGTTCCAGCCTTCGCGTCCGGAGTTGCAGCCGCAATCGCTGCGCCAGCGCTCCACGCCATGGGCACAACTCCAGGACGTGTTCTCAATGATCTGCACTTCGTGCGTGGGCGGATAAGCTTCCAGGAACTCGGCGTAATTCGTAAGGTGCAGCCCAGGGTCAGATTCAATCCGGTCCAGAGCGTAGGAAAGCGCCATGTCGCCGTGGCGATGGTGGTGGCCGTAGGTTTCGCCGTCGGTGGCAATGTGCATTAGCTGTGGCCAGTCGCGCCGGTCAGAAAAGCCGCTCTTCAGCCGCGACGCAAATTGCTCTCCGCTGTTCAGGAGCTGTTCAAAGGCCACGGCGCGGGAGATAGGGCCGTCATAAAAGAAGAGGGTGATTCGTTTGCCCGAAGGCAGTTTTGCTAGATAGGCCCGCGTGGGATCAATGCGTCCGCCACTTACGTCTTTCCAGCTTCGCCCGCCGATCTTGCGCACTCGTCCGGCCTGATGCGGCGCCAGGATCGTAAACTTGATCCCCTGCTCGGCCAGCGTTTCAAGGCTTTCAATGTCCACTGCGGCTTCCGGCAGCCACATGCCTTCCGGCGCGCGTCCAAAGCGATGTTCAAAATCGCGCAAGCCCCAGATCACCTGAGTAAGTTTGTCGCGCGAATTGGCCAGCGGCAGGATGATGTGGTTATAAGCCTGCGCCAGCGCGGAGCCGTGTCCGGAGAAGCGGTCCTGGCTTTCCTGGTCCGACTCAAGAATGCATCGGTAGGTCTCCGGAGAGTTGTCTTCCATCCATGAGAGCAGCGTGGGACCAAAGTTCAGGCTGATGCGGGAATAATTATTGACGATCTGCCGGATGTAGCCCTGCTCGTCGAGAATGCGGGAGGCGCCGTTGGGGGCATAGCACTCCGCAGTAATACGTTCATTCCAGTCATGGTAAGGATAAGCGGATTCCTGGCGTTCCACGGCTTCCAGCCACGGGTTTTCCCGCGGCGGCTGGTAGAAATGCGCGTGAATACAGATACAGTGTGCCATCAAGAAAGGCAACGGCCCGCCCCCGGAAAAAACTGTCCCGAACTAGGATGTGGATCAATGCTGGGATGGTGCCTGCCAGACAGGTAAATTGGGGTGAAATTCAAAAAGAGGCCGACTCTAAAAGGGTTAAAATATGTCCAGGGAACCATGACCCGCGAAGAACATGAACGGCTGTATGCGTTGGTGCAGAACCCGCCGCCGGGCAGCAAGATGGAAGCTGCCAAGGTGTATGGCGTGGATCTGACGCTGAATTTACGCAGCCTGACGCGCACCCCGGCCGAGCGGGTTTGCGAAATGGAAGCCGCATTGAAATTCGCGGAGGAGTTGCGTCGAGCGGCGGCTCACCTTGATCGATGATCAATTTTGAGGCTACTCTCAAGGCGCTTTCGGAGCGCGGCGTTAACTTCGTCGTGATTGGCGGCTAATGCCGCGACCCTTCATGGTTCAGCGTATCTCACACGAGACCTCGACATCTGTTACGAGCGCACGCCGGAAAACATCGAGCGGTTGGTGTCCGCGCTCAGGCCTTATCATCCGCGCCTGCGCGGCGCTCCTGAAGGGCTGCCTTTTCTTTTTGACGTGCAAACGCTTTCCAATGGCATGAACTTCACTCTTGCAACTGACTTAGGTGACATCGATTTGCTTGGTCACCTGTCCGGTCTGGGAGAGTTCCCGGCTGTCGCGCTCGACGCCATCTCCATGCCGCTGTTTGGCGGCGAGTATCGAGTGGCTTCTCTCGATTCCCTCATCCGTTCGAAAAGGGCCGCGGGCAGGAACAAAGACCTGAATGTTCTGCCGGAGCTGGAGGCGCTAAAAGAAATGCATGCACAAAAAGAACAAACGGAGCCGCCGCAGGACTGACCATCGGCCCGGACGGCGCTGATCGGTCTGCGATTGTGCCCGCTCGCGTCCAAAGAAGGCAACAGCTCTGCTCAACCTGAGTACCGGCTTACCCAAGGTTCCAGCAGCTCTCTCTGCGCGTGATCGGCACGGCACGTGCATATTGATCAATCAATCTGTTCCATATCCAGTTCCCCTTATTGGCCAGAATTCAAGGAATTGAGGTATAGGAAATGCTTGTTTCTTATTTGCGAAAGTATTGTTTCGAGTTAGCTGCCGTAGCGGTTTTAGCTTTCAGCATGCCAATGGCGCATGCCCAAGACTGGGTCGGTTCAACCGGGACGGTAGATCCCAACAGCACGAATCTGGTGAAGTACATTAATGGCCAGGTTGAGTTGCGTAACGACGCGCCGGCCGGTTCGGTGGCGTTCATCCGTTGCAACATTTTGCCGGTGCGCGACCTTGCCCAGGACCTCTCCGGCATCAGTTACCGCGTCTTTGCCGCTCGCTTCCTCGATAACGGCGCAGGACACGTTTTTCTCTCACTCATCCAATTGAACATCAGCACCGGGGTAGTTACCACTTTGATGACGTTTGACAGCAATCAGTCTGGGGCCAGCGCCTCTTACCAGGAAGGAAACACGCCGGGAAATCCCAGTTTCAACTTCACCTGGGCGGATTCTGAAGCCTTTAATCCCACTGATAGCGTTTATTACGTTGAAGCACAGCTGAGCCGTACCGCCACCGGCGGGCAAGCCGGCCTTGCGGGATTCTCCATCAAGACAATCGTTCTTTAGCTTCTGCCAAAAAAACATTTTTTTTGGAAAATCCAAAGTGGCTCCTCACGTTAGGGGCCGCTTTTTTCTCTCAGCTCGGAGGGCGGAACATTTTCGTTTATGCCGAAGCAAGTCAGGAAATAAAAATCGGATAATTCTGCGGTGACTGCCTGATTTTTTTTGAACACAAAAATATTTTTTTTTGCATTTGTCTGCTGGAGGGTAGCTGAAATGCTCAACTCTTGTTTATAATCATCCGTTTTCGTCAGTGATCTAGATCACTGATGAATCCTGGGGGGCTGCCGGATCGCGTCGCTAGGCAAAAGCGCGACGGTCTTCACAGGAAAACCTTATTCAATGTCACAGATCTTTCACCGTAGTGCGAATACTCTGGCTCGCGCCAGCATTCTTGGGGTAGTACTACTGCTATCGTCGGTAGGCGCGGCGCTCCTGAAGCTTCAGCGCTCGCCCTATGTGACCGGGCAGCATATCGCCCCGGAACAGCCAATCCCATTCAGCCATCAGCATCATGCCGCCGGACTGGGCCTCGATTGCCGTTATTGCCATACCTCGGTCGAGGATTCAAGCTTTGCCGGAATTCCTCCTACCAAAACCTGCATGAATTGCCACGCGCAGATTTGGACCAACGCTCCCATGCTGGCGCCGGTCCGCTATAGCTTCTCCAGCGGCCAGTCTCTGCAATGGACGCGGGTGCATGACCTGCCAGATTTTGTGTACTTCAATCACAGCATTCACATCAACAAGGGCGTGGGCTGCTTCAGTTGCCACGGGCAGGTGGATGCGATGCCGCTGATGTATGAAGAGAACACCCTGCAGATGGAGTGGTGCCTGGACTGCCATCGCGAGCCGGAAAGGTTTCTGCGGCCCAGAAACGAAGTTTTCAATATGAAGTATCACCAGCCCACACCTGAGGCCCCGGTCAAAGCGATAATCGGCGGGAAACAAGAGTCTTTTACAGATCAGTTGGTGCTCGGCAGGGCTTTGCGGAAGGAATATCACCTGCGCACGTCGCAGGACATAACCAGTTGCTCCACCTGCCACCGATAGGGTGGAAACAATATGGAAACGAATGTCTAACAAAAGCGATTCAAATCCCAACCTGATTTCTGCCAGCCAGATCAAGCCGGCCAGCTTGGAGCTGGAAACCGTGCGCAAGAAGCTGGCGGAAGCCAAAGGGCCAAAGTACTGGCGTACTTTGGAGGAGCTTGCGGACCAGGAAGCCTTCGGCGAACTGCTGGAGCGCGAATTTCCACGTCAGGCCTCTGAATGGGTCGATCCAGTCTCACGCCGTGGCTTCCTCAAGCTGGCCGGCGCGTCCATGGCATTGGCCGGACTGGCCGGATGCACGCGGCAGCCGCTGGAGCAGATACTTCCTTACGTCCGCCAGCCAGAAGAACTTGTTCCCGGCAAACCTATTTTCTATGCCACAGCCATGCCGTTCCATGGCCATGCGCTGCCACTGCTGGTGGAAACGCATGAATTTCGCCCCACCAAGATTGAAGGTAATCCTGCGCACGCCGCCAGCATGGGCGCCACAGACCTGTTCGCGCAGGCCTCCATCCTGAATCTTTATGATCCTGACCGCTCCACCACGCTCACCAATATGGGGGAGTCGCGCTCGTGGGGCGACTTTGCCATGGCGGTGAATAGCAAGATCAATGACAAGGGTGGATTGAAAGATTCGAAGGGCGCCGGACTGCGCTTCCTTACCGGCGCGGTCAGTTCGCCCACCTTTGGCTGGCAGATGAAAGCGGTGCAGCAGGCTTTTCCGCAGTCGAAGTGGCATCGCTGGGACCCGGTCAACCGCGACAATATGCGTGCCGGTTCCAAGCTCGCCATGGGCGGATATTACGATCCGGTTTACAAGTTTGAAAACGCCGCTGTCGTGGTCTCGCTGGATGCCGATTTTCTTTCCGGCGCATGGTTCCCCGGCTTTGTGCGCTACGCGCGCGACTTCATGCGCGGCCGCAAGCTGGAAAAAGGCGACCAGATGAACCGCCTGTATGTCGCGGAAAGCGCGCCTTCCACCACCGGCGCCAAGGCCGACCATCGTCTGGTGCTGCGGCCCTCTGAGGTTGAAAATGTCGCGCGGGCGCTGGCGGCAAAAGTTGGCGTGGGCGCTGCGGCAGGCAATCTCTCTCCTGAGCAACAAAAGTTTGTCGATGCCGTCGCCGCTGACCTGGCGGAGCACAAAGGAAAATGCCTGGTGGTGCCGGGCGAGTTCCAGTCGCCCGCGGTCTATGCGCTGGCGCAAGCCATGAACGGCGCTCTGGGGAATGTCGGCCAGACCGTTACATACATCGACCCCGTGGAAGTGGACGCCGTGGAGCACGGGCAATCCATCCGCGAGCTGATTGCCGATATGAGCGCGGGCAAAGTCGATACGCTGGTGATCATCGGCGGCAATCCGGTATACAACGCGCCCATTGATCTGGATTTTGTTGGAGCAGTAGAAAAAGTAAAGCTGTGCATCCAGTTCTCCAGCTACAAGAATGAAACCACCGACTACATGCACTGGCATGTGCCGGAAGCGCACTATCTTGAAGCCTGGAGCGACGGCCGCTCGTATGACGGCGCCGCCTCAGTGATTCAGCCCATGATCATGCCGCTCTATGACGGCAAAAACGGGCATGAATTGCTGGCCATGTTTACTGACCAACCGGGCACGTCGTCGCACGATCTGGTGCAGACGTACTGGAAATCGCAGCATCCGGCCGGAGACTTTGAGGCTTTCTGGCGTACCTCAGTCCATGATGGCTTTGTTGCAGGCAGCGCATCTCCCGCAAAACAGGTTAGTCCGAAGCTTGGGGCGTTACCGGCGCAGGCCGCTGCCGACGCTCACGCGATCGAAGTTTCGTTCCGTCCTGATCCCACCATCTATGACGGCACGTTTATCAACAACGCATGGCTGCAGGAAACGCCCAAACCGCTGAGCCGCAATACCTGGGACAACGTGGCTATGATCAGTCCCAAAATGGCGCTGGACTGGAAGCTGAACCAGCTTGGCGATCAGAATGATCACCAGTCAGACGCGCAAAGGATTATCGAGATTGTTTTTCCGGATGGCCGCAAAGTAGAAGCTCCGTACTGGCCGCAGCCAGGACATCCTGACAACGCGGTCACGCTCTTTCTTGGCTACGGCCAATCCCGGACCGGACGCGTCGGCACGGGCACGGGCTATAACGCGTACAAGGTGCGTCCCAGCGGTTCGCAGTATATCGGCAGCGGCGTCAAGATCAACGTCACCAACCGGTTCCGGGACATCGCCGTCACGCAGGGCCACTTTAGCATGGACGATCGCGAACCGGTCAAAGTGGCGAACCTGGAAGAGTTCGTCAAGAACAAGAACTTCGCGCACGAGCATCCGGAAGAAGAGCCGAAAGACAACGGCGACAAGCAGGAATCGCTCTACTCCAATTTCAAGACGAAGGAAAATTTCTACCAGAAGTATGCCTGGGGCATGTCTATCGACCTGAATTCGTGCGTCGGCTGCCAGGCTTGTGCTGTGGCCTGCCAGGCAGAGAACAATATTTCAGTAGTCGGCAAAGAACAGGTGCAGCGCGGCCGTGAGATGCAATGGATCCGCATTGATTCTTACTACGAAGGCGATCCGGCCAATCCCAGTGTTTACTTCCAGCCGGTGCCGTGTATGCAGTGCGAGAACGCGCCGTGCGAGCCGGTCTGCCCGGTTGGCGCAACCGTGCACTCCACGGAAGGCCTGAATGACATGGTCTATAACCGTTGCGTAGGCACCCGGTATTGCTCCAACAACTGTCCCTATAAAGTCCGGCGGTTTAACTTCTTCCTGTTTGCCGACTTTGATACGCCCAGCCTCAAGCTCGGCCGCAATCCCGATGTAACCGTTCGCAGCCGCGGCGTGATGGAAAAATGCACTTACTGCGTGCAGAGAATTAGTCAGGCCCGCATCGCTTCAGAAAAAGAAGATCGCGATATCCGGGATGGAGAAATCAAAACAGCCTGCCAGCAGGTCTGTCCTACGGAAGCAATTACCTTCGGCGACATCAATAACAAGAGCAGCGCTGTGGCAAAGTTGAAGAGCGGTCCGCGCAGGTATGACCTTCTGGCGGAATTGAATACGCGCCCGCGCACCACGTACGTGGCGGCGGTGCGAAACCCTAATCCTAAACTCGCGTCTGGCACGGAGAAGGCATAAGAGATGACTGCACCAGACATTCTGCCGCCGAAGGGTGTAAGGCCCCCAATCATCGGGCCCGGCCAGACTTTCGGCACCATAACGGACCGCATTGCCGGGATTGTGCTCACCAAGCACACCCCGATCTTCTGGGTAGCAATTGTGGCGATTGCCGCGGCGCTCTTTGGCATGCTGCAAACCGCGGTCGGCTACCTGCTCGTAAAAGGCACAGGAATCTGGGGCATAACCATCCCTATTGGGTGGGGCTTCGCCATTGTGAACTTTGTGTGGTGGATCGGCATTGGCCACGCCGGCACGCTGATCTCGGCCATTCTGCTGTTGTTCAAGCAGACTTGGCGCACCTCAATCAATCGCTTTGCCGAGGCCATGACGATTTTTGCCGTCATGCAGGCCGGCTTGTTCCCGCTGATTCACACCGGGCGTCCGTGGCTGGCGGCCTACTGGCTGTTTCCCGTCCCGCTCACCATGGGAGTGTGGCCGCAATTCCGCAGTCCGCTCATCTGGGACGTCTTCGCTGTCTCAACCTACTTCACCGCATCATTCCTTTTTTGGGGCATTGGACTCATCCCTGACTTTGCTACCTTGCGCGACTCAGCCAAGACGCTGGTTGTCCGCCGAATATACGGCATGCTGGCGATGGGCTGGCGCGGATCGGCCAAGCACTGGAACCGCTACGAGACCGCCTACATGCTTCTGGCCGGCCTCTGCACTCCGCTGGTCCTCTCGGTGCATAGCGTGGTGTCTCTGGACTTCGCGGTGTCGGTTGTGCCCGGATGGCACACGACGTTCTTCCCGCCCTATTTCGTCGCAGGCGCAATTTATTCTGGCTTCGCCATGGTGCTGATGCTGGCGATCCCGTTCCGCTATCTCTACGGCATGCAGGACTTCATCACGCTACGCCACCTGCAAAACGCAGCCAAAGTCATGCTTGCGACAGGAATGATCGTGGCTTACGCCTATGGCCTGGAAATGTTCATGGGCTGGTACAGCCAGGACAAGTACGAATTGGCCATGGTGAATAACCGCCTGCACGGGCCGTACTCGCATTATTACTACATGCTGATCCTGTGCAACATCCTGATACCTCAGTCCTTGTGGCTGAACAAGGTCCGTTCTACGCCGTGGATGCTGTTCCTGGTTGCCGTGGTTGTGAATACCGGCATGTGGCTGGAGCGTTTCGTGATCGTGGTGATGAGCCTGCAGCGTGACTACATTCCCAGCTCGTGGGGCATGTACTGGTTCACGAAGTGGGACATGATGATTTTCATCGGGACCATGGGGTTCTTTACCTTGCTCTTCTTTATCTTTATCCGGCTCATGCCGGCTATTTCCATCTTTGAAATGCGGACGCTGATTCCGCAGGCGAAGGTGAAAGAATAATGACAGCTGGACCTATTTACGGATTGATGGCGGAGTTTGAAACGCCCACGGAGCTGGTGGAAGCGGCCAAGGGCGCTTATGCTGCCGGCTACCGCAAGATGGATACATACACTCCATATCCGCTGGAAGAGGCCGCGGAAGCCATCGGCACGCACCACAATCGCGTTTCACTGGTCGTACTGGTTGGCGCCATGCTGGGCATGATTGGCGGATATTCTCTGGAATACTGGGTTTCCGCCGTAGCCTATCCCATCAATGTGGGCGGCAAGCCGTTCCATTCCTGGCCGGCCTTCATTCCCGTAACCTTTGAGTGTGCGGTGTTGGGCGCGTGCCTGGCGGCGGTGTTTGGCATGCTGGCGCTAAACGGCCTGCCGCAGCCATACCATCCCGTGTTTAATTCGCCCAACTTTGTGCGCGCCAGCCGTGACCGCTTCTTCCTGTGCATCGAATCGCAGGACCCCAGATTCAGTCCGTCTGACACGCGGAAACTGCTGGAAAGTTTTAAGCCTGAAGAGATCACGGAGGTGCCGTATTAATCGTCCGGCACAAATCCGCGTTGCATGGCTGCTGTTTGCGGCGGCAGGGATGGCTGTTCTGGCCGGCTGCCGTCAGGACATGCACAATCAGCCCAAGTTTATTCCTCTGCGCTCCAGTGAGTTCTATTCCGACCGCAGATCGGCGCGGTATCCCGTTCCCGGCACGATTCCGCAACTGGACGACAAGAGCGTTGATAAGGAACAGTTGGATCCCAACAGCTACTTCCTCACCGGCAAGCATGGCACGCTCTATGGCAATGAGCTTCCCGGCGACTCTGGTGATACAAGGGCGCAGATACTGGCGCGGGGCCAGGAACGCTACAATATTTATTGCACTCCCTGCCATTCTGAGCTGGGCGATGGAAACGGCATGATTGTGCAGCGCGGTTACAAGCGCCCGCCGTCATTCCACGTGCAACGGCTCAAGAACGCGCCGCTTGGCTGGTTCTATGACGTCATCAGCAACGGCTTTGGCGGCATGCCGGACTACGCTGCCCAGATAAAGCCCGCTGACCGCTGGGCCATCGCCGCATATATTCGTGCGTTGCAGTTAAGTCAGAGTGCAACTGAAGCCGACGTGGCTCAGGGAGATCGCGATAAGTTGAGCAAACCGGAAGAAAATGGAATCAGGATTCCCGATACCTCAATCAAGCCTCCAGCGCCACGGCCTGAGGGAGGTGTAAAGCAATGAGCCACACCATCACTCGCATCACTCCCCAGGACTTTGCGCCGCCGACAGTCATTGACCGCATGCGCAGCCGCTCGCTGGTGGTAGGCGTTGTGTTCAGCGTGGTGGCCCTTGCCCTGACTCTGGGTACCAAGCAATGGGATTTGTTCCTCCACTCATGGCTGTTCTCGTTCATGTTCTGGCTGGGACTCACCACCGGTTCGCTGGTGCTGCTTATGCTGCAATACACCAGTGGCGGCAACTGGGGCCGCCTGGGACGCCGCATCTGGGAAGCTGCCGCAGGCAACTGGTGGCTGATGGCACTGTTCTGGTTGCCGATTGCTATTGGCATGAAGCGCCTGTATGTCTGGGCCACCATTCCGCAGGACCCAATGAAGCTTGCGCAGTTCATGGCGCACTACGGTGCGGACAAGATCCACTATTACCTGAACACGCCGCTTTTCTGGGTGCGCGGAGCAATCTATTTCGCGGGATGGGGTATGCTCTATTTCCTGCTGAGGCGCTGGTCCATTCGTGAAGAAGCCGGGACCACCACTCCGGCGCAATTTGTCTTTATCCAAAATCTGAGCGGCTTCGGTATCGTGTTTTACGGTCTGACGATCACGTTTGCCTCCATTGACTGGACCATGTCGCTTTATCCGGAATGGTGGTCGACGGTCTGGGGCATGCTTTTCATGGTGGGCCAGGTTCTCACCACGTTCTTCTTTACCATCTGGCTGTTTACGCGGCTCTCTGAGATTGAGCCGATTTCGCGCATCTTCAAGGTCGATTACCTGCACGATTTCGGCAAGCTGATGTTTGCCTTCGTGGTGTTGTGGGCTTATCTCTCATTCTCGCAATGGCTGATTATCTGGTCGGGCAACATGCTGTCGGAAATCCGCTGGTACATCATGCGCCTGCAGAACGGCTGGCAATATTTTGGGACGATTCTGATCTTTGTCCACTTTGTATTCCCGTTCGCGCTGCTGCTTTCGCGCAATACCAAGCGCAGCCGGAGAAAAATTGTCGCCATCGCGTTCTTGGTACTGTTCATGCGCCTGGTCGATCTGTTCTGGCAGACCGCCCCAAATTTTTATCCCGGCACGGGCGCAGGCCTCAACAATTTTCACTTGCTGGATGCGGCCATGTACTTTGTCGAGATGATGGAAGCGAAACATGGATAAAGACAAATTTGAAACTCAATCCGGCGGGCACATCAAGGAAGGCCACGAGGAGAGCGACCTCAGCGTTCGCGGGATCGTGTTGTTCGGCGTGTTTCTCGCCGTTGGCGGCATTGTGGCGTTTGTTCTGATGATCGGCATGATCCGGTTCATGGAAAAGTGGGAAAGAGACCATGAAGCCAAGCTCACGCCGATGGAGCAGCAGCTCCACGATCAGCGCGAAGTGCCGAAAGAAGGGCTGGGCAAAGCGGTCCCGACCAGCGAAAGCGAAATCAAGCCCGCTCCGGACTGGTATGGACGCGGCGAAATGGAAGGTCATCTAACTCGCACCATCAAAGCTCCTCGCCTGCAATATGACGATGAGCACGACATGGGTACGTTCCGCGGTTCGGAAGAGGATTGGCTCCGCCGCACCGGCAAGAGGCAAGATGGCGCCATCCATATTCCCATCAATCGCGCTATGGAAATTCTGGCGCAGCGCGGCCTGCCCGTGGTAAGCGGACCATTTCAGCCCGCAAACGTGGGAGCACCCAGCGCTGCATATCCATCGGGGACATCCGATAGCGGCAAGCAAACCGGAGCATCCCCGCAACAGGAGTAAAGAAGTGAAGTACGGCAGTACAATTCGGAAGGTGCTCGTCGCTATGGCTCTGGCGGCTTGCGCTTCGGTTTGGGCCTGGTCACAGGCCGCCCCGAAGCTCCAGCCGGGTGAGTCTGTGCTGAATGTGAAGCCTTCCATTCTTGATCAGGTTGGGCTCGACCAGCGCCTGAATCAGCAAGTCCCGCTGGATCTGGCCTTCAATGACGAGACCGGCCAGGCAATCCAGTTGCAGCAATACTTCGGGCAAAAGCCCATCATCCTGATGCTGGTGTATTACCAGTGCCCCATGCTGTGTACGCAGGTGTTGAACGGTTTTACCGGCGCCATGAATGGGATTGTGCGCTTCAACATCGGGCGCGAATTTAATGTGGTCACCGTAAGCATCGATCCGCGTGACAAACCGCAGGACGCTGCTGCCGCGAAAGAGAGATATCTCAAGCGTTATCGTCGCGCGGGCGCTGCGGAAGGCTGGCACTTCCTCACTGGCAAGAAAGACCAGATTGACGCGCTGGCGCAGGCCGTGGGCTTCCGTTACGCATGGGACCCGGAGATCCAGCAGTACGCGCATGCCAGCGGCATTATGCTGCTCACGCCGCAGGGACGCGTGGCCCAGTACTATTACGGCATTGAGTATGCTCCGCGCGATATCCAGCTCGGATTGATTGAGGCCTCAAAAGGCAAGATCGGTAACGTGGTGGACCAGGTGCTCCTCTACTGCTACCACTACGATCCAAGACAAGGCCGGTACGGCGCAGCGATTTTCAATGTTTTGCGTTTGAGCGCCCTCGCCACGGTGCTGGCGTTGGGTGGTTTCATGTTGATCATGTTTCGCCGCGATTCGCTCGCTGCCCACAAGGGCGGCTTAACCAGGACAGCCGAATAGATGCAACTGAACTTTCCCATTTTTCCGGAGCAAGCCTCGAGCATGGCGGGGCAGGTGGACGCGCTCTACCTGTTCCTGGTGCTGATCACCACATTTTTCTCGTTGCTCATCGCCATTCTCATTGTCTTCTTCGCCATCAAGTACCGGAGGACACGGGAGCGACAGGCGGAGCAAATCCATGGCTCCACTCTTCTGGAAATTGTCTGGTCGGTGATTCCGCTGGGTATCTCCATGGTGATTTTTGTCTGGGGCGCGGTCATTTATTACCACATGGAACGCCCACCGGCGAACCCGCTGGAAATTTACGGCGTGGGCAAGCAGTGGATGTGGAAGTTCCAGCATCCCGGCGGACAGCGCGAAATCAACACCCTGCACGTGCCTACGGGCCGTGACGTGAAAGTCACCATGATTTCACAGGACGTGATCCACAGCTTCTTTGTTCCTGCATTCCGCGTGAAGCAGGACGTGCTGCCGAACCGCTACGTCTTTACCTGGTTCAAAGCCACAGAGCCCGGAACGTACCACCTCTTTTGTTCGCAATATTGCGGCACAAAGCATTCCGGCATGGTCGGCCAGGTTGTGGTGATGACTCCGGAAGATTACGCGAACTGGCTGGCCAGCGGCAAAGCCGAAGGCTCGCTCGCGTCGCTGGGTGAAAAAGCGTTCCAGCAATATGGCTGCACCACATGCCATCGTCCTGATTCGGGCGCGCGCGGGCCTAACCTGGAAGGTCTGTTCGGACGGCCAGTCCGCTTGGTGGACAACCGCGTAGTATTGGCGGACGATAATTACATTCGCGAATCGATCCTGGAACCAAACGCCAAGGTGGTTTCCGGATTCCAGTCCATCATGCCGACCTTCCGCGGCGTGGTGAGCGAAGACGAGATCATCGCGATCACCGAGTACATCAAGCACCTGGCGCCGCAGGAAGCCAATCCGCTGAATAACCGCTCCACGCCCACGCAAATCCGTGACAGCGAGGTGCCGAACATTCAGAAGGAAAATGAACAGCAGAACCAGCAGCAACCGGCGCAGCAAACCCCGCAGGGAACGCGGCCTGCAAATCCATCTGGGAAGAAACCATGAGTACCGCAATAGCGATCGTTAAGCCGGTAATGCCCGAGCGGCATTTCCTGAATGACAATTACGGAATCAGGTCGTGGCTGCTGACCAAAGACCATAAGCGCATAGCGATCCTGTATCTATTTTCCATCACGGTCTTTTTCCTTATTGGTGGCCTCTTTGCATCCCTGATCCGGCTGCACCTGCTCACGCCAAACGGCGAGTTGTTTGAGGCTGATACCTATAACAAATTGTTCACCATGCACGGCGTGAATATGGTGTTCTTCTTTCTGATTCCATCCGTGCCCGCAGTGCTTGGCAACTTCCTGGTGCCGATTATGGTGGGCACTAAAGATCTGGCCTTCCCCAAGATCAACCTGCTGAGCTGGTACCTGTATATGGCCGGCGGCATTTTTTCCATGGCCGCCATGGTCTCCGGTGGAGTGGATTCCGGATGGACTTTTTACGCACCGCTCAGCTCCGGGTATTTGAAGACCCACGTCATCATGCTGGCTGTCGGCGTGATCATCGCCGGGTTCTCCTCAATCTTTACCGGCCTGAACTTTATCGTTACGGTCCACCGCATGCGCGCTCCGGGCATGACCTGGGGCAGGCTGCCGCTCTTTGTGTGGTCGAACTACGCGGCCAGCCTGATCATGATCCTGGGAACTCCGGTGATCGCGATCACCCTGATCCTTCTGGCCCTCGAACGGGGCTTCCACATTGGTATTTTCGATCCGAAATTAGGCGGCGATCCGGTGCTGTTCCAGCACATGTTCTGGTTTTATTCCCACCCGGCCGTTTACATCATGATTCTGCCCGGGATGGGCGTCATCAGCGAAATCGTTCCGTGCTTCTCCCGCAAGCGCATTTTTGGCTACTCATTTGTGGCGTTCTCCAGTATCGCCATCGCGGTCTTCGGGTTTGTTGTGTGGGCGCACCACATGTTTGTGGCCGGCATCTCGGTTTACTCGGCGCTGGTGTTCTCGCTGCTCAGCTATGCAGTGGCTATCCCTTCAGCTGTGAAGGTCTTTAACTGGACCGCCACCATGTATAAGGGCTCAATCGAGATGAGTACCCCGATGCTCTACGCCATGGCATTTATTGGGCTGTTTACCATCGGTGGCTTGACCGGGTTGTTTCTGGCTGCGCTTGGCCTCGATATCCATATTCACGATACCTACTTTGTCATCGCGCACTTTCACTACGTAATGGTGGGAGGCATGGTTACGGCATATCTGGGAGGACTCCATTTCTGGTGGCCCAAAATTACGGGACGAATGTATCCGGAAGCACCGGCAAAACTGGCCGCGCTGATCACCTTCATCGGCTTCAATCTCACGTTCTTTCCGCAGTTTCTTCTTGGATACATGGGAATGCCGCGTCGCTACTGGGCCTACCCGCCTGAATTCCAGGTGCTCAACGTGCTCTCGAGCGCGGGCGCTTCCGTGCTGGCGGTAGGATTCCTTCTGCCGTTGCTGTATTTTGCCTGGTCGCTCAAATACGGTGAAATCGCGGGCAAGAACCCGTGGCAGGCAACCGGCCTGGAATGGGAAACCAGTTCGCCTCCGCCAACGCACAATTTCCACCATATCCCGGTTGTCACTAAAGACCCGTATGCGTACGGAGAAGATGTGGAGGTCACCGTTGTCCAATAGCCAGACAACCACTGCCGAACATCATCCGGCGCTGGCCCACCAGTTTGACAGCATGGAGCAGCAGCAGGAGGCTTCCACGTTCGGCATGTGGGTCTTCCTGCTCACGGAAATCATGATGTTTGGCGGCCTGTTTACCGCCTACCTGATTTATCGTCTCAAGTACTATCCGGCATTCGTCGCCGGCAGCACCAGCATCAGCGTGAGCTGGGGCTTCGCCAACACCCTGGTCCTGATCGCTAGCAGCTTCACTATGGCGATGGCGGTCTGGGCCGCGCAAAATGGCAAGC
>WNGG01004185.1_pt1 | contig 16236 bp, 16 predicted proteins | sample 5400661 | NCBI WGS metagenome assembly WNGG01 (sample SAMN13153372, study PRJNA577476) | soil metagenome | isolation source: 100 cm soil or saprolite under Garry oak tree replicate 1 | place: USA:California | collected 2016-06-15 | reverse complement strand
GCGCCGTCGAAGAAGATCCACGCCGAATAGAAGATCACCGGCAGGCTCAGCAGCAGCAGCCACACGTCGTCGCGCAGGCCGAACGGCGCGGCCACCGTGAAGCCCAGCACGTTACGGCCGATCGGCGACCACAACAAGATCGGCACCGAGAAGATCGCGGCGACCAGGAACCGGTTGCGCATGTCGGCGACCATCGCCTCCATCGACATGCCAGCAGCGCCGCCGTGGCCCATCATCTCCTGCGCAGACGGCGCGCCCTCCCCCGCGGCCACCGCGTGCCCGCCATGCTCCGCGCGAGCGGGGGCCGCCGTGAGCGCCGCACCAGCCGCCTCCCGGTGGGCGGCCGGCACCGCACCATGCCCGTTCACCGGGTCAGGTTCGGCCATCGGGTCGCAGAGGCAGGTGGGCACCGACTGGCCGGCGCACTGGTAACCGCATCCTTCGACCCACTGCCTCAGCTGGGCGACTGACGTCTGGGTGGTGTCGAAGGTGACCGTGGCGGTCTGTGCCACGGGGTTGGCTTCCACGAACTGGACCCCGGGCCTGCGGCCGAGCACCCGCTCCACGACCGCCTTCTCACTCGCCCAGCCCAGCCCGCCCACATGCAAGACCACCGTCACGACCTTGCCGGCCGGCACCTCGTCACTTTGTCCCGCCGGAGCATCGCGGGAGTCCCCGCGGTGAGCCATGGCTTCTCCTTCCTCACCCAGGTAAGCCCGAGGCCCTGCGCTGCATTCGCCGGGCCGGCCCGGGTGCGGCGAACCGCTGGCTGGCGGGCTTCATCGAAACGTCATCGTCCTACCAGGGATCGCGCAGGAATGCCCGCCGAAGCTGAACCTGTGACAACACACCAGACGGACACCAGGCACCGCGCGAACAGCACGGGACTTGCGGCGCCGGTGGTCACTGCTCCCGTGTACGGGGCGGCGGCAGGCCGCAGCTGCTGGGAAGGCATCCAGCCCGCGGTCTGTTGCCATGCCCCCGCCATATACCCCCCTAGGGTAGGGCGTTTGTTGGCGGGCGGGGGACTTCTGGCACCCTGGCCGCCGTCCCCGGCCGCCCGCAGTCTCGATCTTGTGCCAGCCGAAGCCGCACGGAAAAGAGGAAGATCATGAACAGCTCAGCAAGGCCAGCCCCGGCGGTCCTCGACCGGCCCTCGGGCAAAGGCCACCGCCCGGCGTGGCGGTCCGTGAACATCACCCCCGTCGAGCGCCTTGGCCGGGTCGTTGTGGGCCTGGCGGCCGTCATCGCCGGGATCGTCCTGCTCACCAGCGCCGGGCCGGCCCTGGCCGTGGTGCTGGAGGCACTGCTGGTCGCGGCCGGCCTGGACCTCGCCGTCACCGGGGCGCTCGGGCACTGCCCCTGTACGCCAAGCTCGGCTACCTGCCGACGTCACTGCGGAGCCCGCGATGACAACCCAGCAGGATCCCGGCACCCGCCTGCGGGACCCGGGACAGGGCGGAAGCCACGGCCACGGTAGCCACGGGTGGATGATGATCGCCTGCTGCATCCCGATGCTGGTGATCGCCGGAATCCTGGTCGCGACCGGGGCCGCCAGCCCTGGCTTCCTGGTCGCCGCCGTGGGGTGCACCCTGATGATGGCCCTGATGATGCGCGGCATGGGCCACGGCGGCGGCGATGACCGGTCCTGAGGTCCTGGGCCGCCTGCGCTGCCCGCACACCGGCATTCGTCCCGCCGCCGTCAGCCACCTCACCGGTGCCATGGCGCGTACCGGCCGACCGGTTTCCCGTTACACGGGAGGCGTGATGGCCACACGAACCGCGCAAACGGAAGGCCGCGCCACGGCCAGCAAAGCCGAGGCCGACCACAGCGAGACCGCCCGCTCCGGGGCCAGCCACGCTGCACGCCGGTTCCTTGACGATCGTGCCCGCGTCCCGTAGCCGGGCGGCGGCGCCCGTGCCCGCCCGCCCGGATCAGTCTTCGCCGGGGACCGGCGGGTGAGCCGGCAGCGCCGAGCATGACGTGCTGCGTCACGTGGCGACCGCGACCTGCCGGGTTGACCCAGGGGAGCGCGGGATTGCCGTATGACTCGGCGATCAGGTTTACCGGGCGGCGGGCAGGGGTCACCAGTAGACCGTCAGCAGCGGATCGTTTCGAGCAAGAGGAAATGGTTCACCTCGTCCCCGGCAGCGGGCCGGTCGCCGTCACCACCCGGGTGGCGGACGTTAACGCAGGTGAGTGGCTGGTCAGGGCCCGCCCAGGCCAGGAGCGGGGCATAGACCCCGATCGCCTGCTGGGCGGCGTCCGCCTGCGGCCGGTGAGGAAAACCATGTGGCCGAAGGGGAACCCGGTGGCGCCGGCGGGTCCCGGCGCGCGTCCGGACCCGGGCGGCCGCGCTGGCGACCGCGCCTGGGATCATCACCGGCTCCTGGGCGGGGATGGTCGCCGCTGGACTGGTGGCGGCGCTGGCGGTGCTCGTGGCCCTGCTTGCCCGGGTAGGCGTCGGTGCCGGCGGCGCGCTGGTGGTCGCCTTGGCGGCGAGCCTGGCCGGCGCGGCCGGTGCCCGCGGCTGGTATGTGATGCTGCAGCGCGGCCAGGTCAGCGGGCTGCCGACCCGGGGCCTGTGCATCCAGGGATTCGTCGCAGGCGCGGTGATCGCCGGGATCCCCGGTCTGCTGCTGGCCGGGATCCCGGTCGGCACGTTTTTCGACGCAGCGCGCGCCGCGCAAGCACGGGACAAGCCACCACCGGGGGTGTGCTGTCGTTCCTCGCCGTGGGCTGCCCGGTCTGCAACAAGCTGGTGGTGCTGGCCGTCGGGGCCAGCGGGGCCCTGTCTTACTGGGCTCCCGTCCAGCCGTTCCCGGCCGTTGCGTCGGCCGGGTTGCTGGTGTTCGCGGTACGTCAGCGGCTGCGCGGGATGAAGCGCTGCCCTGTGCGCTGAACCGTCATGACCCGGATTGCGCCGGGCCCGGCGGCCGGGTAGCGGCCGCCCCGGCCGGGTGAGCGTCAGTGCGCCGCAGGGATCCCGGTGGGCCCGCTGGGCGCGGTACGGCTTGTGAGCTCCGGGCGGCGGACTATTCGCATGTTGTGGCGGAACAGCAAGGCCGCGGCCACGGTGGCGCCGGCGAGCCAGGCGAGGGCGATCAGCAGGGGCCCGGCCTGATTAAAGCCGTGGGTGAGGACGGCGCTGGTGAGGACCCGGAAGCCGCCGTAGCCGGGCAGGAAATGCGCCCAGCCCGGCGGGGTCGGGTGGAGCATCGGGTCCTGGGCGATGCCGAGGTCCAGGAATGGCACGAGGAAGGCGACCAGGACTCCGGCGACCCGGCCGAACACGGGTGCGAGGGTGACGCCGATCAGGGCGTAGGTGAGCGCGAGCAGCACGCTGGCAGCGATATAGGCACCCCATTGGCCGATGCTGGCGACGGTGGCGGTGACCGCCAGGGACACGCCGGTGGCGAGCAGGGCGGCCATCGCGATCAGGATGAACCGGCCGGCGAGCAGCGGGCCGGGCCGCTGGCCGGCCAGAACCAGGCGCTGGTCGGCAGCGCGAGAGTCCAAGATGATGAACATGCCTGCCAGGGTGGCCAGGGCAGTGATGGCCATCGGGGCCATGAAGGCGGGATGGATACCGGCGCCGAAGGCGAGATCAACCACCTTGCTCACTTGGCGGCCGTTCTCGTCCAGGGTCAGGCGAACCCGGCTGCCGGGGGCCAGCGCGGTGGCGAGCACAATGAACACCGTCGGCACGGCGGCCAGCAGCACCCACAGCACCCGGTTGCGGCCCCAGTCGGTCAGCCCGGCCCGGATCGCGGCACGCAGCTGATCACGCGCGCTGCCTGGGTGAGCGCGCCGGGGGGCGCGGGCGGTGCGCGACGCCGAGGTCAGCACGGCCCAGCCCAGAATCGCGGCGCCCAGCGTCCAGGCCAGTGCCCAGCCCAGGTCGCCGACCCGGCCGGCGTGGTTGGAGGGCAGGTCGGTCATCCACATGGTGAGGAAGTGGGTCGGGAACACCCGGCCGGCCGGGCGGGTCGCCGAGCCGAAGACCGGGCCGAACATGACGTCGGTGATCCACACGAAGAAGATCAGCACGGTGCCGTTCACCGGGCTGGCGACCAGGGTGCCGATCAGCGCGCCGATGGCCAGGTAGATGACCGCGAACATGAACGTGCCGGCCAGCACCCGTGCCGGATGCTCAATGCCGGTGCGGGCCGCCAGCGTGATCAGCGCGGCCGCGGACGCCACCACCGCCAGCGCCAGGCCGGTGACCGCCCGGGCGGCAGCCAAATGTCCCGCGGGCAGGCCGGCCTGCACGAGCCGCCGGTCGGCCGCGCGGGCGGTGCGGATCTGGAAGTACGCGGCGATGGCGGCGATGAACGCGGCCGCCCACCCGGCCGTGACGGTCTGCACCGCCGCGCCGTGCGGCATCGTCCCGGACAGGAGCCGGGCGAGCTGGGCCAGCGACCCGGCCGCGCCCGCCACGAACGCCACCGGCACCAGGACCAGCATCAGCAGGTTGACCGGGTTGCGGGCATAGTCAGCGAGGAACCGGCGCACCAGCAACGGGCCGGTCCGACCCGCGCCAGCCGTAATGCACGTCATCTCAGTGCCTTCCCCTTGGGCGCTTCTCTGACCTTGGGAGCTGCTCATCGGGGCACCGTCTTCCCGTCGCGCAGGGTCACGATCCGGTCGAAGCGTTCGGCGTCGGTGACGAAATGGCTGATGATCAGCACCGAACGGCCCGCCGTGCGCCGCTGGGCGACCAGGTCCCAGAACTTCAGGTAGGTGTCGAAGTCGAACCCGGAGTAGGGCTCATCGAGCAGCAGCACCGCCGGGTCGGCCAGCAGCGCCAGCCCCAGGTTCAGCTTGGCCAGCGTGCCGCCAGACAGTTGTGCCGCCTGGGTGGCCGCGTACCGCTCAAATCCGAGCGCCGCGTAAAGGTCGCGGGCCGAACGGCGCTCGGCCGCCGGTGTCATCCCATAGGCGTGGCCGAACAACTCGAAGTGCTCATCACAGGTCAGCCGCTCATACACCACCGGTTCCTGCGGGCAGTAACCAAGACGCCCGGCCCGGGTGACCGACCCGGCGTCCGCGGCCAGCGCCCCGACCAGGATCTTCATCAGGGTGGACTTGCCCGCCCCGTTCTCCCCCACCAGCCCGGCCACCTCACCCGGATACAGGGCCAGGTCCACCCCGCGCAGCACCTGATGCTCGCGGCGCGCTGGCCAGATCCCGCGCCGGTAGGACTTCTCAATCCCCGACGCCTCCAGCAGCGGGACCCCCGGTGACTTCCCACCGGATGACCCAGGCCCGGCGGCGGTAGTGACTGCCGTTTCAGTACCCATGGGGCACCTCCCTTTGCCTGACAGAACCTCCTTATTCCAGCCTCGCCCATATACCCCTAGGGGGTAGGGGCTTAGGTCACCTCCGCCCGGGCCCATCGGCCCACACCGCCAGGAGGTAGCCAAAGATGGGAATCCGCCCTGCGCCGGGCGAGCAGGCCCGACCACGAATCCACGCCGTGGGGTGGGCCAGCCTTCCCGTGCTCATCCACCCGGAATTCTGGAACCACCGCCGCCTGCTGATCCCCGGCCGCGACCCGGTCGAGTTGCCGACCACCAGCCGCCGCGCACTGGAAGGCGCCGGGTTCACCATCATCGAAGAGCGCGAGCCCCAGGTTCCTGCTCGATCACAGCATGCTGATCACCGGCGAGGTCGACAGGACATCCGGGTTCGAGCCCGGGTTCCCGCCACAGCAGGCGCCACGAGATGGGCGGTGGGAACCGACCCGCGGTGCCCGACGGCCAGGCCCTCATCGGCACGTGCGTGGCAAGGGCCTGACGGTGATCACCGGCTGCGGGCGTGATCGTTCCGCCCACTGCACCGGCTGGGCGGCCCAGCGCCTCTTCGCGGGCCGCGTCCCCCAGCGCGTTCATCCCTAACACCGCCGGAACCCCGGTTCGAGCTCTAGCGCGTGGCAGTGAGACTGCCGTTGGTGGCGCCGCTCACATCTATCCGTGCGGCTGGCCGCCAGCCCCTGGCTCACGTGCCCGGGCGCGCGTGGACCTGCTGGATCAGCGATGCTGCGCCGACCCCGCAACCCCAGCGGGCCGGCACCGCCGCGCCGGTGCGCCAGTTCGGGGACCTGGCCATCGACCCTGCGGCGCGCGGAGTCCTCGTCGCGGGCACGCCGACAGAACTCACCAGGCTGGAGTTCGACCTGCTCGACACGTTGTCCGCGCAGCCGCGGGTGGCGTTCAGCCGGCGCCAGCTCGTGGAGCGGGTCTGGGATGAGGCCTGGTTCGGCGACGACCACATCGGAGACGTGCACATCGTGCGGCTGCGCCGCAAACTGGGCGACGACGACGCCCACCCGCGCAACGTGCTGACCGTACGCGGTGTCGGCTACCGGATGGGCCCCGGCACATGACCCGCTCACGGGGACTGGCTGCCCGCCTGCTCGCCGCGCAACTGCTCGCTATCGCCGCCAGCGACGGCCCCGGCACCGGCGCGCGGTTCACCGTCACCCTGCCCGGTGCCATACGCTCCGGCTGACGCAGGCGCTCACAGACGCAAGCGCGGCGCAGCTCTGGGCGCCAAGGGCATAGCTTCTAGGAGGGCATCTCGGGCTTAGTGACCAGCGCACCCCTTCCCCCGGCCGGTGGCCCGTGAGCACCGGCCCACCGCATCGCTATCCCCAGACCAGAGGAGAACCGGTCCCGATGACCACCTCACCGGCCACCCTGGCGGGGGCCGCCCCGGCCACACGGCGGCTGCGCATGTCCCGGCCGGGGTGAGCGGCGGTGGCAACCCTGAGCCTGGTCGCCAGTGTCACCGACCGCATCCTGTCGCTGCCGGGCTGGCTGGTTCTCGTGCTGGTGTTCGCCTTCCCGGCGCTGGAGGCCTCGGCGTTCGTCGGCTTCGTTTTCCCCGGCGAGATCGCGGTCATCTTGGGCGGAGTGGCGGCCTCGCGGGGAACGGTCCCGCTGTGGGCGGTGATCGCTGCCGCGGTCGCCGGTGCGATCATCGGGGACTCGGCCGGCTATCTGATCGGGCGCCACTGGGGCACCGATCTGCTGCACGGCACCCTCGGCCGGCTGCCCGTGATCCGCACCCACCTGGACAAGCACCTGGACACGGCGCGGGCCTACGTCCAGCGGCGCAAGGGCAGCGCGGTGTTCTTCGGGCGCTTCACCGCAGCTCTTCGGGTGCTGGTGCCCGGCCTGGCCGGCATGTCGGAGGTGCACTACCCGACCTTCCTGGCCTATAACGTCGCCGGCGGCGCCCTTTGGGGGACCGGGTTTGCCGTGCTCGGCTACCTGGCAGGGGCCAGCTACCACCGCGTGGAGCACATCGCCGGTCAGGCAGGGCTGATCCTGCTCGGCCTCATCGTGGCCGGCCTGATCGCCTCCAGGCTCCTGCGGCGCTTCGCGGCCCGCTCACCGGGCCTTAAAGCCGTCGGTGACCGGGTGGCGGCGACGCCTCCGCTCGCCTGGGTCAGGCGCCGGTTCCCCGCCCAGGTGGCCTGGGGCCGGCGCCGCCTCGATCCACGCAGCCCCCAGGGCTTTTGGCTCACGTTCACGGTCGCGGCCGGAGCGCTTGCCGCCTGGGCCTTCGGTGGCCTCACCCAAGACGTGGTCGGTCACGACGACGCAGCTCTGGCCGACCCGCACGTGACCGCATGGGTCATCGCCCATCGCACTGGGTGGCTGACCACCGCCCTGAGCGTGCTCACCTGGCTCGGATCGAGCGCGTTCATCATCCCCCTAGGGCTGGCCGTCGGCCTGTATTTCGTCATCCGGCGCCGAACCTGGCGGCCGCTGGCGCTGCTGGCGGCGGCCGTCGCGGGCGCGATCGGCCTGTATGACATCGTCAAGCCCCTGGTTGGCCGGCCGCGGCCGCCCGCCGCGATCTGGATCGGGCACTACGCCGGTGCCGCGTTCCCCTCCGGGCACGCCACCCAATCCGCCTCCTTCTACGCGGTGCTCGCCATCGTGCTCGGCGCCGGCCTGTCGTCCCGGAGGCGCACTATCTTGTGGAGCGCCGCCGCCCTGACCGTCCTCATCGTCGGCGCCTCCCGCATCTACTTCGGCGCCCACTGGCTCACCGATGTGCTCGCCGGCTACGCCCTAGGCGCCACCTGGGTAGCCATCGTGGTAGCCGTCCTGCTCCTCACTTCCCCAGGCACCGGCAGAGCCAGAACAGTACAAGAGCGGGGTCAGGCACCGAAGTTGGGGCATCAGGACAAGCGCAAGGCCGCATAGCCCCGCCACCCCGGTCGCTAAGGCGCGTCCCATCGGACCTGACCGTCCCGGTGGCACCGGCGACCACCAGGGCATACGTATCAGCCGGATCTGGATAGCCTTCATCTTGATCGGAATCCCGCCAGTGTCCGCGCCGAATTGGGCGGTTCTAGGCGCGTGCTGTCACAATGATCGACCGCGTTGTGTGACCGTCGACCTTGATCATCACTGGCTTCTGATGTCTTGAATGAACTCTTGCCATGCTTCTCGGCTCACCCGTAGCACCGCCCTGTCCGGGTCCTTGGAGTCCCTGATTCCTACCATTGATTGGGTGGCCGCTACCTCAACGCAGTTGCCGGTGTTGCCGGAGTAGCTGCTCTTCTTCCACTGGGCGCGGGACAGGTCGTCACCAATCATGGCTCCCGCACCTCCTCTCACCGTGCTACAGCTCACGGGCGATGGCCTGGATGAGCGAGACGGATTCGTCGGGCGGCAAGGCCAGGGCACGCAGGTGCTCGAAGATCGCGCTGAAGCGGCTCAGGTCGGTCTCGCTCTCCAGGAAGAGATCACCCGCCTGGCTCGCAATGTAGACGACGTCGCTGGTACCGGGTTCGCCGAAGCCGAGGATGACGAACGATCCGGCCATGCCGGGGTGGCCGCCCACGTCATAGGGCAGGGCTTGCACGGTGACATGCGGGAGGCCGGCCGACTCGGCCAGGCGGTTGAGCTGGGCTTTCATGACTTCCCGGCCGCCCACTGGCCGGTGCAGCGCTGCCTCGTCCGCGATGGCCCACAGCCGGATGTGTCACCAGCGGCAAGTATCCCGGGTTTACGGCAAACATTTTTGAGCCGGTTTCGCGGACTCAGGTGAACGCGTGTGAACTGTCATGAACTATTCCAGCACTCAATGACTCTCTCCGGCATTAGTTCGATCTTTCATGCTCATTTGACAGCGATGCCGATGATTGGCGTAACTTGGGAAACGATCCCGTTGCACCAGGTGAAGACGGGGATCTCACCGGTGCCGGGCCGTTTCGAGACGTGCCGGGATGTGATCAGGAATGGCAGGCGAACTGCGTACTGCCGCGGAAGCTGCTGGGATTCTCAGTGTCACTGGAGAAAGGCGACCGCCTCTACGCCAAGTACGCCGGCTTCGACTACGACACCCTCGGCACCCGCAGCGGCGCCTACTTCGCGGTCGTCATGTACGGCACCCTCGCCGCCGCCTACGACCGCAAGGCCCGCGACGTCGAATACGGCATCGGCGGCCATCGCGCCAAGGCCCTCCGCGGCTGCCAGCCCCGCGACGTCACCAGCTACCTGCTGACCGACCACCGGCACGTCCGCGACACTTTCGCCGCCGCCGCCGCGATCAACGGCCCACTACGGCGCGCCGAATACGCCTGCCCCTGATCGGGACACTCCAACGTTGCCGAAACGCCGATAACTTCGCTATTCCTTTTCAAACCAGATGCATTCTTACGGTAACGTCTGGAAATCATTCCACACCAACATCGAGGAAGACAACCGCAAATGACAGCGGGGCTGGTGTCTGACCGTCCGGCGGATCCACGCGTAGGCGGCCCTGGTCATCATCCGCTGGGAAGTGAGCGGCGACGTGAGGGATCTGCTGACAAAGGCCTGCGCGGGTATCGCTCTCGCCGCGCTGGCCGGACAGTTCCTGCTCGGCTGCGACCCGGCCGGAAGTTCGCGGAGCTCCGCGCCAGCCAAGTCGCCTGGCGCGTCGGCCTCGGTCCCGTTCCCCGTGGCGGTCGGCGACACCTGGACCTACACGTTGGAGATCGCGGGCCAGCCGCTACCCTCCGTCCTGGTCAAAAAGATAACGGGCATAACGCCCGTGCCCGGCGGCCAGCGGGTGAGCATGGCCATCACGTACTCCGTTTATGGGATCCCCAAGACGTTCCATCAGGACTACCTCTTCGGGACGGACGGCTCGATCTCGTTCCCTCCGTCTGGCCCGATAACCTCGCTCATGTCGCCTGCCAACGCGGGCAATGTCATCGTGCCGCCGCTGTCGGTTGTCAACTCAGGCCGGCCGGTCACCTGGACCGTGAAGATTCCACCCCTCAAGCTGGCCGGCCGCAAGGTCTCCGGGAAAGCCCGTATCACGGTGCAGGGCGGCGGCACCGCGTCGGTCACCGTTCCGGCCGGCACGTACCGGGTGACGGTCGTGAACATGACGATGTCCGCGACCAGCTCCGGGGTCGATAAGCCTGCTGTCATGGTCCAGAGGATGTGGTTCGCCCCGCACGTCGGCGAGGTCGGGGAGGAAGTCATCGCTGCCAGCTCCGGCTCCGGCCAGGTTCTGTCAACTGAGAAACTGCAGTCCTTCACCGCGAGGTAACCGGTCCGGCCAGCTGTACTCGTAGGCCAGCTGATTCAGCGCTTGGTAGGCGATCCCGCAGCGTCTCCAACCTGGGCTCCTCCTTCGGCACCGCGCTGGTCGGCTCGGTCCTGGTGGCCGCCAAGCTGCCCGCGGGCCAGCCGTGGGCGGTCGCCTTGGCGATGATGCTGGCCGTGCGGCGCGGACTACCTATTCTCATCGGCTGCTGCTGATCTCCGCACGTCGGCGGCGGGACCCGGGGAGGCTTGTGCGGTCCTTCGGGCCTTGCGCCGACGGTGGTAACGCATGCCGAGCACCACCGCGCCCGCGCCAACGGCGACGCCGGCGATGAGCGAGCCGACGCTGTCCAGGGAGGCCTGGCCTGAGGAGATACTCCCCACGCCGTAGGCCGCAGGCCCCACCGACAGCACATAGACGGCGCCAGCAAGCAAGTTCCAGACCGCGAACTGTGAGCGCTTCATCTTGACGATGCCCGAAACCAGGCAAGGGGTGAAGAAGACGGCCACGCGCCCCCACCTGGCATACACCACCTCACCGGCGGCGACGGCCCGCTCCCGCCGGGCCAGCCAAGGGCCGGGGTGGGTCATCACGGCGCGGCCCCAGCGAAGCCCGATGGAGTACCCGGCCAGCCCGCCGGCCTCGGTGCCAAGGATCGATGCGACGAGCACGGCACCGATGTCGAGGGAGCCCTGGCTGGCTGCCACGGCGGCACCGGCGATGACGGCCCCGCCGATGGCCGGCACTCCCGCCCAGCCAATCGCTACCAGGACGAAGATGGCGAGGTAGGCCCACAGGTCACCGGAGACCGTTGAGCCGGCGGCGGCAAGCGGCTGCATCGCTACCACACCCCCTCTGGCTGCGGTATGGGCACGAAGTCGTGAATTGCGGACTGGGCGAAAGACGTGCCCGGCCACCTCCATCCGCAAGAACGCACTGGATAGGCGAGCCCAGCGTACGGGAGGGCGCGAATGGCCTCACGACGGGCCGGACGGGGCAGCGGAGCATGGGCGGCGGCAGGGCTCGCAGCCGTTACGTTAACGTGCCAGAAGTGTGCGGGTATCACCCGTAGAAGGGTGACGACTCCCTCGGTCCACTCGATCAGGATCTAGTCATGACGCGGGACACACCGTCGGCTAGCCCATCACCGAGTGAGCGTCCAGATGCGCTGGACCGGCGTGACGCCGATCCGGCCGGAGCCGGCCAGCCGTCGGCGGTAGCCGGAACTGTCCCGGCTATGACAGGCGCCGAAGGCCCTCAGCCGGAGCCCGGGAAACCCCGGAAGCTGCTTTACGTCACGCTTCCCGGGTGCTGGGGCGGGCTCATTTTCGCGTGCCTTTCCTTCACGCCGTCGCTGCTTCCGCGCGGCGGGCTTATCCAGGGCGTGATTTGCGGTATCACCGCGGCGATCGGTTACGGGCTCGGTGTGTGGGCGGCGTCCATCTGGCGTGCTTTCGCCGACCGGGACTCCCGGCGCCCGCGGCCGTGGGCCTGGCGCACCTTCTTCATCAGCGCGGCCGTCCTGTTCGCCGTCGCCTTCGCGCTCGGGCAGTACTGGCAGTACGAGATCCGCAAGCTGATGGGGGTCACGGAGTACAACATCCCGCTCGTCGTCGCCTCGCCGTTCATCGCGGCGGCCGTCTTCTGCCTCTTCCTGCTGATCGGGCGCGGCCTGCGCGGCCTGTACCGCTGGGCCGCGAACCTGCTGGGCCGGTGGATCGGGCGGCGGGCGGCACGCGGGGTCGGCTGGGTCCTGGTGGCCGGCCTCACCTACCTGGTCGTCAGCGGCTTGCTGCTCCAGGGCTTCATCGGCTTGATGAACAAGGCGTATTCGGTGCGCGACACAACGACCGCCGAAGGGGTGCACCAGCCTGCGACCAGCCTGCGGTCCGGGGGGCCGGGCTCGCTCATACCGTGGGACACGCTGGGCTATCAAGGCCGTAACTTCATCGGCAAGGGCCCCTCGGTGGCCGATATCGAGAAGGCCACCGGCCATCCGGCGATGGCGCCGATCCGGATCTACGCCGGGCTGGCCTCAGCCAAGGGCGCGGGGGCCCAGGCCACGCTGGCGGTCGAAGACCTCCAGCGCGCGGGCGGTTTCGGCCGTAAGAACCTGCTGGTGGTGACGACGACCGGCAGCGGCTGGGTCGACCCGGCACTGGTGGACACGTTCGAGCACCTGTCCGGCGGCGATTGTGCGACCGTGGCGATCCAGTACTCCTACCTGCCGTCCTGGATTTCCTACCTGGTCGACCAGTCCAAGGCCCTTGCGGCGGGCCGGGCGCTGTTCGACGCGGTCTACGGCGGGTGGGCGAAGCTGCCTCCAGGCCAGCGCCCCCGGCTGTTCGTCGCCGGGGAAAGCCTGGGGTCCTTCGGCGGCGAGGCGGCTTTCACCGGCGAGAACGACCTGGCCAACCGCACCGCCGGAGCGCTGTTCGCCGGGCCGCCCAACTTCAACACGCTGTTCCGGGAGTTCAGCGACCACCGCGACGTCGGCAGCCCGGAGGTTCAGCCCGTCTACCAGGGCGGGCGGACCGTCCGGTTCACGAATGAGCCGGCCACGGGAATCCCGCCCAAGGGCCGGCCCTGGGACGGCACCCGGGTTCTGTACCTGATGCACCCGTCCGACCCGATCGTCTGGTGGAGCCCGCACCTGATCTTCAGCCAGCCGGACTGGATCAGCGAGCCCCCCGGCAGGGACGTGCTGGGGACCATGTTCTGGATGCCGTTCATCACCTTCTGGCAGGTCACCGCCGACCTCCCGTTCGCCACCGGTGTGCCGGACGGGCACGGCCACAGGTACTCGGCCGAATACGTCGACGGGTTCAACGCGGTCATGCGGGCCGACCTCACCTCGCCGGACCTGGCCAGCCTCAGGAAGGCCATCTCGGCCGTGAGGTAATCGCCGACCAGCGGGCGCGGCTCGGCCCGGCTACCGTGCGGCCAACTGACTGCCATGGTGCACCGCGAACCACGCGACGGTGAGCGCCAGGCCGTTGGTCGTGGCATGGGCCATGACCGGGGCGATAAGGCTCCTGGACCGCAGCCGGAGCCAGCAGAAGACGAGGCCGGCCACGAACGTGACCGCTATCGCGCCGAGCACCAGCAGCACCTGCCCGGCGGTGCTCGCGGCCGCGCCCTTGAATTCATGGTTGTCCGACATGGTGCCGAGGGTCGGGGCGATGTGCCAGAGGCCGAACAGCGCCGAGGTGACCAGGCTCGCCCGCCACGGCCCCCACAACCGCAGCGCCGACCCCAGCAAGACCCCGCGGAACGCGAACTCCTCCGGGATCGCCGTGAGCAGCACGACCGACACCCCAAGCTCGTAAAGCAGCCGCCCGCCACTGATCTGCGCCCGCGAATCGTGCAGGAAGCCATTAGCCGCCGGAATCAGGGCAGCCGCGAGCAAGACCAGCAACACGACCCCGAACGCACCGGCGCCATAGAGCAGGCCCGCGCGCGCATCCGCGAGCCCAAGCCCAAGATCATCAAGCGCTGCGCCCGCGCGCCAGGCAATCAGGGCCAGAGCAGCGGTGAGCAGGCCGACCGCGACCGGGAGCGGGCCCAGCAGCCCGAACGTGCGCGCGACGGTGAACAGGACCAAGACGCCCACGGTCTGCGCGAAGCAGCGGCCGGCGTTCACAGCTGGGACGGTGGGCAAGATCCGCATTGAGCAGGTGATCGGTTACGGGTCACCATGCTGCCGGTAACCGTGTCACAGAAGCTCATCCCATCAAGACCGGCCAGATCGTGGCAGACGGCGGCCGTGCCCGAGTCGTGCCGCCGTGCGACGTGCTTCTCGTAGGCTGCTACGCCGACCGCGAGTGGCTGATATGGCCCGCGGATATGCTGCAGCTCAGGTGACACGTCACGGTAATCCAGGTCAGGGCCGTCGCCGCAATCGCAGCAGACTATTTCGAATGCGTTTGTGTAACCGCCCTCCGGCTGGCCCGCCACGATGCGGGCCGATATGCGCCGGAGGACCACTGTCCAGCCCGGTACGGACTGGTTAGCGGTCCTCATGCTTTGCCCTGCCAATTCATCTCTACCTCCGCCCGGGTCGGCGGCGACGCCTGCCGCCTTCTGCTCCGCTCCGTCGGCGATGGTCTGCTTGAGAATCTTCTGCGGGCTGGGCAGGGGGTGTCCTCACCCTCCGGGGGGTAATTCGTGCCCGCCCGCCGCGATCAGGCGGCCCGCGCGCGAGCTCGTCCCAGGGCCCGGCCACGCTCCGTCGCTGGCCTCATTCGACCCGCTCCTGCAGCAAGGCCGGCCTCAGCCGGGCCAGCCCAGCGGCGGCATAGGCGGATGGCGCGGGCCGGCCCGACGGCCGTTCACGGAGCACCATGATCAGGCGCGTGCAGCCTGTCATGGGCGTTCAGTCCATGGCGCTGCATGTCAGCCAAGCACGCCCACAACGACGGTCGGCTGACGGTCAGATGATCTTGAAGGCCACAGGCAGAGGCGCTGGTCCAGTCACTGACCTGGGAAAACGAGTGGAGCTAGGGGGACTCGAACCCCCCGACCCCTTGCGTGCAAAGCGAACCAGGTCAGTCGACCCAAGTCCGGCAGAGTCGAACCGGGAGCCTCCCACCTGCGGCAACCTCTGCGGCAGTCGGACACCGTTCGGGCAAGTTTGAACACGTTGGCGGCCAAAACTGGCTCCCCGCGAGCGGTAGAGAAGGCCCCGTGAACCCGAAGCGTGCCGACCTCGACGCGCTCAGTATGCTCCCCCAGGAGGGTCCGCCAAAAGTCCGCCAGCCTTCCGATCACGGCACCCTCTTCGTGGGCAGGGCATACCCCATTTCATCTTGGCCCTACCTCACGCCAGGCGAGGCAAGGCGACATGGCGCCCCGCCACCCAGTCCCGGCGGTCCGGGCCCGCACCCGGCTCTCAACGCGGCCCTGTACACCCTCGATGTGCTGATTCCCGTGCCTGCACTTGGGCAGGCCAGCGACCTTGATCCACAGGGGCTGGGCTCGCGATGGCGGGCCGCTCTCCATGTCCGGCGCTGGCTGCCCTGCCATGACAGTGATCGCCACAGTCACCCGCTCATTCGGCAGGAACTGACCCTAGAACTTGCCTCGACACGCGCTCCAGGCTGATTATCGATCGTATGTTCGATAGATGCTATGCTGTCGCAAGTGTCAGCGATCAGGGGGTGATACAACGCAAGTCATGAGGGATCGCCGCCGCTGAGCATGTGGGGTGCACTCGTCCAACGTGCGTAGCATTGCTTGTCACCCGGCCTGGGTCCGGGACGCACGTCAACCGAGGCCGCACAACGAGGGCGTCATGGAACGACACGAGGTCGCTGAACTTCACTACATCACGCCCATCGAAAATCTGGACTCGATCCTGGGGCGCGGAATCTTGAGTCACAATCGTGCTGCTCGACTGGAGCATCGCTCGGTCGCCTTGGAAAGCGTGCAGGACATACGACGAGGCAAGTCCGTACCTGGCGGGTCAACTTTGCACAGCTACGCCAATCTCTACTTCCACGCACGGAACCCGATGATGTACCGGCTTATTCATAAGGGTGCGGCTCTTTTGAGGTGAGCTGATTATGCTGCGAGGGCGAGGCTTTCGCGGTAGAGCGCACCGTGGATCCGTTCGTGCTCGCGGCGGAGGTGGTAGCGCCAGTAGGCGTCGAAGTCGCCGCTGGCGATCAGGG
>WNGG01004182.1_pt1 | contig 16242 bp, 17 predicted proteins | sample 5400661 | NCBI WGS metagenome assembly WNGG01 (sample SAMN13153372, study PRJNA577476) | soil metagenome | isolation source: 100 cm soil or saprolite under Garry oak tree replicate 1 | place: USA:California | collected 2016-06-15 | reverse complement strand
GGCGAGAACGACGCCTTCAGGTGATGCTATGCCTAGGACTGTTGCACCTCGCTTCACTGTTTCGCTCGCATATTCAACTTGGAATAATCTTCCGTCTGGAGAGAACACGGTTATGGCCCGGTCGTAAGCTCCGGGAACTGCAAACATGGACAAACTATTGCACCTAGCTGAAATCGCGGTGACACGGGCGACTGCGTACTAAAACCTTTCTCGCGGCCACGTTTCGAAGTCGCGATATGTTTTGGGGTCGGCCCGTCGCTGAGGACATCATCCTTTTGGTCAAGCTGGGACTGGCTTCGTCATTCCCCGGAACGCAATTCTAGGCGCCTGAATAATAGGGTGTGGGTCTCGATATAAGGGCCTATTCTAGCGTTGAATTTCTTCTAGCTTTTTCTGAATATTGTCCACGAACCCATCACCCTTCGGCGAAATTGTCCTGAAGGAGATTGCGATTTTGATAGGGTCTGTGTCTTGTAGACGAATTCTTCCCTTCAGCGCTTCTTGTTTGTCAATCCGTAGGAAGAGAGTGCCCGCATTATCAATTCTCGAGGTCAGACTGGAGTGTACCTCAGTCCTATCCAACTGGGATAGACCCTTCCAAGTGTTTCGGAGAAAGCCTTCGACGTTCTTCGCGTTTCTTATCGTGAACACCATGGTCACTATTTCATTGCCGTGATGACCCTTCGCTCGGTTCAACGTTGGGCCCAACGGCATCCCGCCAAGCGAGAGGTTTCGTATTGCCTCGGCAACTTTTTCGGGGTCTTCGGTTGCATGGATAATCGTGGAGATCTTGGCCGAAAAAGCCAGCGCTGACGAATCCATTTCCAGTCCACTAGTAGAGTTCGCCGCTTCGTGTTAAAATACCATAAATGCCTGCTTTGTCTGGGTCATGTCAGAGAGTTTTCGTTTCAAACAAGTGCTCATTGTCAGATTGGATCTGGATATGGGACGAGGAAAGGCGGCCGTCCAGTGTGCACACGCTGCAGTATCCGCTGCGGAAGAGGCACGCACCCATCTGCATGATTGGTGGGGGTCGTGGATGGAGGAAGGGCAAATGAAGGTCGCATTGAAAGTTCCGGACCTCGACAGTCTTCTTGAGCTAGAGAGAAAGGGTAGATCCAAAGGGATTCCGGTCCACTTGGTCAGGGATAGAGGACTAACACAAGTCCCACCAGGAACAATTACTTGTTTGGGGCTCGGCCCGGCTCCCACCGATCTGCTGGACTCTCTAACCGGTAACCTGACCCTTCTTTGACCGAAGGCCTTCTAAAGAATCACTATGCTTCGTTGAAGTAACCTCAAACCTGCGTTTCGCATCCCGCACATAATCTGCGAACTCCAGTTCCGCGGTCTCACGGAACGTAGATCCTATCCTCTGAAACAGTTTCTTCAGAATCAGTCTCTCGATCACTCTCGATGCGCTACCCAACGCTTTTTTCAGCCCAGTTGCGAACTCATCGACCTTGTCGGGAATCTGTTCCCGGTCGAGCGAATGAATTGTAGCAAGGTATTGGTAGACGGCCTGCCTAGGCTCATTTCCGAGAACGGATAGTCCCTCGTCTACACAGTCAAGAAGTACCTGACTGAAAGACTGGGGTCTGCTCAATTGGACAATCGTCCCTCCGAACCATGACTCTCGTCTTCGAAGGTCGGTTTCTTGTTTTCGAAGCCCGAAAATCCTGTACTCTCCGAGCGAACCATTCTAAATCCACCCAAGTCGTACTTGGCTTGTGATCTGAAAAGGCCTCTTATTCCGTTCAGAGACCTCTCATCGAGAGCTGTGAAGTTTATCAGCACAAGTGTCGAAGCGGATTCTGACTCGGACATCTCAACAACAGATGACAATACGCCATAGCCCTTTTCGAATCCCTGAAAAAGGATCAAGTCGGTAAATACGTCGAAGACCATTCCGACCAAACGGCCGTGGTTGGCCTGTAGCAACTTATCGACTGCATCAAGGAGCAAGGAGGTATCTCTTTCAGGCAGCAGAACATGTTCCTCAGAAACCTTTGAAGGAGTTGACGTTTTTGCACTGAAAGTGAACAATCGCAAGTTATGCTGCCCTCGAAACTGTCGAAACGTTGGACTTCCCATGCTGGTGAATATTGCAATTGGCTCGACGTTCGCTTGGAATTCTCGAGCAAATTTCTGTATCGCATCTTCATAGTTGCTCGTAGGATCGTATTCTAGGAGGATTCTACTTTTTGAAAGTGACTGATGCTTTGTATTGAGCAGTTTCGAAAAACTGTCTTGTTGAAGTGCAAGGTCGCGAACTCGAGCCCTAGGGTTCGCTTCGCGCAGGGCCCCAAGTGTACCAGATTGTGCCTCTTCAACATTGAGAGCCCATATCCGCGGTCTCCGCCGAGGACCGGGAAGACTGTCGAGGGACTTGACCTTGGAGATTATCAGGTTGCATTGGTCCAGGCTCAATTCCCCAAGGTCGACTAGTTCCCTCTTGGTCCGGTGAAATCCGGGAGGAATAGTGAGATTGCTTAGTGCCTCGCCGCTTCCGAAATCAATGGACTGAATCATCATTTGTGGACTCTTTTGTCGCGAATGGTCCACTCTAGGTCCCTTTAGAATTGCTCGGTAAAAAGGGACCTCTGACTTGATTGCATAGAAGACTAACTCTTGCCCAGTCGCCAGTCCATCTTCTACGAACCTTTCAACGAGCCTTTTCCTATCAGATTCCGTGTTGTACAACACCACTGTGTCCTCTTCCGCGCTCGAACTTACAGCTTGGAAGATCATCTCACCACCGGTGACAATCCTACTCAGGATTGTGGGCTCCCTAAGAGCAAACGAGACGAGGACGAATAATGCCCCGTCTGCTACAATACTGAAACTCTTGACCAAACTGGCGAAGGCTCCGGCAAATGCTTGTTGGAAGAAAGTGATCAGACCGAAACAAGCCCAGCAGATACTAATCAGCCTGATTGAACTCGAAGCTTTCGGGTCTTGTACTCGTCTTGACTGGCTGTAAAAGGCCAATACGGGAAGTGCGATGAATGAGGCCAACAACAAAGAGCTGACTAGGATGTACCAGTTATCGAAGGAAAAGTAGTAGATGGATTCCCCGTTGACCGTCAAGTTGTTCACAGTAAACGGCCGCAAAACCAAAGTGGCCGTTGCCCAGCCTAATGAGATGAAAAGAAAGGCGAGTAGTGCTCTTGGAAGCCTCTTGAGGAACGTCGTAAACTCTGTAAATCCTCCTTTCCCTCCGCTTTCCTTCAAAAGGTAACTTGCGAAACCGATCGAAATTGCAGTCAAAGCTATGAAAATGGTGTCGAGATATGGATTGGGAGATCTGTCAAGAATATCTGAGAACGTAATATCAGAAAGAAACAGAATGAAGCCAATATTTGCTGCGATAATGAAGACAACCGAGTCCAGAAAATACGTTTTCTTGGCTCGAATTGTGAAGAGCAAGGCCATGCAAGAAGCGCCTAGCGCCAGCACGTCCAAGATCTGATGAACTAATTTTCACCACCTCACTCGTCTTTGGTAATGACTTCCGTCGGAGACTCGTCTTTCCTCATCTCATAGACGAGCTTGACAGACTCTTGACTCTCGTTCAAACTAAGCTGAAAATGAGACGACGACGCGACTCCTAGCAATCTTGCGATATCCACCGGGATTAGCAAGTATAGGCTGTCTCTAAGCTTGACAGGTTTGACCTTCAGTGGCACGAGGAGTCAACTTAGCCACCGCAAAGTGGCTGTTCGGCTTGAGACTGGTGTAACCTTGCTAGTAGTGACTAGGTTACAATTGTAAGTCATTTATTGATTCTTCGTTGCCCGACAGGCCGGTCCATCCAAAATGTCCCTTAAGGACCTCTGCTGCCTGCTGCGAGTCGCTCGCTTCGATGACGAAGATTCTGTATAGAGACGCTAGCTTCTTTGCTTTCGGTGTTAGCCCTGGAATTGCCACAAGGATCGTTTGAGTGGGACTTACGTCAAACACTTTGGCGTAGAGCGAGGCAATGGGGGTCTCTTCAATCTCCCGTTCACTAGCAATTACATCGAGAACAACCAATTCCGACGAGCCCTTTGAGGCAACCGCGTCAAATCTATGGAGGGCCCCTGAGCGGCCCGAGACCTGGCCGGGCATCTCGACTCTGTACTGGAAGTCCTCGAGCGTGGCTCCGATAGGTCTCATCACGAGGAAGGTCCGCTTGAATTCTTCTTCGGCATCAGCGCTAATGCGGTAGCTGTAGACGTTCACGAATCCTGTGTCTTTGATAGTAAAAATGTGTCCGCAAGTTCTGCATCTGTGGATCGGGCTTGGCAAATCTGACCTTTTTCCACATTGAGAGCATTGAAACCAGGCACCAAGCTTCTGATAGTCCACCCCGGCTTCGACTAGCTCCTTGTTGCATTTGGGACAATAAAGGCCCCCTTCGACCAGAAAGTTGTCTACGCTGTCTATTGTTCCGCAAGCTGTGTGCTCGAGGAGCGTCTTACGTTCTATGTCAATTGAATTGCAATTGGGGCAGACGTAATCATTGCTGACATTTGCGGACAAACAACTCGGACAAACCAGGATTTTTTCGTGGAACTTGCGTTTGAATATTCCCACATCCCAAAGTTTCTCGACCAGCTGCTTCGCAGCAGTCGTATCGCCATCAACGACTTCCTCCACTTCGGGATATCTGGCAGTTTGGCCGAGATCAAAGCTGGGCACGAGCTCAACGATTTCCCCTTTGACAAATCTGCCTAGGAGTAGCTGGACACCTTGATCCTGATATAAGGTAAGCCTATCTTTGGATGTCATTCCTGTTGACTCTACCCCTCCTAGGGGCCTCTGGCCATTCGTAGGCGAGACGCCTGTCGATGGATATTCGGGAGTTGTATCTTGTTCGAGACACTGGACGTATCAGAACGAATATGGTTTCGAGTCGGCTCCACCGTTTTTGAAGACTATTGGCTGACACCTCGGGCAATCCGAACGCTAGTTCTAGAACTCCCACTGGGATTCCAGGCCTCGATAAATTGCTCACTGGTGGATTGCCTAAGAACCGAACCATTCTGCTCTCTGGAGGACCCGGGACTGGCAAGACGATACTGTCCTCTCAGTATCTTGTCAATGGAATCTTGGACTACGAAGAAACCGGTGTTTACGTCAGCCTCGACGAAAACAAACAACACGTCTTCGAGGAGATGCTTGACTTCGGTTGGGACTTTCAGGATCTTGAGAATAACAAGAAACTAATTTTTCTCGAAGCTTCGCCGATCAGATATCTTCCCGCCGAGATTAAGGTTGGAAAATTAACCGTCGGCCGAAAGGAGTTCTCTATGGCAACGTTGATTGAGATGATTAAGACGAGCGTTCGGGAGATCGGGGCTAAGAGAATCGTTGTCGACCCTGTGACAACATTGGTCTTTCAATACGAAGGAGTGGCAGCGCAACGAAACGCCTTGGTTGAACTTATGGAGGCGCTGGCAGACACTGGCGCGACGTGCTTGATTACAACCGAACTTCGAAGGCCTGGTTTCGAAAGGAGTCTCGATTACGAAGAATACCTCGCTCACGGAGTCATACTTCTTCAGCAACTCCAAGTCGGTAAGTCGCTACTACGAGTGATCCAGGTGGAGAAAATGCGTAAAACTCCGCTAGACAACCAACCGAGGCCGTACAGAATTACTGATACAGGAATCGAAGTCTTCCCGCGCGAAAGCGTGCTATGACAGAACTAAACTGATTTCCTCACGCGAGACTCTTCATAGGGGATAATCAGACCCAGCGAGGGGTCTCGATTGTAAGGAGTCCATGTGGTTATGTGTTGGGCCCCCTTCATTTTCGAAACCCTAATGAAACGTGCCAATCCATCCTTTGTGTCTTCCACCTTCATCTCAATTACACCATCAACTTTGTCTTGTATCGCGGCAATAATTGCTGGATGAAATGCTTTCCTCGAAAGTGACGTTACGCAGCTTGCTCGGTTGCTCCTTATCTTTGCAATCAACGTATGTAAGAAGTCGAATGAGGGCCTTACTCCGCTTCTTTGGATGAGAGTCGTTAGTGAGTCCATCGCGAGCAGGACGTTGCCGGAGTCGCGAGCTTCGGAAAGGGCTTTCGTGACCACGATACTGAGGTCGGAGAGGCGTTGTGGGTCTTCGCTATATTGCTCCTGGCTCTTTACGCCCACGAGGAACGAGTAACAGTCTATGAAGACGAGTTTTCTCCTCCCTTCAACCTCATAGTCCCTCGGATTTACCCCCATTAGTTTCATGGACTCTCTGATGCTGTCCGGAAAATCATCTAAAGCTGAGTAGACGACGTTCCTGCCTTTTTTCAAAGCCTCTGCTACAAGTTGGATCAGAAGGGTCGTTTTCCCCGTTGCGGGATCCCCCATGACTAGAACGACTGATGAGGATGGATAACCATCTGGCAGGAGCGAGTCAATCATTCCCACTCCTGTCAGGTCTCTATTCGAGGATGTTGTCTCCTCGAACGAACCGGCAGACACAAGTCGTTGCGAGATCTCTTTCTGCAACTCTTGATCTCGGTCTTTGCTGAATGAGATGACTCGCACCTCCTGAAGCAATCCTATCTCAACGAGATCTGACACATCGCGCTCGATTTCCTTTGGGCTTCGACGGATCTTTGCGGCAATTCCCTCTACCGTATCGGTTGTGTCGGGGTTGTCGTGGAAATACATCAAAAGCTCGGCTTTGGTTTCCGACCCGATGAGCTTCTCAAGAAGATCGCTCCTAAGCGGGGGCATTTGATTGTCCGCGACCGTCCTGGAAAGGCGACAAAAAAGACTGAAGCATTGGTTTGCCTATTTGTGGTTCATCGTATTTTGTCGGGGGGAATTGGGGTCGGTGCCAGAGAGAAGCCGTCTCTTGTTATGTAGTAATCGTATCCTTCTAATCTGTGCTCTGTTCCTCTCATCTTTGGAATGTAGACTCTTCGACGGACTCTCGAATTGTCGAAGCTTGCGTCCAATATTACGAGGCCGTCTCCCAGGAATTCTTCGAAGTTGGTGCCAAGTTGTTGCTTTCCCCAAGGGATCTCGCTTATCATCAACGTTGTACAGTTCGCAGCCTCTAAGAATTTCACCATGATGTGAAGAAAACTTCTGGCCTCGGCATTACTCTCGAACGCGGTCATTAGTGCTGAGAGAGAATCGAATACTAGTCTCTTCGCGTTCATAGTGTGCAACGCTTCCAGAACGGTTTCGAGTGCCGTGCTGACACCGGCTTTCATTGTGGATTGGAGAGAGACGAGGCGCAGCTTGTTTTCTGCTTCGAGTCGGTTGAGGTCCCATCCGAACCTCAAGCCGTTACGCTTCAATTTCTCGCCGCTCTCTATGACAGAGGCATAAACACCGTTTTCTCCGCATCGGGTTGCACCATGGTACAGGAATTGTAATCCGAGAGTTGTTTTCCCGGTTCCAGGCTGGCCGGCCACGATAATGCAGTCACCTCGTCGGAGCCCGCCTTCGATTATCTTGTCTAGACTGGAGACCCCGGTAGGTACTCTATCGTCTGACTCTTGGATACTTGGGGCGGTTGCCCTTCTCACTTCCACTATTGCTCCTCCAATGACCAAAGTTTGACGGGTCCTACTTGTCGAAACGCGACTTTCTTTTTTGCGCGGAGAACATGCAGGTATTTCGAAGCTGTTGACCTATTGACTCTTAGATCTTTTGCGATTTCGCTGATTGAACTGTTTGGCTTTTCGCCCAGTGAACTAATTATCCGTTCCTCAATGACTTCGAGGAGGAGTGTGCCATTCGAGGAATCGTTGATGTTCAACAATGACTTCCGGGTCAAATCAGCACTAGTGCTAATCATAAGTCGGGTGTTACCTTCGAATCATCATCAAAGTCACCCCGAAGCGGCTAAAAGCAAGCTTTGCTCGGGATTCGGCGAATGCAACCTCTTACCATTCTGAAGCTTGGAGGGTCGGCAATTACCGACAAGGATAGAGAATGCACTCCGGACATCCCTGCGATTCAGAGCGTTGCTGATCAACTGAGAGATTACGATCTTCCCTTGATCCTAATTCATGGCGGCGGTTCATACGCTCACCCTTTTGTCGCCAAATCTGGTTTGGGGAAAGGCCTCCACGATCGAACTCAACTTCGTTCCATTTCGGAGACTGAATTCTATCTGGGGCAGCTCACGAGGATAATTTGCGCATCCCTGCTGTTGCGAGGCAAACTCCCGGTTCCCTTTCATCCGATGAGTCTCGTGACCCTCGACAAAGGAAAGGTGAAGAGAATCATGTTGGACCCTATACGAAAGGCCTTGCAGTTCCGGCTTATCCCCTTGCTGCATGGGGATCTGGTGTTTGACGAGTCGCAAGGTGTCGGCGTTCTTTCGGGAGACCGCATCGCTTCGATGATAGGACAAAGACTTGGAGCTTCCCGAGTGCTACTGGGGTCCGATGTCGATGGGGTATACTCGCGGAATCCGAAGTCTTTTCCAAGTGCTACTCTTATTCCGGAGGTCACTTTTGAGAACTTCCGCTCGGTATTGAAGGCATCACGAGGCCCGTCTGGTGATGCTACTGGTGGTATGGGGGAGAAGGTTAGACAGGCTCTTCAACTGGCTAAGAACGGTTGCGAGTGTTACATTTTCAACCTGAAAGAGAAGAACGCTCTTAGGAAGATCCTTGAAGGGGACAGGATCACTGGGACCAAATTCGTCCCTTGGACGAACTCTAGAAAGTCCTCGAGACGATCGCGTCGGAAAGCGTAGCCAACCCGTCTCGATAGAAGGATTTTCGAAGAACGGAGAGATGCCCTTTTGCTTCGTTGAGGTATTTTTCCGCAATTTCTCTACAATCCTTCTCGGCTGGGGTCTCCATAACTAGCCCTCTCGCCCGCATCATCATGGCTTGCGACACTTTCTCCGATCTTAAGATGGCGAGAAGCTCGGACTCTTTGCTTCGGGGTAGGTATCTGAGGGCCGTCAATATCGCCGCGTTTCCAAGCTTGTGCTCAATAATGTCTTTACCAGTCTGCTTCCCTGTTTCTTGCCCACAAATGTCAAGCACGTCATCCATTATCTGAAATGCAAGTCCCGCCTTCCATCCGAATTCGCCTAACGACCTTACGATCGTGAATTTTGCTCGTGCTGAAGATGCTCCTATTTGGGAAGCGGCCTTGAAGAGCGCCGCGGTCTTCTTACCTATCATCTCGATGTAGATTGAGAAGCTTGGGTTGAGAATACGTTGGCTTTTGAGATAAGGATCCTCCCTGCCAGCTTGTTCGAGCAGGAGGTCAAGTCTCTCCCCTTCGATGATATCCTTCATCGACTGAACAGCGACCAGTCTTATCTTGTTCGGAGAGATGCACTTCCCGATCAGATCATCTAGGGCTTCGCGGTACAGCATCGCAACCAGCAAGGCGATAGAGTCTCCAAACTGGACTCTCACAGTTGGTTTCCCTCTTCTCACAACCCCTCGATCAATCAAATCATCCATTACCAGCGAATAGTTGTGAATCATCTCGACTAGGGCCGCGGGATTCATTCCATCTTCGATATCGCCGCCGCAGGCAGCGCATGAAAGAAGGACTAGTGTCGCTCGCATCCTCTTGCCGCCGGTTCTGAAATGGTAGTTTACTGGGGATTGAAACTTGGAGGAGACCTGGGCTAGTGTCTCGAAAATTATGGGATCTACCTTGCGACCCATCTTGACTATTCTGGTCAGCGGGTCTGGAGTCATCTGCTTACCTTGCGTCGATAATGGCGAGTTAGGCGTGCTGTTTATCGAGTTTCGGCGACTTTCTCGACCGCTACCTTTGGCGGTGATGGTGCTCGGTGGATTCTTTCCTTTGACCATTCCGCGAGCGCAGGATGACTCCTGTCGGCGAGAATCACTTCGTACCAGTGGTGAATGCCGTCTGAATACAGGTAGTACGAGTCGAGGATGGTCAGGTTGACGTACTTTCTGTTGGCACGTTTTTCTGCTATTCTTTGTAGAGAAATGCTCCTGGTGAATTTCGAGACTCCCATCGCCTTCTGCCGTCGCCCTGAAACTGGACGAGGTTTCTTGGCACCTCCTCTTCTCACTCTAACCCTAACGAGCACGATCCCTTGCTTTGCCTTGTACCCCAAACGCCGTGCTCGATCTAGCCTTGTGGGGTGTGGAATCCGTTTGACCACGGGTTCCTTTCTCCAACCAACGACGGAGAGACGTAGCCATTCCTTCAGCTCGGGCGTTTTCTCTCTCCATTGGTCTGCTAAGTGGGAATACGACAAATCCTTTCCGCTGACGCTCCGGCTGGCGAATCCCTGATAAGGGTTACGAGGGACTTTGCCTTCAACAGCGTTAAATTAGGCCGGTCTGCGAACTGATTTTTCTCAAGAAGTGACAGGTCGAGGTTGGCTCAAGATACGGCACTACTGAAACGAGCTTACGCTCCTGCTCGGCTTGCGATGAAGTATCATCCTTTCTACCAGGGAAAGATCGAAATTGTATCCAAGGTTCCAGTCGACTCGTACGATGATTTCGCGATCTGGTATACACCGGGAGTTGCGGATCCTTGCAAGGAGATTCAGAAAAATCCCGAAAGGGTCTACGACTATACCAACAAGTGGAACAGTATCGCGATAGTTACAGACGGTACTCGGGTTCTCGGGCTTGGGGACATTGGGCCGGAGGCCGGACTTCCTGTGATGGAAGGGAAGAGCCTGCTGTTCAAGTATCTGGGGGGTGTAGATGCTTATCCGATCTGTCTAGGCACGAAAAGACCGGATGAGATTGAGAATGCTGTCAGGTGGTTGCAGCCGTCGTTCGGCGGGATTAATCTTGAAGACATTTCACAGCCGAAATGTTTTGACATTCTCGATGCCTTGAGAGTGGACCTTCGGATTCCTGTCTGGCACGATGATCAACAAGGGACTGGAACGGTTGTCTGCGCGGGTCTCATCAATGCGCTGAAGGTTGTTGGCAAGAAGATCGGAAACGCGTCAATCTGCATGCTTGGGGCAGGGGCGGCGAACATCGCAGTCGCGCGCATAATAATGGAGGCGGGAGTTTCGCCTGGAAACATCATCATGGTGGACAGCAAAGGAATTCTCAATCGCCAACGTACAAAGCTCGAAGTGGAGTACCATGCGAAATGGCAGATTTGTTTGAACACAAACTCGGAAGGACGGACAGGCGGATTCAGGGAAGCGGTGAAGGGAGCGGATGTATTGATTGCAATGTCAACGCCGGGGCCTGGCGTGATTCCGAACGGACTGATCTCTACTATGGCGGATGACTCGATTATCTTCGCATGTGCCAATCCTATTCCTGAGGTTTGGCCTTGGGAGGCGAAGGAGGCGGGTGCAAGAATAGTTGCTACGGGCCGGTCCGACTTTCCCAACCAGGTCAACAATTCTCTAGGGTTTCCCGGGATCTTCAGGGGTACGTTGGATGTTAGGGCTAAGATGATCAGCGACGAGATGTGCATCGCAGCAGCTAACGAGCTAGCTAAGATTGCGGAAGAGACTGGGATCAATGAGGAGAGGATTCTTCCGAGTATGAGTGATTGGGAGGTGTTCCCGCGGGAAGCCGCGGCGGTCGGCGCTGAGGCGGTCAGACAGGGTCTGGCGAGACTAAAACCCAGTCGAAGGGAACTCTACGAGAAGGCGAAGACGATTATAGGTCATGCGCGAAAGTCGACGGAAGTGCTCATGCGAAAAGGACTCATCAGGCCGATTCCTCATAGTTCACCGAGGAGTGAAGCCAGACGGAAAATCGCAAGATAGCTGTGCTCGGTGGAGCGGGTGAAGAGGGGTTCGGTCTCGCGCTCCGGTGGGCAATGGCAGGACACCAAGTTATTGTGGGCTCTAGAAGTCCGGATAGGGCTGTGGAAGCTGCGAGGACGATTGCTCAGACAGCTGGACGCCCTGTTCGCGTGTCTGGGTTGAGTAACGAGAACGCTGTCTTGCAAACAGATGTGATAGTCCTTACGGTGCCGTTCACAGCGTTGCTCGACACGCTGAAGACGGTCAAGCCAAGCTTCAAGCCTGGCCAAGTCTTGGTGAACGTGTCGGTGCCCCTTGAAACCGCAATCGGGGGACGCGCTACTAGAACCGTCGGAGTATGGGCCGGATCCGCGGGAGAACTCGCCGCCTCAGTCGTACCGAAAACCGTCAGCGTTGTAACCGCCTTCAACAATGTCAGCGCAGAACTCCTCAGAGATCCCTCCAAACCAGTCGACTGCGACGTCCTCGTATGCTCCAACGACGAGAATGCGAAGAGGATTGTTCTTGATCTCGTGAAAAGCATCGCGGGAGCGCGTGGCTTCGATGCAGGCGCCCTTGAAAACTCGCGGACTGTCGAGCAGATAACCGCATTATTGGTATCGTTGAATATTCGGTACAAGGTTAAGAATGCCGGTTTGAGAATTACCGGTATCTCTCACGTTTCATGATTCGTGGTCTAGTGTGCAGGTCGGGATCGTCGGCAAGCCCAACGCGGGAAAAAGCACATTCTTCAGCGCCGCAACTCTAACACTCGTTCCAATAGCAAACTACCCATTCACCACCATCAAACCAAACCACGGAATCTCCTACCTTCGGACAAAGTGCGTCCACATAGAGCTCGGAGTCGAGGATAATCCCCGGAACTCAAAATGCATCGATGGGGAACGGTTCATTCCCATCGATATCATCGATCTTCCTGGACTCGTGCCTGGAGCCTCGGAGGGACGAGGGCTTGGAAACCAATTTCTTGACGAGCTGCGGAAGGCGGACGCGCTGATCCATGTGGTGGATGCTTCAGGCTCAACAGACTCTGAAGGCAAGCTCACTGAGGCTGGTGCTCACAATCCCGTTGACGACGTGGTTTTTCTCGAGACTGAACTGAAGATGTGGATGCTACGGATAGTTGGAAAAGACTGGGAAAAGACGGCTAAGAAGACCGAGATGGCTGGAGAAGATCCTGGGTCGTTAGTCGCTGAACGTCTCAGCGGGCTCGGCGTCAGCAAAGGTCAGGCGGAGATCGGGATCAAGAAAGCAGGCCTCAGGGGGAAACCGAGCGCGTGGACTAAGGAGGATTTGTTGAAGCTTGTGGAGATTATCAGGAGAGAGGCGAAACCGTTGCTGCTTGCGGCTAACAAGATTGACTTGCCCAGCTCAACTGGAAATGTCAATCGACTGAAACAAACGGGCGAGCTGACACTCCCGGTCTCCGCGGAGGCAGAGCTAGCACTGCGAAGGGCTGCGGAGAAACGGTTGATAGAGTACAAGCCTGGAGACCCAGACTTCCGGCTCCTTGGAGCTGTTAGTCCTGAGCAGAAGGCTGCCCTTGAAATGATTCGAGAAAAAGTTCTGAAACCTATCGGATCCACTGGAGTTCAGGCGTGCATCAACTCGGCCTTTCTGAATCTCCTCAATATGATTGTGGTATATCCCGTTGAGAATACTGAGAAGTTCAGCGATCACGCAGGGAATGTTCTCCCAGACGCGTATCTGGTACCGAACGGAACCACTCTCAAGGAACTAGCTCTGAAAATCCATACGGAAATAGGCGAACAAATGCTCTATGGGATCAACGCTCGAAACGGTATGCGCCTCTCCGACAACTACGTACTCAAAGCGCAAGACGTTGTAGGCATAGTCAGCGCCGCGAAAAGGGCGTAGGCGTAGGCCGCAAAGGAAAGGGCTCTTCAGGCCATTAGTTTAAGCGTCCTGTCCGGACTCACCACTTATGCGGCGCGAGGTCGAGTCGCTAAGACCCCCTGTTTTCCAGAAACCATTTCCTGACCGATGTTGATTCTAGGCGAGTCTGGCCATTCGGGGCACAGTCTGGGCTTGGATGCCAGGGCAAAAGGAAGGGAAGTGTGGCGCCATTCCTGAACGATTCATGAGTGAGGATCGGGGCGGTGTCCCAGATTCGAGATCGGGGCTGAAAACGGGCGATTTCCGGATATAGTCTTCTGCGGAGGCAGTCGTCTAGGCTTTCGGTTTGGTGTCTGGCTTTGCAGGAGGCTTAGCAGCGGGTTTTGCTTCGGGTTTGGCGGGTGTCTTCGTTTCGGCGGGGGCAGGCTTTGACTCCTTAGCAGGCGCTGGTTTTGACTCCTTGGCCGGGGCGGGTTTAGCTGGCTCAGCTTTCTTTTCCGAAGCTGCTGGCTTGGGGGCTGCAGGGGCAGGCTTCTCTTCTTCCGCTCCCTTCTTTCTGGAGACTCTTTGTCCCTTCGGAAGATTCCTATTCTTTATGTAAGCTGGAACAATCTTGTCAGCAAGTTTCGAATCACCATATACTTCGACCTGGCAAATTGCCGATGAGCCCCCTGTCCTGGTCCGGACGCTTCGAACGTAGACCTTGTCCTGCTGAGTTTTGAAGTGATCAGAGGCGATCTTTCGAATGGCCAAACGGTCAGGAGTCCCGGAACCTTCATGGTGGACGATCAGCTTTGCGTCCTTTCGGCCTAGAAGCGGGTTAACGTGTTCGGCGATTATCTCGACGCTCAACTCTTAGCCTCCGCCGGCTTCTGAGCTGCGTCTCCGATAACCACGCTGTTGATTTGGAGGGTATCTTCTCCAACTACGCGCCCGCGAACAAGCTTCCTCCGCCTTTCCCCGCGATCACCTGGCTTGAAGCCTACTCCGCCCGAGAGCATCGCTCTCTTCTTGGCCCCTCCTTGAATATCAAAACGCATTGGGATCCCGTCCTTGTCAGTGCCACCAGTAATCTTGAGTTTCATATTCCCAATCCCGAGAAGTTTTCCATCAACCTCATCCCCAATCGATTTTCCGACAAGCGCCTGCGCCTTCGCTCCCTCGACCGTTGCGGCCTTCGACGTCTTGCTCACAGGATCCGACACTATGAGCTGGAATTTGGCCATGTTTCGTTAGTGGACTCCGTTAGAAGCAGGCTCTCCCGAGGCGTTAATAAACGTCGTTCGAGTCATGATACCACTCCCAAGGCATTTTTTGCCGAGATACTAGCTAGCTCGTCAAGTAGCGCGAGCTCTCCCGGCGAAAGATGATCTCTGAACTTTGAAGAAAGGGTCGTCGCATGCTTTACGGGAACATCGACATAGAGAACGTCCCCCTCGAAAATATGTCTACCAACGATGGGCTTGTCAATGGAGACTGCAACTTGTTTTCCCCTTACCGCTTCTGTTACGTCTTTCCCTTGGTCTTGGACTCGTAGGACTATGCCGATGCGCTTCCCGCTGCTGTTGATCACTGGATACTTCGGTTTGACTATTCCCTCGAGGATCTCGACGCCAACTATGGCGGGGTCGTTTCTGCGGAAGACGAATCCTTTGAGGATCTTCATCTTGCCCGGGCGGATAAGCAGCTCCATCTCGGCCTTAACGCCGGCACTTCTCTGGGCCTCAACCCATCTTGAGTAGTCTTCTAAGACGCGATAGATTATGTCGCCTTTGAATACGGGTATTCCTGCCTGTTTGGTCTCTTCCTCAGCGTCAGGCAAGAGCTTGACGTTGAATCCGAGAATCGCGGCGAGGTACGGGTCTTTCGCGCGAACGACCTCAGCCTCGACGACATCTCGTCTAGATATTTCGCCCACGTCTGCTAGACGTATGGGTACTTTGGAGATGGAAAGGGAGGTTGTGAGAGCCTCTAGGGAACCGAGGGCGTCAGCTTTCACTATGACTCCAGTTCGATCAGTACTAACTTTCACCGATTCAACCTCGCCAAGCACCCTCTTCTCTAGATCCGCTCGCTTCGATGGGTTGTCTACTCCGTAGATGGGGGATCCTGCGATCGCGTCATCGAGACCTTGGGCTGCGATCTTGATTCCCGCGGCGGCATCAACATGTTCGACGTGGCTGAATTTGTCTCTGGGATCGCGGATTTCGTCAAGGGGCTTCGGTACGAGTAGAGCCCGGACCCGTGTTCGTAGGATCCCGTTTCGTCCAGCAAGTACTATTTCGTCATCTACTTTGATCGTCCCGTCATAGATCATGGCGTCGATAGTGACTCCGAGTCCAGGCTCCTCCTTTACCTCCAGAACCGTGCCTTCCGCTGGACCCGCACTGGTCGTTAGTTCTCCCTTCATGAAGATCTGGGTGAGCCCGACCAGCATAGCCATTAGTTCGGGCAGCCCTTCTCCCGTCTTGGCGCTCGAGGGTACGAGGGCTATGGTCTTGGAGAAGTCTTTGATTCTGTCGAACCGATCGGCGCGAAAGCCGTATCGGGACAGAGTCCCCATCATCGTGTAGATCCTGTTATCAAGATCCGTCAAGACTTCGGGTCTTTGCGGTTCTATATTGGCGAGGAACGAGCCGTTAGGTGATGACTTCCATCCCGGTATTGCGTC
>WNGG01026820.1_pt1 | contig 16246 bp, 17 predicted proteins | sample 5400661 | NCBI WGS metagenome assembly WNGG01 (sample SAMN13153372, study PRJNA577476) | soil metagenome | isolation source: 100 cm soil or saprolite under Garry oak tree replicate 1 | place: USA:California | collected 2016-06-15 | reverse complement strand
GCGCAGGGCTGGAGTCACGCGGGGTAGATGCGCGTCTCGGTGGCCTTCAGCGCGGCCCAGAGCTGACTGCCGGGAACGAGATGGAGGTCTGCCGCGGCGGTCGTGGTGATGTCGGCGGCGACGGCGATGGGGCCGTCGAGCTGGATGCGGATGTTGTCGCCATGGCGTTCGATGCCGCTGATGGTCGCCGGCCAGACGTTGCGCGGGCTGCCGTCGGGCTGGCTGCGGTACAGCGCGACGGCGCCGGGTGAGAACGCGATGAACGCCTCGCCACTGGCCGACCCGGCCGCGGTGAGGGTGAAGCCGCCCGGGAGCGTGACCGCGTGCCGGTCGGCGTGGCCGCGGTAGAGGTTGAGGCCGACCAGACGGGCGACGTAGTCGGTGCGCGGCTGTCGGGTAATGGTGGCCGGGTCGCCTTCCTGGACGACGCCGCCATTCTCGATGATGACGATGCGGTCGGCGAGGATCATGGCGTCGAGCGGGTCGTGGGTGACCAGTACCGTGGCGCCGGCGTGGTCGTCGAGATGGCGGCCGAGTTCGGCGCGGGTGTCCAGCCGGGTACCGGCGTCGAGCGCCGCGAGCGGTTCGTCGAGCAGCAGTAGCGCGGGTCGTACGGCGAGCGCGCGGGCGAGCGCGACCCGTTGCGCCTGCCCGCCGGACAGATGCCGGGGCTTGGCCCGGCTGTGCGCGGCCAGGCCGACGCGGTGCAGCCACTCGCCGGCCCGGCGGCGGGCGTCGGCGCGGCTGGCGCCCTGGCAGCGGGGTCCGAAGGCGACGTTGTCCAGGGCGGTCAGGTGTGGGAAGAGCAGGTAGTCCTGGAAGACGACGCCGATCGGGCGGCGCTCGGCGGGAGTCCAGATCCGGCGGGCCGGATCGTCGAGGGTACCGCCGTCGAGCCGGACGTGACCGGCGCCCAGCGGCAGCAGGCCGGCCAGGGCACGCAGGGCGGTGGTCTTGCCGGCGCCGTTGGGGCCGAGCAGCGCGACCGTCTCGCCGGCCGCCGCGGTGAGCGCGATGTCGAGCCGGAACCCGCCGCGGTCGGCGACCAGGTGGCTGTCCAGCAACGGGCCGGTCATGGCGCGCTGATCCAGCGTTCGCGCAGACCGACCAGGATCGTGACGGACACCGCGAGCAGGATCAGGCTCAGCACGATCGCGGCCGGCGGATCGGTCTCCAGGGCGAGGTACACGATCAGCGGCATGGTCTGCGTGGTACCAGGATAGTTGCCGGCGAAGGTGATGGTGGCGCCGAACTCGCCGAGCGCCCGGGCCCAGCACAGTACGGCCCCGGCGGCGAGGCCCGGCGCGACGATGGGCAGCGTGACCCGGCGGAAGACGATCCACCGGGTCGCGCCGAGCGTGGCGGCGGCTTCCTCGTACCGCAGGTCGGCCGCGCGGATGGCGCCCTCGACGCTGATGACCAGGAACGGCATGGCGACGAACGCTTCGGCGACGACCACGCCGGCTGTGGTGAACGGCAACGTGATGCCGAACTGGCTGTCCAGCCACGTCCCGACCAGCCCGCGGCGACCGAACACGAGCAGCAGGGCGACGCCGCCGACGACCGGCGGTAGCACCAGCGGGACGGTGACCAGCGCGCGTACCAGGCGTCGACCCGGAAACGAGCTCCTCGCCAGGAGCCAGGCCAGCGGTACCCCCAGCAGGATCGACACGATCGTCGCGGTGGTGGAGGTGATCAGCGACAGGCGCAGCGCGTCGAGGACGTGCGGTGTCGCCAGCTGGCGGGGCAGCGTCGACCACGGCGCGCGTACCAGCAGCCCGATCATCGGCAGCACCAGGAACGCGACGCCGATGACGGCGGGGATCGCCAGTACCGGCGGCGTGCGGGCCTTGTCCCTCATGGCTTCTGGAAACCTGAGCCGGTGAGCACCGCCCGGCCCCGGTCGGAGAGCACATGGGCGACGAACGCCTTGGCGCCGGCCGGGTTCGGCGCCCTGGCCAGCGCAACTATCGGGTAGCCGTTGACGGCCCCGGCCGACTCGGGGAACTCCACACCGTCCACATCGGACGATGCCGTCCGGGCATCGGTGCGGTACACCAGCGCGGCGTCGACCTCACCGAGCTTGACCTTGGTCAGCGCCGCCTTGACGTCCTGTTCGAGGGTTACCGGGGTGAGTTTGACCCCGGCGGCCGCAAGGGCTGCCTTCGCCGCGGCACCGCACGGTACCTGCTCGGCGCAGAGCGCGACCTTGACTCCGGACCTCGCCAGATCCGCCAGCCCCGCGATCCGCTTGGGGTTGCCTCGGGGTACCGCGATGACGAGCTGGTTGCGCGCGAACACGATCGGCTGGCCGTCGCCCAGCCCCGCGTCGGTCACCTGCTTCATGTTGGTGGGGCTGGCGGAGGCGAACACATCCGCCGGGGCGCCGGAGGCGATCTGCTGGGCCAGCGCCGAGCTGCCCGCGAACGAGAACGTGACCCTGGTACCCGGGTTGGCCGCCGCGAAGTCCTTGCCGATCCGGGTGAACGCCTCAGTCAACGATGCCGCGGCCAGTACCGTCACGGTACCGGTGACCTTGGTCGCGGCGCCGCTTGCGCGCGTGGCCGCCGTGCCGCCCGACCCGCCACCGCAGCCGCCGGACAGCACCAGACCGGCAACCGCGGCGACCACGCCCACCAAGCGAAACGCCCGCCCGGTCATCGGCGTACCTCCAGCGGTCATTGCGGCAGTTCCACCACTACGGTGGTGGACTTCACCACGGCCACGGCCACGTCGCCGACCTCGAGGTGCAACTCGTCCGCGGCTTCCCGGCTCATCAGGGACACCAGGCGGTGCGGGCCGACCTGCAACTCCACCTGGGCCATCACCTGGTCGCGGACCACGCCGGTGACGATGCCGCGCAGCCGGTTGCGCGCCGAGGACCGGGTGTGGCCCTCGTGCTCGCCGACGCTGCGGGAGCGGGCGAACCCCGCCAGGTCGGCGCCCGCGATCAGCCGGTGGCCGTGCTCGTCGCGCTCGGCCGGCAGCCGGCCGGCATCGACCCAGCGGCGGACCGTGTCCGTGCTCACTCCGAGCAGCCCGGCGGCCGCACCGATCCGGTACGACGTCATGCCGGCTATCTTATCCTCGCACCTCGCAGCCGGATAGCCGTGACGACCTTGCAGATCCGAGCTGATTCAGCGATTCTCGATTGCATTTGCGTTGTCTGGCGGGCGGCCGGTCCCGGCGAGTTCGAGCCGCCCGCCAGACGTATGCCGGACGGCGTCAGGAAAGGGGCTGGCGGTCCTGCGGCATCAGCGCGCCACGCCGCCGCAGGGCCTTCCGGACCTCCTCCGTCACCGATCTGAAGTCCAGCTGGAAGCTCGACATCAACAGGCTGCGGTCCCGCTGGTTGACCAGGCCGCAGGACATGACGGCCGAGTTCCCGCTGCTTACCTGGATCTTCAGGAGCTGGTACTCGAAGTCGGTGAACTTGGCGTCGTAGTTGGCTTCCAAGGGGTTCGGCTGCTGGTTCGGGCCGGCCGGGGCGTTGGGCCCCGGGGCCGACTGGTAGGGCAACGGCAGCCCGACCGGTTCGGTGACAGTCGACACCGCCGCCACGTGGCTGTACGGGTACTGCAGGGTCTCCTCCCGGCCAAGACCTCCCGTGTCCAGGTACAGCGTGCAGTCATAGATGCTGAACTGGGTGGCGGTCGGGCAGATCACCGTCACCGAGCAGCGCTCGAACAGCAGCCTGCCGTCCGCGTCGAGCGCCACCCGGGTCGGCTTGGCCGGTCCGACCAGCAGGACCGGGCGCTTGGTCGTGTCGTTCGCCGGCCGCTGGCCGGCCTGGATGGCAAGCTCACGCAGGCGCTTGTCCTCCTCCGGCTCGATCGCGAGGTCGTCGGGTTGCAGGCCGAGCGACTCCATCGCCCGCTGCTCGATCCGGTGCAGGTCGAGGTAGAGCAGCTCGCGGATCCAGGCCACCGGTGGCTTGGGCTGGGCCAGGGCGTACTCCCGCCGGTACTTCGACCGCTTGCCGGTGTACTTGACCAGCCCGGTTACCCCGGCGATCGCACCACCCACCAGGAAGAGGAACCCGCAGCAGAAGGTGGTGGCGAACGCCTCGCCACCGCGGGCCGCGCCGACGACGAGGCCGAAGATCGTGAGACCGACGGCGGCCCCACCGATGATCATCAGCGTGTACTCGCTGGCGTAGCTGGGTGGCGACGGGGTGCGCTGGAAGAATCGATTGACGTCGGCTTTTCTGGCGTCGACCGGACTGGTCACTGAAGCTCTCCTATCTTCCCTGCGCACGGCGCAGCAACGCCTGCCAGGTCTGGCTGTTGACCGAGCGAAATTGACTCACGATCTCGTCCGCCTGCGCGGGTTCAAGCTGGCCGACCAGCATCAGGACAATCGGATCCGGGGCGGTTCTCCGCCGGCGTCCGGACTGATCCTCGTCCACAATCAGGCGGAGCAGCCTCGCCGGAATGAGCGAGAGGGCCTGCTCCAGATGGCCGGTCACCTCAGTGAGGCTGGCGTGGTCGCGGGGCGGCCGGCCATCGAGCAGTGCGAGCGCGAGATAGTAGTGCTCATCGGCCCCGGCGGTTGGCTCGGCCAGTGATTTCCGGAAATGCGCGGCCGCTTCCGGATAGCAGCGCTGGCGGAGCAGGGCGAGGCCCAGATCACGGTGGTTCTCGGGCGGCAGCCCGTAATGGTTCACCGAGCCGATCGTCGATCCGATGAACTGCGATCCGCCGAACGTGGCGCCGCGGTTGTCGACAGTCGGCCGCTGGCGCAGCTCGTCCACCTGACGGGGTACCAGCCGGCCCAGCGCGTCCACCAACCAGCGCAGGTCGGCGTCCGAGTTGCGTACCCGCAGCTCCAGGTACTGCCTGGTGGCGAGCCCGGTGATCTCGGCGGGCAACTCGCCGGCCGAGGGTAGGCGCGCCCCGTCCAGCAGTATCGGAATGACCGCGAGATTCCGCCGGAGCGCCTCGCCGATCTCCCGCCGGACATAGTCCTCGGGTACCTCCAACCGGCGCCTTCCGGTTCCGTTCCGGATGGTGAGCCAGTGCCGCCCGATCAGCGCCAGAAAGACTGTGCTGCCAATCAGCCGCCGCCACAGCTCGGGGGGAAAGTCGACACCTGGAGACAGTGCACGGCTGTCCCGGAACACATTCTCCGCACCGAATTCCGCGGTGAGCACCCGGTCCACGAGAGCGGCGGCGAACGCGTCGTCTCCGCTGCGATAATTGATGAAGATGCCTGCCACCGGGCAACGGCCTTCCGAAGAGGGATTAGTGGGATGAGGGGCCGCCGGATAATTCCGCCGACATCGTGTCAGGGACCGCACCCGGCGGGCAATATGTTGCCCTCACCCCTTTGGCCGGACAACGGAATACCGCCGGTGGGCCGCGGTGACCGATACTCAATTCCGAAGGCCGGGCGAACCAGCGCCGCACAACCGGATGTACTACTGCTCGTAGCGTAGAGGTTGCGCTTGGTTGGTGTGTAGTGCGGCCACCAGACTGGGCATCGTCCGACGTACGGTCTCGTCGGTACGCCATCTGTTCAGGTTTCGCGCCAACTGGCGCAGGTCGTACCGTACGGTCGCGGAGTCGATCAAGCTCGCCCGGTCCAGGACCGGAGCCACCGCGGCACACGCCTCGTCGATCTGACGAACGCTGGCCAGCGCGAGGGCGAGCCGCGCGGCATACCTGGCCCGCAGCCGGAACGCCTGTCCCGGCAACCGATCCAGCTCGCCGGTGAGTACCTCGGCGGCCGCGTCCGGGTGACCGAGGTCGTACATGCACCAGCCGGTGACGAAGCGGCCCGGATCCACCGTGGCCGAGCTGCCCAGTACCTCACGATGCGCGGCCAGTCCCCGGATGCGCGCGCTGCACCGTGCCGCCTGGGCCCGGCCGGCCAGCGCGACAACCGATATCGGATCGTCCCGGTAGAGCGCGACCTCGGCGCGGCGGACGAGGGCGTAATGCTCGAGTTCGCGGTCGCCGCCGGCCGCCGCCATTTCCACCGCCTGGTTGGTCCACCAGAGGGCGGCGGTATCGTCTCCGCTCTCCTGCGCCATCCATCCGGTGTATTCGGCGAACCGCGCGCCCAGCCGCAGCGCGGCCGCCCGCGCACTCGACGGCGCCGTCGAGGCGAGGTGCCGCAACGCGTTCGTCGCGCCCACCAGGATCTGGCTCAGCGTCGCTGGATCGGCGACCTGACCCAGTAGCCGGAACTGGTCGAACATCGCCCGGAAACCCGTCAGCGCGACGGCGGCGCTGTCCGAACCACCGGCCGGTGGCACCGTACTCCAGCTCAGCAGCGTCGCGGCTCCGGACGCAACCACGGTGCGCCGGTCGAAGGCCTGGAACTGGTTGTACCCGTCTGCTGCCAGGCGCATTACCCACACCTCGCCCGAGCGGTCGTCAGCCGGCCCCGCGCCGTCTGGGGTACGGGGCTGAACCAGGCGCGCGAGTGCGCCCGAGGCGTTGAGGGCCTGATCGCACCTTCTCGCCAGGGCCACCCCGGCGGTCTTGGATCCGGACTCGATTTTGCTGAGATGACTCTTGCTGTAGTTGACGAGGTTGGCGAGGTCGGTAAGGGAATGTCCCGCTGCCAGTCGTCGGCGTCGCAACTCGGTTCCGAATGCTAGCCTGCTGGACGCCTCGTCCACCACGGTCGACCTCCACGTTTCCGGCACCCTGCGCAAAGGGGGACGGGGCAACGGTATCCGGTGTCGCTTCCGGGTCGGTTCCTCCGACCGGGCGACCTGTCAAACGTGACCCGGTACGGTGGTGCGACCACGCCGACTGGCAGAACGGTTTGAGGTGGCCTGATGGCAACAGAGGACGACCTACGCCTGCGGCACCTGGCTGACGTACAGGCGGTCATCGAGAGACTGTCGCAGCACTCGTTCGTCATCCGGGGCTGGTCGGTCACCCTGGTGTCGGTGGTATTCGCCATCCTCAGTACGAGGGAACGCACGCAGTCCTGGCCGGTCCTCATCGCTCTCGCGCCCGCGCTCGTCTTCTGGATCCTCGACGCCTACTACCTACGCCAGGAACGGCTCTACCGCTGCCTCTACCTCGCGGCCGGCCGTCGCCTCACCGATGGCGAAGCCGGGCCCGACGTGGCCCCCTTCGACATGGACGTGAGTCGCTATTCGAGCCATGTCCGTAGCTTCACCCGGACGCTCTTCGCCAGCCACGTCCTCGCGATCCCGGCCATGCTCACCGTGCTGATCGTCACTTACCATCTCGCAATGCGCTGACCCGGCCGACGATCGATAATGCGGTCGGCAGTCCCGCTCCAGACGAGCGACGAGGAGGCACCCGAAATGCCCACCGTAAGCGTCCGCTACATCGTCGACGACGTCGACGCCGCGATCGAGTTCTACTGCCGGCATCTGGGCTTCCATGAAGACATGCATCCCGCGCCAAGCTTTGCCATGCTCTCCCACGGCGACCTGCGTCTCGTGCTCAGCGCCCCCCGCGGCGGCCCGGGCGGCGGACAGGCCATGCCCGACGGCAGGGTGCCCGAGCCTGGCGGCTGGAACCGGTTCCAGCTCGAGGTCGCCGATCTCGACACCACGGTCGAGAGGCTACGCAGAGCCGGCGTCCGCTTCCGCAACGACGTCGTCATCGGTGTCGGCGGCAAGCAGATCCTGCTCGACGACCCGTCGGGCAATCCCGTCGAACTGTTCGAGCCGACCCTGCCCGAGGCATCGCTTCGACGACCCTCGAACAACGCGTAACACCATTGCCGAGTTGAGTGCCGTGGCGATGAGTCAGCCGGTGGTTCGCTTGAGTGCCTTTGCGAGGAGCTGGACGGCGTCGGTGAGCGCGGCCCGAGGGTTGTCCTGCCATTCCGGGGTGAGCGGTTCGAGCCCGGTCGACATCGGGTATCGCTGGCACAGGTCGGGAACCTGCTTCATGGTTGCCTCCGCGTGCCTGCGCCACTCGGCGATTCCCTGCTGGTCCAGCCGCCGGTACGCAGCAGCGGTCTCGGCGGTGGCGCGAACTGTGGCATACAGCATGGTGACCGCCGACGGACGAGCGCCGGGCGAGATGCCCCACTCGTGGAGGGTCTGCAGGAGCCGTTCGAGCCAGTCCTGCTCGTCGGGCCCCTGGGTGGCCTGCGACCACGACCGCTCGGTCAGCCACGGGTGGTCGAGGTACACCCCGAACAGCGCCAGCGCCCACGCCCTCGGCGTCCGCGATCGCGATGCCGGTTCGGAGGATCTCGTCCAGGTCGAGCTGCTGTCTTCCGGGAGGTTTCCATGGCCATGGCGCGACTTCACGACAACTCACCCCTGGAAGTGGCGGTCCTGGGGGACGGGCCAGCGGTTCTGTTGCCCGTCAGCACGACCGTCAGCGACGGCGAGGCTGCTGAGCAGATGCGCGCCTGGGGCGCCGACCCAAATCTCGGCCACACCCTCGCCACCAGCCTCGCTGACGCCGGCCTCCGGGTCATCGCCGCCGACTACGAGGGCCACCTCGCTGAACACCCCAAACCTCGCACCCTCAGCGCCGCCACCGTCGCGACCGATCTGCTCGCCATCGCCGACGCAGCAGGCGTGGGCCGGTTCGCCTACTACGGCTACTCCTGGCTCGCACTGGCCGGCTTCCAACTCGCGATCCGCACCGACCGGCTCACGGCCCTCGCCATGGGCGGGTTCCCTCCCTTGGACGGCCCGTACGGTTCGATGCTGACCGTCACTCGCGCCGCCCACCGCATGGCCCTCGCCAACCGCGACAAGCAGCCTGCCGCCGCCGAATTGCAGCCAGGTGACTGGGACGCCGTCGAGGTCACCCAGACTCCAGACCAGACCCAGCAGTACGTCACCCTCTACGAATCCGTCCAGAAATTCGACGAACGGGCCGCCCTGGATCGCCTCAGCATCCCGCGGCTGGCGTTCGCGGGTGCGAACGACAACATCAGGTACGGCGCCAAGTGGGACAGCGCCTACGTCGCCATCGCCGACGCGGTGAGGAGGCGCCGTGACGAGCTCACCAGGCAGGGCTGGACCGTGGAACTCATCCCAGACACCGACCACATCGGCGCCATGCAGGCAAGCAACGTCCTTCCGATCCTGACCCCGTGGCTGAGGACCAACGCCGCGCCATAACGCCGCGCCACCGAATACCTGCCGCGCTACCATTGTCGATTCGGACGCACAAAGGAAAACGGCATCAAAAAGCGTGCCGTTCTACCAACAAGAATAGCGAGCGGGGAGGCGTGTTGTCAAATTCGTCACGCGCGGTCGCGGCTGACCTCAACGAAGAGCAGGAGTACGTCACGATGCTCTACGGCCGCCTCGACAACCTGCGCGAGCAGGCAACGGGGCGGCTGGCGGGGCTGTTGCGGGAGACCGGCGGCACGCCCCAGGCGCGGTCCCAGCGGGACGCCGTGACCGGGATGTACGCCGAGCGGGTGGCGCAGTTCGACGCGGTGGAGAACGCGCTGTGCTTCGGCCGGTTGGATTTGCACGACGGCGGGCACCGGCACATCGGCCGGATCGGCATCTTCGACGACGAGAGCGGCGAGTACGAGCCGCTGCTGCTGGACTGGCGGGCACCGGCGGCCCGGCCGTTCTACCTCGCGACCGCGGCGTCCCCGGACGGCGTGTCCCGGCGCCGGCACATCCGCACCCGGCGGCGTACCGTCGTCGGGCTGGACGACGAGGTGCTCGACCTCGACGCGGCGGTCGGCACCGGTACCCCGGCGCTGACCGGTGAGGCGGCCCTGCTCGCCGCGCTCGCTGCCAGCCGTACCGGCCGGATGCGCGACATCGTCGAGACCATCCAGGCCGAACAGGACCGGGTGATCCGTGCCGACCTCGGCGGGGTCCTCGTCGTGCAGGGCGGGCCGGGCACCGGCAAGACGGCCGTCGCGCTGCATCGCGCCGCGTACCTGCTCTACACCTACCGGCGACAACTGAGCGCGCAGGGCGTGCTGATCGTCGGCCCGAACGCCACGTTCCTCCGGTACATCTCGCAGGTGCTGCCGTCGCTGGCGGAGACCGGCGTGCTGCTCGCCACACCCGGCGACCTGTACCCGGGGATCACCGCCCGGCGCGCCGAGCCGGCCGCCGCCGCCGAGATCAAGGGGCGGCTGGAGATGATGGAGATCCTGGCCGCGGCAGTCCGGGACCGGCAGCGGGTAACGGACGGGCCGATCGAGATCGAGGCAGACGGCCAGGTGCTGCGGCTCGACCGGTACGCCTGCGAGGCGGCCCGGCACCGGGCGCGCCGCTGCGGCCGGCCGCACAACCTGGCCCGCCAGGTCTTCGTGGACGGCGTCCTGGACGCACTCGTGGAGCAGGTCGACGAGCGGATCGGCACGGACCCGTACTTCGACGACCCGCTCGGCGAGAACGACGCGCCCGGCGACCCGAACCTGCTCGACCCGGCCGACCTGGCCGACATCCGTAAGGACCTGGCCGCCGAGCCGGCCATCCAGGCCATGCTCGACGGGCTGTGGCCGGTGCTCAGCCCTCAACAACTCCTGGCCGACCTGTTCGCATCGGCCGACGCGCTGGCGTCGGCCGCGCCGGGGCTCAACGCGGCCGAACGGGAACTGCTGCGGCGCGACGCCGCGGGTGGCTGGTCGCCGTCGGACGTGCCGCTGCTCGACGAGGCGGCCGAACTGCTGGGTGAGGACGACAGCGGGGCGCGGGCCCGCGCCGCACTGCTGCGCCGTGCCCGCTTGGCATACGCCCGGGGGGTACTGGACATCACGGCCGGTTCCCAGTCGACCGATCTGGAGGACGACCCCGAGGGGGAGATCCCGAACGTGGCCGACGTGCTCGACGCCGAGGCACTGGCCGAACGGCACACGGACGTGCAACGGCTGACCGCGGCGGCGCGCGCGGCGGCGGACCGCACCTGGGCGTTCGGGCACGTGATCGTGGACGAGGCGCAGGAGACCTCGCCGATGGCGTGGCGGCTGCTGATGCGCCGCTGCCCGACCCGGTCGATGACGGTCGTCGGGGACCTCGCGCAGACCGGCGCGCTGGCCGGCCCGGCGTCCTGGGCGGAGCTCTTCGCGCCATACGTAGCTGACCGCTGGCGGCTGGCCGAGCTGACGGTCAGCTACCGGACCCCGGCCGAGATCATGGCCGTCGCGGCGGAGATACTAGCCCGCATCGACCCGACGCTCGAGCCGCCCCAGGCGGTCCGGCACTCCGGGGCCGAGCCTTGGCGCGAGACGGGAAGTTCAAAACGGCTCGCCGAACTCGTCGCGCAGGAGGCGGACGCGGTCGGCGACGGCCGGCTTGCGGTCATCGCGCCGGCCCGCCGGCTGGCCGAACTTGCACCGGTACTGGCCAAGCAGATACCCGATCTGGCCGTCGGCGAGCAGCCGGACCTTGAAGCGACCTCTATGTCGCACTGACCCGGGCAACCCAGCGCCTCGGCCTGTTCCGTCTCCCGGTAAGCCCGCGGTTGCCAGGGATGTGTGCAGGTCCCGGGTGACGAGGTCGAGCAGCGGCTGGGCCCGGTACAGGTTACTTGGGCGGCACCGCCGGCCACGGCGAACAGGAACGTCAACGTTTCCGCCTGCCTCTTGACAAAAAGGCCCTACATATCAGGTCTCGGCGGGCGTTTCTTCGCGCGTGGATGTCCAGGTGGCGAGCTGGTCGAGCGCCTGCTGTGACGGCGAATCCGGTTCGGCGGTGTAGGCGACGATGGTCAATCCCGGGTCGGCCGGGATCTCCAGGGCGTCGTAGTTGAGGGTTAGGTCGCCAACGACGGGGTGGTGGAACGGCTGGACTCCGCTGCGGTAGTACTTCACGTCGTGCGCCGCCCACCGCACCCGGAACTCCTGGCTGCGCGTGGACAGCTCGCCGATCAGATCGGTGAGCGCCCGGTCGTAGGGGTCGCGGCCGGCCTCGGCGCGCAGGCTGCCGACGGCGGCGTGGGCGATACCGTCCCAGTCGCCGTAGAACTCGCATGCGCGGCGGTCGAGGAAGACAAACCGGGCGAGGTTGACCGGCCGCACCGGGTCGAGGAACGCCGGCGAGTACAGCGCGTACCCGAGCCGGTTGGCGGACCGGATGTCCAGCCGCCCGTTGCGTACGAACGCGGCGGTGCCGGTCATGGTGTCGAGGATGCGTTGCACGCTGGCCCGAACCCGCTCGCGGGTTGGTCGCCGCCGGGCGGGGCGGGTCGCGTTGGCGGTGCGGATGAGGTCGTCCAGGTGTGCCCGTTCCACGTCGTCGAGTTGCAGCGCCCGGGCCAGCGCGTCGAGGACCTGGTCGGAGACGCCGCGGGCATCTCCGCGTTCCAGTCGGGTGTAGTACTCGTCGAGATGCCGGCCAGCAGCGCCACTTCCTCCCGGCGCAGCCCGGCCACCCGCCGCTTCCCGCCGTAGGAGGGTAGGCCGGCCTGCCCTGGAGCGATCTTGGCTCGGCGGGTGGTCAGGAACTGGCGGATCTCGCCGCGGAGGTCGTTCCTGCTGGTCACCCCTCAAGATTACGGAGGCTGGCGGTGGGTAGGGAGTCTCTGTCAGTACCCCTATCGGCAGGGACTCCCTGGTACCCGCGACGGGTGGTTGCGTGGATGTATCGCCGCGACGAGGCGGCCAACTCCGACGCCGGACCGGCGTGGATCACGCACCACCGGGAGACCTAGCAATGTCGATGCTCGTCGCTGCCGCCGGGCAGCGCGCCAACCCTGGCACGCGGGACACCGCCAGCTCGGGATTCACGCTGGCGGCCGCCGTGCTCGGGTTCTTCGTGATCACACTCGACGCCGTGGTGGTCAACGTCGCGTTGGTACGGGCTGCCGTTCGTGACGAGCCTGTACTAGCAGCAGTTGCGCGGCCTGTCATCCTTCACCACCGGCGATCCTCGCAGTCGCCCCGTCATCGACACCCATCTGGGTACTGGCCGCGCTGATGGTCGCCGCCCGGCTCGAGACACTGGAGGTGGCAACGGGATGAGCAACTGGACCCTCGACGAACTCGACAGGATCGGCACCGCTGACGAACTTCAGATCGCACCGGTACGGCCGGACGGGTCGCTGCGCCCCTACACCACGATCTGGGTCGTACGGGTCGGCGACGACCTGTACGTGCGCTCCTACCGGGGGCGTGGCGGCGGTTGGTTCCGCCGGGCACTGCAACGCGATGAGGGCCGGATCCGGGCCGGCGGAGTCGAGTGCGACGTCAGCTTCGAAGAACCCGAAAACGCCGACCACGCCGCGATCGACCAGGCGTACCGAAGCAAGTACGCCCGCTACAGCCGCAGCTACGTCGACCCGATGGTCAGCCCCGACGCGACTGCGGCGACGTTACGGCTGATTCGCCGTTGACACGCCACCGGTTCGCAGCGGCCACACACAACGTCACCGCCCATGTCATCGCCGATCGGGTAACGGGGAGGACAACTGACATGACAGACAACACAGCGCACCGGGAGCCGTCGGGCGCCGAGAAGATGTTCGGTGACTTCGCCCCCGCACTCGTGGGATACACCGATGACGTCCTGTTCGGCCAGGTCTGGAAACGTCCCGAGCTGTCGCCGAGGGAGCGCGGCCTCGTTACTGTGGCGGCCCTGACCACGAGCGGGAACACCGAGCGCTCGGCTACCACCTCAGCCTGGCCAAGCAGAACGGCGCCAGCGAGCAGGAACTCATCGAGGCGATCACCCACCTGGCCTTCTACGCCGGATGGCCCAAAGCCATGTCCGCCATGGCCGTCGCCAAACAGGTCTTCCGCGGCAACTGAACCCGCATCGCGGGCCGCCGACGCGCCACCGCGAACGGGCTGGACAACCAGACCAGACAACCAGAAGGGACATCAACCATGCGAGGAGCGTTCCATTGGCCGACGGCACCCTCGTGGCCACCCCGGAAGTCCCGTCCGATGACGTGATCCCGAGCCTGCTCGCCGCCTCGGACGTGCTCGGCACCGGCTGGTTCGGCGCCGTCGCCGCGCAGGCCGGGGCCGGCAAGACGGTCGCGGTGGTAGGTGACGGCGCGGTGGGCCTACTCGCGGTGCTGGCGGCCAAGCAACTCGGCGCGCAGCGGATCATCGCGATGAGCCGGCACGAGCCCCGCCAGAAGCTGGCGCTGGACTTCGGTGCGACCGAGATCGTCACCGAACGCGGCGACGACGGCGTGGCGAAAATCAAGGAACTCACCGACGGGCTGGGCGCGCACTCCGTGATCGAGGCGGTCGGCACCCAGGAGTCGATGATGCAGGCGATCCGCGCCACCCGCCCCGGCGGCCGCCGCCGGCCAAGGTTGTGCCACCGGCCCGGCACGCGCGTGTAGCGCACTCGACGGCGCCCGGCGGCTGGATCTGGCCAGCCGACAGCGACACCGGCGGATGACCGGACAGTACCGTTGCTCTGTGGCCGAAGACGACGAGCAGCAAATCGAGGCACTCCCAGGCGGACGGCCAGCCCCGAAGAACATCTCGTTCGACAACCTCGATCCGTGCGGGAGACGGCCGAGGCGCTGGGCATTCCCGAGGGAACGGTGAAATCTCGCGTGTTCTACGGCTTGCGGGCGCTGAGCGCGACGGCCCCGATGGCGGGGTTCCATCTCTGACGCGCCGACGCCACGCGTCGCCCGCGATCAGGACCGACCCAGGCAACGACCGGCCACGGTCGCGGCGCCACAACGCCATGTCGAGTGCGCCGAGCACCAGCGGGGTGCGGTTGTTCGTCGCCGCCGACCAGTCCACGATCGCCCGGGAGCAAACGTCCACGACGACCGGCCAGACCCGCCTGGCGCAACCCTGGCCTCAATCACCAAACCGGCCGAGTCCCGTACCACCTGCTCAACGACCACGCTGCTCGGGTGCGCGGGGAAGAGGATCCCAGATAGCACCGGACTCACCACCGAGGTGCTGCGGCGCTACCAGAGTCCACATAGGATGCGGCCGCCTGGTAGGACAGCAGCCGTGCCGCGTCGATCTCCGCGGCCGCCTCGGCGAAGTGCCACCGGATGCCTGGGAAATCGATGATCGTACCGCCGGGCGCTTCCCGCTGCCGCACGGACGCGAGCAGGCCGGGCCCCACGATCGGGAGAAGGTGGCCGCCCGCGGCGGGCCGACCGCCACCGCCGTAACGCGCAGGCCTGAACTGTGAGGAGCGTACCAACGTTGTAGGCGGTGGGCCTCCGAGCCCACACCGCGGTTCCGAGCTCACACCGCGGTTCCGAGCTCACACCGCGGTTCCGCGCTCACACCGCAGTTCCGAGCTCACGCACCTACAGTCAGCTTCGGCCTGTCTTGAGAGAGCGGGCATGATCAGCACATCCAGTGAAGTCTGGCGCTTCGGCGTCATGTCGTCCTGCGCTGGTTGCTGGGCGGCCCCGAGAGGGCCCTCGGATGAAGCAGGTGGTCCGGGACAAAGGGATCTGCAAGCCCACCGGCCAGGACATCTGCGCGAGGGCATCGATGTCCCCGTCGCGGGCGTCGAGCCCGCACGGGTGCGTTGCTGCGAACAGGGCCGCTGAGTACAGCTGTACCAACATCGATCCTCGGCCGGGCGCCTGGTAGGGCGGCGGACCGCGAGGCGCTGCGTCATTTCAGGACTGCCTTGTGGCGGTATCTTTCAAAGGAGGAGAAACTTGAATCTCAGAAGGTGTCTCGCCGTGCTGGCCATCGCCAGCACGATGGCCGCCGGGACGGTGGCGGTCGCGGGCAGCGCCTCCGCTGATGCCGCTCCGCAGGCCGACGTCCGTGTGGCCTTCTGGGTGTATCGTCCAGCGGTGGCGGACATTCGGTCTATGCTGCCGCCGGCCAGGTGTATCGACGTGACCTGGAGCCAGAATGCGAACGGCATACCGATCCAGTTGTGGGACTTGGGACTGCAACAACACCATCGCCCAGCAGTGGAGGTGGCAAGCGGATGCCTTCATCAGCGCGTTCGGCAAGTGCCTCGACGTGGCCGGCGGCTCCTGGGCCAACGGCGCCCGGGTGCAGCTCTATCAATGCAACAACACTGGTGCCCAGCAGTGGCTCCCCACCACAACCGGTCAGATCATAAACGCGCAATCGGGCAAGTGCCTCGACGCGTCGGGTACGGCCAACGGTACCCGGCTGCAGATCTGGTCCTGTACCGGCGCCGTCAACCAGGCGTGGCTGTCGAGGGTCATCCCGCGCCGCGGTCGCCCGGATGTGGCGGTGCGGGAGGTGTTCGTCACGGCCCCGGTGTGTTCGCGGTATGTCCGGGTTCGGTATCGTGGTGACTGATACGGCGGTCCATGCGGTTTCGGGACTGGTTGGCCCCGGAGTTGATTCCCGCCGTCGAGGTCTTCGGCGGGCATGATGACGAGCC
>WNGG01013680.1_pt1 | contig 16250 bp, 14 predicted proteins | sample 5400661 | NCBI WGS metagenome assembly WNGG01 (sample SAMN13153372, study PRJNA577476) | soil metagenome | isolation source: 100 cm soil or saprolite under Garry oak tree replicate 1 | place: USA:California | collected 2016-06-15 | reverse complement strand
TCATTGAATAAGTGCCCATCTGGACTTGTCCGAGCGCGTCATAGTAGCGGTCGCTCGTCAGCCAGTTGTATTCATCCGCGTTGACGGGGTGAGTCATCAATTCCACGTTTGCCGCCCGGGCCAACTCCGACACTCGCTTGAGCCGTTTGGTCTGGAGGCATTCCGCCAGGCCGAAGAAGTAGTCGGTCAAGCGGTATCGGCGCCCCAGCCACTCATCGACAAGGCTCCGGTAGGTTCTGTTGACAAAGCCTTTTTCGCCCCGGCAGAAGGAGAAGTTCCTGCGCATTTTCTGCCCGCCGGGAATAATTTTCTCGAGCACCATGTTGGCGCAAAGATGCATATGCTGATGACCATCGATGTGCGACGGCGGCCTTCCGTAGAGCCGCTGGAATTCCTCGGCCTGCGCCAGGTAAGCGGAGCAAAATTGTTTCCGAAGGAACGGATTGTATAGCAGCAGGGCGTATTTGCCGTGCTTCAGGAAACGACAAACCCGGTCGTGACTCTCGAGTACGCCAGCCGCGGGTTTCCTACCGTTGAACTCCTGGACTAAGTTGAGGTGCAAGCCGACATCGACGCCCGCTTCCTTGGCCAGCTCGGCCGCCCGTTCGGAGTCCTCCATGAAAACCATGGCCGTGACCGAGGTGATTCTCCCCCGAGCGTAACATGCGAGAGCGGCGTCCGTTTCAGCTTGGGAACGTCCCCAGTCATCGGCATTGACGATCAGCATGACTTTGAATCGATGCCGGCTCTCCGTCCTGCCGGGCGCCGCCGAGGGCGGGCAGCTTTCTGAAAAACGCCGTCAGCCGATTCATCTGCTCCTTTCTTCTGAATTGCACCAGATCTTTCGAAACCGGCCGATCCACTCGCCTCACCATGGACCAGAAATACCCTCCGAAAAGAAGACAGGCCCCGATAACGTAAGGTTTCTTCCTCATTCGGTAGGCTGCCCGAAAAACTTCCCAGACCGGGTGTCCGCCAAACAGGTAGTCGTGCGTGCCGTCATTGAAATGGACCATCCACCAGTTCGCGGTCGCCGTGCCTTGTTGCCGGTGGTGGATCAGGTATTTGCCGGTGAACGTGCGCGTCTCCCAGCCGTGCATCCTCGCGCTAAGGACGGCGATCAAGTCGATCCCGCCACACTTGACCGGCTGGTAGCCTCCGATGGCCTCGAAACATTCACGGCGGAACAGCTGGCATGCTCCGGCAACATCCTCGATGCTGGTGAACCGATAATCGTACTGAAGCTTGCCCTCCCAGTAATTGGTCCCCGCGAGACCCAATTTGGGATTCTCCGCGAACTTGCCGAGCAGGTACTCCAGGTAATCCGGTTCGAAGGAAACGTCGCCATCGAGATTGCCGATGACGTCGTAATCCATGTGCTTCACTCGCGCGTATCCGGCGTTGAAGGCACGGACCTTGCCGGCGAAGTCACGTTCCTTGCGTTCCGGCATTCGCACCAACTCGATCCAGTCGTGTTCCGCGGCATACCTCTTCACGATGTCGTCAGTGCCGTCAGTTGAACCGTCACTGACGATCACCCACCTGGCCGGTCGTCTCGTCTGCGCGACCACCGACTTGATGGTCTGCTCGATGAAGGCTGCCTCGTTCCGCGCAGGAGTTATGAGGACGAATGCACGGTCCTCGGCCTGTTTGTCGGCGCTGCCCGCGGATCTCACTCCCATTGATTGATTTCGCATTACTTGCCATGCCTCCGGGGAAACCATTCGAAGTAGACGTATCCCCGCTCATCCCACATGTGGGTCATGGCCCAACAACAAACAGGAACTGGCCAGCCCGATGTCGCACTCGTCGAGGTCCCTAGTGCCCGCAACGCCGCTCTTTCCAGAAGCCGGCCACGTCTCTCGGCAACGCGTGCCAGTAGAGGCCCTCGTACTCACTTTTGATGTGTTCGAGCAACTCTTTATAATATGTCGCCGGGTATTGTTCCCGGCCTCTCTTCCCGTCGCCAAAATGCATGTAGTCAGGGTGGGTGATCACAAGCGCCATGCCGCCATTTTCCGCAAGCCACTCCAATTTGCGCTTCCAAATGTCGATAGTCTGTTCCTGGAGAATCACGAACAGGGTAAAGTCCTGCGGAAGCGTATACGGCAGTTCAACATAGGCAGAAGAATTGTCTCCGCCGTCGACAAGGAAAGGAAATATGGTTTGAGCGCCATCCGGCTGAGGTTCAAACGGATCGGTATCAAAAGTTGACGCATCATACTTTATGTCCAATTTATGAAGCCATTCCAGGTTGCGATACATGGCGGGAGACCGGAAGCCCACGGATCCCCAGTCCCCAAGGTACCGGTTGATTTTCCGGGCGTTCCTTAGAAAACTCGCCTCGGAGAAGTACAAACCAGGGGTATGATGGATGCCATGCAAACCGACTTCGAAGCCGTTGCTTGCCATTCTCGCGCGCAGCGACGGAGGAACCGGGTAGTCCTCGGCAACAAAGTTGAAGGAAGAGCGGAAGCCGAGTTCAGACTCCAAATCCATCACCCGACCGGCCAGTTCAACCCCTCGCGTGGATTCAATATCATGCGTCAGCACCAGGGCAAATTTACTGTTGTTGGGCCATCCTTGCCAGCCACGAGGCTTATCATTGGTCCTGAGATCGACGGGCCATTTATGGAGATGATTGGCCAGCAGATATCGAGAACGCCGTCTCCGCAAATAGAGCTGAATCGCCCGCGGAACCAATGGCTTTACCGCATAGAACGCCATCAGCGTCCACATCGAGAGCCGGCTTGGAGGCGCTGCGAACCTTTGTCCACTCAGGTTATGTGCCATACAAGAACACCCACGAGTCATTAGCCCCCCATCTCAAACAGCTTCGCGCGCCGTCCCGCTGCGGGGAGGCGTCAACTGAGTCTCGGAGCACCGCCAGACAGTCACCGTTCCCTCTCATTCCTCAATCACTCGGAGATATCGTTGTGCCATCACGCTCCAGTCCATCGAGCTGTACTTGCAAAAGGCCGCCTCCGCTTTTGATCGCATGTTTTCCATGTGACCATAGGCGAACCCGATTTTCTGCGCAAGATCGCTCGAATCACCCGCCTTGAAGAACAGGATCTCCTCATCGCTGAAGTAGAATTTCACCGAATCCAGATCGCTGTGGACCACCGGTATCTTGAAGTAGACGTACTCCGATAACTTGTTTGAAAACGAAAGATTGGAGAAGACGTCTTTCCTGCTTGCCAGAACGCCTAAATCCATCTCTGCCAGATGTCCGGCAAGGTCGTCGTGCGGCACCATGCCGTGAAACACAACCCGATCCCCCACGCCAAGTCTTCGAGCCAGCTCCTTCAACCCGTTCGCCTCGGGACCATTTCCAAAAATGTGAAAGCGCAATCTGTCGCATCTACTGCACGCCTTGGAAAAACCCTCGATCGCGATCTCTACACCGTAAATGTCGGTAAGCGTGCCGTGGTAGACGCAATTGAAATCGGCATGGGGTCGCCTCTCAATCATTCTGAGCACCGTGCGGTCGACCGTGTTCATGACGACTTCAACGGAGTTGCCAGCCAAGGCCCGTTTTTCAAACACCTCCTTGAGCGGGTCGTTAACGGTGATCACTCTATCCGCAAAGCGAAGGCTTGCTTTTTCGAGCGCGTGAAGTAACCGCACGGATGGAGAATTGCCGCGGACCGAGAACTTAGAAATGAAGAACTCCGGCATTATCTCATGCATGTCGAGGACTATTTTCCGCCCCTTCAACTTTTGGATTATCGCGCAGAACACCAGGAAATCAGGGAGGGTATTGATATGGACAACGTCGATCTTGTGAGCAAGGTCAAGCGCATTCAGATACACGAAGGCAAAGGCAAAGAAAACAAGATACTCATAGACATAACGCAACTTGCTCGCCCGCGCCTTGGTGGGAGGCACACGGTACACTCTGACACCGTTAATCACCGCCCTCCTGGGCTCGTTTTTATCGTGCCGGCAGGCGATGACGAAAACCTCGTATCCGCGGCCTCTCAGCGCGTCGGCATGCCTTTTTACCCGAACGTCAATCGGATACGGATTGTGGACGACAAGGCAGATCTTTTTCATGCGGTCTCGCAAAAAACTGGGGACGCCTGGATCACGGCTGAGCCATGACCTGACCTATATACTCCGACAGAGTGACGAATCTCGCCCCTCTCTTGAGACATTCCTCTATCATCCGTGCGTACATACTGCAATAGCCGGGGTACTCGTTCTCGTCGAAAATTTGCTGGTGCCAGTTCAAGACCAGCAAGCCCTGCCTTGCTTCGGCCAGGTCAATCAGCTCTGAGGCCAGGCGCCATGGATCGGGCTGGCGCATCAGGCATGCGTCCATTATCGGCAAGGGTACGACAAAAAAATCGTTCTGCGAGTCCAGCGGAAACGGGCGCAGGACACCGTCTCGGAAGCCTACCCGGTCTCGATACCCGAATGAAGCATCGTAGAGGAAACCCGCTCGACGCTGCAGGCTCCACGTCTCCTCGTTCAAATTAAGATAATGCTGTCTGACCCCTTTAACCGGATGGCCCAAAATGCTTTCGAGGTCCGCCTTTTCCTTTTTCAGGAGGTTCAGGTCCAGGTACGACCGATAGGAGCCGTGAAGGCCGATCTCGAAACCCCGAGAATCGAGCAATCGAATCATCTTCGCGACCTCGGCTTTGAAGATGTCATAATAGCCGAGTGACAGCCTCCAGCTCTCCAGCCGGATCGGATTGAAAGGGTATGTTTCGTTAAGAAAAAAGAAACTTGACTTTACGCCGTACGAAGCTTCCAAATCCAGGATCTTCTCGAAACACCAATATGTATCTCCCAGAGCGAGTGACCTTATCTGGTACAGCGCACCCGACAAGTCGCCTCTCCCGGCACGCCTCAGAAAATGAGTATAGTATTGAAATGACTTATGCACTCTGTCCACATCATGGCTGAGGCAAACTGTCAATTCCGTTTTCATCACAGGCTGGCTTTCGGACCCTTATAGAAATTGTTTATGGCGTCCACAACATATTCCGCCTGCGACGCAGACAACTCGGGGTAGATCGGCAGGGCAAGCGTCTCTTCCGCGGCCCGCTCGCTCTCCGGAAAATCACCGCGGCGATGGCCGAGGTACTGGAAACACTCCTGCAAGTGCAGAGGCAGCGGATAATATATCTCCGTTCCGACGGAATGCTCCTTTAGAAACCGCTGCAGACCGTCACGCTGCTTTGCTCTGATGACATACTGGTTAAAGACGTGCTTCCCATTCTTGGCAACCGGCAACTGTATAAAGCCTTCTTTGACCAGATCTGTTGACGAAAACAGGACTTCATATCTTCTGGCATTCTCTCGTCGCCCGCGGGTCCACTGGTCAAGAAATCTCAGTTTGCTCAAGACCACGGCAGCCTGCAGAGTATCAAGCCGGAAATTCCCGCCAATGAACTGGTGAAAGTATTTGGGTTTGGCGCCATGGCCCCTGAGGATGCTCAGCTTTTCGGCGCGTTTCGGGTCGTTGGTGACCACCATTCCACCATCGCCAAAGCAACCCAGGTTTTTGGAGGGGAAAAATGAAAAGCACCCGTAGTGCCCGACCGACCCGGCCCGTTTCGCTTTATATTCTGATCCCAAAGCCTGGGCGGCATCTTCTATCACCATGAGGTTGTGCGCGCGGGCCATCTCTGCGATCGGATCCATCTCCGCCGTCTGGCCATAGAGATGCACCGGCATGATTGCTCTGGTCTTTGAGGTTATTTTGTCCGAAATGAGGTCCGGGTTGATATTGAATGTCGCGGGGTCAATGTCCACAAAGACCGGTGTTGCACCCAAGCGGGCAATGGATCCTGCCGTGGCAAAAAATGTATAGGGCGTCGTGATGACCTCATCGCCGGCGCCGATTGCCTCAGCCATAAGGCAAATCAGAAGCGCATCGGTCCCGGAAGACACGCCGACTGCGTGCGAGCAGCCGGTATATTCTGCGATCGCGGCTTCGCACTCTTTGACCTGAGGACCTTGAATAAATTGATGGGATTCGATGACCTCCAGGATTGCGTTTACCACCTCCGATTTGATGGGCGCGTACTGGGCCTTCAGATCCAGCAATGGAACCTGCATACTCACTACTCCTTATCGACGGATACTGCCAAAAACAACGGTTCCTTGGCCTTGAGTTCGGCATATGGTTTGGTGCCGACGGTAAGCTCCTGTGGCAGCGAACTTTCCTCGTCAAGATCCAGACAGCGAAGCACACCGGGCGACGTCTCCCCGTAGCGGAACCCAGTTTCGGGGCACCGCATTATTCCACTCTCGTCAGGCACGAGACGATGTCCGTGCCGGCTCATCCAACCTTCTTGCCGGGCCGGATTCCCCATCATCAAGGCGTAGTCCGGCACATCTTTGGTCACAACAGCGCCCGCGGCGACGAACGCATACTGCCCGATCGTGACGCCACAGACAATGGTCGCATTTGCCCCGATGCTGCAACCGCGCCTAAACAGGGTCCTTTCGTAGAGAGAATGGCGAACCACCTGGGACCGCGGATTTTTTACATTAGTCAAGACACAGGACGGACCTAGAAACACGTCATCCTCAATTTCAACGCCCGTGTATATAGAAACGTTGTTTTGAATCTTCACGTTGTTTCCAATCACCGCTCCGCCGTCCACATTGACATTCTGGCCCACGACGCAACGAGCCCCGATCTTCGCGTCCTTCATCACATGGGAAAAATGCCAGATCTTCGTGCCCGGACCGATTGAAGCGCCCTCGTCCACGTAGGCGGATTCATGGGCAAAAAAATGTCTGGTCGCGGGAGTTGGCGACTCCGACAACGATACTGGTTGGCCTCCCTGTTTGAGCGAGCGTTGGCACCCATCCAACACTTTCAGAACTTTCAGCCCTTCGACCGCATCAGTTACAGGCGTCCTTCTCGTCTTGAGGCACTCGATAAAATGAGCGCACTCCGCTCTGAGGGGCTCGACAGAGTCGATCGGAACCACTTCTGCCTGCGACCTCACCGCGGTCGGAATCCGATTCTTCCACTCCACCTTATGGGGATACAACAAGAGTTTCTGCCGAGCGGTGTCCTCGAAAACGGCCATCTTTTGAGAGCCGACGACCACAAGGCGTTGCTCTTTGAATGGATGAAGCCAGCTGACAAAGATGTGCGCCCGGGCCTCGCTCGCAAACTCCAATTCGCTCATCGTCACATCATAAACGTCTCGGTTCAAATAGGCGTTGCCCTGACACGCCACCCGGGTTGGCATCTCGTCAAGGAGAGCGAGAATAACCGAAATGTCATGCGGCGCGAAGCTCCACAGTATGTTTTCCTCGGTCCGGATCTTCCCGATGTTCAGGCGGTTTGAATACACATAATGAATCCGTCCGAGCTCGCCCGACTCAATCAAACGCTTAAGTTCGAGGATCGCCGGATGGTAACGCAAGATATGGCCGACCATCAGGACACGTCCCCGGGACTCCGCCAGCAAGCCGAGTTGCTCGCCTTCGCGCACGTCGATGGCCAGCGGCTTCTCTACAAAGACGTCCTTGCCGGCTTCGAGGGCGCGGCAGGCCATTCGGAAGTGAGTGACAGCCGGAGTAGAAAGAACGACGGCGTCGATCTCAGGATTGCTCAGAACCTGGGAATAGTCAGCATAACACTGCAGTTCCGGAAACTTCTCCCGCAGTGCCGAGCGGGCCGAGTCGCGTGTATCACAAACAGAGTGCAGGAACCCGAGATCGTGAAAGGTACGAATCAGGTTCGCGCCCCAATAGCCTGCTCCTACAACTGTAACGTTTCGTTTCATGAAGTTTGCCCCTAGAATACTTGAATTAGTAAGACGAGAAATCTCTGTTCGAGGATGAGTCCCCTCGGGAGCCACTGGGGAGCGCGAACCTTCGGTTCAACGGATTCCAACCTAGTACGGAGGGTACTGCCTCTCTGAGAGATATGTGACGGGGGATTTAATTCCTAAGATACGCACGCCAAGGCTTTGCGAGGGAGGCCGAGGAAACACGCAATCGAGTCAATGATGCGGTTGGAGGCGAAGCCGTCGCCATACTCCTCTATGTCGTGTCTGTCGTTTCGAACTTCCATCGATTTGCGGATGGTCTCCATGATCGCATGGCTGCAATCGGTTCCGGCCAGCACGTTCCATCCTGCACGGACTGTCTCGGTCCACTCCGTTTCATCCCGCAAGGTAACGCACGGGACCCGGTGAAAGTAGGCTTCCTTTTGCAGACCGCCGGAATCCGTTGCGACAATTCTGGCATTCTTGAGCAGCGCCAGCATGTCGAGGAACCCGACAGGATCAATCGCCTTGATCCCCTCCATTCTCACGGCGATCCCGAATTGTCGAAGCAGCTTGCGAGTCCTGGGATGAAGGGGGATTACCACGCTAATCTCTCGAGCCAGTTCCGTGAATGCGGAGAAGATCGCGGCCAACCGTTCCGGGTCGTCCGTATTTTCGGACCTGTGAATGGTTGCCAGGACATAATCCGAACGTGTTATCTTCAACTCTTCCAGAATGGCGATCCTTTGCGCGGCCCTGGGCGCGAATTGCAGAGCCACGTCGTACATCACATCGGCATTCTTCTGTTGAATGATCTCAGGCCGGCCTCGACATGAGCGACGGGGATGTGCAATTTGGAGGCAGTGAGGGCCGCCGCCATGGTGGAATTGGTGTCGCCATAGACAATGGCTACGTCCGGCCGGTCCTCCAGCAGGATCGGCTCGAGCCGCTTCATGATCTCTCCGGTCTGAGGGCCATGGCCGCCGCTTCCGACGCCGAGATTGTGGCGCGGCGGAGGTATCTCTAACTCATCGAAGAAGGCAGCAGACATCTTCGCATCGTAGTGCTGCCCCGTATGAATCATTACCTCGCTGAAGTCGTCCGAGTTTCTCAGGGCTTTTGAAATCGCCGCGGCCTTGATGAATTGCGGCCGGGCGCCAACTATTGTTACGATTTTTTTCATAGGATTGTGACCACGTGCACGAAACCCTCAAGAGGGCTGTTACCGCCGGGCTTTCTCTGCAAGAACCTGTGAGATATAAGCGACAAGAGTGCTTACCGTCTTGAAAGTACCTGTCCCGGATTCTCGACCCACGAGAGAGAGGGTCACTCCCAGTTCGGCTTCGATCCTTTCTTCCAGGGCTGCGATCAGATTAATGAAGCCCATCGAATCCAATTCGGCCGTGGGACCCAGAATGGGAGCATCAAGTGATTTCTCCACGTGATGTTCCGCTGGCAGCAGTTGGTTGGCGTCGTCGATGGCGCCGAACACCGCCGCGAGGACCCTGGGATCGGGTTGTTTCAGCGGCTTGTCAGTTTGTATCATTGTTGTGGGCGAGCTCCTAATCCCGTGACCCGATAGGCGAGCGACAGTAACGACTCGCTCCTTGCGATGTAATTATCGCGTATTTCGGTGAGATGCCGTCGAGCGAAGACCCTCACATACTCGAGAAGGCGGTACTCGATGTCCGATTCGCCCCAGGGATTTTCAAAGGTTATCTCGAGGCGCGAGTTTGCTCCTTTTGCGGGACGGAGCGACATGGTCAAGGTATCTCCGTCTCGCGTAAAGGGCACAGGCTTTCCTGACAACTTGATATCCTGAACGCGCAAATTATTGGCGTCGGCTTTGCTGATGCAGTAGACCCTTTCCTGCTCGGTCTCGCCGGCAATCCAGGCATTGTGCGCATAGAGTTTCATGTGACGATCCGGCCCCGGGCCTGTCTTGCTGAGACTCGCGCGATCGAGAACATAACCGAGTCCGTGCCAGGAGATGCGTTCGTCCAGGGCGTTGACCCGAGAGGCAAAATCGGCGATCTCCTCATACCCGTGCCGGAAATATACATGGTGCTCTACCAGGAGCAGCGGTTTTCCGAGGAACAGGTCGAGAGCGCAACCAAAAACGTCGCCCGGGTATCTTCGGACAAACAGCGGGAAGCTTTCATAATTCAGTATCGCCACATCCAGCAGGTCTCTGAGGCGCACGGCGATTTCGGCGTCGCTGGCAGGCCAAGCCGTGCTGTTCACCGCGGCCAGAAAGTTGTTGGCTTTTAACGCCTTCAACGCAGCCGGGGAGAACAGGCCTTGCGGGAAGATCATCACCCTGTCGAACGGCAGCCCCGTGCTTTTCTGATGGCAATGCATCCTTCGAATCGCTTCCCTGGTTTTGCGGCCGAGCAAACCGGTGTCGTTAGAATTAAACTCTGCCTCTCCGTGGTCGCAGCCATGAACGGCAATCGAGAACTTATCAGGCCTCGATCTAAAAAGAGCCGCCGTGGCAGAATCCGTCCTTTTGAAGTTCCAGGGAATGAAGGCTACACTGGTCGAAAAGCCGGAGGAATCCATTGTTTCGAGCAGCTTCCCATAGTCCAGGAAGCCATACCGTTTCTGCAATAAGGGATCGTCTAGCGTGAAATTGGCGTAGGGCTTCTCCGCATGCCATGCCCTGTCTTTAAACACATGCTTGAGGAACATCATCACGGGAATGAGTTGAGAGAAACACCGGCGGATGTCCAGGGCGGGAGAAACGGATTCGTCGATATCGGCGACGGTGTCACATCCAACGACGAACAAACGGCACTCATCGCGTTCAAGCGCGGCAAAAAAAACTTGGGACCCGATCATGATCAGAGGTCTTAACCCGTTCGCGTCGCCTCTGCTCGCGAACGTGAGGTCGTGGTTGGGATTCACAGGTCCGAAGGAAAGTCCCGCGAACTGCCTGCAAATAGCCTTGTCACTGGAACTGACTCGGTATTGCGCGTCGGCGCTATCTACGGGCGAGATCGACGACAGGGCGCCGTCGGACAGGAAGTTCAGAGCAGCCGTTTGAAGCTGGTCAGCCTCCACCGTGTGAATGAGAAAGTATGCTATTCGCCGAAAGAGGAAAGATTTGAACTGCCCCTTAAAGCCGGCATTTGAACAGATCCGCGCGACCGTCCTACCGCTCGCAACGAGACAAACCGGATGCTCCGGCAGATTCTTTTCGAAATAGTCCAAACCGGTGGAGTCCGCGTTTAGCGTCAGAAATGCCGGTTTCAGGCCCAGGAACTCCGCCACTTTGGCAAAATTAAGATCCGGGCTTTCGGGTCTGGACCAGCAGAGGATCGACACCTCAGTCGGTATCATTCTGCAACTCGAGCAGTTGTCTTCTTTATCGGAATCAGACCCGTAAGGAACTGTTCGTAGTCGTCTGTCAGCGACAGTGGAATCGTAACCTTTGCGACCGGAATCGCGGGGTTTCCCCGCACCAGCGTGTAAGAAGGGACGCTCGTCGTTATCACGGATCCGGCCGCGGCAACCGAGCCCTCTCCCACCGTTAACGTGCGTCCAGGGGGGCCCAGGACAATGCTGTTCGGTCCGAGGTAGGCGAACCTCTCAAGGATCACCCGGCCGGTTCCCTTGGTGTGCGCCAGGATGATCGTGCGTATCCCGATCTGGACTCCCTCATGAATTTCGACGCATTCCGGGTATTCGTTGTCGATGTAGACTCCATCGCTTATGAAAACGCCGCCGTGAATCGTCACGCCGCGGAGCCTGTGCAGGAAGGGGCGCAGCGTCGTCGCGCCGGGGGACATGCGGGCCAGCAGATGAAGGAATCGATTAGACACTCTGCGAACCAGAGGTTTTGTATTCAAACAGAACTTCCCTTTCAATTGCGCCTCTGCCGGGCCGCCAAGATGCGAAGTCACGGGAGTCACAAAGAATCCTGTAGACAGCGTGCCCTGTCGTTCATTGTCACCTGAATGTACTCCGGCATCGGGTAAGGCTTGCTCAAAGACCAGCGGAATAGGTGCGCCCCGGTTTCCTCAAAGCCGGAATTCCGGAAGAATGTCAGACAGGGCCCGTTCTTGGGCGTCGGAATGTAGCCGGCGGTGACTTCGTTGAGGCCTCTTGATTTGCAATAGTCGATCGCTGTTGCGAGCATAGTTTCTTCCACTTTTCTTCCAATGACCCTGCAGCTCAGCACGAAATCCGAAATGACTGCGCAGCCATCGTGGACTTCCAAGCCCACGACGCCGCTCAGGCCGGAGTCGCCCAGCTTGTCGCGGACCCGGAGCGTCAACATTTTGCGGTTCTGCTCTCCTGCCCAATCTCGTAATTGTGACGGGGACAGTCGCCTGGTGGCGAGGTTCATCTGGTTCGTCCTGTTGAGCAACTGGACGGCCCTGTCCAGGTTCTCCAGGCTCAACTCTTCGATTTCTATCCGGATCATGAGCGTCTTGAGCCACTCCTCCAGGGAAGTGAAAACGCGAACGTCTGCTTTGCGCTTTCTTTCGCCGGCATACATTTGAGCTCTCTTCCGATCTTCCTCGGTCAGCGCCGGGGTATCAAAGCAGCGCAGGTCGTGCAGCGATGCGGCATAGAAAAGAGGGCCGTCGGGCCATTCAGGCACAAGCACCTCGGGCAAGGCTTCAGCCACTCGGGCTCGCTCGGCGGGGCTGTCGTCAATGAAGACGACCGACTGAATACCAAGGTTGAGCTCGGAGACCAGCTCAACAATGTTCTCGGCCTTGTCGCGCCAGTTTATGCGCCATCCCGCAAAATCAGCGGGTCTCAGGATCATCTCGGGATGGTTTTCAAGTGCGGCGAGCGCCACAGACTCCTGATTCTTGCTCACTATGGCGAGCAGAACACCACGATTGATAAGGCCCTTGAGCACCCTTTGGAAATCGACGTACGCCTCGCCCACAGGATCGTGGCCCCCGAGTTTGATATTCTGCCATCCGAGCTCGCCCACAGCTCCTCCCCACAACGTATCATCCAGGTCGAGCACCAGGAGCTTTCGGGAATTGCCTCTGATTGCCTGAACGGCCCCCTTCATATCCCGAGCGGCCTCCTGAAGCACCTCGTTGCTGAAGGGTACTTTCGCCGCATACCAGAGCGTAGGATTGAATGCTTTTCTGCCGGCTGCCTGAACCCATTTGTGGGAGTCGAGCACAAAAATTCTCCGATCAGCCGCCAGGTTCTGGGTCAGTCTGAGGTTCATACGCGCCAGAATGCCGGTAATGCCCAAATCGGGATGCATCTCGAGCAGAACGCCAAGGCCTCTGTGATAGGGCGGAGCGACCCAGGATGGAACGAGGATCATTGGAATGTGCTCCGGAATGTTACGGAGCAACGAGCAGAAGTTGTCCACCTCTTGGAGCAGATCATCGGGCGAGACATGGCGGCAATCGAGCAGTTCCTGGAAGGACGGGCTGACCTTCTCCGGTTGTGTCCAGACGATGACAGCGTTCAAGTCCGGATCCCATGGCGCTCCGGATGTATTTATCAGGGTCGGCACCGCCTGGCCGAAGGGGCAAACACGCGAACGGAATGCCGGCCCCGAAAATTCGACCCTGTTCAGGTACGTAGAGAGATTGACTAGATTATAGTCGGAGACGATCAAACAGTTCAAAGAGGTTTGGCTAGACACGGATTCCTGCTCACTCCCACTCACGGGACTTTCTCCTGCGCTTACTGCTCCGCCTTACTCAGCGAGGCTCAATTCGGTCGAATACCTGACAACACGGGCTGGATTTCCAACGACGATGGCGTGTGCCGGAACGTTCCGCGTGACGACACAGCCGGCGCCGACGATCGCGTTTTCGCCAATTGTGACATTCGAGAGAATGGTGGCGCCGGAGCCGATCGACGCGCCCCTCTTCACGAGAGTGGACTCCAATCTCCATTCGCCATCCCTCTGCAGCTCGCCGTTTCCATTCGTGGCGTGCGGGTACTTGTCGTTGATGAAGGTGACGTTGTGGCCTATGAAGACGCCGTCCTCGATCGTCACGCCCTCGCAGATGAACGTGTGGCTGGAGATCTTGCAGTTCTTGCCGATAACCGCGTTCTTCTGGATCTCCACGAAAGCGCCTATCTTGCTGTTGTCCCCGACTGTGCATCCGTAAAGGTTGAGGAACTTCGAAAGCTTTACGTTTTTCCCGAGCGTTACATCTGAAGAGATACAGGAATATTCGCTCATAAGTAGACTATTCCTCCCTTGTTCGACAGAGACCGGTCCACGGCTTCAAGTATCCGAACCACCCTGAGGCCCGCCCTTGCGTCGTTAAAAGGTGTTTGATTGTTCAAAATGCAATCGACAAAATACTGTGTCTCAAGCTTCAACGCCTCCAACTGGTCCACCCGCGGAGCCCACATGTCGCCGGCGCGGTAACTGACCCTCAAGTCGTAAACGCCGTCCCCGTTCGTCCGCTTCACTCCCTTGTCGTAAACCTTGATTTTCTCGTCCGCTTCCAGGTCGTTCCAGACAAGCATTTTCTTCTCGCCGCCGATCAGGGTCATCCGCACCTTTACCGGTGAAAGCCAGTTGACGTTCAAGTGGGCGATAATCTTGTCCGGGAAGTAAATCGTGATGAAGGCCACGTCTTCCACGCCGTTCACATGCTTCTCGCCCGTAGCCACTACTGCCTCGGGCGCGCGCCGGATCAGGTAATCCATGATCGAAAGGTCGTGCGGCCCCAAGTCCCACACTACATTGGCATCGGTCTGGAACATGCCAAGATTGACGCGCGTGGAGTCGTAATAGTAGAGCTGCCCGAGTGTGTCGTTGTCGATCAGCTCGCGGATCTTTCGCACCGCGCCCGTGAACAGGAAGGTGTGGTCCACCATGATCCGGAGATGCTTACGGTCGGCAAGCTCGATGAGCTGCTCTGCCTCGCCGGTGCTGCACGTGAAGGGTTTCTCAACGAAGACGTGCTTGCCGTTTTCGAGCGCTGTTTTGGCCATCGGGAAGTGAAGCAAGGGGGGTGTGACGATCGCGACGGCATCAATCTCCGGGGACGCAAGGATATCGTCCGCGATTCCGGTGACTTCGAGGGAAGGGTACAGACTCCGGACGCGGACCTGGGAATTCGGGTTGACGTCCGACACGGCGACGACGGTAGCCCCTTTGGTGTTCATGAAGTTGCGAACAATGTTGGGACCCCAGTACCCGTAACCTACTACTCCGATTTTAAGCACGCTGTCTTTAGCCATCCAGTCTAGAACCTCACGCGGTTGAACTTTCACGAGGAAAGCAACTCAGCACTATGAAAAGAGAAAAGTTAACTAATAAGCTCCGTCGCCGCTCAGGACAGCCAGTGGAGTCTTCAGAAGGATCTTGAGATCCAGCCAGAGGGATCGATTGCGGATGTATCGGAGATCGAGACGCACCATGTCGTCAAACGTCGTTCTGCTTCGGCTGCTTACCTGCCACAGGCCCGTAATGCCGGGTTTGGCTTCAAGCACTCGCCGCCGGTGCCAGAGGTCGTAGCATTCGAACTCGTAAGGTATGGGTGGGCGCGGGCCGACCAGGGACATATCCCCTTTCAGGACGTTGAGAAACTGCGGTATTTCGTCGAGACTGCTCCGGCGCAGAAAACGGCCGAGAGGAGTGATCCGCGGGTCGTTCTGGATCTTGTAAACTCCGCTCTCTTCTGTGATTTTTTCGCGGATGAGATCCTGCACGTAAGTCCTGTGAATTTCCGGGTTGTTGTCAACGTACATGGATCGGAACTTCAGAAAGGTAAACTCCTTTCCGAATTTTCCGAGCCGGCGCTGTTTGAAAAAGACCGGACCCCTTGACGTGAGCTTGACCAGAACCGAAATGACGAACAACAACGGCGACAAAATAATCAGCGCGATCAGGCTTCCTGCAATATCGACGACCCTTTTAGAGAAGAGATCCAGGGCGCCGGAGCTGCCACGAAGGTCAGGATAGAGCTTGTCATCGGAAGAAGGAGTGTTCTTCTTGCCCGGTTGCTCCTCCGGGAAGAAGTGAAACGAGATCTCGATTTTCTGGACCTGCTTGGGGTCCAGCCGGCTGCCAAGAGCCCTGGTGACCTTGTCGAGAACAACGGACTTCACGGTGCCCGGGCTGGTCCCATTCAGGGTCGTCAAGATTACACCGATTGTCGAGTGGCACTTGTACCAGCCGGTGATGTCGGTATCACGTGTCGCTGAGGCCAGCGCGCTTGCGACCTTCTCGATGGCTTCGGTGTTGACGTTATAAGCGAGCCCTTCGACGTTCAGCAGCATGAGGATGAAAGGATCCTTGGTACGCTCTGATCTCTTCCGTTCCAGACAGATCATCCGATTGAAAAGAGATTCCTCGGCAAATCCGAGCTGCTGCCCGGGCGGGTGAATCTTTGATCGTCTACGACCGCTCAGGAAAAAAAGGCGGGGCATCAAGGACCTCACGACAAAAGCGCGAAGATCACCGGAACCGTGGAGATTCGCTTAGTTTGAATTCGATGGTAAGAGACAGACGGCTGGCTTCGGGGCGGCCGTTAACCAGTTGGG
>WNGG01010165.1_pt1 | contig 16250 bp, 16 predicted proteins | sample 5400661 | NCBI WGS metagenome assembly WNGG01 (sample SAMN13153372, study PRJNA577476) | soil metagenome | isolation source: 100 cm soil or saprolite under Garry oak tree replicate 1 | place: USA:California | collected 2016-06-15 | reverse complement strand
GAACGCCGCCTTGAACTGCGTGCGATTCTTGAGTTCCAAGTACGTTCGAGTTGCTTGCATGCCCGAAATCTAGGTGTCGGGTGTCAGGTGTCAGCTTGCACCCTTGGCACCTGGCACCCGACACCTGACACCGTAGTTTTGAGTCATGACCTTCAATAAAATGGGCACCCTGCCTCTGCCGCTGGCGCTCCACCTGGCAACATACACGGTGATCGGTTTGTTCTGCGCCTTCGCGGGCGGCCTCAATCTCATCGATCCGACGAAGATCATCCCCAATGCCGTGATATTCCTTGGCCTCGCCGGGTTCAGCTGGGGATATGTGTTCGGCATTCTGATGGCGCGGAAGGAAGTGCTGGGCCTGGGAGTCGTCGCCAGCATCGGATACATCGTCGCCGGCATCTGGCAGCTCGGCCCGCACTGGGCCCTCGGCGCGCTGCTGCTCGCGATCGGCGTGTACGGCCTGGCCGCGCTCGCACTGTACCGGCGGCAGATCCTCGAAGCCTAGCCGATGGCGTCGTCCTTCACCGGGGCGGCGGGCAGCTCGACGACAAACCTGGCGCCGCCCAGCGTGCTCGACTCCTCCAGCCAGATCCGGCCGCCTACCTCCGCAACCACGCGCTGACAGATCGAGAGGCCGAGTCCCGAGCCTTCATCGGGACTCTTGGTCGTGAAGAAGGGATCGAAGATGCGGCTCCGCACTTGCGTCGGCACGCCCGGTCCCGAGTCCTCGACCGTCAAGCGCACCCAGTCTTGCCGCGCCTCCGTGGCCAGCTCGATGACCGCATTGGGACGCCCGCGCACGGCGTGCTCGGCATTGGTCACGAGATTGATGACGACTTGCTGGAGCTCCTGGCCGAGGCCCAGCACCGCCTCGGCGGCCTGATCCATGCGGGTGCGCACCTCGATGTTGTCGGCGCGGAGGACGCGCTGCCGGATTTCCGCCACGTCGCGTACCAGCTCGTTGAGCTGAACCCGCACCGGCGTGATGTCGGCGCGGCGCGCGAGGCGCAGCAGGCTCCGGACGATGCGCGCCGCGCGGTCCACTTCGCGCACGATCGTCGCGGCGGCGGCGCTGGCCTCGGTGTCCTGGGTGGAGCGGCCCAGCAGCTCCGCCTCCATGCGAATCGCCGCGAGCGGATTGTTCACCTCGTGCGCCACCCCGCTCGCAATCTCGCCCACCGTGGCCAGCTTCTCGCGCGCGATGAGCTCGCGCTGGGCGCGCAGCTCGTCGGTGCGGTCGTACAGCGCGACGAGCAGATCCTGCGATCCCAGGCCGCGCAGGTCCGTCACCGTGCAGTCGCAGATGCGACGCTCGCCGCCACCTTGCGTGACGAGTACGCGGCCGTGCCAGGGCTGCCCCTCCTGGCGGCCGGCCAGCATCAGCCGCACCGTGAGCCCGCTCGGCGACAAGCCGAGCTTCTCGAGATGTCGCCCGACCCCCGCTTCCTTTGACTCCAGCCCGAAGACGTGCATCGCCGCTTCGTTCAGCTGCCGGACGGTGCCGGCGGTGTCGACGAGCGCCATCGGCAGCGGGCTTGCGTCGACCATGGCGCGCGCGCGATCGGCTGCCGCGCGCGTAGCGGCGACCGCTTCGGACAGCTCGATGCCGCCGGCGATGTGGGCCGCGACGGCAGAGACGTAGTGGAGATCGTGCAGGCTGAAAGGCGCCGGTGCCGGCGCACCGGTCTTCTGATAACGGAGCAGCCCCACGGCGCCAACTGTCCCCTGTGAAACGCGGAGCGGTGCGATCAACGCGGCACGGACGCCTTCGGCCAGCGCCGTCGCGATGGGGCTCGCCTCGGCTTCCATGCGCAGGTCGGCGGTGATCAGTGCCTCGCCGGTGCGTACGACTTTGCCGGTGGCACTATTGCTCAGGCCCAGGATCAGACCGTCGATTGATGCTGCCTCGCCGAGCGCGGGCGAAATGCGAAAGTTTTCGCCGTCGGGCTGCTTCAGCGCCACGAACGCGCCTTGCGCTTCCACGAGCTCCATCAAGCTCTGCAGCGTGTAGCGCAGCAACAGCTGCGTCTCCGGCGCCGCGAGCAGCCACCGCGCCAGCTCGACCACAAAGCTCCCGAGGCGCCGCTCGCGCTCCAGCGCCGCGCGGCGCCCGACCATCACGGCGAGGCGGGACGCGAACTCGACCGCGGCCTCGAGCTCCGATGCGGGGAGCGCAGGCGGCGCGCCGGCGAGACTCGCTTCCACGTGCCGTCCGTCCGGATCGCGCCATTCCGCCGACAGGCTGCGCCCGGACCGGTCGTCGTTCCCTGCGGTCACCGATCCGGCTTCGTTGATCCCCTTGTAGGTAATCGACAGCCGGGCGCCGCCAGCCCAATGACTCAGGATGGTCGCGGCTGCGCGCCAGAAGTCCGCAGAGCGTTTCGCGTCGCTCGCTTCGCGGAGCAGCGCCTGCAAGGCGTCTCGCATGGGAGCACGAATATATCGGTTCGGGAACCGCGCGGCGTTTTCCAGGGCATGAGCACATTCCTCACTGTGGCGGCCGGGGGCTTGCCGAGCGATCAATCGCCACCCTCCCCACCACCTGCGGCTTCTGATACCGAATTGCTGGACGCCTATTCCCGCGCGGTCACCGGAGTCGTCGAACAAGTGGCTCCCGCCGTCGTCAGCGTGGAGGTGAGCCACCGGCGGCGCAGCGCAAAGCCGCGCGAGACACAGGGGGCTGGATCAGGATTCGTCTTCACGCCCGACGGTTTCATCCTCACCAATAGCCACGTCGCGCACGGCGCGAGCAGAACCGACGTCACGTTTGCCGACGGCCGGCGGCTGCGCGCCGAGCTGGTGGGTGATGACCCCGACACCGACCTCGCGGTGCTGCGCGTCGCGGCCCAGTCCCAAATCGCCGCATCGCTCGGGGACTCGGCGGCGCTGCGGGTGGGGCAGGTCGTCATCGCGATCGGGAATCCGCTGGGGTTTCAGAGCACCGTGACGGCGGGGGTCGTCAGCGCGCTGGGCCGCTCCTTTCGATCCGTCTCGGGTCGGCTGATCGATAACGTCATTCAGACCGACGCGGCGCTGAATCCCGGTAACTCGGGTGGACCGCTGCTGGACTCACGCGGGAACGTCGTCGGCGTCAACACAGCCGTGATTCTTCCCGCGCAGGGGATTTGCTTTGCCGTCGCGGTCAACACGGTCAAGCTCGTCGTCGGACAACTCATCGCGTTTGGGCACGTGCGCCGCGCGCGCATCGGTGTCGGCGGCCAGAACGTTTCGTTGCCGCGTCTTGCCGTTCGCGCACACCGGTTGATCCAGCCGAGTGGTGTGCTCATCACGACCATCGAGCCGGGAAGTCCCGCGGCGCGCGCGGGCCTCCAGCCCGGCGACATCATCGTCGCGTTCGACGGTCATCCCGTTCACGGCATCGACGACCTGCATCGCCTGCTCACGGGCGACCGGATTGGTGCCGTCACCACGGTCGCCGCCGTGCGCAAAGCGGAACGCTTGGAGCTGCCGATTACGGCTGCCGAAACGGCAAAAGCGTAGCCGTTACGCGCTCGTGACAACCAGGTGTTGACCGGCGTGGGCGAGTGTAAGTAGCATTCATGCCATGACTTTCTGCGCCTGCAAGTCGAACATGCTCCACACCGCCGGGAACCTAACCGGGGGGGCGGGCGCTACCTGAAGCGATGCACGCAGTTGCAACGCGACGGAACGGCCCGCTCCTCGATAGAGCGGGCTTTTTTGTGCGAGGGATTCAACGAAGGGAGAGGTGGATGAAGAAGCATTACCTGCTGGCGAGTGACTTCGATCAGACGTTGAGCTTCAACGACTCCGGCATCGTGCTGAGCGAGATGCTGGGGATCACGAGCTTTCGTGAGAAAGTCGCGGCGCTCTCCAATCTCAATCTCGTGCAACAGGGCGCGGAGCTGGCGTACCTGCTCGCGAACGATCCGGAGTACGCCCGAGTCACTCGGAATGATCTCCTCAAGGTCGGGCGCCAGGTCCGGCTCAAGCGCAACGTCGAGCTCCTCACGCGGATGCTCGCGCAGGGGATCGATGGCAACCGGTTCGACTTCTACGTGATCTCGGCGGCGCCTCAGGAAGTTGTGCTGTCGGCGCTCGAGGGTATCGTCCCCGCTGATCATGTCGTGGGCACGCAGTTCGAGTTCCAGCCCGATGGCGGGAAGATCGGGACACTCCTGCGCGTCGCGGCGGGCTACGGTAAGGTTGCGGCAGTCGAGGAGATCCGCGCGCGGCACGTCGTGCCGCGGGATCAGGTCGTGTATGTCGGCGACGGGCAGTCGGACATCCCCGTGATGCTGCATGTGAACCGCGGTGAGGGCTTCACGATCGCCGCCTCCGAAGCGCGGGAGATCGCCCACATCGCCAAGCGTACGGTCATCAGTGACGACGCGCTGTCGGTGCTCGTGCCGATCCTCGAGGAGATCGCGGGGTTCAGCCCAAGCCAGATTCGGGCGCTCTTCGAGGACCAGGGCCTGGTGATTCAGGAATGGGACCGCGTGCGCACCGATTGGCTGACGATCCGGGACGGCGCGGGGGACGGCGTCATCCGGCTCGATGCGGCGGCGAACGGCTAGCCGCGAATCGCTCCCAGGAATCTCGTAGGGCTGGGCGTGTAGCCTGGGAAGACCATCGCGAGATCAGTCGATCCCAGGTGACGCGCCAGAATCTCACCGAAGAGGTCGCGGAAGTCGGTCGTGACGGCGACGTCGCGGCCTTCGAAGCGCTGGTCTATTCCGAGTCCGGGCCACCGGCCCAGCACGCGGCCGCCGTTCACGGGCCCGCCGAGGGCGAGCATCGCTGTCGCGTGGCCGTGGTCGGTGCCGCTGTTGCCGTTCTCGCGGATGGTGCGGCCGAACTCCGACATCGTGAGCACGACGACGTTGCGCATGCGGTCGCCCAGGTCACGGTTGAACGCGGCGAGCGCCAGGCCCAACTCCCGGAGTCGAGCGGCGAGCTGGCCGTCGCTGGAGCCCTGGTTCACGTGCGTGTCCCACCCACTGCAATCCGCGAACGCAATCTCCAGCCCGACGTCGGCTTTGATTAGCTGCGCGATTTGCAGCAGGGTTTTTCCCAGCCGCCCCGGCGGATAGTCGGCACCGTCGGCCGGACGGTACTGCGTCGGATCGGCGCGCTTCAGCATCTGCACCGCTTCAAAGCCCTCGCGCGACGACGACGCCAGGAGGCCGGTTCCCGCACCGTCGTAGAGCTCCTCAAATGCGCGCGTCAAGCGGTCGCGTGCCGCTTCTTGCGGCACGCGCAGGCCGAACGCCTGCAAGTCGTCGATGGCGAGCGACGGGGCGCTGCCGGCCAGAATGCGCGGCAGCTGCGGACCGAATGCGACCGCCCGGAACGGTGTGTCGGCGTGTTCGCGGTCGTGCTGGCAGTAGCGGTTCACCCAGCCATCCCCGGTGCTCTTCACGCCTGGCGTGCCGCTCTCCATGAAGTCCTGGGCATCGAAGTGGCTGCGGGTGCCGTCCGGCGAGCCAATCGCGTGAATCGCGGCGAGGCTCTTGTTGTCCCAGAGCTCCTTCAGCGGCGCCAGGCTGGGGTGCAGGCCGAAATGACCATCAAGGTCGACGACGGCGTTGGCGGGCACCGCGATCCGCGGACGCTCCTGGTAGTACGCCGGCTCGCCGTGTGGGACGATCATGTTCAATCCGTCCACGGCGCCGCGCTGGAAGAGGCAGACTAAAACTGGACGGTAAGGGACGGTATGGGACGGTATGGGACGGTAAGGGCTGAAAACGGCCCGCGGGAGAAACAACGGGTCAAGTCCGAAACTGACCAGTGCAAGTGCAGAATCTTTTACAAAGATGCGACGCGATATCGTCATAGACCTTTACCGTCCTTTACCGTCCTTTACCGTCTCTTACCGTCCGTTACCGTCATTGCCTTTGGAAGTCCGGGCCGCCGAGCGCCAGGCCAACGGCGAGCGCGCGCGCCTGTACGGAGTCAGTGATGTCGGTGAGCTGCTCGAGGATGACGCTCTTCGTATGCGCCGACATCGTCCCACCAAGCAGTTTCTCATCGATCGCGTCCACCAGCCGCGTAGCCGGTCGGGGCCGGCTGCTGGTACAGCGGCTCGCCGAGGCGGGCGACGAGCTGTGCGAGGCGCGGCGTGTCGTCCGGCTCGACGCCCGTGGCGCGCACCGCACTCACGACGAACTCCAAGGGCGTTTTGACCTTGGTGCCGATCGCCTGCGCCGACCAGAAGTCGGGGGAGGTGAAGATGGCGCGCAACACGGCGCGAATGTCGCCGTGGGTCTTCTGCCACGCGGCGACCGCGGCATCGATGCACCCATCCGGCGGCTCATCGGCGACGAAGCGCGCACAGAGTTTGGCGCTGACGTGATGCATCGTTGCGTGCTGTTCGGCGAGGAACTTGAGCAGCCGGATGCCCTCGTCCTTGCCATCATCCTGGAAGGTGAGCCCAAAGACGTGCTTCGTGCCACGATCGTGGGCCCAGTCGCGGAAGACGAACCCCGCGCCGCGTTCGGGGGGCTCGATGCTCCAACCGGTGAAGATGTGCGCGACTTCGATGATGTCCTGCTGGGTATACCCGCCGTCGACTCCGAGGGTGTGGAGCTCGAGGAGCTCGCGCGCGTAGTTTTCATTGATTCCCGTGGGCCGCTGGCGCCGCTCTTGCCGCATCTCGTTCATTCCAAACCGGCGCCGCGCAAAGGGCGGCGCGGAGCCCGGTGCCACGCTCTGCGCATTGTCGAGATAGAACAGGATCGCCGGACTTTGCGCGGTGGCGATCAGCAGGTCTGCGAAGTTTCCCAAAGCCCGCGGCCGAATCGTTTCCTCTATATACGAAGGCAGCAGGAAGCGGTCGGCGCCCTTGCCGACGAAGACGTTGAAATGATTGGTCCAGAAGTCGACCATCACCTCACGCAGCTGCCGCTCGGAGACCGCGGCCCGCATGATCGCGAGCTGCTGCAGCTCCCCGCCGAGCTCCCGAAACTCGCGCATGGGACCCGCGCCGGGTGGGCGCATCGTGTCCCCGGCCGCCGCGGCTTCCCGCTGGATGCGCTGGCGTTCCCGGATCGCCTTCCGATAGCGGCCCGCGAGATCGGCGCGATCGTAGTCGAGGATCTTGAATGCCCGCTCGCGGTCGCGGAGGCGCGGATCGGGCACATGATCAGGGTCGAGCTGCCGCTCGATCCACCGCATCACGCCGATGCGGGCGATGCTGTCGGCTTCAGCCGGGCGCGCGCCATACGCCAGGCGATTCAGCGCATGGAACGCCGAATCGCGCGGCGTCAGGTTCGGGCCGGGAGCTTGCGAGGTGAGCAGACAAGCGGTTGCAAACAGGAAGATTGTCACGTGTCTGGTCTGACGTCTCGGTCTGAGCGAAGTTAACGCCATGGGTAAACGGCGTCTGTATCGCGCTGCGCGCGCCGCCCACGGCGCCAGTCCCGACGCGCCGCCCACCTGGGGTGAACGGCTCGCCGCGCTGCGGCACGTGCCGCCGCTGGTACGCCTGGTGTTTCAGACGCACCGCGGCTACGCCGCTGCCATTCTGGTGCTGCGGGCGATCCGGTCCCTCGTTCCCGTCGCGGTTCTCTGGGTTGGCAAGCTCATCATCGACGGTGTGATTGCGGGAGTTGCGGCCGTGCATGCCGGCCGCTCGCCCGACTGGCCGCATCTCGCGGTGCTCGTCGGGCTCGAGTTGGGGATTGCGGTGGTCGGCGAGGGACTCGCGCGGTTGTCATCGTTGCTCGAGAGCCTGCTCGGCGATTTGTTCGCCAACCGGCTGAGTGTGCGCCTCATGCAGCACGCCGCCACGCTCGATCTCGCCCAGTTCGAGGACGCCGAGATCTACGATCATCTCGAGCGGGCGCGGCGGCAAACGGTCGGCCGCATCGGTCTGTTGACGCTGATTCTGGGAACGGCGCAGGACATCATCACGCTGATTTCACTGGCGAGTGTGCTGCTCGTGCAGCTGCCGTGGTTGCTGCTGCTCCTGACCGTGGCAGTGCTGCCCGCGTTCCTCGGCGAAGCCCACTTCGCATCGTTGGGCTATTCCCTGCTGTTCCGGTGGACGCCCGAGCGCCGTCTGCTCGACTATTTGCGCTACATGGGCGCCTCGAACGAATCGGCCAAGGAAGTCAAACTGTTCGGTCTTTCGAACCTCCTGGTCGGGCGTTACGCCGATCTCTCGCACAAGTTCTATCAGGAGAACAAGCGGCTCGCAGTCAAGCGCAACGTCGTCTCGACGCTGCTGGTGACTCTCGGCACGCTGGGCTACTACGGCGCGTACGCCGTCATCATCTATCGTACGGTGATGGGCGTGTTCACGATCGGCACGCTGACGTTCCTGGCGGGCTCGTTTCGGCAGAGCCGCAGCTTGATTCAGAGCGTACTGCTGGCGCTCTCATCGATTTACGAACAGAGCCTCTATCTCAGCGATTTGTTCACGTTCTTCGATGTCCAACCAAGGGTTGTGTCGAAACCCGGGGCGCAGGCGGTACCGCGACCCATGCAGACCGGCTTCCGATTTGAGAACGTCGGCTTCCGGTATCCGGGCTCGCAGCGCTGGGCGGTCCGCCAGCTGACCTTTTCCTTCGAGCCGCACGAGCGGATCGCGTTGGTAGGCGAAAACGGTGCGGGGAAGACAACGCTCGTAAAACTGCTGGCGCGGTTGTACGACCCTGACGAAGGCAAAGTTCTGCTCGATGGTGTGGACCTGCGCGACTATGATCTCGACAGTCTGCGAAAAAACATCGGCATCATCTTTCAAGACTTCGTGCGTTACGATTTCATCCTGCGCGAGAACATTGGCGTCAGTCAGGTCGAGGCCATGAATGACGAAGCGCGGATTCGGGAGGCCGCCAAGCGCAGCCTGGCCGACTCAGTCGCGAACCGCGTGCCGCAGGGATTCGATCAGATGCTGGGGAAACGGTTCGATAACGGCGTCGAGCTATCAGGCGGCGAGTGGCAGAAGGTGGCGCTCGCTCGCGCGTACATGCGTGACGCCCAGGTCCTGGTCCTCGACGAGCCGACCGCTGCACTCGACGCGCGGGCTGAGTACGAAGTCTTTTCGCGGTTCGCCGAGCTCACCAAGGGACGAATGGCGGTGCTGATTTCGCACCGGTTCTCGACGGTTCGCATGGCGGATCGCATCCTCGTGCTCAAGGGCGGCGAGCTGGTGGACGACGGCACGCACGAGGCGCTGGTGGCGCGCGGCGGACTGTACGCGGAGCTATTTTCTCTCCAAGCGGCGGGATACCGGTAACGTGGGCCTGGGAGGAATCATGTCGACGATGCGACGAGTGCTGGTTCCACTTTGCGCCGCGATGCTGATTGCATCGTCGCTCGTGGCTCAAGGAGCGGTCAAGAGCAGCAGCACCCTGATCACGGCCCAGGAGATCGAGCGGTCCGGAGTCGGGAACGCGTTCGAGGCGGTTCAGCTGCTGCGGCCCCGCTGGCTGAAAGCGCGTGAAGTTCTGCACCTCCCGAGCGAAGGCACCGATATGCGCATGTCGCAGATTCGGGTCTACATGGATGACCGTGACATGGGCGACGTGGATTTCCTCAGAACCATCCCCGCGGATCAGATCTACACGCTGCACTACATGAGCACGAATGAAGCTGGTGCGCGGTTCGGGCCGAGCGCCGGACCGGGGATCGTGGTGACGCTCATGCGCTAGGGCGCCGGCCGGACGTTTCCCCCGTCGGCCACGAATTTCCACGCGCCGCCCTGTTGGCGCCGCCAAATCGTGAGATACTTGCTGTAGTGGTGGAGGCTCGCGATCCTCGCCTCGCCCACCGTACAGCCGAGATCCCCGGACGGCGCGATCTGCGCCGCGACCGGCCACCACTCGAGCACCGCGCCCGCCGGGAAACCGTCAAACCCTGCGCCGATGGCCTCCCGTCCCTCCGTGATCTGCGCGCCGCCGCCGAACGAGATCGCCTCCTCCGCGGCAAACTTGAGGAAGGCGGTCTTGGCGCCGCTCGCCACCGATAACGCCGCGAAAGCCGAGTCGGCGTGGAGCAGCTCGTTCGGGTCGGCGCGGCCACGCACTTGCGCGCCGAGCACACCTGTCATCGCCTGAGGCGAAATCGAATCGGGGACGGGCACGGGCCGGGTGCTCGCGTAGGCCGCGAGCCGCCACCCGTCGCCCATCTTCTGCCAGCATGCGAGGTATTTCCCTCGCGTGCCCCCGGAGCGCGTCCACCCGTAGGTGTAGCCCAGACGGCCGTCCGCGGACACGTCCGCGAAGACCGGCGCCCAGGTCTGCTGGACGATCGAGTCCGTGCTCTCGAGGAACGATCGAATGTGATCGGTGCCGCGCAGCAACGGCGCGCCAGGATACAGGTACGCGGCGCCTTCGTTCAGTCCCGGCATGAAGCCATGCACCATGCCGAGCGACGCGGTCTTGTCCGACAGCGCGCGATCGACCGCGAGCAGGGCGTCGCGATCGGTTGTTCGATCGCCGGCAGCCACGACAAGCATGAGACCAAGCAGCAGGTGTCGCATGGGTAACCTCCCGGCGGACAATCTGCGGGCAGCGAGCGACGCGGCGTAGAGGCGGCGCGTTACCGCCATGTGAAATTCACACGATTCTGACCACTGCGCTCGCACGCCGCACCTGGCCGCGCCGTACCATGCTACAATGAGGCTCATGAAGCGCGCGTTGATTGTATTCGGCGCCTGGTCCGCCGTGGCGGTGCTGTTCGCCATCCAGATGCATTTCCAAAGCTCGCCGGGCGCCGAGCCGCGTCCGTGGGGCTGGATCTTCGCGTGGCAGCTCAGCGGCTGGTGGACTTGGGCGCTGTTTACCGCCCCGGTTTGCGCCTTCGCCGCGTGGGCGGTGGTGCGCATTCGGCGCCCGGCGCTCCTCATCACCGCGCACGTTCCCATGGCGGTCGTGATCGCGGTCGCCTGTGCGGGGTTCGAAGGCGGTCTGAAATGGGCGCTCGGCGAGTGGCTCACGCCGCATACGCTCCTTAGCGGCGTGTCGGACGGCATCGCGATATGGTGGACCTTCAATCTGCTGGTCTACGCCATGATCGCGGGACTCTATCACGCCTGGCGTGCCCAGCGCCTGGAGATGCAACTCGTCCAGGCGCGACTCGATGCCCTCGTGGGGCAGCTCCAGCCGCATTTCCTCTTCAACACCCTCCACACGATCTCGGCGTTCGTGTTGGAGGATCCCAAGCAGGCGAACCGGATGATCACCCGGCTGTCGGAGCTGCTGCGCCAATCGTTTAACCGGGAACGAGGTCCCCTCGTCACGCTCGAGGAGGAGCTCGAGCTGTTGGATCATTACGTCGCGATTCAGGAAGCGCGCTTCGGCGATCGCTTGCGTGTGACGTTCCGGGTCGATCCGCGCGCCGCGGCGGCCATGGTCCCGACGCTGCTGCTGCAGCCGCTCGTGGAGAACGCCATCCGCCATGGGGTCGTGCCCAACGGCCGCGTCGCCGAAATCGAAATCGCCGCCACCCGCGACGGAGATCTCCTGCATCTCGCGGTGCGCGACAACGGCCCCGGCCTGACGGCAGACCGCGCTGGCAACGGCGGGGGCGGGGGCGGGGGCGGGGGCTTAGGAATCGCGAATACGCGGGCGCGACTCGCCGAGCTGTACGGTCCCAGTCACCGATTCGAGTTGATCAATGCGCCACCCCCCGGGCCCGGCGGCGCCTTGGCCACGATCGAGATCCCGTACTCCGATCATGCGCGCGATCATCGTTGACGACGAAGCGCCGGCGCGACGCCGCCTGCGCGGGGTCCTGCAGCAGATCAGCACCGTCACGCGGATCGACGAGTGCGCCAATGGGCGCGAGGCCGTCGAGCTGCTGCGCCGCGGCGCGCCCCCTCCCGATCTCGTGTTCCTGGACATCCAGATGCCCGATCTCGACGGGTTTGCGGTGGCCGCGGCCGCGAATCAGGAGCGGCCGCCCGCGATCGTCTTTGTGACCGCCTTCGAGGAGCACGCGGTCCGGGCCTTCGAGATTCAGGCGTTCGACTACCTGCTGAAGCCCTTCGATGACGAGCGTATCATCGCGACGGTCAAGCGCGCTGCCGACTTTCTGGAGTGGATCAGGCGCGAGGGTGCCGTCGATCCCGCGTTGCACGGTTTCGGCGATGTCACGGTCGACTTCGCGCGGCATCAGGTGCGGCGCGCCGGGCGGACCGCCGAGCTCCGGCCGAAGGAATACGCGCTGCTCGTCGCGCTGCTCAAGCGGGGTGGGAGGGTGGTGAGCCGCCTCGAGCTGCTGCAGGAAGTGTGGGGCTACGCCGAGGACGTGATGAGCCGGACGGTAGACACCCACGTCGCCATGCTGCGCCGCAAGCTGGAGCACGACCCCGCACACCCGCGGCACATCGTCACCGTGCGGACCTTTGGCTACCGGATCGAGCGCTAGCGAAACAGCAGCCGGTCGGCGATGCGCTCGGCGATCGCGCCCGGCTCGCCGGTCGAGCGATTGGTCAGCACGACCACCGTCAGACGCCGGCGCGGGAATCGTTGAATTGCATTCCGGAACCCGCTCGTCTCGCCGGTGTGGCGCCAGCGCTTCTCGCCCCGATAGCGATCAACGAACCAGCCAAAGCCGTACTCGGTTGTCGCCTCGCCCGGGAGCGGCGGCGGCGTCGTGGCCAGGTCGAGCATCGGGGCAATGACCAGTTTGGACTCGTAGAGCGCCTGGTCCCAGAGCACCATGTTGTCCACGTTCGTGTAAATGCCGCCATCGCCCAGCGTCGCGCTCGTGACGCTTTGGTCCGTCTGGACGAACGTCCCGCCGCTCGGCGAGTAGCCGTACGCCCGCCGCGGAACCGTGTCGGAGCCCTCCACATGTGCCACGGTGGCGTTCATACCGAGCGGGGTGAAGATCTGGGTGCGGAGGAAATCGGCGTACGACATCCCCGACACGCGTGCGACGATGATGCCAAGCAGCACGTAGCCCGAATTGCTGTAGCGGTATTGCGTGCCCGCCGGGAAGTACAGGGAGTCTTTGGAAGCAACCAGCGCCAGAACATCGTGGTCGTTGAGTTGTGCGCTTTGTGATGGCGGAATCAGATCCTCGTAATCCCACAATCCCGACGTGTGGTTGAGCAGGTGCCGCACCGTGACCGCGTGTGTTGCCGCGGGCAGCTCCGGGAGAAAATCCCGCACTGCCTGGTCGTAGCGGAGCTTGCCCGCTTGGGCGAGCATCATCACGGCCATCGCGGTGAACTGTTTCGAGACCGACGCGAGCCGGTAATCGGTTTCCGGTGTCGCGCTGACGCGACGCTCGAGATCCGCCATTCCGTAGGCCCGACGGATAATCACCTGGGCATCGCGTATCACCGCGACGCTCGCGCCCGGGACGTCGGCGCCGCTATACGCTGCGAACAGCGAATCCACGAAGCGGAAGTCGTCAGCGGTCACGCGAGTACCGGTGGTCGCACAGGCGGCGCACAGGGCGAGCGTCAGGACTTCGCAGCGGCGTACCACGCGTCCCAGGTTTCCGGCGCGGGGCCGATCGTGAGCTGCTGCTGATTGCGGACCAGCGGCATCCGCAGCAGCAGCGGCTCGATGCTGAGTTTCTCCAGCCACCGGTCCTCGCTGAGTATGGCCGAGCGCAGCCCCAGCTCCGCGAAGCGGCGCGAGTCGCGGTCGATGAGGGCCGCGATGCCGAGCTTTTGGGCGAAGCGCCGCAGCTCGCCGACCGACGCGGCGTGTTCGCGCAGATCGACGAAATGGACTTTCACGCGCCGCTCGGCGAAGAAGCGCAGCGCCGCGCGCGTCTCCGCGCTCTTGCGCACTCCGAACACCTGAACCTCCAAAGGGGCGTCCTAGTGCGGGGTGGTGATGACCTCGATGGCGCCGAGCAGGTGCCCGGGGCCAAACCGTGCTTCGGCGTTCCCAGGAGAGAAATAGCGGACCGACGCAACGGACCGGATGGGGAACATCCGCAGACTCTCGATGCCGGCCGCGTAGCGCACCCCATCCACGTACACGATGAGCATGGCCTGGTTGCGCTGGATCACGGCTGTCGGCCGGCTCCGCATGATCCACGCCGGCCGCAATTGGCGAACGGCATCGTACACCGTCGATCCGTTGGCCCCGGACAGCTCATCCGCCATGAGGAGGTCGGCGTCGTGGCTCGGCGTTACGTCGCGGGGCTCTCGCGTCGCAGTGGAGCACGCCGTCAGGATCAGGGCACACGCCGTCACGCTGAGGAATTTCATCCACACCAAGCTAGCCTATATTCTTGGCTCCTCGCGAGGTGCCATGAGTCCCCGATCGAAAATCATCGCCGCCGCCATCCTGTTCTCGAGCGGCGGCGCGGCCATCAAGTGGTGCAGCTTCGGGGCCTGGCAGCTCGCCGCCTGCCGCGCTGGCGTAGCGATGCTAACCATCCTCATCCTGCTCCCAGAGGCGCGCCGCGGCTGGAGCTGGCGGACCATCGTCGTGGGCTTCGCCTATGCGGCGACGACGCTGCTGTACGTGCAGGCGAATAAACACACGACGGCGGCCAGCGCGATCTTCCTGCAGTCCACCAGCCCGCTGTTCATCCTGCTGCTCGCTCCGCTGCTCCTCGGCGAACATGCGACACGGCGCGACATCATCCAGACGGCAGTGATGGGTGCCGGCCTGGGACTCTTCTTTCTGGGTCTCGATCGGCCATCCGCGACCGCGCCGAATCCCGCGCTGGGGAACGTGCTCGGCGCCATTTGTGCGGTGACATGGGCGTTCGCGGTCATGGGTTACCGCTGGCTCGCGGCGCGCGGCTCGTCCGTCGCCGCGGCGGCCGTGTCGGGCAATCTGACCGCCGCCATGATTGCCCTCGTGATGGCGCAACCACTCGCGGCGGGCCGGCCGGGGGACTGGGCGGTCGTCGTCTTTCTGGGCGTGTGCCAGCTCGGGATCCCGTATCTCTTCCTGGCGCGCGCGGTGCCGCGCGTCCGGGCGCTCGAGGTTGGTCTCTTCCTTCTTATCGAGCCGGTGCTGAATCCGATCTGGGCCTGGCTCGTGCACGGTGAAACGCCCGGTCCGGCGACGCTGGTGGGCGGAGCCGTGATTCTCGGCGCGACCGCCGGCCGCATGCTTGTCGATGTGCGCGGCGCAGCCAAAAACAAGACGGGCCCGCCGCTGGGCGAGCCCGTCTGCTGAATGCGCGAGCGCTACTGGATAGCTCTCAGCGCATTCACTCTTCCGCCCCCGTAGAAGTCGTCGTTGCCGGGCTTCCCGAGGTCATCAGACGATTGCCGGAGACGGCGCTCGACGGCCGCGGGTCCAATGCGCCCGAACTTCCCAATGATCAACGCGGCGACACCGGACACCACAGGAGAGGCCATGCTCGTACCGGCCGCGAAGCAGTAGCTGGAGTTGCTGGACCCGCCGCCGCGGCACGGCGCGATCACCATGTCGAACACCCAGCAGAAGCTCACGATGAATCCGCTGGGATTGCGTGGCAGCGCACAGACGTCGTTGCCCGGGAGTACGAAGTCGCCGCCACCCGCGGCGAAATCGACGGCCGACTGGCCGAAGTTCGTGTACGACGCCGGCCGGTCGTAGTTCGTGGCGCCATGCGCAAAATCGAGCGGGCCCGTCGCCGACACGGCGATCACGTGCGGCGACATCGCCGGGACAAAGATGGTGTTCGCCGTGTGATCGAGATCGGTGGCATTGTTGCCGAGCGCCGCCACCACCGTGACGCCGCGTTGGAACGCGTATGTCGTGGCTTTCCCGAGTACCACCGCGAGCTGCGCGGCGCCCACACCCTGGCGCGGGAATTCAGCGCCCAGACTCATGTTGATGACGTCCGCCCCGGCGCCGCTCTCGGCGATTGGCGTCGCCGCGTACACGATACCGGCGATCACCGCCCCGAACGAGCCGCTGCCACAGTGGAGCACCTTCACGCCGATGATCGTGGCGCTGGGCGCGATGCCGACCGTGCCGATGTTCGAGTTGCCCGGCCCGCCGGGTGCAGCGACGATGCCCGCCACGTGCGTGCCGTGCCAGAACGAGTCGTTCAGGTGGCACACGCCCAGCGTGTCGCGCGCCTGATCGAAGTTGAAGGGCTGACCTGCGACGAACGAGCGCGAATGGGCGACATCGAGGTTCGGCGCGATGTCGATGTGTGTGCTGCGAATCCCGCCATCCACGATGGCGACGCGAACACCGGCGCCCACGTTGCCGGCGTCCCACGCTGCCGGTGCCGAGATGGCGTCAGGAACCCACTGGGCGCGGCGGAATGTCTCGCTTGCGCCGAACGCCGCGGTCGCGTTCAGGGAACCGGCGTCGGTCACCTCGCCTGCTTCGACGACCCGGTCC
>WNGG01006699.1_pt1 | contig 16250 bp, 17 predicted proteins | sample 5400661 | NCBI WGS metagenome assembly WNGG01 (sample SAMN13153372, study PRJNA577476) | soil metagenome | isolation source: 100 cm soil or saprolite under Garry oak tree replicate 1 | place: USA:California | collected 2016-06-15 | reverse complement strand
ACGAACGGTCGCCCTCCGCGCCGTCGCGCCCACAGGAAGCCGTCGAGATCCACGCCGACGACGACGTCGCCGTCTGGAGGCGAGAGCGTGGCGTGAGCGTTGTAGAGCCAGCGGTCGAACGTGTGAAAGCCGCTACGCCGCCGGAGGGGCCGGATCGCGATGGTGTGGCCGAGCGCGGTGAGCCCGCGGACGAGGCCGTCGAGCGCGACGTACGTGCCGCTGCCCTCGAGCGGGCTGAGCGGCGTCGACGTCAGGAACTCGAAGCGCACGAGTTGCGAACGCTAGCGCCCCTGGAACTTGGGCGCCCGCTTCTCGAGGAACGCGCGCGTGCCCTCCTTGTAGTCTTCGCTCTCGGTCGCCTCGACCGTCAGCTCCTTGAGCTTCCGCCGCCGCTCGTCGGTGAGCCCGAGCAGGGAGGACTCGATCGTCACCTTGGCGCCGCGCACCGAGAGCGGCGCGTTGTCCGCGACCTTCCGGAGGTAGTCGTAGGTGTAGCGCTCGAGCTCGTCGGCGGGCAGCAGCCGCTGGATGAACCCCATCGCCAACGCCCCGCGGTCGTCCACGGTCCGCGCCGAGTACAGGATGTCCTTCGCGTACGCGGGGCCGACGAGATCCACGAGCTGGCCGATCGCCTCGGGCGGATAGACGATGCTCAGCTTGGCGGCGGGGATGCCGTACTTGCTGCCCTCGGCGGCGAAACGCAGGTCGCAGCCCATCGCGATGCCCATCGCCCCGCCCATGCAGAAGCCGTAGATCATCGCGACCGTCGGCTTCGGGCACTCGCGGATCGCCGCGTAGGCGGCCGCGGTGGCCTCGCCGTAGCGCTGCGACGACTCGGCGTCCTTGCGCTGCTCCTGGAACTCGGAGATGTCCGCGCCCGAGGCGAAAGCCACGGTCCCGGCGCCGCGGTAGACGATGCCACGCACCGACTCGTCCTTCACGAGCCCCTCGGTGACGCGCGCGATCTCCACCCACATGGCGTAGCTGATCGCGTTGCGGGTCTTGGGCCGGTTGAAGACGACGGTGGCGATGGGACCGTCGTGCCGGACGAGGATGTCGTCGCCGTTCACGGTCGTGGAGTGTAGCAGAGGCGCGGAGGTGGTGGCGGTGGGAGGAATTGAACCTTATCCGATGGCGCTTATGAGACCCCACAGAGACGAGGAGATCCGTCCCGATCAGATCCGACGAATTCTCGCCTCGGTGCCCGTGGATTTGGTGGCGGTGGGAGGAATTGAACCTCCGACACGGGGCTTATGAGACCCCTGCTCTGCCGCTGAGCTACACCGCCGGATGGCCGGGACGACCGCGCAGCGAACGGAGTGTACCGCACGACGCCGACACGCAGCCAGCCCATGTGCGCGCAATTAAATCATGGCGCCGCCGTGCCGAGAACCCTTTGCTATAATCCGCACGGGCAATCCGAGGGCGCGGGTCCGGCTACTCAAGCAGCACGGTTCGGAGGACTCTTCAATGCAGTTCCGGCGACACCTCTGGCACGACGATCCCACGCTCCGCCAAGAAGAAGTCGACGACGATGACGACGACCCCGACGACGATGTCGACGATGAGGACGACGCGGAGGACGATGATCTCGACGACGACCTCGACGACGACGATGACGACGATGACTTCGACGAGGACGATGACGGGTTCGATGCCGACACCACCGAGGGAGAGGAGGACGAGGAGGACGACGAGGACGAGGACGACGATCTCGACGACGACGATCTAGACGACGACGATCTCGACGAAGACGACGACGACGACGAAGAAGAGGACGACGAGTAGCTCCATCGATCGACAGGAGGCGGGCGGATGCCAAGCATTGGGGATTGGACGATGTTCCTGCTGCGGTGGTTTCACTTCCTCGCCGGCATCACGTGGATCGGGATGCTCTACTACTTCAACTTCGTACAGACGCCGTTCTTCGCGACGGCCGAGGCCCCGGTGCGCTCCGGCATGATCGTGGGGAGCCTGGTCGGGCGTGCGCTGTGGTGGTTCCGCTGGGGCGCGATGCTCACCTTCATCACCGGCTGGCTCTACATCCTGTACATCGCGTTCCACCGCTTCGGCGGCCTCCAGCCATTCTTCTCGGTGCCCTACGGCTGGTCGATCTTCATCGGCGGCATGCTCGGCAGCCTCATGTGGGCCAACGTCTGGTTCGTCATCTGGCCGGCGCAGCAGGTCATCATCGCCTCGGCCACCCAGGTGTCGAAGGGAGGCCAGGCCATTCCCGAAGCGGCGGCCCGGGGCGCGCGCTCAGGCGTGGCCTCTCGCACGAACACGCTGCTCTCGGTCCCGATGCTCTTCTTCATGGGCGCCGCGAGCCACTTCGCCTTCTACACGCCGACCGCGCGCGGCGCGAAGGTGACGATGCTCGTCGTGCTCTTCGCCATCATGGCGATCGTGGAGTGGAACGCGCTCTCGACGAAGCAGTGGGCGGGCAAGAAGATGCTGACGACGGTCAAGGGCACGCTGTGGGGCGGCTTCGTGCTCTCGGCGGTCTTCTTCGTCGCGCTCAAGCTCATCTTCGCCTGATCGGACGGAGCAGCCGGGGCCGGTCCCGCGCCGGCCCCGGCGGCCTTCGCTCGAGCGCCCGCGCGGCTATTTTAGATACGCGGCGAGCGCCGGGATCTCCGGCGCGACCGCCGGCTGCGGCGGCATGACGTTCGTCGGGCGCTTCGGCTTGTAGCCCGGCGGATAGCTCCCCCTCAGAATCCTCGCCTCCAGGAGCTCACGCGACGCGCCCTTCACGGCCGGGCCGACGGCGCCGTCTTGCGCCGGGTCCGCGTTGTGGCACTGCGTGCACTGGGCGAGATAGACCTGACGCCCGCGCTCGGCGAGAGGGTCGCTCGACGGTTGGGAGCAGCCGCCGGCGAGCGCGGCGGCGAGAAGGACCAGCCCGAGGCGAGACCGCATCGGGCCGGACTGTACCAAAAAAGTTCGGGGGGCCCGAATGGCCCCCCGAACGCCATGCGAACGATGAACGGCCCGCTTACTTCGTCGCGACGGCCGGGCGCAGCCGCGCGCGCGCGGCGTCGAAGTCGATCACGGGTGCGGACCGCGCCTGGCCCGGGCGCCGGTCGACGATCTCGGCCCGCCCCTGGAGCATCGCGAGCGTCTCCTCCTCGGCGAACAGCGGCGTGGGCGCGGGGTTCAGCGCGAGCCGGATGCCGGCCATCGCAAAGCGCAGGCGCCACCACCTGCGGCTCAGGTTCGCCCAGCGCGACAGCGCAGGCCTGGCCTCGGCCACCGGCGTGGGCGCCGGCAGGTAGTACACGTTCGAAGACACCGCCAGGGTCGCCGTCGCCACGGAATTCCTCACGCCAGCCCCCGCTCTTCCATGAGCGCCGTGACCTGTCGGTAGGCGCCCGTCAGTGCCTGGTCGAACGACGCTTCCAGTCGATACGCCGCTATCGCGGCCGACACGCGCTCGCGTGCCGAGGCCGCCTCCGTCGCGCGCGCCCGTGCCTCGGCGGCACGGGCCGCCAGCGTGGCGCCGGCGTCGGCCAGCGAGAAGATCGAGCCCACGATGCGCGGCTCGCCGGAGTCGGGATGCGCCGTCGGCGCCGCGAGCGTCACCGGCTTGCGTCGTGCCGGCGCCTCGATCCGGCTCGCCAGGACGATGCTGGGGCGCCAGAGAACGACATCGGACGTCGGGGCCTTCACCCGGGGCTGCTCAGCGGCGCGTCGGGGCTTCTTCATACGCATCCTCGTAATGGCAACGAGAGTGCCACCCCGGATGCGTTCTAAGTGCTCGCCGGAACGGGCTTAGTAGAACATCCCGAGGAGCCGGGACCCGGGAGGTTCTCCGGGGCGGGCGGAAGAACTCCTAGGACGGCTTCTCGAGGCTGTAGTCGCGGATCTTCTTGTTGAGGGTCTTCACGTCCACGTCCAGGACGCGCGCCGCGCGGGCCTTGTTCCATCCCGTCGCGTTGAGCACGCGCTCGACGTGGCGCCGCTCGACGTCGGCCAACGGCACCAGCACGGGATCGGCCTCGCCCTCGACGGCGGCGGCCGGGCGCGACCGCGAGAGCTCGGGCGGCAGGTCGGCGGCGTGCACGTCGGCGCCCTCGTGCAGGATCTGCAGGCGCTCGACGAGATTACGCAGCTCGCGGATGTTGCCGGGCCAGTCGTACGCCATGAGCCGCTCCAGCGCGTCCGTCGCGAACGACAGCGGCTTGCGCGCGCCGACGTTGGCGCTCAGGAAGTGCTGCACGAGCAGCGGGACGTCCTCGCGCCGCTGGCGCAGCGCCGGCACCTCGACCACCACCGTGCTCACGCGGTAGAAGAGGTCCCAGCGGAAGCGGCCCTCGGTCGCCTCACGCGTGAGGTCCTTGGCCGTGGCGGCCACGATGCGCACGTCGACGTGGAACGCGCGCTCCTCGCCCACCCGCCGCACCTCGCCGGAGTCGAGCGCGCGGAGCAGGCGCACCTGCATGGCCGCCGACATCTCCCCGATCTCGTCCATGAACAGCGTGCCGCCGTTGGCCGCCTCGAACAGGCCGACGCGCGAGGTGACGGCGCCGCTGAACGCGCCCTTGCGGTGGCCGAACAGCTCCGTCTCGAGCAGGGTGTCGGGCAGCGCGCTGCAGTTGATGGACACGAAGGGGCGCCCCGCGCGCTTGCTGCGGAGATGGATCGTGCGCGCCACCAGCTCCTTGCCGGTGCCGCTCTCGCCGTGGATCAGGACGGGGCTGTCGGTAGCGGCCACGCGACCGATCACGCTCAGCACCTCGGCGACGGCCGGACTATCGCCGATGATGGTCGGGAGGCCGTCGCGCCGGTGGATGACCTCGCGCAGCGCGGAATTCTCGCGGCGCAGCGCCTTCTTCTCGGCCGCCTTGGCGACGACCTCGAGCAGCTCGGGGTTCTTCCAGGGCTTGGTGATGAAGTCGTAGGCGCCGAGACGCATCGCTTCCACCGCCGTCTCGACGTCGGCGTGGCCGGTGAGCACGATCAACTCGGCGTCCACGTCGGCGTCACGCGCCCAGCGCAGGATGTCCAGCCCGGAGTGGTCGGGCAGCTGGACATCGACGAGGGCCACGTCGAACTCTTCGCGCGCCAGGTGCGCCATCGCCTCGCCGCCAGAGCCGGCGTCCACGACGGCGAACGGAGAGCGCGAGAGGACGGCGACCAGCAGACCCCGCACGTTGGTGTCGTCATCGACGACGAGCACGTGGATCGTGTCCGGCATCTGGACGCCATGGTAGCACCTCCAGTACACTACCCACCTCAGGAGGACCGCTCGAATGTCGCAACCCCCGGCTCTCCGCATCGAGGGAGCCCGGCAGAACAACCTCAAGAACATCTCGGTCGAGATCCCCCACGATCGGCTCACCGTCGTCACCGGCGTCTCCGGGTCCGGCAAGTCGTCGCTGGCGTTCGACACCCTGTTCGCCGAGGGGCAGTGGCGGTACATCGAGTCCCTCTCGACCTACGCGCGGATGTTCCTCGAGCGGATCGACCGGCCCGACGTGGACCGCATCGAGCAGATCCGCCCCGCGGTGGCCCTCGAGCAGAAGAACCCCGTGCGCACCGCGCGCTCCACCGTGGGCACCGCGACCGAGATCTACGACTACCTCCGGCTGCTGTACGCGAAGGTCGGCCGCGTGCACTGCGCGTCGTGCGGCGCGCCCGCCGCCAGCCACTCGGCGGCGACCATCGCCGAGACCCTGCTGGCCGAGCACGCGGGCGCGCGGGCCCTCGTCACCTTCCCGCTGCCCGTCCCGGCCGGCGTGCCGCCGACCGAGGTCTGGGCGGCCCTCACGCGCCGCGGCTTCGCGCGCGTCCGCCTCGGCGCCGAGGTCGTGGATCTCGCGGCGCCGCCGCCCCCCACGCTTCCGGGACCCGAGCTCGACGTTGTGCTCGACCGCGTCGTGCTCGCTGCCGACGGCCGCGCGCGCCTCGTGGACTCGCTGGAGACCGCGTTGCGCGAGGGCGGCGGGCGCGTCGCGGTGGAGGTCGTCGGCGGGGCGCGGCGCGCGTTCACCGAGGAGTTCCGCTGCGGGGCGTGCGGCGCCGCGCTGGAGCGGCCCCAGCCGCTGCTCTTCTCGTTCAACCATCCGCTCGGCGCCTGCGCGGAGTGCAAGGGCTTCGGCAACGTCCTCAAGTACGACGAGTCGCTCGTCGTTCCCGACCGCGCCCTCAGCCTCGGCGGGGGCGCGATCGAGCCGTGGACGCACCCGTCCGGCAAGTGGTACCAGCGCGAGCTCGTGAAGGCGGCGCGGCGGGCCGGGGTAGATCTCGAGATTCCGTGGGAGCGGCTGGGCGAGCGCGCGCGCCGCCTCGTCTACGATGGCGACGGCAAGTTCCCCGGCATCAACGGCTTCTTCGAGGAGATCGAGTCCTACCGCTACAAGCTGCACGTGCGCGTGTTCCTCTCGCGCTACCGCACGCAGTCGCCCTGCCCGGTGTGCGCGGGCGCGCGGCTCAAGCCGGCGGCGCTCGCCGTGAAGGTGGCGGGGCTCACCATCGCGGAGTTCACGGGGCTGACCATCGAGCGCGCGGCGACCACCCTCGACTCCCTCAGCCTGACGGCGTGGGAGGCGGCGGTGGGGCGCGAGATCCTGCGCCAGCTCTCGGCCAAGCTCACGTTCCTGCTGCGCGTCGGCCTCGGCTACCTCACCCTCGGACGCCAGACGCGCACGCTCTCGGGCGGCGAGGCGCAGCGAATCAATCTGGCGAATCAGCTCGGCTCGCAGCTGGTGGGAACGCTGTACGTCCTCGACGAGCCGTCCATCGGCCTGCACGCCCGCGACACCGCGCGCCTGGCCGACCTCTGCCGCGAGCTCGCGACGGCCGGCAACACCGTCGTCGTCGTCGAGCACGACCGCGCCTTCATCGAGGCCGCCGACCACGTGATCGAGCTCGGTCCCGGCTCCGGCGAGCGCGGCGGGGAGGTCGTCTTCAGCGGCTCGCAGGACGAGTTCCGCAAGACGACGCGCTCGCTCACCGCGCGCTACCTCACCGGGCGCGAGTCGATCCCCGCGCCGCTGACGCGTCGGCCGGGCCGCCGCCACCTCGTTCTCACCGGCGCGCGCGAGCACAACCTGAAGGACGTCACGCTACGGCTGCCCCTCGGCACGCTCACCGTCGTCACCGGCGTGTCGGGCTCCGGCAAGTCCACGCTCGTGCACGACACGCTCTATCGCGCCGTCGCGCGCGCCTTCAAGACGGAGTTCCAGACGCCGGGAGCCTACACGGCGGTGACCGGCATCGAGTACCTCAAGGGCGTGCGGCTCATCGACCAGGAGCCGATCGGGCGCACGCCGCGCTCGAATCCCGTCACCTACGTGAAGGCCTTCGACGAGATCCGCAAGCTCTACGCCGCGCTGCCGCGCGCCAAGGCGCTGGGCCTCGGCGCCGGGGCGTTTTCCTTCAACGTGCCGGGCGGCCGCTGCGAGTCGTGCCAGGGCGACGGCTTCCAGAAGCTCGAGATGTACTTCTTCGAGGATGTGTACGTGTCCTGCCAGGAGTGCGAGGGCCGGCGCTACCGCCCGGAGGTGCTCGGGGTCAAGCATCGCGGCAAGTCGATCGCGGACGTGCTCGCGCTCACCGTCGACGAGGCGGTGGACTTCTTCGCCGCGACGCCGGCGCTGTCGCGGCGGCTGCGCACCCTCCAGGAAACGGGCCTCGGCTACCTGCGCCTCGGGCAGCCGGCCACCACGCTCTCCGGGGGGGAGGCGCAGCGGCTGAAGATCGCCGCCGAGCTGGCCGCGCGCGCCACAGGCGAGATGCTCTACCTGCTGGACGAGCCGACGACCGGCCTGCACCTCGACGACGTCAAGAAGCTCCTGCTGGTGCTCAACCGCCTCGTGGACGCCGGCAACACGGTCGTCCTCGTCGAGCACCACCTCGACGTCGTCCGCGCCGCCGACTGGGTGGTGGACCTCGGCCCCGAGGGCGGCGAGGAGGGCGGCGAGATCGTGGTCGAGGGGCCGCCCGAGATCGTCGCGCAGACGCCGGGGTCGTACACCGGCAAGTTCCTCGCGGAGATCCTGCCCAAGAACGGCGGGCCCAAGAACGGCAAGAGGTGATCGTTTTCGCGGCAATAGGTAAATTTTTGACCGCCCCCCCCGTGAAGTTCCTGACCGCCGGCGCCCACCGGGGGGGGTGGGAAAAAGTTTTCATGGATTGTGAGCAGGTTCTGGAACACCCTATACTCACAGCACAAATCAGCGCCGGGGAAGATCGACCTCCCGAATGAGAACAACGGATCTCCAGCTCTCGAACGGCCGCGCCAGTGGACTCGTGGACGTCCTCGACCGGGTTCTCGACAAGGGCCTGGTCGTGGCCGGCGACGTCAAGATTTCCCTCGCCGAAGTCGAGTTGCTCACGATCCGGATTCGTCTGATCGTGTGCTCCATCGACAAGGCGCAGCAGATCGGCCTCGACTGGTGGAAACACGACGCCCACCTGTCTCCGAATCGTCTGTCCTCGGAGAACGAAGAGTTGCGCCGCCAGGTGCGGCTGCTCGAGCGCAAAGTCGCTTCGCTCTCGTCGCGCAAGGGCAACAGGCGGCGCGACGGCGGTCACGATGCGAACCGACAAGGAGACTGAGCGATGCCAGTCGAACGGACAAGCGGCGGCACAAGCCTTATCGACGTCCTCGACCGGGTGCTGGACAAAGGCATCGTCATCGACGCGTGGGTCCGCGTCTCGCTCGTCGGCATCGATCTGATCACCGTCGAAGCCCGTGTCGTCGTGGCGTCGATCGAGACCTATCTCAAGTATTCCGAGGCGGTGGGCTCGCTCACGTCCGCGTCGAGGCCCGCGATCGACGGTCACGTGAGCGAGGCGGTGATCGCCGAGAACGCGGCGCTGAGAGTCGAGATCGCGCGCACGCGCCGCGAGAGGACCGTCCCACGGAGACTGCGTAGGCCGTGAGTCGGAGTGCCGCGCTGCGCACCATGGCGCGGCGCCGGGGCAAGGTCGACGCTGCCGAGCGGCTGAAGCTGGCGGAGACGCTGCTCGAGACCGACGATCTCGCGACCTGTGCCCGGTGCGCGCTGGACTGGCTCGGCCGGTCGGCCGGCGTCGCGCGGGGGCTCTGCCTCGTGGGGTCGCAGGAAAGTCCATCCGTGCTCCAACCCGTCGCCACGCTCGCCGTGCGCAGCACACGCGCGCAGTCCTTCACGCTCGATCTGGAGACGCACAACGACCCGCTGGTCGCGGCCACCGTCCGGCTCGAGGCGAGTATCTTCGGCCGCAACGGCCGGCCGGCGCCCCGCACGCCGCTGGAGTCGAGCCGCCTCATCGCCATCCCTCTCCACGCGCGCCAGGCGCTCGACGAGTACCCGATCGGCCTGCTGCTCGTCGCGCCCATCGACCCCGAGATCGAGACCGAGGCGAAGTGGGTCGCGGGCCTGCTCGGCCCGCGCCTGACCGCGCTGCGGGCCGCCCAGCGCCGCCAGGAGGGCGAGCGGCGCAGCCTCCGCGAGCGGACGCTGCTCTACAACATCATCAACGCGGTGTCCGACCCGGTCCTCCTGACCGACACCGAGGGCCGCATCATCGTCGCCAACGCGCGCGCCGAGGTCCTGCTGTCGTCGGGCGAGGACGACAGCGAGGGGCGGCGCCGCGCGGTCGCCCTCAACAACATGCTCTTCTCGTCCGCGCTCACCCGGCGGGCCATCGAGGGCGCGGAACCGTGGCGGCACGAGCTGCTCCTCGTCGACCCCGTGGACGGCTCCGACCTGCTCTTCGAGCTGCTCAGCACGGTCACCGTGGACCCGCGCGAGGGCACGGGCATCGTGTCGATTCTGAGAAACGTCACCGACCTGCGCCGCGCCACCCAGGAGATCGAGGAGAACTACCGCAAGCTGCGGCTGGCGGAGGCCGACGCTCGCGCCGAGCGCGACCGCCTCGACCTCATCATCGACTCGGTGGCCGACCCGATCCTCGTCACCGATCCGAACGCCAACATCGTGATGCTGAACGCGCCGGCCGAGCGCCTGTTCACCGTCGACCCCGCCGCCGGCGCCGAGGCGCGCCGCACGGTGCAGGCGAACGACGCGCACTTCTCGTCGTTCGTCTCGAACCTCTTCTTCGAGCCGGGCGCGCTGCGGCGCAGCGGCTCCATCGGCCTCGTGGACCCGCGCACCGGCGCTCCCCTGCCCGTGGAGGCCATCTCCGGCAAGATCGTGTCGGAGCACGGCGAGGTCACGGCCACCGTGACCATCCTGCACGACCGCACGGAGGAGCTGGAGCGCGCGCGCCTGTACGAGCAGCTCAAGCGCGCCTCGAGCGAGCTGGAGCAGAAGGTGCGCGAGGCCACCGCCGAGCTGACCCGCCAGAACGAGCTGCTGCGCCGCTCGCACTTCGAGATCGAGCGGGCGTCGGCGGCGAAGTCGCAGTTCCTGGCGAACATGTCCCACGAGTTCCGCACGCCGCTCAACGCGATCCTCGGCTACACGAGCATGCTGCTCAAGGGCGTGACGGGCGAGCTCACGGCCCACCAGCGGCGCAACCTCGAGCGCGTGGACAGCAACGCGCACCACCTGCTGGCCATCATCAACGACATCCTCGACATCTCCCGCATCGAGGCGGGCAAGATGCCGCTCACGCTCACGACGTTCGACCTCAAGGACCTCGTGGCCGAGGTGCTGGCCGAGGTGGAGCCGATCATCGCCCGCTCGCAGCTCGCGGTGACGAGCCAGCTGGCGGCGGACGTGCCGCAGCTCAAGACGGACCGGCAGAAGGTCAAGCAGATCGTCATCAACTTCCTGACCAACGCCATCAAATTCACGCCGCGGGGGTCGGTGGAGGTGCGCGCCGGGTCGATGCCCGACGGCGACCAGATCGCGATCGCCGTCGCCGACACCGGCATCGGCATCTCTGCCGAGGACCGCGAGCGGATCTTCGAAGACTTCCGCCAGGCCGACAACTCGCCGACGCGCGAATACATGGGCGCCGGCCTCGGGCTCGCCATCTGCCGGCGCCTGGCCGGCATGCTCGACGGGGCCATCACGCTCGAGAGCGAGATCGGCCGCGGCTCGACGTTCACGCTCGTCGTGCCGCGCGAGGTCAAGCGCGCATGACCCCGCGCCGGACGCAGGCGGCGAAGGAGGGCAAGGCGGCGGCGGCGAAGTCGCCGCTGATCCTCGTCGTGGACGACTTCGCCGACAACCGGGAGATGTACAGCCAGTTCCTCCAGTTCTCGGGCTTCCGTGTGGTGGAGGCGCAGAACGGCCACGAGGCGCTCGAGAAGGCGTTCGGGCACGCGCCCAATTTGATCGTCATGGACCTCTCGCTGCCCGGCCTCGACGGCTGGGAGGCGACGCGGCGGCTCAAGGCCGACGATCGCACCCGGGCCATCCCGATCATCGCCCTCACGGGCCACGCGCTCGCCGGCCACTCCAAGGGCGCGATGGATGCCGGCTGCGACGCGTTCATCACCAAGCCGTGCCTGCCCGAGCGCCTGCTGGAAGAGATCAAATCGATGCTGAAGGGCTAACCGGACCACCCGAGAGAGAACGTTAGCGATGGCTCCCAAGCGGAGGCCCTCTCGCCGCACCACCGCCCGTCCGTCGCGGACGGTGGACAAGAAGGCTGCGCCGAACAACGGCATGGCCGCATCGCGCGTCATCCGCGAGGTTCCGCCGCGGGCGGCGGCGCCCACCGTGTCGCAGGCCGGCGCGAAGCCGGTGGAGAGCCGCGGCAAGTACGTGTATTGCGTCATCCGGTCCGAGGACGCGCTGCGCTTCGGCGCCGTCGGCCTCGGCACCGTGCCCGCCGAGGTGTCGACGGTGCACTACAAGGACATCGCGGCCGTGGTGTCGGACACGCCGATCGAGATCTTCGACGCCACGCGCGAGAACGTGCTGGCCCACGAGCGCGTGAACGAGGCCGTCATGCGCGACCACACGGTCATCCCGATGTCCTTCGGTACCGTGTTCAAAACGCGCGACGACATCATCGAGCTGCTGCGCGGGGCCTACAGCGCCTTCATCGACGTGCTCCTCAAGATGGAGGACAAGGTCGAGTTCGGCCTCAAGGTGCTCTGGGAGCGCGACGAGGTCGTCAAGCAGATCGAGCGCGAGGACGACGACGTCCGCCAGCTCAAGAGCGAGATCTCGTCGCAGAGCGGTCCGACGTACTTCGCGCGCGTGCAGTACGGGCGGCTCGTGGAGGGCGCGCTGCAGGCGCGCTCCGAGCGCTACGTGAGCGAGATCTTCGAGTCGCTGCGCGACGTGGCCGTCGCCTCGCGCGCCAACAAGCCCATCGGCGACAAGATGATCATGAACGCGGCCTTCCTGGTCTCCCGCGACCGCGAGCAGGCGTTCGACGCGAAGGTCAAGGCCGTCGGCGCCAAGTACGCGCCCCTGACGTTCCGGTACACCGGCCCGTGGCCGCCCTACAACTTCGTCAACATCCGCCTGAAGCTCGAGCGCGCGACGCCGGGGGGGTGATGCCGTGAGCGTCGGCCTGCGGACCTACGCCGTCGCCGTGGCGGCCGTGGCCGGTGTGACCGTGCTCGCGCTCGCCCTTCGCCCCGCCCTCCAGGGCGCCGTCTCGCCGCTGTTCCTGGCCGCCGTGGCCGTCGCCTGCGCGTACGGCGGCTGGCGCCCCGGCTTCGTGGCGACCGCGCTGTCCCTGATCATCACCGAAGCCGTGTTCCCGCCGTTCTTCTCGCTCGACACCGCCTCGGTCGTGCGCGCGGGCGCCTTCGCTGTCGTCGGGCTCCTCACCGCGTTGCTGTTCGCGCGCGCGCGCGACGCGCGCGCGCGGGCCGAGGCCCTGGCGCGGGCACGCGAGGAGCTCCTGCGCCACGAGCAGGCCGCGCGCGCGAGTTCCTGGCCACGCTCTCGCACGAGCTGCGCACACCGCTGAACGCGCTCATGGGCTGGATCTGGTGGCTGCGCCGCGGCAGCTTCGACGAGGAGCGCCGCGAGCGGGCGCTGGAGACGATCGAGCGCAACACGACCTCGCTCGCCCAGCTCATCGAGGGCCTGCTCGACATCTCGCGCATCATCACCGGCAAGCTGCGGATCTCGGCGAGCGAGGTCGAGCCGGCGGCGGTGGTGGCGGCGGCCGTCGAGGCCGTGCAGCCCGCGGCGGCCGCCAAGTCGATCGCGCTGAGCGTCGACGTCGACGAGACGGTGGGGCCCGTCGTCGCGGATCCCGACCGCCTGCAGCAGATCCTCTCGAACCTCCTGTCGAACGCCGTCAAGTTCACACCCGACAAGGGCCGCGTGGATCTCACGCTGCGCCGCGCGGGAAGCGAGGCCGTCCTCGAGGTGCGGGACTCGGGCCAGGGCATTTCCGCCGCGCGCCTGCCGCACGTCTTCGATCGATTCCGTCAGGCCGACGCGCGCCGGCCGATCACGGGTCTCGGCCTCGGCCTGTCGATCGTCCGTCACCTCGTCGAGGTGCACGGCGGGACGATCCGCGCGGAGAGCCCCGGTGAAGGCCAGGGCGCGACCTTCACGGTGACCCTGCCGCTGCGCGCGGCCGCGGGCGCGGACGCCTCGCCCGCGATGGCGCCGCGCGCGCAGGGACCGCGGCTCGACGACCTGCGCATCCTCGTGGTGGAGGACGACGCGGACGCGCGGCTCTGGCTCAAGGAGAGCCTCGAGAGCCTCGGCGCCGGGGTCCTGATCGCGACCTCCGCGCAGGAAGCGTTCGAGACGTTCGAGCGTGAGACGCCGCACGTGCTCGTGTCCGACATCCGGCTCCCCGACGCCGACGGCTACGCGCTGCTCCGGCGCGTCCGCGCCGCCGACGCCGCGCGGGGCTGGCAGACGCCCGCGATCGCGCTCACCGCCTATCCGCGCGTGGAGGATCGCGCGCGGGCGCTGGAGGCTGGCTTCCAGATACACGTCCCCAAACCGGTGGCGCCGGACGAGCTCGCGGCCGTGATCGCCTCGCTCGCCGGCCGAAGCGAGGACCCGCCGTGATCATCCTCGACACCCTGCTGATCGGCGGTCTCAAGTTCGTGCTGAACAAGATCGTCGACGCCGTCGACAGCCAGCTCAACGACGACGGCGTCGTGCGCGAGGAGCTGCTGGCCGCGCAGATGCGCCTCGAGCTCGGCGAGATCTCCGAAAAGGAATTCGCGACCCTCGAGGCCGATCTGCTCGCCCGCCTGCGCGAGATCCGCGAGCGCCAGCGCGGGCCGACGCCGGCGCCGGGCGAGATGCGGATCACCGGCATCGAGGTGCGGTTCGACGACGGCTCGGGCGACACCGACGCCGAGGACGACGCCGCCGAGCGGTGACGCCGGCGGCCGGATTCCGCTTCTTCGGAGGCAAGGGCGGCGTCGGCAAGACCACGACCGCGGCGGCGGCGGCGCTGGCCGCGGCCGAGCGCGGGCGACGTGTCCTGCTCGTCTCCACCGATCCCGCCCACTCGCTCGGCGACGCCCTCGAGCGTCGGCTGTCCGCGCGCCCGTCTCGCCTGCCGACTCGACGCGGTACGCTCGCCGCCGTCGAGCTGGACGCCGATCGGGCGCTCGAGCGCTGGCTCGCCGCGCGCCGGCGTCCGCTGCGCACGATTGCCGCGCGCGGCACGTACCTGGACGAGGACGACGTCGATCGCCTGCTGGCGCTCTCGCTGCCCGGCGTCGACGAGCTGATCGGCCTCATCGAGCTGCACCGTCTCGCGGCCGCCACCCCGCGCGTGGCGGCGCGCGACGTCGTGGTCGACACCGCGCCCACCGGGCACACGCTCCGCCTGCTCGCCATGCCCGACACGCTCGCGCGCGTCGCCGGCGTGCTCGCCGACATGCTCGCCAAGCACCGGTTCCTCGGCGAGAGCCTGGCCGGCGCGCACCGGCCCGATGCGGCCGACGCGCTGGTCGCGGAGATCGAGGGCGAGGCGCGCGCGCTCAACGCGCTGCTGCGTGACCCCGCGCGCTGCCGCTTCACGTGGGTGCTCGTGCCCGAGCCGCTCGCGGTCGAGGAGGCGCGCGACGGCGTCCGCGCGCTCGAGGCGGCGGGGATCGCGGTGGACGAGATCGTCGTCAACCGGGTCACGCCGGCCAGCCGCTGCGACCTCTGTGGCGCGCGCGCCGCGGCCGAGTCCCGGGTGATCGCGCGGCTGCCCTCGCTCTTCCCCGGCCGCCGGCTCTCCTCGGTGCCGGCGCTGGATCGCGAGCCGCGCGGGGTCTCGGCGCTCAGGCGCGTGCGGCCGAGCAACGCGCGGTCGGCGGCGCAGCGACTCCCACGATCGGTTCACAGGCTCGCCTCGGCCGTCGACCGGCCTGCGGCTCGCACGGCCATGGAATGGCTCGACGCGCTGGCGCCGCCGGGCGTGCGCGTGCTCGCGTTCGCCGGCAAGGGTGGCGTCGGCAAGACGTCGGCCGCGGCGGCGGTCGCCCTCGCGCTGGCCGAGCGCCGCCCCGACGCGCGCATCCTCGCGCTGTCGACGGATCCCGCGCACTCGCTCGGCGACGCGCTCGGCCTGGCGCTCGGCGACGACGAGCGGCCGGTGCCAGATGTCCCGGGGCTGGCCGCCCGCGAGCTCGACGCCGAGGCCGCCTTCCGGGTGCGGCGCGAGCGCTATCGCGCCTCCGTCGACGAGGTCTTCGACGCGCTCCTGCGCGGCTCACGCTTCGACATCGCCTATGACCGCGACGTCGTGCGCGAGCTGATCGACCTCGCGCCCCCGGGCCTCGACGAGCTGTTCGCCGCGCTCTCGCTGGTGGACGCGGTGCTCGGACGCGAGCGGACGGCGTACGACGTCGTGGCGCTCGACACGGCGCCGACGGGTCACGCGCTGCGCCTGTTCGCCATGCCGGACGCCGCCCTCGAGTGGGTGCACGCGCTGCTCGCCATCCTCCTCAAGTACCGGACGGTGGTGGGCCTCGGCGAGCTGGCGTCGGACCTGCTCGACGTCGCGCGCGACCTGCGCGCGCTGACGGCGCTCCTGCGCGATCCCGCGCGCACGCGCGTGGTGGCGGTGACGCGGCCGGCCGCGCTGCCGCGGCTCGAGACGGCGCGCCTGCTCCGCGGCCTCCGCCGCCTGCGCATCGCCGTCGGCGCGGTCATGATCAATGCCGTCACTCCAGACTCCACAGCGCGCCACTGCCCGCGCTGCCGGCGCGCCGCCGCCGGCGAGCGGCGGGAGATCACCGCCCTCGCCGCGGCCGTTCGCTCCGCCGCGGGACGGCGGTACGCTATGATCTCGGCTCCGGTCGAGGCGCCCCCGCCCGGCGGGGCCGCGAGCCTCGCGCGGTGGCTTCGGAGGTGGCAGTGGCACGAGCACTCGCAGGGCGAGCACACGTGATCAAGGAGGACGAGACGGCG
>WNGG01004178.1_pt1 | contig 16253 bp, 17 predicted proteins | sample 5400661 | NCBI WGS metagenome assembly WNGG01 (sample SAMN13153372, study PRJNA577476) | soil metagenome | isolation source: 100 cm soil or saprolite under Garry oak tree replicate 1 | place: USA:California | collected 2016-06-15 | reverse complement strand
TCTGTCACCCCATGGATGGCAGGATCGTCTTGAACCGAACTGAGCAACGCCGAGTCATCGTCCTCAACCACCTCGAATCAGGAGCGCTGGTCAACGCCGAGGCGGCCGAGCTTCTGGGCATCTCCAAGCGACAGCTCCAACGCCTTCACAGGGCCTATAGGGAGGCGGGAGTGGCCGGCCTGGCCCACGGCAATCGCGGCCGAGCCGCCCACAACACGGTCGAAGCTGCCATCGCTGCCCGAGTGGTCGAGCTGGCCAAAGACAAGTACCGAGGCTTCAATCACCAGCACCTGACCGAGATGCTCGCCGAGAACGACCACATCGAGCTATCGCGCCCCACCGTGCGCAGGATCCTGCTCCAGGCCGGCCTCCCTTCTCCACGCCGTCGAGGCGCCCCCAAACATCGGCGCCGGCGCGACCGCTATCCCAAGGAAGGCATGCTGCTGCAGTTGGATGCCAGCCGGCATGACTGGCTCGAAGGTCGAGGTCCTTATCTGAGCCTAGTCGGCGCCATCGACGACGCAACCGGCAGGGTCCCCTGGGCTTGTTTCCGAGAACAGGAGGACGCGTATGGCTACTTCATGGTGATGCGGGAGACCGTGACCAGGTTCGGCATCCCGATGGCTGTTTACGCAGACCGCCACTCGATCTTCTATCAAGGCAAGGAGGTACATCTGCGCAAGCTCTCGCTCGAAGAGCAGCTGGCCGGCCAACGGGAACCGACTCAATTCGGTCGCCTCCTGAACGAGCTGGGAGTTCAGCTCATCCACGCTCTCTCGCCCCAGGCCAAAGGCCGCGTCGAGCGCCTCTGGGGTACTTTTCAGGACCGCCTGGCCAGCGAGCTGCGTCTGGCCGGCGCCGGCAATTGCGAGCAGGCGAATCAAGTGCTGCGGCGTTTCCTGCCCCGGCACAACCGGCGTTTCGTGGTCGACGCTCAAGACGCAGAAGCCGCATGGGTCGAGTGGCCTAGGGGCCGCAGCCTGGACGAATTTTTCTGCTTCAAGTACCGTCGCGTGGTCCTCAACGACAACACGGTTCGCTTCGGGCAGCATGTGATCGACATCCCTCCTTCGGACCACCGTCACTCCTATGCCCACGTCCGAGTCGAGGTTCAAGAACGCTTCAACGGCACCTTCGCTGTCTATCTAGACGGCCACTGCATCGCCAAGAAGGTTCAGGCCGCGGCGACTGCGACTTACCGCACGCGGGGCAAATGGTCGAAGCTTTCTGAACAGCCGCCAGTCCCCAGAGCGAAGCCCCCCGAGCAGGCCGCGCGCACGAGCGGAGGCTCGGGGCGGCCTGCTCGGAATCATCCCTGGCGACGTGCGATTGTCGCTAGAACCCTGGCCCGAGCAGAAGCAACATGATCATGCGAAGAAACGAAGCCCTAGGATGCGGCGGATTCAACCGGTCGTCGCAACACCTGCGTTACGCGGATTTCAACAGTAGGGCGGTGAACGCCTCGGCGGGGGTCTTCCAGCCGAGTGTCTTGCGGGGACGTCCGTTCAGAGCCGCTGCAATGTCAGCAACATCTAATGCGCTGTGGATAGAGAGGTCGGTTCCTTTGGGGAAGTACTGTCGCAGGAGACCGTTCGTGTTCTCGCTGGTGCCGCGTTGCCATGGACTGTGGGGGTCACAGAAGTAGATCGGCAGGTCGGTAGCGATGTTCAGGTCGACGTGCTCAAGGAGCTCGAGGCCTTGGTCCCAGGTCAACGAGCGTCTGAGATGAGATGGCAGGGTGAGGATGGTTGCGGCGATGACATCCCGTACGGCCTCTGCCCGGTGACCGCCAGGGAGATGCAGGAGCATCGTGAAGCGGGTGGTGCGCTCGACCAACGTCCCTATGGCCGAGGCGCTGTTCTTCCCGAGGATCAGATCACCTTCCCAGTGCCCTGGAACAGCTCGATCCGCTGCTTCGGGGGGCCGCTCACTGATCATCACCATGTTCTTGATACGTTTGCGTCGGCTGTCAACACGGCGACGTGGCCAGCGCAATGCTCTCCCCGTTCGCAGGCAGACACTCAGCTCTCGCCGCAGGCCGCCGCGGCCTTGCACGTAGAGCGCCTGGTATATGGCCTCGTGCGAGACGCGCATGCCTTCATCCTCCGGGAAGTCCATCTTGATGCGGCACGCGATCTGTTCAGGACTCCAACGTTGAGCACCGCCGAGCTTGCTCTGCACGTACTCTAGGAGCGCGTCGCAGCTCGCCAGCTTGCTGACCTTCGGCCGGCGCAACCTCCGCTCCGCGTGTGCTTGCGCGAGACGAGCTCGGTACTGGCTATCCGAGGCCGCATTGCGTTTCAGCTCCCGGCTAATCGTCGAAGGGGAGCGGCCGAGCCTTCGGGCGATTTCGCGGACGCTGACATGTCCGTTCGAGACAGCGATCTCCTCTCGCTCAGTGATCGACAGGTACCGCCCGGATGGGTCGTGGAGTTCGATGGGCGTCATGCCGCCAGCTTGGCTGTACCAGCGAGTACTGACGGTCCTCGACACTCCCACCGCCGTCGCCGCAGCTTCCGTCTGCTTGCCAGCTGCGATCAATCGCCAAAACTCTCTCCTGACCTGTCTCGAAAATCCTGCACGACCTGGCATCGCTGCACCTCACTGATGAGCTAGGTGTTGCGACGATCCCTTGAACCCAAGGGCCCCAGGACGCCCGGTTCGGTGTCGCCGCGACTCGTAACCCTCAGTCAGCCTCATCACTTCTCGACGGAGACGGAGACGACGGAATCGCTTTTCAATTACGGCGACAGAATCGCTCTACTCCAACAGTTCGTCTGGCGGGATCTAGACTTTGGATCGACCTTTCGGCAAAGGCGCGCGAGGAGGGGTGACATGAGTTCTGCCTCAGAACCGAGATTGCGAGTGGTCTGGACCGACCCCGTTACGGGTCGCAAGGGCTACGCCGTGATCGATCGGATGGTCAACGGTCTCGCCGGCGGCGGCACCCGCATGCGCGCCGGCGTTTCACTGGACGAAGTCGAGCGGCTGGCGAGGACGATGTCGTACAAGAACGGCGCGTTCAATCTCCCGGGCGGAGGGGCCAAGGGCGGGATCGACATCGATCCCCACGACCCGGAAGCGCGTGGGATGCTGTCGCGCTACGTCCGGGCGATGAGGCCTCTATATCGGAGCGGTTGGGGCACGGCCGAGGATCTGGGCGTGACGCAAGAGCTGCTCAACGAGATTTTCGCCGAGCAGGGCGTCGGGATGACAGTGCAGGCGATGCTCGACCGGTCGGGCGACCCGCAGTCGGCAAAGCGTCGGATCAGCGAGGGGCTCGCGATCAAGGTGGATGGAATCGGCCTGGCCGATTGCATCGGCGGGTACGGCGTGGCCGAAGCCGCCGCCGCTTGTTGCGAGCACAAAGGTTGGGACATCTCGAAGATGCGAGCGGTCGTGCAGGGCTTCGGCTCAATGGGGGGCTCGAGCGCCCGGTACCTGGCCCGGCTCGGCGCCAGGGTAGTCGGCGTGGCCGACGTCAATGGGACGGTAACGAACCCGGGCGGGCTCGATATCGAGCGATTGCTGAAGGCGCGGAGCGCTTTCGGCGAGATCGACCGCTTGGCGCTCCGGCCTGGAGACCACCAGCTTCCACGCGATCGCTGGCTGGAGATCGACGCTGAAATCGTCGTTCCGGCAGCGATAGCGGACGCCATCACCGGGGACAATTGGGCTTCGATTCGGGGGCGCATGGTGGTCGAAGCGGCGAACATTCCGACCACCGAAGATGCCCTGCGCCGGCTCCACGAGCGCGGAATCGTCGTGGTTCCGGACTACGTCGCGAACGGTGGAGCGAACGCATGGTGGTGGTGGATCCTTCTGGGGGTCATCGAGCCCGACGCGGAGCAATCCTTCAAGCAGGTTTCCAGAGTCATGCGCGAGACGGTCAAGGAGATGCTCAGGCTGGCGGACGCCAAGCACATCACCCCGCGCGAAGCCGCCAACCAGCTCGCGATGGAAAACCTCGACCGGCTCGCCGGCCGCCTGGGCGAAGACGCCTCCGAGACTCCGCTGGAGCCAGTTCGCGCCTAGGCTCCGGCCGGCTTCTTGTCCCAATCGAACGGCCAGAGGACGAAGAACCCCACCGTGCCCGCCCGGCCGCGATACGTCACCTTGGCGCCTTTCGGGATGAGAATCGCCTCACCGGCGCCGGCCTTCGCGGTCCTGGAGTTGCTGACCACTTCGAGCTCCCCCGATTGCACAAAGACCACCTCGTCGTACTTCAATGTCCAATCGGGAAACTCTGCGTCGGTCTCGAAGCGCATATAGCCGCCGCCCAGCTGCGTCGTGCCGGCGTGCGTGATGGCGCGCGAAAGCTGGAGGCCAGGGACGAGGTCGCTGTACGCAAGGTCGCGGTCGGTCAGGAGTCTGACCTTCGCAGGTTCGTCCACAGCGAGAACGTTACTGGGAACGTGCCATCCGTGCAGTTGCGGTGCCCGCCTAGAATGGCGGCGCATTGGACCCGCGCGCGGCTGACCTTCTTGGTCGCCCGATCGTCGGACAGTTGGGCTTCACCGGACTGGACGGATATCCCCATGTCCTGCCGGTCTGGTTCGAGTACCGCGGCGGCGACGTCTTCATCGGCAGCCCGGCGAACGCGTATAAGGGACGCGCATTGGCCAGAGATGGCCGTGCCGCCCTCAGCGTATCGACGGTCGAGAGGCCGTATCTGATCGTCAGCGTCGTCGGCGATGTCAGCGTCGAGCGCCTGCCTGAACCCCAGCGAATCGAATTCATCAGCGCGATGGCGGTTCGCTACCTCGGTGCCGAAGGAGGCCGCCGCTACCTGGAGGTCTGGGGCCGTGGCGGGCATCCGGGTGACGGCGAGCTGATTCGGCTCCGCCCCAAGAAGGTCAACTTCTACGTCAGCTGAGCACAGGCGCGAGGTATGTTCTCGCTGGGAGCGATGAAGATCACCGACGTCTCGGTCCAGGTGGTCGACGCGGGCGTGACAATGCTCTTCGCCGAGCGCCTGATCATGAACCTGGCCAACGTCATAGTTCGCGTGCGCACGGACGACGGCATCGAGGGAGTGGCGGGCAGCAGCACTTATCTGGGCGCGCACGCGGTCGCGGCGGCCCTCGCCGAATTGAAACCGCTCCTCATCGGCGAGGACCCGCTGTACCGGGAGAGGATCTGGCAGCGGCTCGACGAGGTAAGCATCCTGATGGTGCCGCCGCACTCGCTCGCCATAGTCGACTGCGCGCTCTGGGATCTGGCGGGACGCGCGGCCGGGCTGCCCGTGTACAAGCTGCTGGGCGCGCAGCGCGACTGGCTGCCCGCGTATGCGAGCTCGCTCACGTACCCGGCCCTCGCCGACTTTCAGCGCGAGGTCGACGTTTGGCTGCAGCGCGGATTCAGGGCGATCAAGCTGCATGTGTGGGGCGATCCAAAGCGCGACATCGAACTCTGCACGGCGGTCCGAAAGCAGGTAGGTAATGAGGTCGCGTTGATGGTCGACGCCGTGGGATCCTACAGCCTTGTCGACGCGCTCCGCGTCGGCCGCCACCTCGACGAGCTCGGCTTTGAATGGTTCGAGATGCCGCTGCGCGACCAGCACATCGAGGCCTACAGGACGCTTGCCGGCGCGCTCGACATCGCGGTCACTTCGGGTGAGGTGCACACGCGGACATTTCAGGAGGCGGCCAACTACCTCACCCGTGGCGCGTGGGACATCGTGCGCATCGACGCAGCGATCTCTGGCGGGATAACCGCCACCAAGAAAGCGGCCACGCTCGCTGAAGCCCTTGGGCTGCGCTGCGAGATCCACAGCTTCGGCTATACGCTGGCGCAGGCCGCCAACTTGCAGGTCATGGGCGCGGTCGCCAACTGCAGGTACTTCGAATTCCCGATGCCGATGGGAGGTTATGGCGCCGGCATGGTGGACGAGATCGAATTGCAACCCGATGGAACGGTGTGCGTCCCGCAAAAACCCGGACTCGGGGTCGAGGTGGACTGGGAGCGCATGGACGCGATGACCGTGGCGCGCTTCTGATGAGAGTCGTCGTCATCGGCGCAGGCGTCGTGGGCGTCACGACCGCCTACTACCTCGCGAAGTCAGGTCACCTTGTGACCGTGGTCGAGAAGGAGCTGGAGGCCGCGACCCTCGCGAGCGCCGGCAACGCCGGCCTGATCGCACCGGGACATTCCTTTGCCTGGGCGTCGCCCTCCGCGCCCAAGGAGCTCCTTAGATCCCTGACCGTGGAAGACACCGCGCTCCGAGTCAATCCATTCAAGGCTCCGGGGATGGCTGTCTGGGGTCTCCGTTTTCTGCGCGAATGCAACGCCGAGCGGGCGGTTAAAAACACGCTCGTGAAGCTGCGGCTGGCCCAATACAGCCAGCGAATGCTGGACCAGATCGCCGCGGATGAGCGCATCGACTACGACGACATCCATGAAGGCATCCTCTACTTGTATCGCGACCCAAAGCGTTTCGCGGCGGGAATCGAAAAGATGAAGCTCGTTCAGGAGCACGGCCAGAGGCAAGACGTGCTCGACGCTGACGGAGTCGTCGAAGCGGAGCCCTTGCTGGCCCCGGTCAAGCACAAGCTGGCGGGAGCTATCTACGGAGTCACCGACTCGAGCGGCGACAGCGTCAAGTTCACCCGGAAGCTGCAGGCCGTCTGCGAGCGGATGGGCTCGAGCTTCGTGTTTGGGAAGGGCGTGACGAAGTTGTCGGCGATCGGCGGCAAGGTGCGCTTGGCCATTCTCGAAGGAGGCGACTCGTTGGCGGCCGACGCGTTCGTGCTCAGCGCGGGGGTGCACAGCCCGAGAATCGCACGCACGGTCGGGGTCCGGCTTCCGATCGCGCCAGCGAAGGGGTACAGCGCGACCTTTCCGATCAAGAGCAACGGCGGGCCGGAGATGCGCGTCGGGGCCGTCGATGAGGAGCTCCTCGTCGCATGGTGCCGCATCGGCGACCGGCTGCGGATGACGTCAAGCGCGGAGTTCACCGGCTACGAGACGACCTACACGGAGCACGACCTGAGACTGATTCGCAAGCTCGCCACGGATCTTCTGCCCGAAGCGGCTGAGTACGACAAAGGCACCTATCGCGCGTGCAACCGGCCGATGACGCCTGACGGTCCTCCGATACTTGGCGCGGCAGGGCAGAAGAACCTCTACATCAACAGCGGGCACGGGCACATGGGATTCACCATGGCGTGCGGATCGAGCCGAATCGTGGCCGACCTGATCGACGGCAGGAAAACGGAGATCCCGGTCGAGGGGTTGACCCTGACCTCCCGGCCCTAGGGGCTGGATTCAGATCCCCTCGAACGCGCCGAACGCGAGCCAACCGCCATCGACCACGATGGTTTCGCCGGTCACAAATGAAGCTTCTGTGCTGGCGAGAAACGTGTACGCGCCGGCAAGCTCGCCCGGTTCAGCGAGGCGCCGCTGCGGCGTCCGGCGCGAGATCGCTTCGAAGTCGATGCGGCCCTCCGCCTGCAGCCTTTCCGTCATGTCGGTGCGGACGTATCCCGGCGCCACCGCGTTGACGCGGATATGGGGAGCCCACTCCGCCGCCATGATCCTGGTCATCATCACCACCGCCGCCTTGGTCGAGCCATACGCAAGCCGCCGAGGAAATGGTGCAAAGGCCTGCACGGACGCCGTATTGATGATCGCGCCACCACCCGCGGCCAGCATGTGACGCGCGGCATCGCGTGCGCACAGGAACACCGCCGTCATGTTGAGGTCGATCACTCTTTGCCAGGTCGCGAGCTCGAGGTCGCGCGTGTCTCCCGCCGCTGCCAGGCCGGCGTTGTTGACGAGGACGTCCAGCCGCCCGAACGCTTCGACCGCTGCGCTGACCAGCGCCGCCGCGCCCGCCTCGGTGGCGACGTCCGCTCCAACGCCCACGGCGCCTGCGCCCAGCTCACGCGCGACCTGGTCGGCCACCGCCTGGTCACGCGAGTTGACGACCACCTCGGCTCCCTCCGCAAGGAACGCCGTCGCGACCGCCCGCCCGATGCCGCGGCTGGACCCGGAGATGGCGGCGACGCGCCCCGCCAGCCGGCCGCTCACCTGACGACCAGCTCGCCGTTTGCGTCTTCGAGCACGAGTTCGTCGACGCCGTCTGCGTCCGATTCGCGCACCTGATACAGATCGGATGGGCCAAGCAGCAGGTCGAGCTGCTCGCGAACGGGGCCCGGGTCGCGCGCGCCGACCACCACCCGGCGCAGAACGGTTGCGCCGCCGCGGTGCACGGCCGCGGCCTCACCCGGATGGAGACCGTCTGGGATCCGCCATTCGATGACAAAGGGGAGGGCGGTCGGATCCAGACCTGGCTCAACGTCCTGGCTCCGCCACCTCAGCACCTGACCATCCGGCCGTTTCCGCGAGCCTTCGACCGCGGGCGGAACATCCCAGCCCGCACCCTGAAGCTTGGCCCGCTCGGCATCAAGATCTTGGGTCCTGAGCGCCCAGGCGACGAACGTCCTGCCCTCCTTCAGGGCCCTCGACACCCGCATCCCCAAACGGCTGCCGGCCGCCTCTTGCGGATCGATGATCGCGATCAGCTCGAGGTACTGCAGACCCAGGGGGACGATGACGTTTGCGGTACCGACGTTGGGATGCCGTCCGCCTGGGATTCCTTTCAGACCGAACCGCTCGTAAAGCCGCCGCGTACCCTCCTCGAGGTCGGCGACCGGCAACAGCACGTGGTCCACGACTGTCGCTGGTTCGACGCCATTGGCGGACTGGGCAAAGTCAGGCATCAGTCTTGATCTCCTTCGGTGTTTCGAGCGAGGCGGCGTCTACCAACCGCCGTACGCGACCCATCCGCCATCGACGGTGATGTGGCTTCCTGTGATGTAGCTGGCGTCGTCAGACGCGAGGAAGACGGCGACGCGAGCCACCTCGACCGCCTCGCCAAAACGTCCCATAGGTGTCCGGCGCTCGATGTCGGCGGTGCTGAATGCGCCCCCGCGCGTCTGGCTCTTGATGCCCAGCCCCGTACTGATATAGCCGGGGTCGAGGCAGACCACGCGCACGTTGTCCCTGGCCCACTCCGTCGCGAGAACCTTGGTCAGGCCGATCAGTCCGTGCTTGGCGGCCGTGTACGGAACGCGGCGAGGCAGGCCGACCTCGCCGATGATGGAGCCGATCTGAATGATGACCCCGCTCTTTTGCGGGACCATCAGGCGCGCCGCAGCCTGCGCTCCGTAGAAGCAGGCGCTCAGGTTGGTGTCGATGACCTGAGCCCACTCTTCAGGCTCGAGCTCGAGCGCCGGCTTGATCACATTGACTCCTGCGTTGTTGACCCAGACGTCGAGGCGCCCGTAGCGCTCCACCGCCGCTTCGGCGAGCGCGCGCGCCTGTTTGGGATCGCGGATGTCCGCAGCGAAACCCGACGCTCGCAGACCTTCGTGCTCCATGGCCGAAGCGGCGCTTTCGGCACGGCCTGCGTCGCGCGAGTTGATTACGACGGACGCCCCCTCCCGCGCGAACTCGTTGGCGATGGCATGCCCTATGCCGCCGCTCGAGCCGGTCACCACAGCGACCCTGCCCTCGAGCCGTCGACTTGGGGAGCTATGAGTCATTGGCGGCGGAAGCTGATGTTAGTAGGATCCAGCCGCACGCCACGTGGTGCGCCGGCTCGACTAACGTTGCGATGTGACCAGGGTGCGGCCGCTCAAGGTGGCCGGGCTGATGGAGCCGATAAGCCATTTCTCTGACGCGGTCGTCTCCGGCCAGACGCTGTACGTGTCGGGACTCGTGGCAACGGACGAGCACGGGAGTGTTGTCGGCGTCGGAGATGTGGTCGAGCAAACGCGGCAGATCTTCCGCAACCTGCGCCGAATACTCGACGCAGCGGGCGCGACACCATCCGACGTGGCGAAGCTGACGATCTTCATGCGCGACGTCGACCAGCGCCCGCTGATCAACCCGATCCGGCAGGAGTTCTTTGGTTCTCACCGCCCGGCCAGCACGCTGGTCGAAGTAAGCGGCCTGGTTCGTGAGGATCTCCTCCTCGAGATCGAGGCTGTGGCCCAGCTTCCCGACTAGGAGCCACCCACCTCGACGACCATCTCGATCTCGACCGAGATTCCCATTGGCAGCGAGCTCATACCGACCGCCGAACGCGCGTGCTTGCCGGCGTCGCCGAATGCGGCGACCAAAACGTCGGAAGCTGCGTTGATGACCTTCGATTGCTCAACGAAGTCCGGGCCACAGTTCACCATGCCGAGGAGCTTGACGATCCGCGTCACGCGATCCAGGTCGCCGATCAGCTGCTTGAGGCTGCCCAGGCAGTTGAGGATCGCGAGCTCGGCGGCCTTGCGGGCGGTTTCGACGTCGACGTCGTGTCCGACCTTGCCGCTATAGATGTACTCGCCGTCCTCGCGACGCGGACCGTGGCCCGCGAGGAAAACGAGGCTTCCGGTCTGGACAGCGCCCACGTAGTTGAACATCGGCGTCCCCGGGTCTGGCACCTTGTGACCTAGCTTCGCGAGACGCTCTTCAACCTGCGACATGCTTCCCTCCCTTTAACTGCCTGATCGCAACAACAAGGCTTGCGGACCATGGATTCCGGCGCCGGGCCATGGGCCGGGCAGCTGGTCAGGAAGCTCGACCGGCTCGACGCGTTCGTTGAAGACTCGCATGCCGCGGGCCTGGTAGTTCGCCAGCGCCTGGGAAGCATCCAGCGTGCACGTGTGCACCCAGACACGATCAGCCCCCATGGCCCACGCCCTTCGAATCGCCTCGGTGAGGAGCCAGCCGCCCAGTCCGTGGCCAATGAATGCTGGTAGCACGCCGAGGTACGCGATCTCGACCTCACCTTCTGTGGCGCCATCGAGCTCGAAGTACGCAGCCGGCGTGCCATCGAGGTACCCCACCCAGGTCTCGACACGCGCGTGGCTCAGCCTCTGGAGCCACTGGCCGTAGGTCCACGCCAGGCGGTCGATCCAGTACCAGTTGCCACCGGCCGCGGTGTACAGGAAGCGCCCGAGCTCGGGCGACGGTCGAACCGCCCTGCGTATCTCAACGGAGCCCGCCGGCTGTGGCGATGGCCGGAGCTGCGATGGGTCGATCATCTCCAGACTCCAGGTCGTGACTTCCACGCGCACCGTCGCAGCATGCCATGCGCGAGGTCACAATGATGCGCGATGCGCCTGTATAGGAACCCAGACGAGCCAGGCCGTCTCGATATCGACCGCGGCTTTTACGAACGCATCGCACAGGCCACCAACCGTAGGCGGCAGGTCCACGAGCACATAGTCCCCATCCGCACCGGATATGCATGGCCCGTCAAGGCGGGCTCCGTGGTACGCATCGTCACCGTGGAAGGACCGCAAGTTTGCGACCTCAACCTCTGGAGCCTGAACAACCCGCGAGAACGGTTCTGGGCCGCGCGGACGCGTCAGATGCAAGGCGCCCATGTCACGACGTTCGATCGGCTGTGGTCTTGCCTGCCTTATCTGCGTCCAATGGTCACCATCACCAACGACACGCTGCCCACCGTCCCGACAGCGAACGGAGGCCGCTGCCACGACCTGCTCGGAAGCCGCTGCGATCCCTACCTTTACAAGCTCTTGGACGACCGCGACTACGACGTCACGTGCCACAACAACCTGTCGCGCGCCGTGGCGCCGTACCACCTGACCGAGCTCGACGTGCACGACGTGCTGAACATCTTCCAGGTCACCGGCCTCGACCCGGTGCACGAGATCTACTTCATGGAGCCGAGTCCCGCGACGAAAGGCGACTTCTTCGAGTTCTTCGCCGAGATCGACTTGCTGTGCGCGATCTCCACCTGCCCGAGCGGAGACCTCTCGAAGTGGGGCTGGGGCCCGGACGGTGCGGACCCGGTCGCCAACTGCCACCCTCTCGGAGTCGAGGTCTACGAGCTGAGCCACGAGCTGTTGAAGGGATGGAAGGAGCCCGAGCCGGTCAGGGTCAAATCGGTCTATCAGAGCGACGAACACTAAAGCTTCCTAGCCGGCTCAGAGACAGCCAAGCAGGCGATCGACCTCTTCCTCAGTGTTGTAGAAGTGTGGCGACAGCCGCACTCGAGATTCCCTGAGGGCGCTGGTCGTGCCGCTTTCATGAAGCCCGCGTTCCATCCGTGCCCGCTCGGCGTCACTGCGGAGAGCCAGCGAGAGGATCGCAGACCTCGCATGCGTGGCTTGCGACCCAACCACGTCAAAGCCCTTTGCTGTGAGACCGCCTGCGAGCCGGGCCGTAAGCGACAAGACTCTGGACTCGATCACGTCGACGCCCACCTCGCTCAGCAGGTCAAGAGTGGCGCCCAACCCGAATACCTGGGGCAGCGGCTGGAAGCTAGGCCGCCGGCTTGGTGTCCTCCTGTGACCTCTCGTGTCCGCCCCGTTTCGGAAATGCGTGATAAGGCTGTGATCCTGCGCGACGCCAGAATCCTCGAGCAGGCTCAACACACAACTCAGTACAGGCCTCGCGTTCGAGCGCTTGACGCGACGACAGTCGACGGCGTGTGACGAAACTCATCGGAAGAAGTGCAGGGGTGCCCCGACGGGTCAGAACTCTCCCCAAACGCCGAACCTTCGGTAGCCCGCGAACATCGCCAGCGCGATCAGAAACTGGACGACTCCGATCGCGCCCTGCATCGCCTCGTACCAGGCGGGTCCGCTGGCCGGGATTATTCCTGCGAGCTGCAGGGCCGAGGCTGGAAGGCGCAACACGCCGAAGAAAAAGGCGACTAGGACCAGCCAGAAGGTCCACCGCCATCGACGGGTGACCCCAATCACGAGTAACGCGATGAACACTGACAGAACGAGCAGAAACGACACCTCGATCACGCGGGCGTCTCCAGGCGCCAAACTAAGGGCCCGCTCGTAGGCGCCCGGGGCGAAGACAAGAATCCCAACGAGCGCGACCCAGGCACAAACGAAGAAGCTGACAACCAGCAGCTGGGTGCGATTGAGAATCGTGCCCGAAACTTAACCATAAACGGCAACTACGGGGTCAGCCTACTGTTCGTACGTGCTTGGGCCACGCGAAGAACTGAGATTTGGTCGGGGGCCCGGGAATTTGAACCCGGGGCATCACGGTCCCGAACTCTGAGAACTCTCGTCCAGATGAACTGCCCTGGGTTTGATGGAGGCCTCAGGGGTGTCCTGACTTCGGTGGAGCCGGATTCTTGGATTCATGCCGCTGTCGTTGGCCGACTGCGAGCCTCAAACTCGACTGGCGTCAGCATACCTAGCGATGAATGGCGGCGCTGGCGATTGTGGAAGATCTCGAGGTAGTCGAAGATTGCGTTCGCGAGCTCGACCCGCGTCCGCCATCGTTTTCTGTCGAGCAACTCGACCTGGACCCGGCTCCAGAACGACTCCATGACGGCATTGTCGAAACAATCCCCGACTGAGCCCATTGAGGGGAGCAGACCGGAGTCGAGAGCTCGCCTGGTGAACGCCCATGAGGTGAACTGTGTGCCCTGGTCGCTGTGAATGATGGTGCTGCGGTCCGGTCGGCGCTGGTCGATTGCCATACCGAGTGCGCTGGTAACAAGCGCAGTGGTCGGTCTTCCATCGATCGACCACCCGATCACTCGTCGCGACCAGGCGTCGAGGACGACGGCGCAGTAGACCTTTCCTTCTCTGGTCGGGTGCTCCGTCACGTCGGTGACCCAGAGTTCATCGGCTTGGTCGCGATGAAACTGCCGCGCGACCCGATCTTCTGCCGTCGCGACGCCAGCCACGTGACGAAACTTTGGTCGTCCTGAGATTCCTTGAATCTGGGCGCGGCGCATCAAGAGCTCCACAGCTTGGTGACCCACGGTGATGCTTCGGCCGAGAGTCAGCTCGGCATGAACGCGACGGATTCCGTAGATACCTCGCGAGACCGCATGCACCTGGCGGATCACATCGGTGAGCCACTCGTGTCGGATGGAGCGCAGCGAGGGTGCTCGTGAGCGCCTCGCGTAGTAGCCAGATTCGGAAACCTCGAGCACGCGACAGGCGAGTTGCACTTGGAGGCCCTCGGTTGCCATCACCTCGACTGCCGCGAATCTTTTTTTGGGCTTGTGGTGGCCTTCAGCAGCTCCGCTGCCCTGCGGTGGATCGCTAACTCAGTTTCAAGCTCGTGGATGCGCCTGCGCGCCGAGAGCAACTCAGCCCGCTCCACCGACGTCAGGCCGGCCTCAAGTCCATGGTCGATCCGGTCTTGGTGGCGCCAGCTGTAGATCGTCTGGTCGTTGATCCCAAGGTCCCGGGCGACGTCCTCCACGCCACGCCCCGCCGCCACCAGATCCAGAACTCGTTGGCGAAACTCTGGCGGATAACCTCTCCTGCCCATGCTGTCCTCCCGTTGCTTCTGATGGGACAGCAGCATGCGATATCCAAGGAATCCGACTCCACGGAATCCAGGGCGCACTACTAATTGCTGAAACGATCGATTCATGTTCGAAATTGCTGCTAAGCGATCCAGAGTCGTAGGGATTTGCGGTCGTCCTTTTACGTGATTACTACACGAAGTAATACATCAGATCTCCGGGGTCTCCCTGCTTCGCGCCCGCGAGTAGTTCCCTCGCGGAGACCAATCGATGAGGTCGCGCTCTTTGATACCAATTTTGAAACCCCGGCGAGACTGGCTTTGAGACGGCTTTCCTCTGAGTATCTGCGCCGTTCCGGCCATAGCTTCTAATGAGGTGACCAATGATGTTAAAACGGCTCTTTCGATTCGGCGCACTGACCCCGGTCCTGTTGCTAGGGCTCCTTCCCGTAGCGGCATCCGCCGACTCCGGCATGGCAGTCTCGGTAAGCTCACCCGCGACCCGCGCGTCGCTCGGCATACTGGTGCCAATTTCGGTAACTTGCCCAGCACCCCCCTCGGACCCCTCATCTAGCCAGTCGCTGTCTGGCACGCTCAAAGTTATCCAGGCGAACGGAAACTCAAACGTCGCCGTTGGGGTCGCAACCCTATCTTCCGGCGGTAAGGGTGCTTTCGGATCCCCCCAGCCGGGAGTGGATCTCATCTGCGACGGGAGCTCGCACGCCTATCAGGCGCTCGTGGTGCCCGACGTGCAGACGGATCCGTTTACCGCTGCCTTCACCGGCGGCCAGGCCACCGCCACTCTATCCCTGACGCTGTTCACCTTCACATGCCCGCCATGTTTCTCTCCCACCACCACGACTGTTACCACCGGACCGGTAGAGATCCACATCAAGGGCTGAAAGCACCGCAATACATCGGCTTCCGACATCCCAGGCGGGTCGCGACCGGGTGGTCGCAACCCGCCGGGGCTCCAAAAAATACACTTCGTCTTCTGAACCTGGCACTGCACGCGGACTGGATTGACTCGTCTGACCAACGGCCGGGTAAGCTCGGAGCGCATGCCAAAACCCGGCTTCTATCCCGACCCGTCGAAGCGCTACGTCTATCGCTTCTGGAGTGGAACGGAATGGGCGGCGCGGGTCAACAACTTCGGAGACGAATATGTGGACGCTGTTCAGCAGTCGTTTCCCGCGCCTGATGAGAACCTAACAGCGGCAGCACCAGGCGACTCCGCCTCGTCCCTCGTCCAGCGCACGTCTGCGGCTCGAGCAATCGCCATACCCGTTGGGTCACCGGCGAACGTTTGCGCTCACTGCACTGTGAACCACCCCGGTGTCTTGCAGAGTCGCTGGCTTCGATTCTGAACCGGGTGCCTCACGGTTCCCGGCAATCACGCCGAGGTGCGGCATGTTCCGCGGCGTCTGTTTGATGACATCGCCAGTTCAGATTGGATGACGGCGGCGACCATTACTGAGCCTCGGCCGGACGAATTTTCCGGAGAATCTGTGATCCGGCTGTGATCCGGGTTGTTTGTCAGCCGGGCGAAATTGCTGATTTTGAACTCGATTCTGGTCGGGGGCCCGGGATTTGAACCCCGGGCCTCACGGTCCCGAATCGCACGACAGTTGATCCAAACATGTCGGTTTCTGCGTTTTTCAGTTCGATTCTTCAAGTCGACGCGCCCCGAGCGTCCAGATTTGCACGAATCTTCAGCCGGATTACTACATGAAGTACTACAGAATGCAGGTCGTCCAGACGGGTTCCAGCGAAATCAAGCGCTGCGATCGCCCTGGGATCGGCCGTCGCCAGCAACGCGAATGCCACGCCCATGGGAGCGCTTGTCTTTCCCTGAAGATGCCTTGAGCAGCTGGGTGATCCGTTGATGGGAGAGCCCCAGCACGCGCCCGGCATCACGCACCGTCAAGTGAGCGGTTTGAACGAGATCGGCTGCCACCTCGGCGCTGGCGATTGCCGCCTCACGCTGTAGGACCTCG
>WNGG01004171.1_pt1 | contig 16265 bp, 18 predicted proteins | sample 5400661 | NCBI WGS metagenome assembly WNGG01 (sample SAMN13153372, study PRJNA577476) | soil metagenome | isolation source: 100 cm soil or saprolite under Garry oak tree replicate 1 | place: USA:California | collected 2016-06-15 | reverse complement strand
GACCCCGCTCGCGTCCTCTTTGCCGAGGGGCAGCGGGCGCAACGCCTTGGCGAGCAGCGTGAACTTCGCGACGCGCAGCGTGATCTCGCCCGTGCGCGTCTTCATCAACCGGCCTTCGACGCCCACATGGTCGCCCAGATCGAGCAGCTCCAGCACCTCGTACAGCTCGGCGCCGAGCTCGTCGCCCTTGAAGTAGAGCTGGATCTTGCCGCTCTGATCCTCAAGGTGGGCGAACGTCGTCTTGCCGTGCGGCCGCAGCGCGACGACCCGGCCGGCGAGCGCGTACCGCGCCGGATCGTCGTCGCGCTTGTACGCGGCGAGCGCCTGCTGGGCCGTCGCGGTCCGCTCGAACCGGTAGGCAAATGGTGCGACGCCGCGCTCCAGCAGCTCCTTTAGCTTCTCGCGCCGTGCGGCTTCTACGAACCCGGTGGTCACGCCGCTTTGCTCCCGAAACGTTTCAAGAACGCCTCGATGAACGGATCGAGATCGCCGTCCATCACTTTGTGGACATCGCTCACCTTCAGCTCGGTGCGATGATCGTTGACCATCGTGTACGGTTGGAAGACGTACGAGCGGATCTGATTGCCCCACGCGATGTCCGTCTTCTGTTTGTCGACTTCCGCCTTCTTCGCGTCCCGTTCGGCGACCGCGCGCTCGTACAGCCGCGCCTTGAGCATCTTCATGGCGGTCGCCTTGTTCTTCCCCTGGCTGCGCTCCTGCTGGCACGATACCACGATACCCGACGGCAAGTGGGTGATGCGCACGGCTGACGACGTCTTGTTGACGTGCTGGCCGCCCTTGCCCGACGCGCGGAACACGTCGATGCGCAGGTCGTCGTCCTTGATTTCGATTTCGATCTCGTCGTCCACTTCCGGATAGACGAACACCGACGCGAACGACGTGTGGCGGCGCGACTGCGAGTCGAAGGGTGAGATCCGCACCAGCCGGTGCACGCCTTTTTCGGCCTTGAGCAATCCGAACGCATAGCGCCCGCGGATCTCGATCTCGGCCGACTTGATGCCGGCTTCATCGCCGGGCAACAGGTCGAGGATCGACACCGTGAACCCGTGGCGCTCCGCCCACCGCGTGTACATCCGCACCAGCATCTCGGCCCAGTCCTGTGACTCGGTCCCGCCCGCGCCGGGATGAATCGTGAGCAGGGCGTCCCGGATGTCGTCGGGCCCCTGCATCATGTTCTGCATTTCGAGCGCTTCCAGCCGAACGGCGATTTCTTCGGCTTCCGTTTCGAGCGAGCGCTGCAGCGCGAGATCGACGTGGGATTCGGCTTCAAGGAGGTCGTTCAACTCGCGGCCTTCATCGACGCGCTTGCGCAGCGCGTGGTACGGCTCGAGCCAGCCCTTCAGTGATTTGACTTCGGTGACCGTCTGACGGGCGCGTTCGGCGTCGGACCAGAGGGCGCCCTCCGCCATTCTCTGCTCCAGCTCCGCGAGCCGCGCGGTCTTCCCGTCGACGTCAAAGAAAGCCCCTGAGCTCGGTGAGGCGGCGATCGAAATCGGCAAATCTCTCGGCGAGTGCCATTAGAACAGCTTGTGTCCTCCCGTTAAAATCTCGTTCAGCGCCTCGGTCCAGAACGGCGTGCCCTGCGCCATGTCGGCGCCGACCTGTTCGACATACTCCTGCCAGCTCTTCTCGATCTCGTCCTTGAACAGCTGCGGCAGCGTGCCGTCGCGAATCCCCTGCTGCCGCTTCTCAGGATGATAAACCAGCATGTCCGAGATGAGGGCGCGCGCCAACCGTCGCGCCTTCTGCTTGGGATCTTGCACCATGAACGGGTTCACCGGGCGCAGCGGCCCGGTGTTGCGCCTGCCCGGTGTACTGACCCCTGCTCCTGCCGCGGGTGGCGCAGCTGCAGGCGGCGCGGGCGGCGCGGGCGGCGCGGGCGGCGCGGCCACCGGTCGCGGAGCGGTCCTTGCCGGCGCGGGCGCCGGGGGAGCTGGTGCCCAAGGTGCGGCAGCAGGCATGGCCGGACGGGCTGGTGCAGCCGGTCGGGCGATTGGTGATGCCGCTGGTGCCACGGGCGTCGCGGGCGGCGCCGGGCGGCTCGGCGGCGCGGCCGGCGGTGCCATCGCCGGACGCGACGGGGGGGGAGCGGCAATCGGCGGCGCTCGTGGCGGCGCGGCGCGCAGCGGCGGCGATGCAACTGGCGCGGCGGCGCCCGCGCCGTCCGGGCTCACGGCGAAAACGTTGCTGCACACACTGCAGCGCGCGCGCAGCCCTCCGGCGGGGACCTTGGCCGGGTCCACACGGTACACGGTTTCGCACGACGGACAGGTGACGTTCACGCCTTATGCCTCGTTGTCTCCGCTTTCTTCCCCGTGCTCGCGATCGTGGCGCCGGTCGACGACAAAGACCGATCCCGCCTGTGTCTTCGCGTAGCTCTTCATCTCCGTCGCCAGCTCGCTGACCTGCGCCGGGTGCGCGAAGCGGCGATGCTGATTGGTAACGACACCGATCGACAACGTCATCAGCGGCACCCGGTGCAGCTGGCCCCGCCGGTCCTTGCCGAAATAGTAGCCCGCCCGGCGGTCCTGCTCGTTGTACTGATACGGGACGAGCGTGTCGAACACGTCCAGGATCTCACTGCACACCGCCCCGATGCTCTCGATCGGCAGGACGAAGATGAAATCGTCGCCGCCGATATGCCCGACGAAACCCTGCTTCCCGAGGATCCCCCGCACGACGTCGTGCAGGATCCGGGAGAGGAGGTAAATCACGCGATCGCCGTCGTTATAACTGTAGCGATCGTTGTATTCTTTGAAGTGATCGAGGTCGGCGTAACAGACGGCGAAGAACTCACCCAGCTCCATCCGCCGCTTGATCTCCCGCTCGATCTCCGTCGTCCCCGGGAGCCGCGTCGACGGATTCACCGCCACGTCGCGCTCGGCGCGGGTCACCAGGGCGTCGAGGCGCCCCGCTTGCTCACCCGGCTCGAAGAGCGGCGTGATGACCTCGTCCGCCCCCGCCGCGAACCACTTCCGCACGGCGTCCGTCGCATGGCGATTGGTCACCACAGCCAGCGGTACGATCGCCGTGTAGGCGTCGCCTTTCAGACGGGCGCACAGCTGCATCCCCTCATCGCCGGCGCTGTCGGCGTCGATCACCACCAGCGTGGGCAGCGCGCGGAGCACCCGCTCTTCCACCCCTGCGGCCTGCGGAAGGGATATAACCGGCAATTCCCTGCCGTTGACCCATGCGGTCACGAAGTCAGGTACGGAACGTCCAGCCGGCGAGAAGAAGAGAATGGCTTGGCGCGACCGCACCTTACTCCTCTCGTAAGGGTAGAAACCGCCTAAACTTAGGCCTCGTCGCCTCCCGTGTCAAATGAACCCTCGTATGCCTCGCGCAATTTCACTGGAGGCGTCCGCGCCCGCATGCGGATGTTGAGCATCTCCACGAACACCGAGAAGCCCATCGCGAAATAGATGTAGCCCTTGGCAATGTGCTGGCCCAGCCCGTCAGCGATGAGCGCCACACCGATCATCAGGAGAAAGCTCAGCGCGAGCATCTTGACCGTCGGATGGCGATGCACGAAATCGCTGATCGGCGCCGCCGCGAACATCATCACGCCCACCGCGAGCACCACCGCGGCAATCATCACGGGGAGGTGACGCGCCATCCCCACGGCGGTGATCACCGAATCGAGCGAGAACACGATGTCGAGCAGGACGATCTGCCCGACGACAGCGCCGAACGAGGCGCGGGTCCGGGTGCCGGCGCGGTCCGCGTCGCCCTCGAGCCCCTCGTGAATCTCGCGCGTGCTTTTCGTGATCAGAAAGAGACCGCCGGCAACGAGAATGACGTCGCGGCCGGAGAACGGGTGCCCGACCACGTGGAACAGCGGAGCGGTCAGGCGAATGATCCACGCGAGCGCGGCGAGCAGTGCGATGCGGGTGACCATCGCGCCGGCCAGGCCGACGCGGCGGGCGCGTCCCTGTTGCTCCTTGGGGAGCTTCCCGGCGAGGATCGAGATGAAAATGATGTTGTCGATCCCGAGGACGATCTCGAGCACCGTCAACGTGAGCAGACCGAGCCACGCCTCCGGACTTGCGATCCAGCTCATGATGGGATCCTCGTGGAATGTCCAATGTTCAATGTCCAATGATCATTGATCATTGATCATTGATCATTCGACATAGGAGATTCGGGAAATCAGAACGTGATGGAAAACCGAACTTCGCTTCGGCCGCCAAGTCCGACGCTGGTCCGCATCTCTGCCGCACGTCCTGCGGCGGCGCTGAGGCGGGCGGAGATCAGGGCGTCCACCGCGCTGAGCACGTGATTGGCGAGGACCAGACCGATCTGGTTTTGCGCGCGCCGAAAGGCGTTGTCGCTGCGCTTGATGTAATCGCGAAACACCTCGTGCTCGAGCGAATGGTCGCGCCAGCTCCACTGGAAGTTGGGACCCACGGCCCGCGCCTGATAGAACTGCAGCGCTTTCCAGTACTGGGGTGAGGTCGGGTCGGGAGGCACGTTGGGATCCTCCCAGTACGTGCGCCGGGCCAAGAGCCACACCGATCCGTTGTAGGTCACCGAATCGGTTTCGGGCACGAACGCCCCTCCCGGATCGGCATCGTACGCGCCGCTTTCCGCGAAGCGCTCCATCTGCTCGTAATACTCGAAGATGGTATCGCGCCGCACGGGCCCGTAGGTGCGTCGCGCGACGTCGAACGCCAGATTCTGAAACCGCTGGGCTTCCGCCATCGCCTCGCGATCGAGCTGCAGGAACCGCGATACGAGGTACACCTCCGCCGCCAAGTACACCGCGCCGCGATCCTGGTGGGCCAGCAGCTGGCCAGTCCCGGGCACGAGCAGCGAGGCGAGCGGGCGGACGAACACGCTCGTAGGCGGCTCCTGCTGCTGCGCCATGCTCGCGCTCGCCGCGGCGATCAGTGCGAGGCCCGCGAGCGGCGCTGCCCCCTTCATTAGAATGAGACCCGGAAGGAAAAGAAGATCGGACTCTCGACCTGCAGATCCGAGCCGGTCAGGAACGCGCGCGCGAGGTCGATGCCGAGCGAGCCGCTCTCGACCCCGAGGCCAATGCTCGGCCCGCTCAGTCCGTCCTGCACGAACGCGTAACCGGCACGCACCCGCACCAGTCGCTGATAGCCGATGTCGAGACCGAGCCGGGTCTCCGACTGCCCCGCTTGACCCCAGGGGCTGTCCACGTCGGCGGCGAGCTTCAGATCGAAGGCTTGATCGAGTGCGCGTCCCGTGACGGGACGCAGTCGGACCTCATAGATCGCGCCCACGGCGAGACGCGTAGGCAGCGGATCGGCCTGTGCCTGATTATTGACCTGCAAGCGGAACCCGATGTTGCGCAGCGCCACGCCGATGCGCAGCGGGCCGCCGGGCCCCACGCTGAACTGTCCGCCAAGATCGAGCCCGTGCGTCACGCCCGTTCCCGCGGGAAAGTCGCGACAGTCGCCGCTGCAATCGACGCGGAACTGAACGAGCTTGTAGTTGATGCCGAAGGCGAACGAGCCCGTCAGGTTCGTCGCGTAGGACGCGAGGAATTCGAAGTTGCGCGGGGCGATGCGCGCGATCGTGTTGCCGTTGATGTCAGTGCGATCGAGATCGCCGTAGTCGACGAGGTACACCGCGCCGCCGATCACGCCGATGCCGCGCGAGGGGAAATACGCCCCGAGCACGTTGCTGCGACCGGCGACCAGCGAGGCGCTGTGCAGGGCGAACTCGTCGTCGGAGAGCGTGGCCAGACCGGCGGGATTCCAGAATGCCGCTTCACCCCGGCCGGCCATTGCGGTGGCCGTCTGGCCCATCCCCACCGCTTGTGCGCCTACCGGAAATACCAAGAAGAGCGCGCCGGCGTTGAGGGGCAGCGCTTGGGCGGCCAGACGGCCCGACGGTCCGACGGCCAGCAGCCCAAGCGCAACGGCCACCGCCCGTCCGGCCGTCAGGCCGTCCGACCGTCCGTCAGAAAGGTTTCGCCTCATCGATCAGCATGATGGGAATGTCGTCTTCGACGGCGTAGATCAGACGGCAGGTGTGACAGGCGAGCGCCTCCGGATCGGTGCGATGCTCGAGCGGTCCCTTGCATTTCGGGCAGACGAGAATCTCGAGCAGGTCGGGCGCGAGGCTCATGAGGTGGCGTATCCCAGTCGTTTGAGGGATGGCTCGTCGCGCCGCCACTTGGGGAGCACCTTCACATGCAGGTCGAGGAAGACGCGTTGGCCGAGCAGCGCCTCGATCTTGGCGCGCGCCGCTGCGCCGAGGGATTTGATGGTGCGGCCGCCCTCGCCGATGACGATCCCTTTCTGGCTTTCGCGTTCGACGTAGAGCACGGCCCGAATATATACCGGCTCCGCGCCCTCCCGAAACTCATCGATCTCACAGGCGACGCTGTAGGGGAGCTCTTCATGCAGCTGCTCGAACGCCGCTTCCCGAATGAACTCCGCCGCGAAGAAGCGCATCGGCTGGGTGGCCAGCTCGTCGGGATCATAATGAAAGGGACTTCCCGGCAGCCGGGAACGTAACGCCTCGAGAAACTCGTCCAGGCCCTCTCGTGTGACGGCGGAGACGACGACGTCGGACGGGCCGACGGGCCGACGGGCCGTCGGGGCAACCGCATCGGCCTTCGTGTACACGGTGACGATCGGTGCGCGCGGTGGTCGGTCGAGCTTCGCGACCGTCGCGAGTGGCGGCGCCGGGTACTCCGCCAGCGGGTGCAGATACGCAATGAGCTCGGCGTCGTCGATGGCGCGGAGCGCCGTAGCCCGCATGACCTCGTGGAGCTGGTATTCAGGCTCGAGCAAGCCGGGCGAGTCGGTGAAGATGTACTGCGTGTCGTCCTTGGTGAGCAGGCCCACCACAGGCAGCCGGGTTGACTGTGGTTTGGGGGACACGATCGCGAGGTGTTCGCCTACAAGCGCGTTGAGCAGCGTCGATTTGCCGACATTGGGCCGGCCGGCGAGGACGATGGTACCGCAACGAGTCATAGGTCGAAGTGTAGAACAGCGTGACAGCTTGCGCGAGTTGGCGCACTGTCCCACGCTGTAATCAGCCATATGTCGTAGCGTTTGGGGAAGCCAGCACACATTATGCCGGGATGATCATGATCCGACGATTGCTCCTCTTTGCGGCGCTCGCGGTGGCGTCGCCCGTGATCGCACGTGCGCAGGTCGTACAGAACGTCCACGGCGACGTCGCCCATTTCGGCGAAGGCTTCACCGCCATCACGGAGAGCCGAGTGGATTTCCGGCTGCTGCGACCGGCGAACGTCGTGCTCTTCTGGGTGACGCCCGAGGGCCGCATCGATCTGTTCTTTCCGGTGCGCAGCCGCGACAAGACGTTGCGGCGCGCCGGGAACAACGCGATCAGCGTCAGTGAGATCCCCTCCCCGCTCCAGGCCCCGGTCATCAGCGGGGCGCCGGTGTCGGGGCGCGCGGGGCAATTCACCCCGACGGGGAGCCTGCTGACCGGCGCGCCCGCGCGCGACGACAGCAGCGCCGTCTCCGGCTATTGGGTGCTGCTGACGAGCGATGCCCCGATCACCGCGCTCGACATCCAGAACAAGCTCGCGCTGATGTCGCGCGAGGGCGGCGGGCTCGCGATCATCGACCGGCTCGCGCCGGTGCTCGTGCCGCAAGGGACGCTGTGGGCGCAGTATGTGGCGGGGGTCCTGCTGCGGTAATCTGGCTTCGCGTCAGTTACGAAGCACACGCACCGATGAAGGCCTCGAACAGCCGGCGCATGCGCGCATCCACATCGACGAGATCCTCGGGGTGCCACTGCACTCCGAGCAAAAAGCTGTCGCGCTCGCCCTCGACACCTTCGATCAGGCCGTCCGGCGAGGTAGCGACGGCAACGAGCCCCGGGGCCAATCGCGCGATACCCTGATGGTGCATGCTGTTCACCGCGAGCGTCGCGGTCCCCAGCAACCGACGCAGGCGCGATCCCTCGGCGAGGTGCACCTCGTGCGCCAGTTCGTCGCGTCGCCGACCGCCGACGGGAAAGTGGTCGTGCTTGATCGCGGCAGGATGCTGGGCCGCCACGTCCTGGTACAACGAGCCGCCAACCGCGACATTGACGAGTTGCGCGCCGCGACAGACCGCGAGCACAGGCTTCCGGTCAGCAAGCGCCCACCGCAGGAACAGCAGCTCGGTCCAGTCGCGCGCCGGATCCGTCCGGCCACACAGTGGGCCGCGCGGCTCGCCATAGGCGGACGGATCCACATCGACGCCGCCCGGCAGAAACAGCCCGTCGAGCCGCTCATAGATCGCCCGTAACGTCGCCTCGTCACCTTGCAGCAGCGGGATGACCCACGGCACGGCACCGGCGGCGGCGAGGACTTGAACGTAGCGCTGACTCATGATCCAGCAGCGCGGCAGTTGATCGGGAACGGCTTCGAGTGTCTGGGTGGTGATACCGATGATGGGGGGTCGCAACTATAACCCTTCTGCCGTTTCGGCGATTACGTGGTCGACCACGGCTTTAAAATCTTTCGTGCGCTCATAGACGGCGAGCTGGCGGTCGGCGCTCGACCCCTCGTCAAGAATGCGAAACGCGTACTCGACCTCCTTGCGACTACCGAGCTCATCCAGGACGTCGTCAATGAACCACATCAGCAATTCGCGAACCAGCTCGCGCGCCGGCAGCTCGACCCCTTTGCCGAAGTCCACGAGCCGGCCGTCGAACCCGTACCGCACCGCGCGCCACTTGTTCTCCTCGATGAAGTCCGCGGGGTACACGCGGAACGTCATGTTGTCCCGCCGCAGCCTCCAGATCTTCGCCACGATCGCCTGGACGATGGCCGCAATGCAGACCGCTTCGTCGACCCGCGTGCACACGTCGCAGACCCGGAACTCGAGCGTCGGATAGCTCCAGTTGGGACGCACGTCCCACCAGATCTTGGACCCGTCCGGGATGCAGCGGGTGCTCGCGAGCAGGTCCACCAACTCCGTGTACTCGCTCCATGACCTGAGCGGGCGGGGGACGCCCGTACGCGGAAAGCCGCGCCACACGATGCTGCGATAGGACTTGAGTCCCGTGTTGCGCCCGCCCCAGAACGGCGAGCTGGTGGACAAGCACATGAGATGCGGCAGGAAATAGCGCGCCACATTGAGCGCGTCGATCAGGAATTCGCGATCCTCGATGCCGATATGGATGTGCGTGCCGAAGATCAGCAACCGCTGCGCCAGCTCGCCCATGTCTGCCCGCACGCCCAGGTAGCGCTCCAGCGGCGTGATCTGTTGATCGACCCACGATGAAAATGGATGTGTGCCCGCGGCGGCGATCTTGAGCCCGTTCCTGGCCACCAGTTCCAGGACCTGTCCCCGCAGTCGCACGAGCTCGGCGCGCGCCTCTGCCGGCGTGTTGCAGACCTTGGTCCCGACTTCGACAATCGACTGGTGCAGCTCCGGCTTTATTTGCGCGAGCACGAGGTGATCGCCGCTCAGGATTTCCGTGATGTACGACTTCAACTCGCGGGTCTTGGGATCGATGATCTGATACTCTTCCTCGATACCGAGCGTGAGGGAAGGAGGCTTCATCGCGCCTCCACGAGGAACGTCGGGGTCTGCGACCCACCGCCCGCCGTGACGTTGACGAGAGCGGCCGTGGACAGGCGCGACATGCACCCGTCGACGTGCGTCCCATGATACGCGTACGGAGCGGTGTCCAAAATGCGGTCGGCGAGGATCACGCGGCCGTCGACGACGCTTGGAAACGGCTCGCTCGGAATCGGTACCCGCTCCTGCACCACGAACGGCTCGGTCAGCGCCGTGCGAACCGCCGCTTCCCACGTTGCGCCGCCCGTTTCCCACCCGAGCACGATTCCCGCGCCACCATACGCATCATTCGGCTTGAGCACGAGGCGCTCGCGCTGTTCAATAATGAAGGGGACGAGGTCCACCGTCCGGTCCGCATGACGTGTCTTGCGCTCCGCGACCACCCGCGTCCAGGGAATGTGGGCGTCGATCGCATGCCGCTCGTCATCCGAGAACAGTCCCACGTTGCGCTCGTCACTCAGCACCGCCAGGCTCGCTTTCTTGTGGAGCAGCTTGCAGCGAAATGGATTGACCATGCACACCGCGCCCGTTTTCACCGCGCGGACCACGGGGTGGTCTCGGCCGCCCCGTTCCACGAGCTCGCTGATGAGCACCCGCTTGTAGATCAGGTCGATCGGCTGTCCGTCGGCCACCAGCCGACCGCCTTTGAGCTCCGTCTCCCGCGGATCGACGATTCGGGCCTCGAGACCACGCGCGCGAAAGTAGTCTACCCACAACAGGAACTCATTGTAGGTCGGCACCTCGCGCCAATCGAGGATCGCGATGCGCGGCGTCGCGGGGCTGCCCCTCCCCTGGCTCTCCCTCCATTCGGCGTACGCCGACAGCAGCGCGTGCAGCACGTCGTGGCGCGCCGGGAGCGGGCGGAGGTCGAAGCGGCGCAGAAACGGACCCATGACGGGGAGGGCGAAAAAGGTGTCGGCCAGCGCGTCGGCGTACGCCGCTCCCGCAGGCGTTTCGGCGTTGTACTCGGTCAAGTGGAACACGCCCTCATCCGGCAGATAAAAGGCATCGATCCGAGAGAGCGGGCTGGGATCGGAGAAGCCTGGATCGGACTGCATCAGGTCCACTTCCCAATCGACCAGCCCGAACTGCCGCCGCAGCGCCGCGTTCTCGAGCGCGGCGTGGTAGACGCGATCGAACGCCCGCAACAGGATCGCGCAGCGATCCCGCAGGAATCGGTACTGCTCGGGCGTAAAGAACCGCGGCCGCAGCACGGTGCACAACGCCCGGTCCCCAAAAAACAGTCCCCGGCGCCGCAGCTCGGCGTCGAGCGTCGCCTGGCATTCTCCCGCCAGCTCGTCGGTCAGCAGCTCGTGGTAGTGTTCGATCGCCTGCTCCAACACCGACGTCATGCCGAGGATGTCCGGCTCCGCGCGCGGCCTTTGAACAGGGCCTGCCAGTGGAACGTGCGGGACGCCGGCCGGCGCGTCGCCAGCCGAATGACCAAATCGGCCATGTGCTGCACCACCCAGTCGAAGTACTCGGCCGTGAGAGAGTTGATGTCGAAATCCGGTGCGGGATTCATGAAGTCGATCGCGTAAGGAACGCCGTCCTTGACCGCCCACTCGATGGAGTTCATGTCGTATCCCAGCGCGCCGACGAGGGTGCGCGACTCCTTGATGATCCGGCCGCGCAGCGCCGGCGTGAGGTAGTCGGGATCCACGATGTACTTCCGTGCCTTAGGGTCGTAGTGGATCGGCAGGATGTCCTTCTGCCCGATGCATACGCAGCGAACGAACTGCTCCCACTCGATGAACTCCTGGACGATCATGGTCAGGAGGCCCGATTCGTTGTAATGGGCGAGCAATTCCTCGCGCGTGTGGCAGATGTAAACGCCCTTCCATCCTCCACCGTGCGCATCTTTCAGGATGCAGGGCAGTCCGATGTCGCGCACCACGGCGTCCCAGTCGAGCGGGAACACCAGGTTGCGCAGGCTCTCCTGGTGGCTGATCGCGGGGATGTAGTCCTTGTTGGGCAGGACAACGGTCTTCGGACTTGCGACGCCGAGCTTCGTCGCCAGCGTGGCGCCGAAGAACTTGTCATCGGCGCTCCACATGAAGGGGTTGTTCACGACCGCGACCCCCTGCAGCACCGCGTGCTTCAGATATGACCGGTAGAACGGGACCTCGTGCGAGATCCGGTCGACGAGGACGGCATATCCGCGCGGCGCGTCCATCGGCGTTGGTCCGATCTTGATGAAGTCCGCCACCACGCCCTTGTCGCGGCCGTTCACCTCGTCGATGAACTTCGGTGGAAACGACCACTCGCGGCCGACGATAAGTCCCACTTTCGCAGTCATCGTGTGCTCCTCGCCGGTGCTCAGCCGGCGTACAGGTGCAGATCGGTGCCGACGGCGTCCGCCATGTCGAGCGTGGTCTGCAGATCGGGATGCCGGACCACGAGAAAGCCGTCCGACACGAGCGTCAGTATCCAGTTGCGCCGCGGCGCGCCAATGGGCAGCAGCTCCACCGCCGCGATGTGTGGACCGAAGCGGGCCTGCAGGCGCTCGAGCCCCTCGATGTGACGAATGTGACCCGTGCCCTGGGCGCGTTTGAAGATGATCGCCGAGTTGTACTTGCGATCCAGCGTGGTGCGGAAACGCCGGTGCAACACCGCCTCGGCCCACCCGGTGAAGAGATCGATGTCGGACGCGTAGTTCATGGCGTCAACCGTGCGTGCTCCCGGCGGTCGGGCGGCGATTTCGCCGAATATGGTTTCGCCCTTTGCCGTGCGGTACCACTCCATGTGCGTGAATCCCGTCTGAAAGCCGAGGGCCTTGAGGACGGCGCGGCCCATCTTGCGCCCGCCCGCGAGATCATCGGCGTCGACGTCGCGCAACACCACCGTCTGCGGGCTGATCCACTCCTCCTGCCGTGCGGTCAACGGGCGGGGCCGGTACACACAGATGTTCCAGAAGGCGATTTTACCGTCGATGCACACCGTGTCGAAGGTGTATTCCTCAGCGTCGATGAACTCTTCGACATTGACCGCGCGAATCTGGCCGGAGCGCGAGAGCACCGCATCGAGCTCGAGCCGGGAGTCCACCCGGAAGGTATCGGCCGACCCGGCGCCCGCGATCGGCTTCACGATCACCGGGAAGCCGATCTGCTCGGCCGCGCGCTGGCACTCGGCGGCGTTCGTGGCGCGCTGGTGCTTCGGCGTCCGGATTCCCGCGTTGGCGACGGCCTGCTTCATCGCGTCTTTATCGCGGAACAGCGTCGCCTGCGCGACGTCCTGGCCGGGCACGCCGAGCGCCTCACGCAAACGCGCGGCGAGAATGACACCCGGCTCCCACAAGCACTCGACCTGCTTGAGGGGCTGGGCTGCTTTCCACTGCCGCACCTCCTTCACGACCGCGGCCTCATCGAGCAACGAGGACACCTGCAAGTAACCGGCGAGGTGTTTGCGGACCAGATCCGGAAGGTCGCGCTCTGGTTGATCGCCGATGCCGAATACCCGCGCTCCCTGCACCGCCAGGCCGCGGGTGAAATAATTGATCTCCGTCGGATATCCGGGTGAAATCATGAGCACGTTCATGAATGCTCCCTCGTCTAGCCCAACTCGACGCGAACCAGCGAGATCAGCCTCCGCAGCGCGCGCTGCACCACGGCGGTGTCGGGGTGGCGCAGGATGACGAACCCTTCTCCCTCGTAGCTGCCCGTAGGTGTCTGGCCCGCCGTCGGCAACTTGGCGTCCACGACCAGCGAGCCGATCTCGTGTTGGACCTGGTCGAGGCCGTGGATCGCCCGCACTCGGCCGCTCCCCTGGCCCCGCAGGTAGGCCGCTCCCACCGCATATCGGCGCGGCGGTGCGGCAAACTCGTCGAACACCATCAGCCGAGCCCACGCCGCGACGAAATCGAAGTCATGCGCTCGCGACACGATCGTCATGATTTGCGCGCCCGGTGGACGCGCCGCGACTTCCGAAATCGCGATCGTGCCGTCCGGACGGCGAAACCATTCCATGTGCGACAGTCCCGTGTCCATGCCCAGTACCTCGAGGGCGCGGAACGCCGCACGCCGGATGTCGTCGTACTGCGGCTCCTCCACCTCACGCGGCAGAATCAGACACCACTGGATCCACGGATTGCGCAGGACCTCCAGCGGCGACGGATAGTAATGCGTGAGCGAGTGCCACACCGCGCGCCCGTCGATCGATACGGTCTCGAACGAGTGCTCGTCTCCGCTCACGTACTCTTCCACCAACACTGGACGATCTGGCGCGGGCGTCGCGGCATCCACCGCGGTCTGCAGCGCGTTCACGTCGTCAGCTTTCGTCGTCGCCAGCGCCCCGGCCCCCGCCGGAGGCTTGACGACCAGGGGGAATCCGATCTCTCCGGCGAATGCCATTGCGTCCGCGGGCCCCGTCACCAGCCGGTGGCGCGCACAGGGAAGCCCCGCCTCGCGCAGCAGCGATTTCATGCGCGCCTTGTCGCGAAAATTCCGCGCCGCCTCCGCGGGCATGCCGGCAATCGCCCGCCGCTCGCGCACCTCGGCGAGCGGCACCTGCAGCTGTTCGTAGGCACCGATCAACCGGTCCGCTCGTCCGAGTCGCTGCTCCAGCTGCCCGACGGCCTCGAGCAACTGCGCCGTGTCCAGGACATCGGGAATCCGCCAATGCGACACCCGAGATCGGACCGGCTCGGGCAGATCCTCGAGCGGCGCCTGACTGATCACACCGACCCGCACACCCGGCAGCGCCGCGATCGCCGCGATCATTCGCGCGGCGTTCTCGGATAGGATCGGTGCGGCGAACAGCGCGACGGGCACGGGGAAAGTACGGTAACCCTCTCCGACACTCTTTGGAACCCGTGGGGTCACTGGTACATTTCCGGCTGCCAATGCGACGATTTCCACGGTTTTACCTGCGCTGGAAGGCCCTCGCCCGAGCCCGCGCGCACCGGGGCAAGGTTTGGACGATCCCGGCAGTCGAGAGCCCCCAGCTGGGCAATCGACGCAATTTGGTCGTGTACACACCGGCATCCTATGCGCGCGGCGATGCGCGCTATCCGGTGATCTACATGCAAGACGGCCAGAACCTGTTCGATGCGGCAACGAGCTTCGCGGGGGACTGGGGCTTACAGACGGCGCTCGCCTGGGCGAGTCGGCGCGGACTGGAAGCGATCGTCGTCGGGATTCCGAATATGGGGGCGGCCCGCATCGATGAGTACGCGCCGTTCAGGGACCCAAAGGTCGGCGGCGGCGATGGCGATCGATATCTCGACTACCTGATCAACACCGTGAAGCCGCTGGTGGACCAACGATTCCGCACATTGCCCGACCGGGCGCACACCGGGATTGCCGGCTCCTCGCTGGGCGGGCTGATCTCCTTGTACGCCTACTTCCGCTACCCGTCCGTGTTTGGCTTCGCTGCCGCGCTCAGCCCCTCGCTCTGGTTCGCCAACGCGGCAATTCTCGACGTCGTCGAACAGGCTCCGCGGGCTGCGGGACGGGTCTATCTCGACGTGGGGCTGCAGGAGGGGGACACTCACGTGAGGCTGGCCCGCCGTCTGCGCGACCTCTTGCTCGCCAAGGGCTACGAACCGCAACGCGAGTTTCGCTGGGTGGAGGATCGGGAGGGCCGACACCATGAGTCGGCCTGGGGGCGTCGATTCCGCAAAGCGCTGCCGTTCCTGCTTCGCAACGGAGGGAACGCACCGCGATGAAGCAAGAGCGCCACCGGTGGCACAGCCCCGCCCTGGGACGCGACATGGAGCTGCAGGTGGTAGGTGACAGCGGAGCGCGGGTGTTTGTGTTTCCCACGACGCTGGGCGGGCTCACCGAATGGACGGATCGCTGGATGCACCGTGCCGGCGTCCTCGGCGAGCACCTGGACCGCGGCTGGATCCAGCTCTACTGCTTGCATCACGTGCACGAAGAAAGCTGGTACGCGCCGGAGCATGTTCATCCCGGTCAGCGCGCCTGGCGCCATCTACAATATGACCGCTACCTGCGCGACGAAGTCGTCCCGTTCAGTCTCGCCAAGAACCCAACGCCGTTCCTCATCGCCGCGGGCGCGAGCTTCGGTGCGTACCACGCGCTCTGCTTCGGACTTCGCAATCCCCAGCTCGTGCAGCGGATCATCGGCCTTTCGGGAACATACGACATCAAACGACTGACCCGCGGCTACTCCGATGCCAACGTGTACGCGTGTAACCCGTACGATTCCATGCGCCATGAGCGCGATTCTGAACGGCTCGCGTCGTTCCAGCGGCAGGACATCATCCTCGCGGTCGGAGAACATGACCCTGCGTGCGAGAACAACCGCGAAATGTCGGGCATCCTGTGGGGCAAAGGCATCGGCAACGCACTGCGGATCTGGGACGGGTGGGCCCACGACTGGCCTTACTGGGAGAACATGATTCGGTTGTACATCGGCGGGCACGACTGACGTCGCTGCGCTACTGCTTCGCACGCGCTCGCCGAGCGCGCCGGACCCCCCGTACGCCCGGTCGCGGTGAAGCCAGGGCGGCCTCGATGTGCGGCAGAATATCGGGGAACACGTCGTCGCGCTGGCGCAGCTCCTCGGCGAGTGCGGCGCCCGACTCCAGATCGCCGCGCGCCAGCATCGCCAGCAACCGCTCGACGTCGTCGCAATGGAGTGTGAACCGCCGGGTCGCATAGTCTGCGACTTCCCCAGTCGAGATGATGAATTGCCAATCCGACGCCTGGGCAAGGAGCAGCTCGCGAGCCGCCTGGGCCAGGACAGGACGGGCCCCGG
>WNGG01005979.1_pt1 | contig 16266 bp, 16 predicted proteins | sample 5400661 | NCBI WGS metagenome assembly WNGG01 (sample SAMN13153372, study PRJNA577476) | soil metagenome | isolation source: 100 cm soil or saprolite under Garry oak tree replicate 1 | place: USA:California | collected 2016-06-15 | reverse complement strand
GCCAGCCAGGCCATCCCCGCGGCCCAGGTGCAGGCCCCGGCCACGCCCTGCACGAAGCGCGCCGCATCCAGCACCTCCGGTATGGACGCCCAGCCGAACACCAGCGTCGACGCGCTCATCAGCGCCAGCCCGAGCAGCACGACAAGCCGGTTCCCGAGCCGGTTGGCGAGCAGTCCGCCAGGCAGCGCCCCGGCCAGCGTGCCCAGCGGGTACGCGGCCACCAGCAGGCCCGCCCCCGACTTGGACAGCCCGGCGGCGCGGGTGTAGTACGGCAGCAGGGGGGTCAGCGCGGTGAAGAAGATGGTGTCGACCAGCACCAGCACGCAGACGAAGCAGAGCAACGCGAGCAGCGCGGGCGGCAGCCTCGGCCGGGGCACCGCCATGCACGCTCCCTCCGGTGACCGCTCGCGCCAGCCGGCCGCCCCGGCTGCCCGGCCGCCTGGCCGCCTGGCCGGGCTGACGGCGCGCAAGCCGGTCCCGCCCGCGCGCCGATACCGCCCATAATGACTGAGCCAGGTAACTTCAGGTCACGCTGGCATCATGCATACCAGCGATGCGGCCGGGCCCGGCGGCCGGGTCACAACGTCGGCGCCGCGCCCGCGCGGCCCGTTACGCCTGCCCGGCCTGCGCGGGCCGGCCCGAGATCAGCGCCCGCCGCTCGCGCCGCAGCTTCCTGATGGCGGCCCGGTGCAGCGGCGCGTGCCGGGGCAGCGCGCGCAGGGCCTCGCCGACCGCGATGGCCGCCCAGAACATCGCGGCGGCCGCCGCGCGGTGGCGCATCGCGTACAGCCGCACCCGGTTGGCGCACTGCAGCGCGTACAGGTCCGGGCGCACCCGCGCCACGCCGCCCAGGTGGGTGACATTCACGTCGACGAACGTGACGGCGAAGCCCGCATCACGGGCACGCAGCTCGAATTCGGTCTCCTCGGAATACAGGAAGAACGTCTCGTCCCACTCGCCGGCCTGCTTGAGGCACTCGCGGCTCACCATCGTCACCGCGCCGGTGGCCCAGTCGGCGCGGGTCTGGCTGGTATAGCCCTCCGGGCCGGCGATCAGCTCGCTCAGCGCGCCGATGCGGCGGGCAAGCCGGCCGCCGAGCAGCGCCTCGCTCCAGGCGCGCAGCAGCGTGGGTCGGCGGCGCAGCGACGGGTACGGCCTGCCGGTCCCGCGGAACAGGCGCGGCACCGCGATCCCGGCGCCCGGCCGGGCGAGCGCCGCCAGCATCGGCCGGACGCAGCCGGGGCTCAGCCGCACGGTCGGGCTGAGGATCAGCACGGCGTCCGCCGACGGGTCGAAGCTGATCACGGCGTTGGCCGCGGCGGCGAAGCCGCGGTTGGCGCCCAGCCCGGCCACGGCGGTCCCCGGCGCCAGCCGCCGCGCCACCTCGACCGTGCCGTCCGTTGAGGCGCCGTCGGCGATCACCAGCTGCCAGTCGTCCACCCCCGCCAGCCCGGCCGGCAGGGACGCCAGCAGGTCAGGCAGCATCCGCTCGCTGTTGTAGGTGAGTATCCCGACCGTCAGGCGCACTGCCCGGACCCATCCCTTCCGACCTGGATGCGCAGGGCCTGCGCGGCCGCCGCAAACGCAATCAGCTTATGGTCAGTCACGCATGGTGATGTTAGCGTCTGGAACGGCCTCCCGCAGCAGCCCGGCTTCCGGCCGGCAAGATCGGCAGGCCGGAATGCCGGCCCCGGCCAGCCGGATCCGGCGGCCTGCCCGGCCGGCATGGTGGGCACGTCACGCGCGCGGCAAACTGGTGCATATGGTGAACTCTCTGGCGGATCCGGGACTGCGCGCGGTGCTCGACCGGCTGTATGCCGCCGCCGCGGCGGGCGACGAGCCGGTTATCGCCCGGCTGATCGAGCGGGAGAAGGCGGCCGCGGCGCCGCTGACCAGCCGGGAGCGCACCGAGCTGATGGAGGATGCCTACCTGCCGGTCGAGCCGGAAAGCGGCGAGCTGATGTACTCGCTGGTGCGGGCGTGCCGCCCGGCCACCGTGGTGGAGTTCGGCACCTCGTTCGGCATCTCCACGATCTACCTGGCCGCGGCGGTGCGCGACAACGGGGCCGGCCGGGTGGTGGGCACCGAGCTGAGCGAGGCCAAGGCAGCCCGGGCGCGGGCCAACACCGGCGACGCCGGCCTGGCCGGGGTGGCCGACATCCTGCCCGGCGACGCGCTGGACAGCCTGGCCGGGCTGCCAGGGCCGGTCGGGTTCGTGCTGCTGGACGGCTGGAAAGACCTGTACCTCCCGGTGCTGCGGCTGCTCGAGCCCGTGATGGCGGCCGGGGCGCTGGTCTTCGCCGATGACACCGGCAGGTTCGCCGATCAGCTCTCCGGCTATCTCGCCTACGTGCGGGATCCGGCGAACGGGTACGTGAGCGTCCGGTTCCCGGTAGGCGACGGCGCCGAGCTGAGCTGCCGCGCCTGAGCGGGGTCCGGCCGGGCCGCGCGCGCCGCGCCGGGCCGCGCCGGGCTGTGCCGGGGACCGGGCCCGGCGCGGCCGGGTGTTGACCCGCTCGCCAGCCCGACGGATCATGGGCGTGTTCCCGGTTTGATCGCTCGCCCGGAGCCGGGTAGGAGGCGCGGTGCTCTCGGGACCTGCGTGCGGCGCAGGCCTGCCCGCAGCGACCACAGGGGGCGAGCGAAGCATGAGCGCTCGCCGTCCAATCGCGGCAATCCGCAGCCGCGGCGGGCACCGCGTGCCCAGCGGCAGTAATCACGCCTGCCGGGCGCGGCCGGCGACAGAAACCGACCCCGGGCAGCAAGGAGGCTGACGGTGGACAGGAAGACGGACACGTTAGCGGCGGCCCCATCCCAGGACGCTCAGGAAGCCGGCGATGCGGTCCGAGTCCGCGATGCGGCGAAAGGCGGCGATGCGGCGGGAGTCTGCGATGCGGCGAAAGCTGGCAAGGCGGCGGGAGCCTGCGAGGCGGCGGAAGCCGGCCAGGCGGTGCTCGCCGTGCACGGCGGCACCCCGGTCCGGCGCACGCCCTGGCCGACCTACGACAAGGGGGCCGTCTTCGTCCATCACGAGGACGAGCAGGCGGCGTGCCGCGCGATCCGAAGTCATCTCTACTTCCGTTACGACCACCGGGCACAGCAGGAGACCGAATGCGGCTGCTTTGAAGCTGAGCTGTGCCGGTATTTCGGCAGCAAGCACGCGCTGGCCGTGTCTAGCGGGACGGCCGCGCTGGCGCTCGCCATCATGGCCACGGGAATCCCGCCGGGCTCCCTGATCGCCTGCCCGGGGTTCACCTTCGTCGCCACGCCCAGCGCGATCGTGCTGGCCGGGTGCACGCCGCTGCTGGTGGAGGTGGACGAGAACCTGCACATGGACCTCGCCGATCTCCGCTGCCGCTGGACCGCCGGGATCAAGGCGATCCTGGTCGTCCACATGCGCGGCTTCGCGGCCGACATGCCCGCGCTGGCCAGCTTCGCGGCGGAGATGGGCGTGCCGCTGCTGGAGGACGTGGTGCCGGCCATGGGCGCCGAGCTGGCCGGCCGCAAGCTCGGCACCTTCGGGCTGGCCGGCGCCTTCAGCACGCAGTCGGACAAGTCGCTCAACTGCGGCGAAGGCGGTTTCCTCATCACCGACGACAGCACGCTGTTCGCCCGCGCGGTGGTGCTCTCCGGTGCCTACGAAGGGCGCTACCGGAGCCACTTCGCTGACGGCGAGCCGCCGATCCGGACCGATCTGGACCTGCCGCTGCTCAGCTTCCGGATGGACGAGATCAGGGCGGCCCTGCTGCGCGCCGAAATGCAGCGGCTGCCGATCCGGCTGAACTGCTTCCGCCGCAACTACGACTACGTGGCCGCGTCGCTGGCGGACGTGCGCGAGATCGCGATACGGCAGCCGGTCGCGCCCGGTGCCTACCTGGGCGAGGCGTTCATCTTCGGCGTTCGGGGCGGGGACGCGACGTGGTTCGCGCACGCGCTCTGCTGCGAGGGCATCGACGCGCGCAACGTCGGCTCCGGCGAGGACAGCAACGTGCGGGCCTTCTGGAACTGGCGGTTCCTGTTCCCCGGCATGGACGAGACGGCGATCAAGGCCCTGCTGCCGGCCACCACGCAGTACCTGCGGCACGCGGTCGATGTCCCGCTGTCGTCCACCCTCTCGGCGGCGGACTGCGATCACCTGATCGCCGCGGTCCGCAGGGTGGCGGCCGCAGTCGCCACCGGCCGGCGCCGCGCCCGGCCGCGCGGGTGAGGCAGCCGCGATGACGCAGGTGGCGGAGAAGGCCGCGATTCCGCGGCTGGCCATCGTCGGGATCTTCGGCGGGCTGTTCTGCGGGTACGTGGGCCTCACCTCGGTGATCCCGGTGCTGCCGAGCCTGGTCCGGCAGCGCTACGGCGCCGCCAACTTCGCCGTCGGGCTCGTGGTCACGGCCACGGCGCTGACCGCGCTGCTCATCCGGCCGGTCTCCGGAGCCCTGGCGGACCGGTACGGCCATCGCCGCGTCATGCAGGTCGGCGCGCTGATCGTCGCGGCTGGCGGCATGCTCTACTTCCTGCCGCTCGCGCTGCCCGCCCTGGTCGCCGTCCGGCTGCTGCTCGGCGTCGGCGAGGCATCGCTGTTCACGGCCGGCGCCGTCTGGACGATATCGATTGCCCCGCACAACCGCCGCGGGCAGCTGATCGGCCTGTACGGCGTCAGCATGTGGGGCGGGATCTCGGTGGGCACGTTCCTTGGCGGCACCTTGCTGCACTTCGGCTACGGCGCGGTATGGGCGCTCAGCGCCGCCGTGCCGCTGGCCGGCCTGCTGCTGATCAGCTCGGTTCCGGCGGCCGGCCACGCCCCGCCCGCCGGCGGCGGCGGGCGGGCCAGCCTGCTGCCGCGGTCGGTGCTGCTGCCCGGGGTGGCGCTGGCGCTGGCCTCGGCCGGCTACGCCGGGCTGGCGGCGTTCATCGTGTTGCACCTGAAGGCCCGCGGTATCGGTTCCGGCGTCGTCGTGCTCAGCTGCTACAGCGCCGTCTACGCGGGCACGCGGCTGGTCATCGGCCGGCTGCCGGACCAGCTCGGCCCGCGCCGGGTCGCGGTCTGGTCGGGCATCGGCGAGGCGGCCGGCCTGCTGATCATCGCGGTGGCGCCGAGCCTGCTGGTCGCCGTGCTCGGCAGCCTGGTGATGGGCGCCGGCTTCTCCTTGCTGCACCCTTCGCTCGCGCTGATGGTGATGAACCGCACGGAGCGCTCGAAGCAGGGCGCGGCGATCGGCGCCTACACCTCGTTCTGGGACCTGGGCCTGGGCATCTGGGGGCCGGTCACCGGAGTCGTCGCCACCGGATTCGGCTACCCCGCCGTGTTCGTCGTCGGCGCGGGCTGCGCGGCGGCGGCGGTGGGCATCGCGCTGCTGGTGCGCCAGCCGGACGTGCAACTGGCCACCGCGAGCTGACCGGGGAGCCATACCGCCATGTGCCAGCCGCCGCTGAAGATCTTGTGCATCACCGGCTGGTGCCGCAACGGCAGCACGATCATCGGCAACATCCTTAACGAGGTCCCCGGCTTCTTCCACGTCGGGGAGCTGCATTTCCTGTGGAAGAACAGCGCAGGCCGGGGCGCGAACAACTGGTGCGGCTGCGGCAGGCCGCTGACCGAGTGCGCCCTCTGGTCGTCGATCCTGCAGGCCGGCCGGCCGGCCGGGACGCCGGCCGAGGCTCATGCCGCCGAGGTCATCCGCCGCCAGCTCGCCTGCGTCCGCACCCGGCACACCTGGCGCGTGCTCCGCCGCGGGGTCCGCGGCGCCGACATCAGCGCGCACGCGGACCTGATGACGCGCACCTACCGGGCCATAGCCGGGCAGCAGGGCGCCGGGGTGATCGTCGACACGACGAAGATCCCGGGCGAGGCGGCGCTGCTGCCGTTCCTCGACGGGGTGGAGCCCTACTACGTCCACCTGGTCCGCGATCCCCGTGCCACCGCGTATTCGTGGCGCCAGCCGAAGCAGTACGTCTACGCCCTGCCGGCCAGCGTGAGCACGGCCTACTGGCACGGCTTCAACCTGGCCGCCCGCGCGATCACCCGGCGCTACCCGGACCGGTCGCTCGTCCTGCGGTACGAGGACTTCATCGCCGACCCGGCAGGGGTCATCGGCACCCTGCTGCGGTTCTGCGGCGCCGACCCCGCGGCCAGCCCGGTGCGCGGCCGGACGGTCAGCCTGCACACGAATCACACGGTGACCGGCAACCCGGATCGCTTCCGCGCCGGCGCCACCATCATCCGGGACCGCGACGACGCCTGGCGGGACGGCCTGCCGCGGTCCGCCAGGCTGGCCGCGACCGTGCTGGCCTGGCCGCTCTCCCGGCGCTACGCCTACCGGGCCCGCGGCGGGCGGCCGGCGACGGCACGGCCCCGCCAGCTGACGAGGAGGACGATTGGACCTAGGGCTTAAGAACAAGGTTGCTCTCGTCGCTGGCGGCTCCAGCGGCATCGGCCTCGCCGTCGCCATCGAGCTGGCAGCCGAGGGCGCGCACGTGGCCATCGGCGCGCGCGACCCGAACCGGCTCGCGGCGGCCGAGCGCACCATCAAGGAGGTAGCCAGCGGCCGGGTCTCGGCCTCGAGCGTCGACATCACCGACACCGCGGCCGCCGGCCGCTGGGTCGACGAGGTCGCGGCCGGCTTCGGCGGGCTCCATATCGTCCTGGTCAGCGGCGGCAGCCCGCCGTTCGGCACTGCCTCGGAGTTCGGGGTGGCGCAGTACCAGGCGGCGGCAGGCACCGTGCTGCTCCCGGCGGTGGGCCTGGCCCTCGCAGCACTGCCGCATCTGCGGGCGGCGGGCTGGGGGCGGCTGCTGTTCGTGGCCTCGGAGACGGCGCACGCCCCGGCCGCCCTGCTCGCGCTGTCCGGCGTGACCCGCGCCGCCATCGTCCGGTTCGCCCAGGCGCTCGCCGCCGAGGTCGGCCGCGACGGCATCACGGTGAACGTGCTCGCGCCCGGCCTGACCCGCACCCCGCCGATGGAGCAGGCGGCAGCGAAGCTGGCCGCCAGCGCCGGCGGCGACGTGGAGGCTCAGCTCGCCGCGATGGGCGAGCACAGCGCGGTCGGCCGCCTGGCCAGCCCGCGCGAGATCGCCGCGGTGGCGGCCTTCCTGGCCAGCGAGCGCGCGTCGTTCGTCACCGGCGCGCTGCACCTGCTGGACGGCGGCGCCAGCGTCGCCGGCCCGCAGCATTCCTTCCTCACGAACCTGCGCAAGGACACCCGCCCGTGAGCCACGCCTATACCGAGCAAGACGTCGGTGACTTCTTCGACCAGACCACCGCGACCTACCTGAGCTTCTGGGACAGCGAGGGCGTCCTGCACACGGGCTACTTCGCCGGCGCTGACGACGAGGACTACCGCGGCGCGGCCGAGCGGACGTCCGGCATCCTGGCGGAAGCAGCCGGCATCGACGCCGCGTCCTACGTGCTCGACGTGGGCTGCGGCTGCGGTAACTTCCTGTTCCAGCTCGCCGGGCGACTCGGCTGCCGCGGCGAGGGCCTCGACCTGAGCATCGAGCGGATCAAGTTCGCGCAGCACAGGCTCGCGGCGGACCAGCGCCAGCGGCTGGCCATCGCCTTCCGGCACGGCTCGGCGACGGAACTGCCGTACCAGCCCGCCTCGTTCAGCCATGTCGTCAGCCAGGACGCGCTCTTCCTGGTGCCGGACAAGCCGCGCAGTCACGCGGAGATCCATCGCGTGCTGCAGCCCGGCGGGGTCTTCGCCTGCTCGGACTTCCTGCAGCCGAAGAAGGAGATCGGCGAGAGCGCCCGCAAGCACGTCTATGACCGCGTCCGCTGGAGCAGCGGCTACTCGCTCACCGCCTACCAGGCGGCGCTGGAGCGGGCCGGGCTCGAGGTGATCGTCGCCCGGAGCCTGGACAGCCACCTCCGGCAGACCTACCGGGTCCTTGGCGCGACGGCGCGCGAGCGGGCGCGGACCACGCACGATGCCGCGGCCCGCGACTGGATGCTGGCCTTCGCCGGGTCCTGCATCCAGATCCAGGCGGCCATCGAGGCGGGGGAGTTCGGCTGGGGGATCTTCGTTGCCCGCAAGCGCGGCGGCACGCCGCCAGCGCATAGCACCGCGAGGTAGGAAGCCATGCAACCGGCAGAAGACATCAAGCAGACGATCGCTGACGTCGTGGCCGCACGGAAAACCGAGCTCTCACCGGGCCAGATGTTCGCCGAAGCCTGCGCCAGGCACGGCCGGGACGCCTGCGTCGGGTACGACGTGACGATCACCGATTCGCTGACGAGCTTGCGCCGGAAACCCCGTTACCCTGCCCGTAACATGCTCAAGGTCGTCGACCTCTCCCGGGATCCGCGGCAGTACTACTGGCAGGAGAGCCCGGCGCCGCCGGGCGGCCCGGCGGTCAGCGAGGCGGGCCTGCGGCGCGAGACGGCGAACCGCATCGGCAAGATGCCGGTCCCCGACCTCTGCGCCACCACCGCATGGGTCCAGGTGCCCGACGGCCTCTGGGAGGACGCGCAGACCTTCGAGTCCTTCATCAACTACCGGCTGATCATCCGCCTCGCGACCGCCGAGAACCACACGATCATCCGCGGCGAGGGCGGGCTGCTGAACATCCCCGGGATCGCCCGGATGACCTCGGCGGGCCCGTTCGGCTCGGTAATCCTGGCCGCCTGCAACGAGGTGGAGCAGATGGGGGGCACTGCCGACGGCCTGATCATCAATCCCGTGGACTTCTATCGGTTCATGGGTAACGGACGACTCATGGCCGATGTCGAGCAGAACGGGGTTTTCATCGTGCGGACGCGGCTGGTCGACCCGGGGACCGCGATCGTCGGCGACTTCGGGCACGGCGCGCTGCTGTTCGATGCCGGGCGGTCGGTGATCCGCTTCGCGGACCCGCCCCCGGGCACGTTCGCCGAGCCCGGCATCGCGCTCAAGGCCGAGATCTACGAGCGGGTCGTGATCAACCTGCTGACCAACTTCTTCGTCGTCACCCTGTAGCGGGCAGCCGCCGATGATGCCAGCCGCCGGCCCCGCGCCGGCCCGGCACGATCCCGATGTCCTCGTCATCGGCGGCGGCGTCGTCGGCCTGTTCTGCGCCTACTACCTGCGCCGCGGCGGCGCCACCGTGGCGGTGGCCGAGCGCGGGCCGGTGGGCGGCCCGCAGTCCTGCTCGTACGGGAACACCGGGTTTGTCGGCACTCAGGGCGCCGCTCCGCTGGCCGAGCCCGGCGTGCTCGGCCAGGGGCTGCGCTGGCTGCTGAACCCGGAAAGCCCGTTCTACATCCGGCCGCGGCTGGACGCCGGGCTGCTGCGGTGGCTCTGGCATTTCCGCCGTGCCTGCAACCCCGGCGACGCGCAGGCCTGCTACCGGGTGCTGCTCGACATGAAGAAGCGCAGCCTTCCGATCTTGCGCGAGCTCTGCGCGGCAGGCGGCCTGGCCGGCACCCTGACGGTGCCCGGGATGGTGGTCGCGTTCAAGACGCCGCAGGGATTCGAGAAGGCGTGCCGGGCCGTGCCCGCGGCGGTGGCGGGCGGGGTGCCGCTGCGGCAGCTCAGCCCGGCGGAACTGCGCGCCCTGGAGCCGGACGCCGAGTTCGACATCTGCGGCGCCCTGTACAACGAGGAGGGCGCCGCCGTGCGGGTGCCGGACTTCGTCGTCGAGCTCGGCCGCAAGCTCACCGCCCTGGGCGTCCAGGTGCATCCGCACGCCGGCGTCACGGATTTCGAGGTCACCGGCCACGCGGTCAGCCGGGTGCGGACGGCGCTCGGGGACTTCCGGCCCGGCGAGGTCGTCATCGCGGCCGGCGCCTGGTCCGCGGAATGCGCGCGCAAGCTGGGCGTGCGGCTGCAGCTCCAGCCGGCTAAGGGCTACAGCATCACGGTCACCGCGCCGCGCAACGCGCCCAGGCGGCCGGTGCTGCTCGCGGAGGGGAAGGTCGCGCTGATGCCGCTGGGCGACCGCCTCCGCTTCGGCGGGACGCTGGAGCTGACCGGCCTGGACGCGGGCATCTCGCGGCGGCGGGTGCACGGCATCCGCCGCGCCGTCCGCTCCTACCTGCCGGAGCTTGAGGCCACCGAGACCATCGAGGTGTGGAGCGGGCTGCGGCCCTGCACGCCGGACAGCCTGCCGCTGCTCGGCCGCGCCGGGCCGTACCGCAACGTATGGGTCGCGTCCGGGCACGGCTACATCGGGATGGGCCTCGCGCCGGTCAGCGGCAAGCTGCTCGCGCAGCTCGTCGCGGGCGAGCAGCCGGACATGGACCTCGCGCCGTTCCAGGTCGGCCGGTATGGCTAGCGGGGCGGGCGCGGGCGGTGGTGCCGCGATCGGGGTGCTCTGCCTGGAGACCTCGTTCACCAAGATTCCCGGGCACATCCGCAACCCGGCCACGTTCGGCTTTCCCGTGGTCTACAAGGTGGTGGCCGGCGCCACGCCGGACCGGGTGGTGCGCCAGGCCGACCCGCTGCTGCTCGGCCCGTTCATCAGCGCGGCCAGGGAACTCGAGGCCGGGGGAGTGGCGGCCATCACCGGCGCCTGCGGCTTCCTGGTTCTCTTCCAGCAGCAGCTTGCCGACTCGGTCGCCGTCCCGCTGTACGCCTCCAGCCTGGTCCAGCTCCCCGTGGTCCACCGGATGCTGCGCAGGGACCGCAAGGTCGGGCTGCTCACCGCCGACAAGGACTCCCTCACCCGGCGCCATCTGGCCGCGATCGGCGGCGAGTCCGTCCCGGTGTGCATCGCCGGGATGGCGGGGCAGCCGGAGTTCCGCGAGGTGATACTCGAAGGCCGCCGCACCGAGCTCGACGCGGCCCGGCTCCGCCGCGAGGTGCTCACCGAGGTCGGCCGGCTGGCCGGGGACAACCCGGACATGGGCGCGCTGATCATCGAATGCACCGACCTGGTGCCGTTCGCCCAGGCGATTCAGGCAGCGGCGGGCGTGCCCGTCTTCGACATCGTCACGCTCACCCAGATGGTGCACCAGGCCCTGACCCGCCAGCCGTTCGGCGAATGACGGCAGGTGTTGACGTTGCCCGTAGGTAAGACTCCAGGGTGGGCTGGTGGATGAGCTGCTGGCAATCGGTGAGTTCTCCGCACGCTCGGGCCTGTCGGCCAAGGTGCTGCGTAGCTATGCGGCGGCGGGCCTGCTGGTTCCGGCTGCGGTGGACCGCTGGTCGGGGTATCGGTATTACGCCCCGGGCCAGCTTCCGGAGGCGAGGCTGATCTTGCTGCTGCGCCAGGCCGGAGTTCCGCTGAGCGAGATTGCCGCGTTCCTGCGGGACCCCGGCCCAGAGCAGCTGCAGCGCTGGGAACTGGCTCTTGACCTAGAGGCCGCCAGCCGCCGCCGCGCCCTTGCCGCCGTGCGCGCCGAGTTGAGCAAGCTCGCCACGGCCACAGTCAACCCCGCCGGACAGGATCGAGGTAATTCGATGAGCACGCTGGCCGCTGGCTCAGCAACAGACCGGGGAAAGGCACGGGCCACCAATCAGGACGCGCTGCTGGTCAGCCTCCCGCTGTTCGCCGTGGCGGATGGGATGGGCGAACCCCCAGGCGGGGAGGTCGCCAGCCTCCTGGCACTCGACATGCTCAAGGCGCGGTTCACCGCCCCGCCCAGTGCCGAAGGGCTGGCCGAGGCGGCCCGTGAGGCCAGCCGGGCCGTCTGGCAGCGGGCGGACACCGACCCGTCGCTGGAAGGCATCGGAGCCACCCTCACAGCGGTTGCAGTCCTCGACGGCGGAGATCAAACCCGGCTTGCGATCGTCAACATAGGTGACTCCCGTGCCTACCTTTTCGCCGAAGGGCTACTGAGCCAGCTCACCCGTGACCACAGCGTGGTCCAGGCACTCATTGATGCCGAAGAGCTGACCCAGGACCAATGGCGCACGCACCCCAGACGCAGCCTGCTCACCCGCGCCCTCGGCATGGCGCCCGTGGTGGAGCCCGACATCAGCCTGCCGGCCATAACAGGAACCGCACGGGTGCTCGTGTGCACCGACGGGCTGACCGCCCAGGCCGACGAAACACAACTCGCCGCCGTCCTGTCAACGGTCCCTGACCCGGATCAGGCAGCCGCCGAACTCGTCCAGCTCGCCAACCGCAACGGCGGACAGGACAACACCGCCGTCATCGTCATCGACATCACCCCAGGCCAGGAAGCATCCTGACCCGCTCACCGCCACTGCCTCAACCTGCGAGCTTGGCACCGAAGTGGCGCATCGCGGTTCCTTGCCGTTGGGATCTTGGTGATACCGGAAGACAGGTTCCCATCGTCACGGCGGTCCGGCCCGGCGGGCCGATACGGTCATGCCGGCCGGGCGGGCCAGCGTCTGGTACACCACGCAATAGCGCTCGGTCAGCGTGACCAGCGTCTCGACCTGCTCGGCGCTGGCATCGGTGTCGAGCTCGAAGGCCAGCCGGATGGACGTGAAGCCCACCCGCGCATCCTTGCTCACCGCCAGAGTCCCGCGGAAGTCCAGGTCGCCCTCGGCGCTGACGGTTCCGCCGGCCACCGGGATCTGCAGCGACGTGGCCACCGCCTGCAGGGTCACGCCCGCGCACGCCACCAGCGCCTGCAGGAGCATGTCCCCGGAGCAGGCGAGCGTGCCGTCCCCGCCGGTTGCCGGGTGCAGCCCGGCCTCGACCAGCGCCTGGCCGGTGGCCACCGAGCAGCTGATCGCCTGGCCGCCGAGATCGCCGTGCGCCCTCAGGGTGACCACCGCCTGCCGCGGGTTCTCGCGGTAGGCGTCCTTGAGAGGCTGCTGCATGGCGCGGAGCGTCGCGCTGTCCATCGTGCCCTCCCTGCATGGCGGCGCACCATTGCGCCGGGTTAGCACGCATGCGCCGGGTAGCCAGCGTTATGCCGGTGCCTGCCAGGCTCGCACCGGGAACATCAGGCTCGCACGGGCGGCGCCGACCCGGCGTCACCGGGGCCGGGCCTGGCCTTCCCCGGGGCCGTGGCGGCCGCTGCGCGCGACCTCGATCAGCGCGGAGTCATCCAGGCGGCCCATGCCGAGCTCGCGCCCGCGCTGGTAGAGCCGGCCCGCGGCGGCCGCCAGCGGCACCGGCAGCCCCGCCTGGCTTGCCGCGGCGCTGACCAGGCCCATGTCCTTGACGAAGATGTCCATCGCGCTGGACACCTGGTCGAACCGGCCGGCCACCATCCGGGCACCGCGATCGTCGAGCATAAAGGACGCCGCGGCGCCGTCGCGCAGCACCGTCCAGCAGTCGGCCGCCGCCAGGCCGAGCGCCTCGGCGAACGCGAGCGCCTCGGCGGCCGCCGCGATATGCACGCCGCAGAGTAGCTGGTTGACCAGCTTCATCCGCTGGCCGTCGCCCGGGCGGGGGCCCACCACCGGGGCGCTGCGGGCCAGCGCGCCGAGCAGCGGCTGCACCCGCGCCACCGGCCCGGCCGCGCCGGACACCATGATCAGCAGGTCGCCGGCGCCGGCCCGCCGCACGCCTCCCGACACGGGGGCGTCGACGTGGCCATGATCATGGCGACGGTGCCGCCGGCGATGGCCCCGGCCGCCCCGCCCGGCCCGAACAGCACCTGCTCCGCCTGCTCAGCGGTGGCGACCATGATCGCGACGACATCCGCGCCGTGCGCGGCGGCGGCGGCGGTCACGGCGTCCTGCACGCCATCGGCTGCCAGTGCAGCGGCGCGCCCCGGCACGACGTCGTAGCCGCGGACCGGGTGGCCGGCCCGGGCCACGCACGCCGCCATCGGCGCTCCCATCGCACCGAGCCCGAGCCAGCCGACGCGCATCACCGGTCCTCCTGCGCACCGTTGAGTATGGCCACGACCCGCCGCAGCGCCTCGTCGTCGCCGACGTTGCCGGCGAACACGACGTAGGGCACGCCGACCGCCCCGGGCGCCGCGTCGATCGGGCGGAACACGGAGATCATGCCGGGAAACAGCTGGCCGGCCACCTCCGCGCGGCGGATGCCCAGGCCGCGCAGCGCGACGTCGTGCGAGGTGACCCCGCCCTTGGCGATGATCCAGGCGGGCTCGGCAGCGAGCGCCTCGCGGACCACGAGGGACAGCGCCGCCGAAACCCGGCGGCCGACCGCGAGGCTGTCCGCGCCGTCGCGGCCGGCCGCCACGGCGCGGCTGGTGTACAGCAGGGCATCGGACCGGCGCAGCGCGGCGGCGACCCGCTGCGCCGTGCCCGTCACCACGTCGGCGCCGCCCAGGACGGCCGGAACGTCGAGCTCGATGTCCGCGGTGCGGCCCTGCGCGCGCAGCGCCGCCACCTGCCGGCTCGTCTGGCTGACGTGCGATCCGACCACGATCAGGCCGTGCCCGCCGCGCCTGGCGGATGACCGGATCTCCGCGCCGCGAAGCGGCGCGCGCGGCCCGAGACCGCTCAGCGCGCGCACGAACGACGGCCCGGTGCGGAACAGGAATGACTTGCCGGCCCGCTCGGCCAGCAGCACCCCGTAGGCGACCGTCTCCAGGTCGGAATACTCGGTGGCGTTGACGACGACCCACGTCCCGTCCCGCAGGCCGGACAGCAGGCCGCGAACCCGGCGCGGGCCGCCGAGCCTGATGTCCGCCAGGCTGATGCTGGCGACATCGTCGCGTCCCATCCTCCCGCCGCTCTTCTCGGCGACGAAGTCGCGCAGGTCAGATGCGGCGTAGCCGAATGTGGCGTCCCGCGCGAACTCGGTCTGGCCGACCGCGACCAGGCCGGAGCCGGTGCGGGCCCAGTGGATGTCAGCGGCGGTCAGCCGTCCGGCCTCCAGGAAGGCCGGGGCGAGCAGCACGGCGTCGAAGCCGCTGCCGAGCGCCTTCGCGCGGACCGCCTGCAGTGCCGCGACCTCTGCCATCACGTGCCCGCGCAGCGTCGAGTCGCTGCGGCTGACCAGCTGGATCCGCGCGCCGCGCCGCCCGGCAACGGCGATCAGGCCGCGGGCGGCCAGCGTATTCACCTCGACCGCGGCCGGCTCGCCGAGGCTGCGCGCATTGGTCAGGACGAAGCAGGCGGCGGCCTCGCCGCCGAGCGCTGCCTCGTAGGCGCCCTCGTCAAGGACGGTCACGACCTGGATCCCGTGCATCGCCTGCGACCCGGTCGGGTCATCGTCGAGCACGCCGAGCAGCAAGCCGTCCGCGGCCCGCATCGCGCGAATCGACTCGCGGAGGCTGTCGGCGTCCGGGAGGGCCTCCGGTAGTCCGGCGAATACCTCGGCCGCGGCCGGCAGGCTGTCCCGCAGCGATCTGGCCCTTTCCGCTGGATCCGACGACAGGCACGTAAGATCACTGTATTCGACTGCCCGGCCGGAGGACGGGAGACGCGTGGCGAACGTGGTGATCACCGGCGGGGCCGGCTTCCTGGGCGCCCGCCTCGCCCGGCAGCTGCTGGCGACAGGCTCGCTCGCGGTGGCCGGCAGCGGGGCGCGCCCGCTGCGCGGGCTGACGCTCATCGACCGCGTTCCGGTTCCGCCGGATCTGGCCGCGGACGAGCGGGTCACCGCGATCCGCGGCGACCTCGGCGACCTGCTCGGCCCGGCACCCGGCGGGCCGGACGCGGCCGCCGGCCCGGACGCGATCACCCGGGCCGAGGTGATCTTCCATCTGGCCGCGGCGGTCAGCGCGGAATGCGAGGCAGATTTCGACCTGGGCATCCGGGCCAACCTGCGGGCCACCGAGGCGCTGCTCGCGGCGTGCCGAGCGGCCGGGACGAGCCCGGTCGTGGTGTTCTCCAGTTCCATCGCGGTCTTCGGGGCATCCGCCGAGCACCCGCTGCCCGCCGTCGTCGACGATCACACCGCGCCGAACCCGCAGACCAGCTACGGGGCGCAGAAAGTCATCGGGGAGCAGCTGCTGGCCGACTACGCCCGCAAGGGATTCCTGCGCGGGCGGGCCGTCCGGCTGATGACGGTCAGCGTGCGTCCCGGGCGGCCGAACAGGGCCGCCACCGGCTTCCTGTCCGGGATCATCCGGGAGCCGCTGGCCGGCCAGCGCGCGATCTGCCCGGTCGGCCCGCAGACCGAGGTGGCGCTCGTCTCGCCAGCCCGGGCCATCGCCGGGCTGCTCTGCGCCGCCACGTCGCCGGATGAGGCCTGGGGCGGCCGCACCGCGGTCAACCTGCCGGCGCTGACCGTGACGGTCGCGGACATGGTCGCCGCGCTGGAACAGGCGGCCGGGCCCGGGGCGAGCGCGCTGATCGACTGGATTCCCGACCCGCCGATAGCCGAGATGGTACGGACCTGGCCCGCCCGGTTCCGGTCCGCGAGGGCGGCCGGGCTCGGCCTTACCCCGGACCCGGACTTCGGCTCGGTCATCAGCATGCACATCGCCGAGACCCGGCGCTGACGCACGGC
>WNGG01004170.1_pt1 | contig 16266 bp, 19 predicted proteins | sample 5400661 | NCBI WGS metagenome assembly WNGG01 (sample SAMN13153372, study PRJNA577476) | soil metagenome | isolation source: 100 cm soil or saprolite under Garry oak tree replicate 1 | place: USA:California | collected 2016-06-15 | reverse complement strand
GCGACAACCTCGACGTTCGCCTCGGCGGCATCTACGCGCTGGAGCGGATCGCCTCCAGCTCCGAGGTCGACCGCGGGCCGATCCTTGAGGTGCTGACCGCCTACGTCCGCGGGCACTCACCCTGGCCTGCCGCGGGATGCGAGTACGGCGCGCCCAGCGAGGTCCAGCTCGCGTGGGCGCAGCAGGACCAGGAGGGTGCCACCACCGGGCTCGACCCGCACGGCGGCGAGCCCGCCTTTCTTGAGGTCGACGCGGCCGCCGGTAAGGTCGAAGGCGGTCCGGGAGAAGTCCGGCTCGTGGCCGACCAGCAGCACGCGCTCGTCAGGGCACTGTTGCATCTGCGCGGAAGGCGTCACCGACGAATACCTGAGTGGAGGCTGCTTTCACGCCGAGGGCCACGAGAACGGCTCAAAGAGGCCGATCGTGAATGCCATGTGAGGCGTTCTAGCCTCCAAGTGGAGGGCGCCGAGGGTACTGATCGCCAGATGCAACAGTGCCCCTCGGCGATCCCCGCATGCTGCGAGCCTGCTACGAGGCCGGCCCGACCGGCTTCGAGCTGGCCCGGCTGCTGCACAGCATCAGCGTCGACTGCCAGGTGATCGCCCCCTCGCTGATCCCCAAGGCGCCGGGCCGGTATTGGACCAAGGTGCGCTGCTCGTACTGCCTGGGCAGCGCGCCCTTGTGCTGGAGCACGGCGATCGCGGCGCCATGGTGTCGGGCGGCCTCGACGGCACGAAGCGCGCGCTCCTCGTCATGCCAGTCGAGCAGCGTCGCGGTCAGCGTCCTCACCCGCCCGGCCGCGCCGTGCAGCAACTCCAGGACGTCGCCCAGCTCACTCATGGGGCCAGCGTAAGCGCTCGGCTTGGCTGCTGTGAATTGGCCAGCGACTGCTCACCAGGACATGTCCTGCGAGCCGGTGAGCGCAAGCGCCGAGCACCCCGACGATCACCCCGAGCTGTTGTTTGGAGACCGACCGGGGTCGCGGCCGCAGCAAGCAGGTCAGGCACCGATACAGCATGCAGCACCTGCTCGCCAGCATCCACACCTCTCAGGGTCATTGAGACCCGACAGGCATGCACCCACCGGCTGTCGGATGGGCACGGCGCACAGGCGACGGCGACACGAAGTCGGTGACCAGCCGACCGCGCTGTGCCTGGTGTCGGCGTGGCGGCCCAGACCAGAGTCGTCACCACGATCGTGTGCCTGGCCATCACCTTTCAGCGTGTCGCGTAACACCGAGTGGGAGGCTCGATCCTACGAAGTCCCTGGTCAATGACGTGATCGCAGTTCGTGTGCCCTCAGGCGTCGGTCATCCGAGGCGAAACTCCATCGCGACCTTGATCCATCCAGATTGCGACCAGGCTCGTAGAGCCGCCGCGTTCAGATGGGGCGTCAATCCTCCCAGCAGGCGCCAAGCCTGGAGGCCTGCTGAGATCACGATATGGGGTCGCTCGGAGAACAGCACCGGAATGGGTGTTACGTCGAGAAAGGTGCGGCTGGCCAAGGGTTGATGCTTCCTGCCGGAGACCCGGGCAGGCAGGAGCCGCAGGCCCTCGAGCGCATGCCCAAGGGGGAGAGCCGACATGGTCACTCGGTGCAGGTCATCCCACACGACGGTGGGCGCCAACGTCGATGGGGGTGACACATGCGATATTGCGGGTCGGGTATCACGTCGTCGAGATTCATGACGAGCTCGCTCTTGCATGGTGTTCCGCATTGGCTGGCACGGTGCAGCCGAGGGGCTGGCCCGCAGTCGGCGCCTTCCCCGTCGCCGCCTGCGAACTCATCGGTACTCCTTCACTTCGAGGAACGCGCCGCGGTGTACGACGCCAACCAAAGCAGGCGTGTCAACGACGCCGAGTTCTTCCCTCCTTCGACAGCGGCGTTGAGCATCCAGGGACGCAGGTCCTGCGAACCCCCCGGTCCAGGCGCCAAAGGCGAACGCGACGTTGAGCCGTCGGTCCAGATGCGTGCGGAGTGTCTTGAGTGGACTCTGGTGCTCGGCCGGGGCCATCTCCCGCGGATCCTGCGAACCTACGTCCGTTAGGAGAGTAAGCAGCGACCGCACCGCGACCTGGGTGTTCCCCAGGCGCGGGAACCGGGCTGTAGGCCGTGCGGCCCGAGACGTCAGACGCCGCGACGTGCTCGGTGACTTCCTGCGTGAGTAGTACGCGGTCGCAGCATCATGAATCGATGCTAAAGCTGCGATGATGTGATCCTGCTTGCGCCCGCGCATCGGCCACAGCCATGCCTTCAGCGACGACCGGGCTGCAGGCGCCGGCTCTCGGCCAGCGTGCCGGCGTCGACCCCGGTGAATCCGATCTGGTCGATCAGGTCGATGACCGTTCGCTTGGCGCTCGCGTCATCGCCGGCGACCGGGACCGCCAGGCGCTCCTCGGCGGGTAGGTCCGGACGGCTGTCGTCCAGCAGGCGCCGGAAGTAGATCGTGTTGAAGGCCTTGACCAGGGTGGCACCAGGCAGTAGGGAGGCCAGCAGCTCAGACGAGGTGGTCTGGTCGGCGTCCAGTTCGGGGATGTGCCCGTCACGCTGCGGGTAGTAGTTGTTCGCGTCGACCACGAGCTTGCCAGCGAAGGGCTCGGGCGGCAGCTCGCGAATCGCGCGCAACGGGATCGCGACGGCGACGACCTCGCCGAAGCCGGCCGCCTCCGCGACAGTCCCCGCGCGCACGCTCCCCTGGATCGATGCGACGATGCCGGCGAGCGTGTCCGGTCCGCGCGAGTTGCTCAGCATGACCTGGTGGCCTGCCGTCGCGAACCGCACGGCCAGCCCATGTCCGATCTTGCCCGCACCGATGATGCCGATCTTCATTCGATCCTCCGAGCCGCTTCAGTCGCTTCGCGATGCTTCGACCAACCGCCCCGCACGACTAGCTATTCCTCCCGCTCCGCGCACCGGCGGCATCGCGGCAGACACCGCCTACCTAGTGCTCTTCCGCGGAAGTGATGTCCATATGTCAGGCCACCTTCAACGGACTGCCGTCATAGGTCCACCGAAACGGCTTGGCGGTCGGGTCGTAGTCGGCGATAAACGCCATGATCCGCTCGACCAGATCCTGGCGAGAGGCGAACTCGCCGCGCCTCAGCAGCCGGCGGGCCAGGATCGAGAAGAACAGCTCCGAGACCTGGTTCAACCACGAGGCGTGCTTGGGCGTGTAGTGCGCCTGGAAGCGGGGATGGGCGGTCAGCCACGTCTTGGTCTGCTTGGACACGTGCGAGGAGCCGTTGTCCAACACCAGGTGGATCAGCAAGTCTGGGTGGACCGCCCGGTCGACCTCCTCGAGAAAGCCGGTGAAGTGCGCCGAGTCGTTCTTGGCCGCGTCGGTGCCCAGCACCTGGCCGGAGTGCACGTCCAACGCCGCCATCAGGCACGCGGTGCCGTGGCGCTTGTCCTCAAACTCGCGCCGCTCAACCAGGCCCGGGGCGCATCGCCGGGTGGGGTGCTTGCGCGACCGGGCGGCGATCGCGGTCTTCTCGTCGACGCTGAGCACCAGCGCGTTGTGCGGCCGGTCCAAGTACAGCCCGCACACCTCGGCAGCCCGTTCGAAGAAGTCGGGGGCGTCGGGGCGGTTGAGCCAGCCACGGACCAGGTGGGCTTGAGGTCCAGGTCGGCCAGGATCCGCCCGACCTGGGACGACGAGATCCCAACCCCGTCTTGGTGCAGGCGCTCGGCGATCAGCTGGTGGGTCCACTGGCTATCGACCGCCGGCTGCTGGGTCGTCACGGTGGCCACGATCGCAAGGCGGGCGTCGTGGCCGTAGACCCTGGGGCGGCCCGGGCGGCGTGCGTCCTCCAACCCGGCCAGCCCAGCAGCAACGAACCGCTGGCGCCAGGTCGCCACGCCCTTCTCGTGGATGCCGACCTGCCGGGCGATCTGCCGGTTGGGAACCCCGTCAGCGGCCAGCAGGATGATGCGTGCCCGGCGCAGGGCACGCTGGGTGGTGGTGTGTGCCCGCAGGCGCCGTTCCAGCTCCGTGCGTTGCTCGGCGGTGATCTCCAGCGGCGGCACCCTCGACACTCGCGGCCTCCCCGTCGTCCAATGAGGCCCAAAGTGAATCACATCGGTGTAATTAACGCGGAAGCCCACTAGTAGCTCGTCAGTCCTGAATTACAGGGTATAGGTGCTTGAGCTTGATGCGAGCATCCTCGGTCGTGAAGCGCCAGTCCACGCCACGGCCGGAAGCGTTGCGCGCCGCCTGCCAGGCGACGACCTCCCGCTGTAGGGTTGCCTGGTCGGCCAGGCGGCGGTCCAGGCACTGCTCGGCCAGCACGGCAAGCTCGATCTCGGCCATGTTCAACCAACTGCCATGCTTGGGGGTGTAGTGGATCTCGAGCTTGTCGGCCAGCCGCTTGGCCTCGGCCGGCTCGAACGCCTGGTACAGCGACGCGGGCGTGTGGGTGTTCGGGGTTGTCTTGCACCAGCACGATCTGCTCGGCGTCGGGGTAGTGGACGTCGAGGAGGTCCTTGATGCAGTACGCCCAGTCGATGCGGGTGCGCCGTTGGCTGACCATGACGTGGCGCCAGCCACCAAGCGGCTCGCAGACCACAAACAGGTTGCACACCCCGCGACGCTGGTACTCGTAGTCCTCCCTGGCCGGCTGCCCTGGCGCGACGGGCAAGGGCGGGGTGACCTCGGCCAGCAGTTGGCGGCTGGTCTCGTCCAGGCAGACCTGGGGCCGCTGGGGGTCATACGGCCGGGTGTAGACCCCAAGCACGTCCTCCATGCGCCAGCAGAACTCGGCATCGTGCTCGGGCGGGATGCACCAGCGCTGGGTCAGCCACGGCTTGAGGCGGTTTGCTGTAAGGCCTGGCGGACCGTCTCGTAGGAGATCGTCTCCACCACCTCCAAGGCGACCAGGCGTTCACCCAGCAGCCGCAACGTCCACCGCTTGTGGCCTGTGGGTGGCGCGCTGCACGCCAGCGCGACCAGGCGGGCCTCCTGTTCGCCGTCGAGCTTGCGGCGGTACTGGCGATCTGGCGGCTTGCGGTCCACGGCAACGTCCAGCCCGCCGGCGGCGTACTCCTGGCGGACACGGGCCACCGTGGTGTGGTGGACCTCCAGCGCCACCGCGATCGCCCGGTCGGTCCAGCCAGGGCCGCCTTCGCCTTGGTTGGCTTTGAGCAGGATGCGGGCGTGGGTCAGGGCGCGGGCCGGGGCGGTCCCTCGGCCGATCAGGGTGTGGAGCCGGGCGCGCTCGGGCTCGGAGAGGACGACGACGTGTTGCTTGCGCATGCTCGGCTTCTCCAGCGGCGGGATCCTCGACCGCAACGAGCATGAAGCCGAATCACGCATCAAGCACATCACGGCTGACAAGCTACTAGTGGGGCGTCAGGAACTGGACGCTGGTAATGAAGGTGAATGGAATTGATGGTGGGGATGAATACTCTGTAGCGCTGTAGCGGGCGACGACTCCTGCACCACCTGTGGGACGCGAGCACCCGCTGTCTCGACAGAACTGTCGCCATGTGCTAGTTGTAGCACATGGCGACAGTAGGAGTGCGTGAACTCAGGCAGCGGGCGAGCGAGCTGCTGCGGCGTGTCGAGGCCGGCGAGACGATCGAGGTCACCGACCGAGGCCGCCCGGTCGCCGTCCTTGCCCCACTGCCTGACCGCAGCCCGATCGAGCGCCTCAGCGCCGCCGGCGACCTCGTCCCCAGCCAGCACGACCTGGACGACCTGCCCGACCCGCTGCCCCTGGGACCGGGCCAGGAACCGCCGTCGAGCATGCTCGCACGCCTCCGACGCGATGAGCGCTAACAAAGCGACCTACCTCGACTCCTCCGCACTCGTGAAGCTCGCGGTGCGCGAACCGGAGTCCGCGGCCCTGCGCCGGTACCTCCGGCGCCGACGGCCGCTCATCGCCAGCGCCCTCGCCCGCACCGAGGTCGCGCGGGCACTGTCATCGCTTGGACCGGAAGCGGTCCGACGCGGCCATGACGTCCTCGCCCGCGTCGACCTGGTCAGGATCAACGATCGCGTCCTGGACGCCGCCGGCGCGATGCTGCCGGTCGAGCTCAGATCCCTCGACGCCATCCACCTCGCGACCGCCCAGCAACTCGGCGCTGACCTGGCCCGGATCGTCACCTACGACGACCGGATGGCCGCGGCAGCCAACCAGCTCGGCTTGACGGTCGCGCAACCAACCTGACAGCCTGACAGAACGCCCGTCGGGCGCGTCAGCGATCGACCACGCTGCGCCACAACCCGCTTGACGCGCTCTACCGCCTTGCGGGTTCCCGGGTCCCACTTGTCTGAAAGGTCCGCTGCCATCGCGCCGCCGATCATCTGCTCGATCAGACAAGGCAGGGTTAGGCAGGGGTTAGGCAGTCACCTCCCGTAGCTTGCCGGTGGCCACGTCATAGACGAAGCCGCGGATCGAGCTCTTGTCGGGCACGAATGGGCTCGCCGCGATACGCGCGATCGACTGGCGGACGTCGGTGTCGAGATCACCGAACGCCTCCAGTGCGAAGTGCGGCTTGAGCCCGATGTCGGCGTGCACCGCCGCCTTGATCTCGTCGTCGGTGAAGGTCAGCATGCCGCAATCGGTGTGGTGGATCAGCACCACCTCCCGCGACCCGAGCAGTCGCTGGGAGATGAGCAGCGAGCGGATCACGTCGTCGGTGACCACGCCGCCGGCGTTGCGGATGACGTGCGCGTCGCCCTCGGACAGGCCGAGCATCCCGTAGACGTTGAGACGGGCGTCCATGCAGGCGACCACTGCGACCTTCTTGCCTGGCGGCATCGGCAGGTCGCCCTTGGCGAAGTCGCGGGCGTAGGCGTCGTTGCGATCGAGCAGCTCGTCGGTGACGGACATGGAACCTCCAGGCCGGGTGGTGGGAGAATCCGTGCAGGGCCCGGGCGTGGCCGGCGAGGGATTGATTCAGCCCGCCGCGCAAAGCGCCCGGACCACGGGACAGCCGCAGGTCACCACGCGCCCGTAGTCGAGCGCCCGGTTCCGCACGAGCGGGATGGGCTCCATCTCAGCATTCAGCGTGCCTGGGTCACGGCACATGGTCAACCCCGGCGTACAGCCTCAGGTCGAGCAGGCACAGGTCAGCGCGGCCAGCCTGTGGGTGCCAGAAAGTCGCTCGTCGTGCTGAGCTGCAGGTTCGCGCGGGAGGTCGTCTAGCCACGATGATCGGCGCATGACCCTGCGACTGCTGTATCTGCTGTTCTGCCAGGTGGTGAGCTGGCTTGGGCGGCTGGCGCGGAGTTCGGCGGCAAAGGATGTTGAGTTGCTCATGCTGCGCCACGAGGTCACGGTGCTGCGGCGCCAGGTGGCCCGACCGCGGGTCGACTGGGCAGACCGGGCCGTGCTGGCTGGGCTTGCTCGGCTGCTGCCCCGCCGGGCCTGGCATCGGTTGTTTCGGCAGCCGGCCACCCTGTTGCGGTGGCATCAGATGCTGGTCCGGCGCCGCTGGACCTACCCGCACGAGCGTGGCCGTCCCAGTGTCGCGGCGGAGACCCGCGAGCTGGTGCTGCGGCTGGCGCGGGAGAACCCCACGTGGGACTATCGCCGGATTCACGGTGAGCTGTGCCGACTGGGGTACCGGATCGGGGCCAGTACCGTGTGGACCATCCTGCAGCACGCCGGCGTCGAGCCGGCACCCAAGCGGTCGGCCCTGAGCTGGCGGCAGTTCCTGCGGGCCCAGGCCGCGACTGTGCTGGCGATGGACCTCTTCCAACCTTGGTTGGGGGCCTGGCGGCGCAGGATGGTGAGCTGGTGGCAAAGCACCAGGATCTCAAGGTCTTCGGCGGCGTCGCCGCGGGCGAGCAGCACCAGCGCCTGCATGGAGCGGCACACCCGAGGTACGCGAGCTTCGATAGCACCCGGGACAGCCTCCCAAGCTCGATAGGGCCTCAGCGTACCGAGCGGCCGTCCCACGCGAACCAGCAGGTAACCAGCCACGTCCGAGTTTGCGCACCCTTCACGGACCCTTGGTGGAACTGGCGTGGATGCTGCCGTCCCCAGCGGGTTGCATGACGGACGGCGGGATGGCCGCCGAGGGCGGCCGCGGGTCGAAGGCCCGCCCAAAGGCGCAGACGCCGATCAGCCCGATCAATCAATCGCGCGAAGCGCACCGCTCGGCGCGGCCGCATCACTCCCCCGGGGGAGCACGTCAGCAGGCGTTCTACAGAGAACCAGAGGGCGAGGCGGGAGGTCGAGCGGGTGTCTGTCCGGGACTCTACGACGACCCCCATCGTCGGAGTCTCACCGGCGGCGCCCACTCCTCATCCCGCCTCGCTCCCAAGGCCCTTACCCAGTCGTCCCGATGAAGAACCTCATGGCTGGCGCCTGCGTGCATCCAAGGTGGGTCCAACCGCACCACGGATAGTTCCGCGCAATCGCGCACGGGCTTCCTCACGTTAAGAGCGACCGCGTAGACGGGTAGACCCACGCTGGACCCGGAGGGGGTGCGCTATAGAGCTTTCCATCCCTGCCTCCCCGGCGCGGCTCGCCAGGCTGCGACGAACCGCGCCGGCCTACCTGCGCGGAGTGTCGGACGAGGTCGCCGACGATGTTGTGCTGGCCCTCCACGAGGTAGCGACCAATGCGGTGCTGTCCGGCTCAAGCGGGGACCAGCCGATCCAGGCGGTCGTCCACGTCGACGACGACTGGGTTGAGGCGTCGGTCCTGGATCCTGGCCCGCAGCCGCCGGCCGGCCTTCCAGCAGCTACCGACACCGACGAGCTGCGCGTCGGCGGGCGGGGCCTTTGGCTACTGCGCCGGCTCGTGGACGAGGTGCGGCTTGAACGGGTCAAGCTCGCCACCCGCGTGACGCTACGACAAGCGATCGGGCCAGCGGGGACACTCGCCCGCTAGCTCTTGTCACGCCACGCCTCGCTCTGGGCGACGACGGCGGCGAAACAGCCAGGGCACTTCTCGACAAAGAACGCTTCCTCCCAATCGTGGTCCAGCACGTCCAGCCCGTCGGCCTTGATTCCGCAGGCGACCGCGTCGGTCGCGGCGTCCACCGCATGGGTTGGGCCGACCGGGGCGGTTCTGACCGACCTGAAGACTCCATCAGGACGATGAGCCAATGACAGGACCTGCTCCAACTGCTCGGCGCCTACCCGGTAGCGCATCTGCGCCCCCTCCGTCCGCGCCCCGGCAGCATCCTCCGACATGCCGTCCAGGTCCATCTCGCGTCCCATCGGCCCGAGCGTCGCGCAGCAGCGGCACTCAATCCGGCACCACTTTGCGTAGCAGCCAGGTCAGGCTGAGATTGCCGCCGAAGGCGGCGCGGACGCCGATCAATCAATCCCCGCGAAGCGCTCCTTGCGGCGTGGCCCGCTTGACCTTGCTGGCTTGTCGGTCGCGTCTTGGGCGAATAGCCTCGAGCCAGCAGCCGATTCAGGATCCCAGGGACGCGCGGGTGGAAGGGGGTAGGGGCGATGTCGAAGTACGCGGTGTTCTTCACCCTCAAGGGCGAGGCCATCGCCCGGGCCATGCAGCAACCAAGCGACCGGGTCGCGGTCGTGTCCAAGGCGGTCGAGTCCGCGGGGGGCAAGCTTGAGGCCTACTACTTGATGTTCGGCCAGTACGACGGCTTCGCCATCGTAGAACTCCCCGATTCCCGGGCGGCCGCCGCGTCCAGCCTGGCGGTGAGCAGCACCGGGGCCTTCGAGCACCTGGAGACCCACGAACTCATCGAGGCAGAGGACGTCAACCCGATTCTGGAGCACGCCAAGGGCATCACCGCCCAGCTCCCCGGTATCTAAAGGGTCCCCGGCCGCGTAGGTGGAGGTGGGATCGAACGCCTGCGCCGCCGCCGCGGGCTGGCGGATCGAACCGGGCGCCCTGGGCGGGGTCGACGGGCCTGCGCACCTCGACGTGCAGGGCGATACCCAGGGCGAGCTGGCTGGGCCGCCGGTCGGGATCGGGCTGCGCCCAGATCAGCTACCGGCCGGCTGGCGACCCGAAGGGCGACGGCCGGCGCGCACCGGAACCTTCTCGCCATTCTGCAGCAGCGTATGACCGCTGTGCGGCGACCGTCCGAAAGGCGAGCGCGGCCGGGCAGCGGCCACGCTCCTCACTCCCCCAGCGGCATCGACCAGTGGCATCGACGGCCCACACCGTCGGCGCGTCAAAGCCCAACCTGTGTCGCGCCGCATCCCCGAGGCCCTGCCCGGTAGCGCCGCCCAGACGCGAGCGCCGACGCGTGCCGTCCCAGCGGCGCCGCGACGTCCCGGTCCAGGTGCCGCTGCGCTACTGGCCCGTGGGCGGTTCAGACGTCTCGGTGTCCGGCTTGGTCCCCGGCTTCTCGTCGCCGCTGTCGTTGCCCTGGGGAAGCTTGGTCACCTCGGCCAGCACCGGACCTGGAGGGGCGCCGGTGGGCGGCGCGACCGTGGTGGTCCGAGCCGGTCGGGCCGCGGCGAGCCTCTGGCGCGCCTTGCTCGCCTGCTCCTTCGCCACCTTCACGGCTTGGCGGCCGCGCTTGGAGACGGCCAGCCAGCCCGCCAGCAGGCCAAGACCGACCAGCGGTCGCCACCACGGCCTGCGCGCTGAGTTGCGGCGCTGCTTGCGTCGTTGCCGGGACATCACGTCCACCTCCCGCCCCCGCCCCCGCTGCCTGGGTTGCTTTGCTGTTTCCCCTGTTCGCGACGAGTGAAACCCTCTGTGTCACCCTCCGGTGAGGCAGTTGGGCTGCTGAATCATTGGGCTGGGATGGGGGGAGGAGTTTCCCTGGGTGACCACGACGACCGACCATTCTTTAACCAGGCGCTCAGTCTGGCGCCACGAGATCCTCAAGGCGGCCGCCAGTTTCTTCGCGGGGGAGCTGGACCCGCGTCCACCGAGGTCGTGAGCTTCATCGATACCCACGCCTCGCAGGCTGACCATCAGGGGCGGCTCCACCGTCCTGGACGGCCAGCAGCGCCGCCTCCACCACCGCGCCATCGAGCTGGGGTTCACCGACCTCCACGACTACCTCAAGGCGCGCCGACGGAGCGCGATCTCCTGGGGCCAGGCCACGGCACGGACGCCTCGACTTGCGGGAGGTGTGCTCTGCTGGGGAGATCGGTGCCGCTCCCGCGGGTACGCTCCATCCTTGGGTGCGGATCGTGCACAGCGCACTGCTGCGGCCGATCGATACGAGCATAGCAGCCGTTGCTGAGCCCTCGGCCCCGGCGACATCGCGCCCAGTGTTGAGGAAACGCCTTTCCACCCCACTGTCAGAGCATTGTCACGCTTATGCCGAAGGACCTCCTGGGGCGATGGCAAGATCCGCGGGACGCTTGACAATGCGTTCCAAATTCGTCGCCCTTGACCCCGCGGTCGCCGCTGCTCAGAGCGCCAGGGTCGTAGTGAGGCGCTGGTATCCGGATGGTTCATGTCGGTGGGGGGGCTTGGACCCCCTACGTCCTTGCGGACACCAGGCGCTCAACGCCGGTGTTGAGGCGACCTCTGGTAGCCGCCTCGCGGCCGTGGTAGACCGAGCGCTAGCGAAGCGGGCGAATGGGGGAGAGACAATGAGGAGACTGCCCGGGGTGCTGGCGGCGTTCGGAGCGGCCGCGATCGTGCTTGGCGCCATGCCCGTCGCCAGCGGGGTCGGCGGTGCCCTATGGAGCGCGAGCGCGCCGTTCACGAACGTCGTCGCGAGCTCGCCGACGACCGGCGGCGGCTATCCCGTCCCATCAGGCTCGCGTGTCCCGCTGGCCGGCACCTGCCGGCCTGGGCCCTTCAACGCCAACCACTCCGAGTCCTGGGTCGCGGTCAAGCCGGGGACGGAGGATCTGGTCGGCAGCTCGAAGTTCTTCTTCGACAAGTACTCAACCTTCTACATGTTCTATCTCGGTGCCTACCAGATCCTGAACGGGGCGCCGGTCTCCAACAACCAGGTGCAGGGCTACGACTGCGTCTCGACCGGCACCCAGGCCATGCCGCCGAGCTGGACCGACACGACCGACCCCAACGTCGACTTCGACACCACCGGCCGCGTCTACCAGACGATGCTGCCGTTCAACTCGTTCTTCGACGCAACAAAGCTCCATCCGGACGGCGAGATCGACATCTCCTACAGCGACGACATGGGACGCCACTGGGTGAAGGGCAACGGCGGCGTGGCGCTCGAGCCGCCCAACAACGCCTCCGCCAAGCAGGCCGGGCACGTCGAGGACAAGCAGTGGGTTGCCGTCAACCACATCCCCGGCAACAAGTTCCAGGACCACGTGTACGCCGCCTGGGCCGTCTTCAACGGCGCCTCGGCGGGCCAGGGAATCAAGGTGCGCATGGCCGTCTCCCGCGACCGCGGCCAAACCTTCGCCAAGGCGGTCACGATCAGCCCGCCCTCCCAGGTCGGCGCGGCGGTCACCTACGTGTACCCGGAGATCGACGCCGCCGGCAATGTCTACGTCGCGGTGGTCTCGTTCCCGCCCAACGGGACCTCCTCGACGATCTACGTCGCCCGCTCCAGCGACGACGCCCAAACGTTCACGCCGTTCGTGCCGATCACGACGGTGAATGGCGTCCCGGGCGGGGTCTTGCCGAACACCCGCTTCCGCGACGGCATCACCGAGAACTTCGCCGCGAGCCCGACCTATCCCAACCACCTCTACCTCACCTACGAGGATTGGGACGCGGCCTCCGGCCAGATGGACGTGAAGTTCACGCAATCGACCGATGGGGGCTTCACCTGGACGACGCCGGTCCTGGTGAACGACAACGTCGACGCGCTCGGCGTGCCCACCGACCAGTTCCAGCCGTCGGTCGCCGCCGGCCCCGGCGGCGCGGTGGCGGTGGCGTTCTACGACCGCCGAATGGCATGCCCGAACGACCCGAGCGTCTTGCCTGGCGACGTCGGGCGGACCAACTTCTGCATCGATACCTCGTTGCAGGCCTACAAGGACAACGGCAGTGGGGCCGTGCTCGTCGGCGCGAACGTGCGGATCTCAAAGTACACGTGGGATCCAGAGCAGCCGGGACAGCATCTCGGCGGGCTCTCGCAGTACCCCTGCGCCGGCGCCAGGGACCCCTGCCCGACGGGCCGCGGGTTCATCGGCGACTACTTCGCGCTCGCGATCTCCAACGCGAACGTCTACGCGCTCATGGTCTCCACCCACTACCCCTCCAGCGTGACGGCTGACGAGGGCGGCCCGGTCTACTACCAGCAGCAGGTGCTGGCGACGGTGCCACGCGCCGGCCTCGGCGCCGGCTACTGAGGCAGCGCACGGGCCGGGCAAGAGCCCGCCCCGCACCGTGGGGTGCCAGAAGTCGATGGTGCCGGTGATCAGCGGGTCTGGCTTGACGTCGGGCTACGATGCGTCGTCGCTTGCTCGCCTTCCGCTGCGAGGTGTCGGTGGTCTGGTCGTTCGTCTACCTGGCGTTGGGCCGCGTCCTTGAGTTGGTCATGCTCTGTTGCCGATCGGCTGAGGCGAAGGAGGTCGAGATCCTGGTGCTGCGACATGAGCTGGCGGTGCCGCGTCGCCAGCGTCCGCGGCCTCGCCTGCAGCCCAAGGATCGTGCCCTGCTCGCGGCGCTGAGCCGTCAGCTCCCACGACCGCGCTGGTCGGTGTTCCTGGTCAAGCCGGAGTCGCTGCTTTGCTGGCATCGGCGCTTGGTGCGCCGGCGGTGGACATACCCGACCGTGCCCATGGGTCGACCGCCGGTCCCTGACCACGTGCAGCGGTGATCGTGCGGCTCGCCTCGGAGAATCCGCGGTGGGGCTACCAGCGGATCCGCGGCGAGTTGCTCCGCTTGGGCTGCCAGGTGTCGGCCAGCTCGATCGGCCGGGTGCTGCGGACCCATGGGATCGACCCAGCGCCTCGACGGGTCGCCACGACTTGGCGGTCGTTCCTGCGCCGCCAGGCGGCTGGCATCCTGGCCTGCGACTTCTTCACCGTCGACACTGTGTTCTTACGGCGGTTGTATGTGTTGTTCGTCATTGAGCTCCGGAGCCGGCGGGTGCGCCTTGCTGGCGTCACCGCTCATCCGACCGGTCTGTGGGTTGTCCAGCTGAAGAGCGGTTCGAGCAGGTCGGCGGGAACCGGACCGTGCCGGTTGCTACGTCCACCGGTGCAGCAGCCGGCGAGCGGCTACTCCCGTGGTGGTCCCGTACCTGAAACTGCCGGCTGGCTCACGGACGGCCCGAGTGAATACCGACCGCGAACCGGACCGGCGAGCGGTGGGCTGGACAAGCAAAGCGGGCACGGCAGCGCCGTGCCCGCGCAAGGCCTGGGCGGCGAGCAGCGCCACGGCCGGGTCGTCGATGCGGTAGTCGGCGACCAGTACCTCAAACGAGCACAGCCCGTCGCGGTGGGTGTAGCGGGCCCCGGGCGCGTCGAAGGAGATCGCCTGCTGGCGGTCGGCGATGGCCAGGACCTGGTCGGCGGGGACGTAGAGGATCTCGGCGTGGGGGTCGATGAAGCGGCGGATCAGCCAGGGGCAGGCGATCCGGTCGGTCTTGGGGTGCTCGCGGGTGACCCACTGCACGGTGTCCACCTCCTCGGCGAGGCGCCCGGGTCCGAGCAGCGCGCCCGTTGACACTAAAGAATCTTCCTCTTTGTACTAATAGCCATGAAATGCGAGAATGGTTCATGGCTTACAACTTTGTGCGCTGCGAGCGGGACCAGCCCTTCCTGTTGCCCCTGACCTGCGCGACTGGCTGCCCCACGACCACCTCGCCTGGTTCATCTTGGACGTCGTCGACCAGCTCGACCTCGACCCGTTCTACCTGCGGGTGCCGAAAACCTTGTCGATGGCGTGGGCCTGCAGCTTCGCGCCAGTGGTGTGGGTCCGCGATGATCGCCAGTCATGACGTTGCGACTGCTCTACCTGACCTTGTGTCAGCTGATCGGCTGGCTCGCACTGCTCGCCCGTGGGCAGGCGTCCAAAACGCCGAGCTGCTCGTGCTGCGACACCAGGTCGCGGTGCTGCGCCGGCAGGTCGCCAGACCACGTCCCACCAAGCCAGACCGGGCCATCCTCGCGGCGTTGAGCCGGCTCCTGTCAAGGGAGCGCCGATATCATCGCCTCGTCACTCCCGATACGTTGCTGCGCTGGCATCGAGCCATGGTCAGTCGCCACTGGACCAAGCCCCACCGCCCACCCGGTCGACCGTCGCTGTCGCCAGTACTGCGGTGCCTGATCTTGCGGATGGCGGCGGGGAACCCGACATGGGGGTATCGGCGCGTCCACGGTGAACTCGCACGGCTGGGATATCGGGTCGCGCCGAGCACCGTGTGGCTGCTGCTCAAACGCGCCTGCATTGACCCGGCGCCACGCCGCGCGGGGCTGACCTGGCGGCAGTTCTTGTCCGCGCAGGCCCAGGGCATCCTGGCGTGCGGCTGCTCCCACGTCGACACGGTGCTGCTCAGGCGCCTGTACGTGCTGTTCGTGATGGAAATCTCTAGTCGCCGGGTCCACGTTCTGGGGGTGACGGCCAAGCCAACCGGGGCGTGGCTAGTCCAGCAGGCCCGCAACCTGCTCATGGAGCTGGCGGACCGCGTCGGGCAATTCAAGTTCCTTATCCGCGATCGGGACGCCAAGTTCACCGACAGCTTCGATGCGGTCTTCGGTTCCGAGAGCATCCAGATCCTGCGCACACCCGTGCGGGCACCTCGGGCGAACGCGTTCGCGGAACGGTGGGTTGGCACCGTCCGTCGTGAGTTGCTCGATCGGATGCTGATTCTGGGTCAACGGCAGTTGGAGACGGTGTTGGCGGAGTATGTGGCGCACGACAACGAACATCGACCACACCGTGCGCTCGGGCAGGCATCACCACTCAAAGCCGTCCCGCCCCCCGCTCCGACAGCCGACACGTGCGTCGTGCGGGTCGATCGGCTGGGCGGGCTCATCCACGAGTATGCCCAGGTCGCGTGAGGTGGGCGAGTTTTCGGCACCCACAAGATCGGCGTGATGGGCGGCGTCATGCTCGAGGACGGCGCCGAGCTCAGGTCGTCTCCGGCCTCGACCCAGAAAACGGAACTACAGGCCGCCTTTCCCCACCCGTCCCAAGGCAGGGCGGTGAGGAGTACATGGTGGCGCGGCGGCCGTCGAGACGACTTGCAAGCGAGCCGTGAGCTCCAGCCGGGGGTTCACGCGCTTTGGGTCTCAGCCAAAGGAGCAGTCGACAATGACCTTGTTCAGAGCGCGCTCGAGGAGGGCGAACTCCTGATCATCGAGCTGGGCGACGAACAGCTTTGAGATCCCGCGGGCGTGGACGGGCGCCGTCTCAGCGAGGCGGGCGGTGCCCGCCTCGGTGAGCGCCACCACGACACCACGGGCGTCGGTACCCGCTCTGTCTCGGC
>WNGG01004165.1_pt1 | contig 16274 bp, 16 predicted proteins | sample 5400661 | NCBI WGS metagenome assembly WNGG01 (sample SAMN13153372, study PRJNA577476) | soil metagenome | isolation source: 100 cm soil or saprolite under Garry oak tree replicate 1 | place: USA:California | collected 2016-06-15 | reverse complement strand
GTGAGCTCGACGAGGTGGTGGCCGCCTTTCATGGCGGGCTCGCGATCACAGTGTCCGACACCATGGCGTCCGCCGAGTACGTGAACCAGATCGGCCGGGTGAGCCCGCTCCAGGCCGCGGTGAAGAAGCTCGGCGCGGGCGGCCCCGCGAGCACGGCCTCGGCGCTCGAGTTCATCCTCGAAGGCCTCCACCTCTCACGCAAGCTCAACAAGGACGTCCAGGCCGGCCGCCTCCGCTACCGGGGCTCGGCCGGCAGCGCGGCCACGGGACGCGACTAAATCAGATTCGTCCGCGGCCTGTATTGGTTTGCCGACACGGTGGCCGGACTGCTACTTCCACGACCCAGCAGCAATGAGCGGAAAGTGCCTAACCGAATCGTTTCAGCGGGAACGGCTGCGATGGCCGCTGAGCGCTGGCGTTCGCTATCAGCATCGATGCGGTGCTAGACTACACGTGTTGGATGGTGGTCATGGGCAAAGTCGAGAAGATCGAGCAACAGGTCCAGGCGCTCTCGCCTGAGGAGCTTGCGCAGTTTCGCGCCTGGTTCCTCGAGTTCGACTGGGCGGCGTGGGATCGTCAGATCGAGCAGGATGTTCGCGCTGGAAGGCTCGATGCCCTTGCGGACCAGGCTCTTCGCGACCACGCAAGCGGTAAGACCAAGCCTCTCTGACTCACCACGCGTCTCCGGCCTTCTGGTCGTGCTATCGGTCCTTGCCACCGGACATCCAGAAGCTCGCGGATCAAGCCTACGAACGCCTCAAACAAAACCCGCGTCACCCGTCGCTTCACTTCAAGAAGATCGGACGCTTCTGTTCTGCGCGCGTTGGCGGCCACCATCGCGCACTCGCGGTAGAGGCCGCTGATGGCTTGGTATGGTTTTGGGTCGGCACCCATGCCAACTACGACAAGCTCCTCGGCTAACCTCGCGTTGCGGCGGACGGCCGCGCGTGGCCGCCGCAGAGCGCGGGCGTCGGCTCGGAGGGTCTCTTACCGCCGCGCGTCGAGGATCGCGCGCGCGATGAGCCGAGCGCCCTCGTAGCACTTCTCCGGTGGCTCGTAGCTGAAGGCCAGACGGATGAAGCGCTCGCCGCCGCCGTTGGGGAAGAACGCCGGCCCCGGCGTGTACTGAGCCCGCGCCGCGACCGCCAACTCCTCCAATCGCACAGAGTCGGTCCTGGCCGGGAGCCTGATCCAGATGAAGAACCCGCCTGCGGGGCGGCTGATCTCGACGTCGGTGGACTCGAGCACCTCCCAGAGCCCCCGGAGCATGGCGTCGCGCTTGGCGCGATAGACGTCGATCAAGAGCTTCACGTGCTCTTCCATGTGGTCGCGCAGATACCAGGTCGCCACGCGCGACATGAAGGGGTTCACGCCGCCGCCGAAGTTGAAGCCCTGGAAGGCCGGGAGCATCGCGCGCGGCGCGCAGAGCCAGCCGAGCCGCACGCCCGCACCGAGGATCTTCGAGAGCGTGCCGGCCCGGATCACGCGCCCGCTGCGGTCCAGCGCGTAGACCGGCGGCTTCGGCTCGCCTTCGAACCTGAGCTCGCCGTACGCGTCGTCTTCGAGGATGAAGGTGTCGTGTTCCTCGGCCAGCTGGACCAGCTCCTGGCGGCGGCGGAGGGACAGATCGGGGCCCGCCGGGTTCTGAAAGTTCACGATCGTGTAAATCAGCTTGCACCGACGGCCCTGCCGCTTGAGCCCTTCGAGCCGCTCGCGCACCACGCGCGTGACCATGCCGTCGGCGTCCACAGGCGCGTCCAGGATCTCCGGGCCATGCCGCCGGATGTTGTTGAGCGACCCGGAGAACGTGGGCGCCTCGCAGATGATCGGGTCGCCCGGGTCCACGAACGCGCTGAACGCGAGCGAGAGGGCGTGGCCCGAGCCGTTCGCGACGAAGATGTTCTCCGGCGTCACCTCGAGGCCCTCGAACACCCGGTACTTGTGGCAGACGAGCTCGCGGAGCCCGCGATAGCCCTGGGGGTCGCCGTACGTGAGGGCCTGCGCCCCCTCGGCCTTCATCATCCGTGCCGTGGCCTCGACCATGTCGTCGTAGGGGAACGAGGCCGGGTCCGGATAGCCGCCGCCGAACTCGTAGAGCGGACTGGCGACGGGACGGGCGGTCGCGACCGGGGCGCCCCATCCGATCAGGGCACGGCTCGACAGGAGGTGCTCGAAGCGGGCGGTCGGGGTGGTTGTCATGAACGTAGAATACGACAGGCTCTATAATCGACACAGCCATGTTGATCCGCTACTCGCGCTGGGACGGCTCGCAGGCGGTCCCGGACCTCGACGCCGACGATCTCCTGTCCGCGATGGCCGACGACCTCATGCTCGACGGCGATCCCTGGCGCGCGCTCCGGCGCCTGTTCCAGCAGGGCCTCCAGCATCCGGAGGGTCAGCGGACGCCGGGGCTCCAAGATCTCTTGAAGCAGCTCCGGCAGCGGCGGCAGCAGCAGCTCGACCGCTACGATCTCGGCTCCGCACTGGAGGACATCAAGAAGAAGCTCGCCGACATCATCCAGAAGGAGCGCGAGGGGGTCAAGGACCGCCTCGCCGGCAAGTCGGCCGAGCAGAAGCTCGCCGAGCTCGACGCGCTTCCGCCGGACCCGGCCGGCCAGATCCACGAGCTGCAGAGCTACGACTTCGTGGATCCTGAGGCGAAGCGCTTGTTCGACGAGCTCATGCAGGCGCTCCGCGCGCAGATGCTCCAGCCCTTCCTCAAGGGCATGCAGCAGGCGCTCCAGGGGATGACGCCCGAGGATCTCCGGCGCCTGCGCGAGATGCTCCAGGACCTGAACCGGATGCTCCGCCAGCGGGCGGAGGGCGAGGAGCCCGACTTCCAGGCTTTCAAAGACAAGTGGGGTCAGTTCTTCCCCGGCGCCGAGAGCCTCGACGATCTGCTCGCGCAGCTCGGCCGGCAGATGGCGCAGATGCAGTCGCTCCTCGAGAGCATGTCGCCCGGCCAGCGACGAGAGCTTCAGGAGCTGATGAGCACGCTCTTCATGCAAGACGAGCGCCTCGAAGCCGCGCTGGCCCAGCTCGCCGGGCACCTCGAGGACCTCCTGCCGCTCGACGAGCTGCGCCGCCGCTACGAGTTCGGCGGCGACGAGGAGCTGACGCTCCGTGAGGCGATGCGACTCATGGAGGAGCTCCAGCAGATGGACGAGCTCGAGCGCCAGATGCGCCACGCGCAGAGTCCCGAGGACCTCGACACGATCGACCGTGCCCAGGTCGAGAAGCTCCTGGGCGAGGAGGCCGCGCGGGACCTCGAGAAGCTCCGCGAGATCGCGAAGAAGCTCGAGGAGGCGGGCTATCTCGAGCGCAAGGGCGACCGGCTCGAGCTGACCGCGCGCGCCGTCCGCCGGATCGCCGACAAGGCGCTCCGCGACATCTTCGCCCACTTGAAGCGCGACCGCTTCGGCCGCCACGTCGTGAGCCACCGCGGCGCGGGCGGCGATCGCGCGGACGATACCAAGCACTACGAGTTCGGCGACCCGTTCCTGCTCGACCTCAAGCAGACGCTGATGAACGCGGTCGAGCGCGGCGGGCCCGGGACGCCGGTGCGCCTGGTACCCGACGACTTCGAGGTGTTTCGCACGGAGCTCTCGACGCGGGCCGCCACCGTGGTGATGCTCGACATGAGCCGCTCGATGATCAACAACGGCCTGTTCGTGCCGGCCAAGAAGGTCGCGCTCGCGCTCCACGCGCTCATCCGCGGCCAGTTCCCGCGCGACAGCCTCCACGTCGTGGGCTTCTCGCTCTACGCGCGCGAGTTCACGGCCGAACAGCTGCCGAGCCTCACGTGGACCGACTGGAACGTCGGGACCAACATGCACGCGGGGTTCGCGCTCTCGCGCCAGCTCCTCGGGTCCCAGAAGGTGTCCAACCGGCAGATCATCATGATCACCGACGGCGAGCCGACGGCGCACCTGGAAGGGACCGAGGCCGAGTTCTCCTATCCGCCCACGCGCCGGACGCTCCAGGAGACCCTCAAGGAGGTCCAGCGCTGCACTCGCGAGGGGATCACGATCAACACCTTCATGCTCGCCCGGAGCCCGTCGCTCACCGCCTTCGTCCAGGAGATGGCGCGCATCAACCGTGGGCGCGCATTCTTCGCCGCGCCCGAGCGCCTCGGCGAGTACGTGCTGGTCGACTACGTGCGCAACAAGCGGCGGACGGTGTCCTAGCCGGGCACGTCAACCCTCCGGCGTCAGGCGGGTCCCCGTTCCGACCGGGACTGGCCGGCGCTACTCCCGCTCGTTGTTGCCCTGCGCTCTTACGTGCAAGATCGTATGCAGTTCTCTTCCCTGCACTGTGCAACATCGTGCGTAGTCCCCCGGGACCGGCCTTGGGCGATTCTCTGGGAAACTCAAAGTTGCGGACGCGATCGTTTGGCACGAGCGTTGCCTAGTTACCTTTGAGGTCGGCGTCGACAAGCAGTAGGGACGCAGGCATCACGGCTGCGTGAGCCCAATCAGCCCGGCGGGTGATTAAGAGAGTTTCTACTACTAGGAGTCCACCATGAACGATCAAGAGACCTCGACTCTGAGCCGTCGTCGCTTCCTCCAGGGCAGCGCCGCGGCCGCCGGCGTGCTCGGGCTTCTCCAGGACGGACTGCCCCCGGGGGCCGAGCCCGCCGGCGCCGGCCAACCGCCCAAGGGCAAGCTGCCGAAGCGGCCCAACTTCCTCGTCCTCATGTGCGACGAGATGCGGTTCCCTCCGATCTACGAATCGGAGGTCACCAAGGCGTTCCGGCAGCAGTTTCTGCAGGTGGAGAACCTCCTGCGGCAGAACGGCGCCGACTTCCACCGCCACTACGCGGCGTCGGTGGCGTGCGTGCCGAGCCGGGCATCGATCTACACGGGCCAGTACCCGTCGCTGCACGGCGTCACCCAGACCACGGGGGCCGCCAAGGAGTCCTTCGACCCCGACGTCTTCTGGCTCGACCCCAACAGCGTGCCGACCTTCGGCGATTACTTCCGCGCGGCGGGCTACTCGACGTTCTGGAGGGGCAAGTGGCACGCCTCCGACGCGGACATGCTGATCCCGGGCACGCACAGTCAGTTGATCAGCTACGACTCCACGACGGGTGCGCCCGACCCTTCCAAGGAGGCGCTCTACACCGCGTCCGACCGGCTCGACCGTTACGGCTTCTCCGGCTGGATCGGACCGGAGCCCCACGGGAGCTCACCGCTCAACAGCGGGTCGTCGGTGCCGGCAGGCCAGCAGGGGCGCGACGTGGGCTTTGCTCAGCAGGGTAAGAGCCTCATCCAGCAGCTCGACCACGACCGCAGCACCAAGCCCTGGTTCGCCGTCTGCTCGTTCGTGAACCCCCACGACATCACGCTGTGGGGGTTGTGGGCGAATCTCGGCTTCGCCGGGGGCTTCGAGTTCGACATCGAGGAAGGGGTCGTGCCGGAGGACCTCTTCGACCCCGTAATGTTCGACAAGACGGTCAATGACGACCTCACAAAGAAGCCGAGCGCGCAGGCGAGCTACCAGCAGAGCTACGCGCTCTGGATGCAGCCAATCCTGAGCGATCCCGTAACCCTGGAGCGCTACTTCCGGTACTACTACCAGCTCCACAAGAACGTGGAGGACCAGATGATGGTCGTGCTCCAGGCGCTCCTGCAGTCGCGGTACCGCAACGACACGATCGTCGTCTTCACCTCCGACCACGGCGACCTGCTCGGATCGCACTTTGGCATGCACCAGAAGTGGTACACGGCCTACGAGGAGGCCATCCGCGTGCCCCTGATCGTGTGGAACCCGAAGCTCTTCCCGGAGCCGCGGACGATCGAGACTCTCACGAGCCACATCGATCTCCTGCCAACGTTCCTAGGGCTCGCCGGCATCGACCCGGAGCCGATTCGCCAGAAGCTGGCGCTGGACCATAGCGATGCCCGGCCCTTCGTCGGCCGAAACCTGACGCCCCTCCTCGTGGGCCAGATCGATCAAGGCAGCGTCAACGATCCCCTATACTTCATGACCGACGACGACCCGAGCCGCGGCCTTAACCAGGACAACTGGACGGGGATCGCCACCAACTCGGTCGTGCAGCCCAACCACATCGAGTCGGTGATCGCGCGGCTCGACGACGGCAGTGGCCCGAAGGTCTGGAAGTACACGCGCTACTTCGACAACCCGCAGTTTTGGAGCAGCCCCGGCACCCCGGCGGCGCAGGCGAGCGGGTCGAGCAGTGAGAGCGAGGTTCAGGACGTGATCCAGCTGCAGAAGGACGAGATTCCCACCGCGGACGGGACGTACCCGATCTTGTACGAGGCGACCGTCAAGCACACGCCGAAGCCCGACGAGTTCGAGATGTACAACGTGAGCGATGACCCCATGGAGCTCGCCAACCTGTATAACGACGGGGTCCACGCGGCCGAGCAGAACACGCTGGCGGCCCTCCTCCTGCAGCAGTGCGCCCAGAAGCGGCTCACGCCGTGTAGCGGCGACGTACCGGGTCAGCCGATGTGCGGTCAGCCGCCGTGTAGCAGCTAGTGTCCTGAGTCACGGGGTCGTCGCTGTTGTGCGAAGCGGGGCCTGGAACCGGGGTGGCGGTGCGGGGCTTGGACGGCGTTGTCAGGACGCCAGACGCAGGCCCGCACGGAGCTCGTACAACGCCTGGTCCGCGAGTGACGCGTTCGCGATCCGCGCGAGGTTGCCACAGCAGCGGCAGTGGATGAACGCGGGCTCGCGGCGCACGTACGTGCTCTCGCACTTCGGGCAGTTGTCCCCCGGCGCCTCCAGGAACCGCTTCGCGGCCCGGCGGAGGGTGTGCTCGGGAGTCAGCCGGATCACCCGATTCATGGGCAGGGCGCTATTGTACACCGGGAACGGCTGCTAGCGCTGCTCCAGCCGGCCTTCGAAATCGGTCATCGCGTCCCGATGCGGCGACCCGAGCGCTGCAGCTCTTCCGCGAAGCGCTGGAGCTCCATCAGCGCCTCGAGCCGCTCCTGGATGGAACGCTGGAGGTTCTGCCGGATGAGCGAGCGGTCGAGGTTCTTCTTGTAGGCCTCGACGACGGGATCGGGCCCCGATGGCTCTGTCATGAGGCGTCCAGGAACGCCTTGCCCGCGTCCGCCAGCCGGCTCAGGAGCGCGGCCGGCTGCCAGACGTCCCCGTGCCGGTGCTGCATCTCCAGCATGCGGGTCTTGATCGCCTTGAGCCCCACCTGGTCTGCCCAGAACATCGGGCCGCCCCGGTAGACCGGCCAGCCGTAGCCGTAGACCCAGATCACGTCGATGTCGCTCGCGCGGATCGCGAGCTTCTCCTCGAGGATCTTCGCTCCCTCGTTCACCATCGGGTAGAGCAGGCGCTCGAGGATCTCCTGGTCCGAGATCGGGCGGCGCTGGACCGACTGCTCCCTGGAGACCTCGAGGATGATCTTCTCGACGTCGGGATCGGGGATCGGCGTGCGGTCGCCGCCCTCGTAGCGGTAATAGCCGGCGCCGGTCTTCTGGCCGAAGCGCCCGAGCTCGCAGAGGCGGTCGGCGATCAGGGCGCGCTCGCCCCGCCCCTTGCGGATCCGCCAGCCCACGTCGAGGCCGGCGAGGTCGCCCATCGCGAACGGCCCCATGGGAAATCCGAAATCGTAGAGCACCTTGTCCACCTGCTGCGGGAGCGCGCCCTCGAGAATGAGCCGCTCCGCCTGCTTGCCGCGCTGGTGGAGCATGCGGTTGCCGACGAAGCCATAGCAGACGCCGACCAGCACCGGGACCTTGCCGATGCGCCGGCCGACGCTCATCGCCGTCGCGATCACGGGCTTCGACGTCTTGGCGCCGCGCACGACCTCGAGGAGCTTCATGACGTTGGCGGGGGAGAAAAAGTGCATGCCGATGACGCTCTCCGGCCGCGCGGTCGCCCCCGCGATCTCGTTGACGTCGAGCGTCGAGGTGTTGGTGGCGAGCACCGCGTCGGCCTTGCAGATCTTGTCGAGCTTCGCGAAAACATCTTTCTTGACCGCCATCTCCTCGAAGACCGCCTCGATCACGATGTCGGCGTCGGCGATCGCGCCGAAGTCGGAGGTTGGCCGGATGAGCCCCATGCGCTTGTCCACGTCGGCCGCCGTGAGCCGGCCTTTGCTCGCCGTCGCCTCGTAGTTCTTTCGCACGACGGCGAGGCCGCGCTCCAGCGGTTCGCGGGCGATCTCGACCACGGTGACGGGAATGCCGACGTTGGCGAAGGTCATCGCGATCCCGCCGCCCATCGTGCCGGCGCCCACCACCGCCGCGGTCTTGATCTCCTTCGCCGGCGTGTCGGGCGGGACGTCCGGGATCTTCGCCGCCTCCCGCTCGGCGAAGAAGAAGTAGCGCTGCGCCTTCGACTCGGGCGAGGCCATCAGCTCGAGAAAGAGCTCGCGCTCGCGCTTGAGCCCCGCGTCGAAGGGCAGGTTCACCGCCGCTTCGACGGCTTTGACGCAGCTCTCCGGCGCGCGGAAGCCGCGCGTCTGCCGTGCGACGGATTTACGAAAGTCCGCGAAGACCTCGGGCTTGCCGCGCGCCGCCGCGAGCGCGTCCTCGAGGTCGCGGATCTTCTTGAGGGGCCGCCTCTCGCCGAGGATCTTCTCGGCGAAGGCCACGCCGGCCGCCGTGAGGTCGCCGTCCACGATCGCGTCGATCAGGCCGTGGTTGAGGGCCGCGTCAGCGCCGATCGGCTCACCGCTCACGATCATCTGGAGCGCTTTCTCGACGCCGACCACCCGCGGCAGCCGTTGCGTGCCCCCGGCGCCGGGCAGGAGGCCGAGCTTGACTTCTGGCAGGCCGAAGCGCGCCGTCCTGACGCCGACCCGGTAGTGGCATGCGAGCGTGACCTCGAGCCCGCCGCCGAGCGCGGTGCCGTGCACGGCGGCGACCACGGGTTTCGGGGAGCTCTCGATCAGGTCGAGCACCTCGTGGAGGCCGGGCTCCCTCGGCGGCTTGCCGAACTCGGTGATGTCGGCGCCGGCGATGAAGGTGCGCCCGGCGCAGGTGATGACGATGGCGCCGACCGCCGCGTCAGCGATCGCCTGGGTGACGCCGTCACGCAGCCCCTGGCGCACGTGCTGGCTCAGCGCGTTGACGGGCGGGTTGTTGATGGTGAGCACGGCGATGCGGCCGCGGCGGTCGAGATCGATGGACGGGGTGATGGCTGTCATGTCGCTCCCCTTTCGGGACGAGTCGCGGCGCAATCATACCTCCAATCCGGCCACCCCTGGCCGCTTGACTCCGAGCCTGCCGGGAGTTAAGTGAGATGTGACGGGAGGGGAAGGCGCCTCCTCCTGGTCGTGGCGCCAACCGATGTGGAGGTTGATCATGGAGACTCCACCCGGCTCGACTGGCGCGCCGCGGGTGCTCTGGCGCCGGCGGCGCGCCTAGCAATCGCTTGGCCGTACTGAAGTCCCGGCGTATGCCGGGACGCGCAGCGTGACGCTGCGCACTACACAGCGAGCTCGGGGGCGGCGTACCGGTCCCGCCCCCGAGCTTTCGCGTGCGCCTCTCGAGGTCCCTGTTCGTGGCGAGGCCTGTGCTGCTATATTGGCCGCCATGAAAAATCGCCCGACTTCCTCAAGATCACATCTCCTCCTGCCGACGGGTCCGAGCTGCGGCACCGCGGTCAATGAAGAGCCGTGCGCGCCCACCGCGTTGACACGACCGAAGGAGGCGTCAATGAAAGCTCTCCGAGTCGCGCTGCTCGCATTGCTCGTCGCCTGGCCGGCGCTCGCGGCCGCCCAGACTATCAAGGTCGGCGCCGTTGTGCCTCTCACCGGACGCTACGGCGGCGGCGGCGCGCAGGTCCGGGCCGGCTACGAGATCGCCGTCGAGCACCTGAACGCCGCCGGCGGCGTCGCCGTGGGCGGCAAGAAGATGGCCCTCGAGCTCGCGCTGCTGGACGACGAGTCGGACGCCACCAAGACCGTCAGCCGCCTCGAGACGCTGGCCGCACAGGGCGTCGTCGCCTATCTCGGCGGGTTCGGCTCCGACCTGCACGCGGCCGCCGCGTCGGTCGCCGAGAAGAACAAGACGCCGTACCTCGGCGTCGCCTTCGCGCTCCACAAGATCCACCAGCAGGGTTTCCGCTATCTCTTCTCGCCCTTCTGGAAGTCGCCCGACATCCGCCAGGCCACGGCGGATCTTCTCGCCTCGATCCCCGCCGGCGAGCGTCCGAAGAGCGCGGCGATCTTCCAGGAGAAGACCGACTGGGGGCGCGAGATGGCGACGGCGTGGACCGAGGCCGGCAAGGGTGCCGGCTACCAGGTGGTCGTCAACGCCGAGTACGCGCCCGGCGCCAAGGACTTCTCCGACCTCATTCTGAAGGCCAAGAGCGCCAACGCCGACGTCGTGTTCGGACTGCCGACTCCGCCCGATGGCATGACGATCGTCAAGCAGATGAAGGAGCTCGGCTACAACCCGAAGCTGACGATGCTGATCCGCGCGCCCGATCCACCGGTGTGGTCGAAGAACCTCGGCAAGGACGGCGACTATGTCGTGCTCGGGCCGGGCTGGCACCACGCGATCAAGGCGTCCGGAGTGAAGGAGCTGAACGAGGCGCACGAGAAGAAGATCGGCCGCCCCGCCGATCCGATCGCCGGCCCCGCCTACGCGTGCGTGCAGATTCTCGCCAACGCGATCGCCCGGGCAGGCTCGCTCGACCGCGACCGGATCCGTGACGCGATCGCGGCGACCGACATGACGACGGTCATCGGCCCTGTCAAGTTCCGCGCTGACGGCACGGGGATCGTCAACGCCGTGTTCGTCCAGTGGCTCAACGGCAAGCAGGAGCTGGTGTGGCCGAGGGACTCCGCAACGGCGAAGCTCGCCTACCCGGCGCCGCCCTTCGCCAGCCGGTGAGGGCCTAGCGGAGCGTTGGCGCTCCTCGAACTGGAAGGTGTCTCCAAGGCCTTCGGCGGCGTCCGCGCGGTCAGCGGAGTCAGCTTCACCGTCGACGAGGGCGAGCTCGTCGGGGTCATGGGCCCCAACGGATCAGGGAAGACCACTCTCTTCAACTTGATCACCGGCGCGCTCCGTCCGGACGCCGGCTGCATCCGTATGGCCGGCCGCGACATCACGGGCTGGTCGCCCCACCGCGTCTGCGCCGAGGGCATCACGCGCACGTTTCAGCACGTCCGGCCGTTCGCCGGGCTCTCCGCGCTCGAGAACGTGCTGGTCGGCCGCCTCTACGGCCGCGCGCGGGAGCGCCGCGCGACGGCCGCCGCCGAAGCCGAACGGTTGCTCGCGCTCGTCGGCCTCGGTGGCCGCGGGCACGTGCCAGCCGCGTCGCTCACGCTGATGGATCGCAAGCGCCTGGAGCTGGCGCGCGCGCTCGCGACCGAGCCGCACCTCCTGCTGCTCGACGAGCTGATGGCCGGCCTCAGCCCCGTCGAGACGGAGGGCGTGATGGCGCTGTTGCGGCGGCTCCAGCGGGAAGGCGTGACCATCCTCATGGTCGAGCACATCGTCTGGGCGCTTCTCGACCTCTCGCGCCGGGTGATCGTGCTGAGCGCGGGCGAGAAGATCGCCGAAGGACCGCCGGACGCCGTCGCCGCCGACCCGACCGTCGTGGACGTCTACCTCGGCGCGGGCGCAGGGGGCGCGCGGCGTGCTTGAGGTCGAGGCGGTCGAGGCTGCCTACGGGCCGTTCATCGCCCTCTCCGGCGTCACCCTGCGGGTCGGCCCGGGCGAGATCGTCGCGCTCCTGGGCCCGAACGGGGCAGGGAAGACGACCCTCATCCGGTGCGTCACGGGCCTCCTGGTGCCGCGCGCCGGGCGCATCCGTTTCGGCGGCGCGGGGCTCGTGGGCCTCCTGCCGCACGCGATCGTCGAGCGCGGCCTCGCGGTCGTGCCCGAGGGACGGCGGCTCTTCAGCGGGATGACCGTCGAGGAGAATCTGGACCTGGGCGCCTTCACGCCCCACGCGCGCGCGGGGCTCGGCCGCGGCCGCGAGCGGATCTACGAGATCTTCCCGATCCTGCGCGAGCGGCGGCGCCAGCTCGCCGGCACGCTCTCGGGCGGCCAGCAGCAGATGGTGGCGATCGGACGCGCGCTGATGGCCGCGCCGCGCCTGCTGATCCTCGACGAGCCCTCCCTCGGTCTCGCGCCGCGTATCGTCGAGACGATCCTCGGCGTCATCGGCGAGATCAACCAGGGCGGCGTGTCCATCCTGCTCGTCGAGCAGAATGTCCAGGCCGCCCTCGGTCTCGCCCACCGCGCCTATATCCTCGAGGCCGGGCGCGTCGCGGGCGAGGGCAGCGGCCCCGCGCTGCTCCAGGATCCGCACGTGCGCCGCGCCTATCTCGGCCCGCTCGCGAGTTTGCCGGGCTCGCGGCCCCCGCTACCATGATCCTCGTCCAGCAGCTGGTGCTCGGGCTCCTCGTCGGCGGCCTCTACGGTCTCGCCGCGGCCGGCCTCTCGCTCGTCTTCGGCGTCCTCAAGGTCCTCAACGTCGCCCACGGCGAGCTGATCATGCTCGGAGGCTACGGCGCCTTCTGGCTCTGGGTACTCTTGGGTTTCGATCCGCTGCTCGCGCTTCCGCTCGTCGTCGCCGGCGCGCTCGCGTTCGGCGTGCTGCTCTACTGGGGCCTCTTCGCCTTCGTCGTGCGGGCGCACGAGGAGACGCGTATCAAGAACTCGCTGCTGATCGGTTTCGGACTGGCGCTGGCGACGCACGCTCTGGCCGTGCGCCTGTGGACGGCGGACGAGCGCTCGATCACGACCACCTACGCCGGCGCCGTCCTCTCCCTCGGCCCCATCGCGATTCCCCTCGTCCGCCTGGCGAGCCTCGTCCTCGCCTTCGCGCTGATCGGCGCGCTCCACCTCCTGCTCCAGCGCTGGCGCTGGGGGCGGGCGATCCGCGCGACCGCGGAGGACTGGGAGGCCGCGGCGCTCACCGGCATCGACGTCCGGCGCGCTTACCTCCTTGCCTTCGCAATCGGCACTGGTCTCGCCGGCGCCGCGGGGACGCTCGTGAGCGTCGGCTACTCGATCAGCCCGTCCATCGGGCTCGAGTGGACGCTGAAGGCGCTCATCGTGGTCGTCCTCGCCGGGCTCGGCTCGATGCTCGGCACCTTCGTCGGTGGTCTCGTCCTCGGCCTCGCGGAGGCGGCGAGCGCGTTCGCGTTCGGCGGGCCGTACCGCGAGGTCGTCGGCCTCGTCATCTTCCTGGCCGTGCTCGTCGCACGGCCCCGGGGGCTCTTCGCGCGATGAGCCGTCGCGGGTGGCTCGCGCTCGGCGTGACGGCGCTGGCCGCCCTGGCGGCGGTGCCGCTCGTCGTCCGGCGCGACGACGTGCTGAACTTCCTCTTCCTCGTGCTCCTCTCGGTGGCGCTCGCCCAGTCGTGGAACGTCGTCGCCGGCTACGCCGGCCAGATCAACCTCGGCCACGCGGCGTTCTTCGGCCTCGGCGCCCTCGTCACGCGCACGCTCTGGATCGCCGAGTGGCCGGTGCTCGCGGGGGCGGCGCTGGGCGCGCTGGCCGCGACCGCGTTCGCGCTGCTCGTCGGCGCGGTCGCCTTCCGTCTCCGAGGCGCCTACTTCGCCATCGGCACGCTCGCGCTCGGCGAAATCTTGCGTATCACCGTCGGCAACGTGCTGCCCGAGGTCTCGACGCTGCCGACGGCGACGATCGGCGCCTACCGCCTCGCCGACCGCTACTATTTCGCGCTCGCGCTGGCGGCGGCGGCCGTCGGCGTCGTGGCGGCCCTCGAGCGCTCGCGGGCCGGCCTCGGCATGCAGGCGGTCCGCGAGGACGAAGAGGCGGCCGAGGCCAGCGGCGTCGGCACGCTCAGGCTCAAGCTCCTGGCCCTGGTGCTCTCGACGGCGCTCGCCGGGCTCGCGGGCGGGCTCTTCGCCTATTACCACATCAGCTACTACCCTGCGCACCCCTTCGGGCCGCACTGGACCTTCGACGCCCTCCTCATCACGTTCATCGGCGGCGTCGGCACGGTCCACGGCCCGGTGCTGGGCGCGGTCTTCTACGTCTTCCTCAAGGAGTACCTGGCGATCCGCTGGGTGGACTTCCACCTGTTGATCTTCGGCGCGCTGTTCATCACGATCGTTCTGCTCCTGCCGGGCGGGCTCGTGGAGGCGGCGGCGCGCCTGCGCACGCTCGCCAGGCGCGCGTGCTAGGATGTCGCGGGACATGAGCGCTTTGATCGGAGTCGTGGGCGACTTCAATCCGAAGAACCCTACCCATCGCTTCACGAACGAGGCGCTCGACCATGTTCGGCTCCCCTTCGAGTGGGTGCCGACGGACGCGATCGAGGACGAGCCCGAGAAGCGACTCGCTGCGTACCACGGAATCTGGATCGCACCGGCGAGTCCGTACTGCAGCATGGACGGCGCGCTCTCGGCGATCCGCTACGCGCGGGAACGGGGAGTTCCCCTCGTCGGTACCTGAGGCGGCTTCCAGCACGCGATCGTCGAGTTCGCGCGCAACGTTCTCGGGTTCCGAGACGCCGACCACGCCGAGACGGCGCCCAGTGCCCGGCGGCTCGTTATCACGCCGCTCGCGTGCTCGCTCGTCGGGCAGCCGCAGACGGTCTTCGTGCTCCCCGATAGCCGCGCCTCGGCGCTCTACGGCGTTACCGAGGCGACCGAGGACTATTACTGCAACTACGGTGTCAACCCGGACTACCACCGACTGCTCGAGGCCGGCGGACTCCGGGTGAGCGGGCTGGGCGGCGCGGGCGAGGTCAGGATCGTCGAGATTCCCGATCATCCGTTCTTCCTCGCCACCCTGTTCCTGCCGCAGTCCCGCTCGACGGCATCCAGGCCCCACCCTCTCCTCGTGGGCTACGCGGCCGCCGCCCATCGGGAGGCTCGCGTAGCGTCGTGATCTGAGGGCCCCGACGGGCGAAAAACGAAACGGCGGCAGAGCGCCGCCGTTTCGCGACCAGATGGGTCAGCTCAGTACCGCGTCAATCGTCTTCGCTCGCTTCTCCGTTGGGCACCCCGTACACCGCGATGCATCCGTTGGCGCAACCATTGATGCGGTTGTTGGCCGGCAGTGGCACGAACGCGTGGTTGTTGTGAGAATCAACCGCAACCGAGTGCGCGGTGCCCCCGGCAGCCCCCGGGGCAACAGTCGGGACAACCTGGATCAACTTCTTGCTTTCCGCGTCGATGACGCCGAGCACCGGGCCCTCGGGGTTGTTGCGGGAAGCCGTGTAGTAAAGTCCGTTGTTGAACCAGACCTCGTCGGATCCCCCAACGCCTGGAACGTCGGTCGTGTCGCCTGTTCGCGCTTTTATGATCACTTGCTTGGGAGTCGGATTGGGAGTGGGACTCGCCGGATTCCAGCGAGGGCCGTTATTGGCGGTAAAAGTCTCGCTGCACCCGATGAGCAGATCGTTGTGCGGACCGACGGTGAGTCCGGCCGGTTGGCAGCGTCGCACCGGGAACGACGTCTCCAACGTCCCCGTGAAGGGATTGATGACGCCCAGGGCCCCGAGCTCCCCAAGTCCACCGCCGGGGCCGTCCACTTCCGGTATCGAGATATAGAATCTTCCCGTGTGGGGGTTCCACACTGGTTGCTCGGCGCCATTGGTCGCTTTCGTGTGGTGGCCGTCTTGGCCCGTCCAGTTCGCCAACGTGATTTTCTGGCCGAGCGTTAGGTGGCCGTTGGTTGTGTTGACGTGGACTAGGGTCGCGAACGGCGGGTCGTCCGCGTTGTTCACCACAAGGAGGATCCCGTCCCTGCTGTCATAAGCCAATTCATCGGTACGATTTCCATTGTCCGCACCAGGTATGTCGAGAGTATCGGCAAACATTACAGGGTTGGTGAGATCGATCGAGTGCACCTTGCTGGGCGCGTCGGTCACGAAGAGCCACCGTCCAGAGACCACGACGCCGTTCGGACCTGACGTGTCGTTGCTCCCCGTGAATCCCTTGAACTGGCCTTTCAGAAGCTGCGTCAAGTAAACATTGTTTTTGGTGTCGACGACGTCGATGGCGTTATTGGTGCGATCGGCGAGATAGTAACGCCGGGTCGCCTGGTCGACCCAGCTGATATCGAACACCGCGATCGTATCGTGCGCGCAGGTCGGACAGTCTGTAGCCGGTATGACCCTGAGGAGCTGGACTGCCCCCCCCTTGGCCGTCGTCAGCGCGGCCCGATCCGGCGCCGAGCAGGAGGGTGGGAACCACAACGACGAGAAATAGAGAGAGCGTGAGCGCGTTCTTCCGCGGCATGGAGAACCTCCTTGTCGTGAACCGCCACCTGAGAAGCCACGAGTCTTCGCGCGGCATTCTCTTGCCCGAGCGAAGACGAGTCGATGGATCCCGCGGCTCCGCTACG
>WNGG01004415.1_pt1 | contig 16275 bp, 7 predicted proteins | sample 5400661 | NCBI WGS metagenome assembly WNGG01 (sample SAMN13153372, study PRJNA577476) | soil metagenome | isolation source: 100 cm soil or saprolite under Garry oak tree replicate 1 | place: USA:California | collected 2016-06-15 | reverse complement strand
CCTCGCATCACCTCGTTCATCCCATGCATCGTCGGGGCGAGGATTTTCGGGATCTGGTCGACGGACGGCGCGGTCGCGTTCGTGAAACGCATCACGGGAGGCGCATCGCCGCGGGCGATCCGGTCGAAGATCTCGGGGGCCAGGTGGTCGACCTCCCCATGGACGATGTGATCGATTCCGAGCTTCTCCTGCATCCCGTCGCGGCAATCGAAATGCCATCCGCCGGGTCCGCCGAGGACGACCTTATACTTCCGATTCGGCCGTTGCAGCCGCCCGACGAGGTCGAGAAACATCGCCTTCGTGTACGGCGTCAAGACCCCGCCCATCGTGAAGGACATGCTGACGGGCCCGAGGCCGAGCGGGTCCATCGAGTGCAGGCCCACGACCTCCGTGTCGTCGTCGATGAATTGTTCCACGTGACGCGGGTCGGCGATGACGACGGACTCGCGGCCGTTCGCCTGGACCAGGGACGCTTCGATTTTCCGGAGGCCGTACGGCACCCGGGTCGGCCGACCCCGCCCATCGACCTGGGGCGGGCTCGCCAAAATCCGGAACACGAGCCGTGACTGCCAGTATTCTGTCGGAATGCAACTGAAGAACGTGGCCAGCGGGACGTTTCGAAAGTCCGTCATCAATGTGAAGTCCGCGGCGAGCACGTACTTTGCGATCGTTCTCCCCCCCCAGCGAGAGCGATTGGGGCACGCGAGTGGGATCTTGTCCTTTATCCTTTTGATTGGCTGGGCCTGAATGGGCGAAGTAGGTTAGATATACGTTACGTCTCGCGGCTCGGTCAAGCCGCAGCCCTCGGAGTAGGCGAAAAGGCATTATTTCCGGCCTCCCTTGCTCTCCGACGAGGTGGCGAAGATGGTCGAGGTGGGCGAACGGGCTCCCGATTTCACGATGTTGAGCGATGAGTCCAAGCCGGTCACGTTGTCCAAGGAGCTTGGCGAGGGTCCGGTGATCCTATCGTTCTACGTCTTCGACTTCACGAACACGTGCCAGGGACAACTGTGCGCCCTCCGGGATTCCATGGGCGACCTCCAGGCGATGGGCGCGAAGGTGTTCGGGGTCAGCACGGACAGCCATCACAGCCACCGGATCTTCAAGGAACAGAATCGTCTCAATTATCCGCTCTTGAGCGATTGGAACCGGACCGTGAGCCGGGCATACGGGGTGCAGTACGAGCGATTCGGCAGCATCGGTCTCGAAGGGGTCGCGAAACGGTCCGTGTTCGTCCTCGACCGAAGGGGCATCGTCCGGTATAAGTGGGTGACGGAAGATCCGAAGGTCCCTCCCGATCCGAACAAGGTGCTCGGCGAAGTCAAGAAGCTCGCCGCGTGAGGCCGAGATAGGTCCGGACTTCGTCCGCGGTGCGAACGATCGGCGCAGCGAGGGCGGGCAGCCCTGAACTTCGAGCCGACCCGGTGTTCACGAGGACCACCCGGTCCTCCGAGGTGATCACTCCGTCATCGAAGAGTCGTCGGAAACCCGCCAGGGTCGCGGCGCCCTCGAGACACGCGCTGATCCCTTCGGAAGCGGCGAGGTTCAGCGCGGAGACTTTCATCGCCGCATCGGAGACGGCGACGGCCGCCCCCCGGGTTCCTCGGATCGCCTTGAGGACGAGTCGATCCGCGATCGTGGCGGGAACCCGGAGTCCCGCCGCCTCGGTCTGGGGCTCTGGCCACGCTCGGGCGGTTTCGGTCCCTTCCTTCCAGGCCTTCACGAGAGGAGCGCATCCCTCCGCCTGCACCACCCCGAACCGCGGCCATGGACCGTCGTACCAACCGAGATCCCGCAATTCATGGAGGGCTTTCCACATCCCCACGATCCCGGTTCCGCCGCCGGTCGGGAAGACGATCCAATCCGGGAGGCCTGCGAGCGCTTCCCAGATCTCGAACAACATCGTCTTCTTTCCTTCCACGCGATACGGCTCGCGAAGCGTCGCCAGGCTGAATGTTTCCGTCATGCCGGCGAGATCCCTTGCGATCCGTCCTGCATCCGAAATGTCCCCCGCTGTCCGGAGGACGTACGCTCGGTAGGCGACGGCCTCGCGCGCCGCCTCCTCCGATCCGCCGCTCGCCAGGAGGATCAGCGACCTCGCGCCATAGGTCGCGGCATACAGGGCGAGGGCTGCGCCCGCGTTCCCCGCGGTCGGGACCACGAGGTTCGAGCCGCCAAGAGCGCAGGCCATCGGAACCGCGACCGCCATGCCGCGTGCCTTGAACGTACCCGTCGGGTTCAGGCCCTCATCCTTCATGTAAAGGGCGGCGACCTTGACCCGCGCGACACGGCCGCCGGCACCCAGGTGTTCGAGCCTATGCAGCGGCGTGCCGCCCTCGCCCCGCGACCGGATCTCGGATTCTTCGAGAGGCAGGAGAGGCGCATACCGCCAGAGGTCGTTCCTCGGAAGGAGCCGGTCCACCTCGAGATCCGTCCATTCGTATCGGGCGAACAGCGGGCCACCGCAATCGCAGACGTTGATCAATCGGACCTCGTAATGCTTCGAACACGTGGTGCACTCGAGGAAGGCGGGGCGCACAACGCGGTCATGCCGTGCAGGCCCATACCACTTGTCCCGCGATGCCTTTATCTCCGTCCTCGTATTCGATCCGGACTATGGCCGGTGCCCAGCGGACGGGGGATGTTCGCGCGGCGTACGACCGCATGGTGGAGGCCATGCGGGAGCGAGGGCGCGTGCTCGTCGCCTTCTCCGGTGGAATCGACAGCGGGCTGGTCGCGCGGATCGCCTATGACGCACTCGCCGACGATGCGCTCGCGGTACTCGCCGACGCCGAGTCCCTGGCGCGGCGGGAACTCGAGGAGGCGGTGTTGGAAGCCTCGGAGATCGGGATCCCGCTGCGGACCGTCCGAGTCTCCGAATTGGCGAACGAGCAATACATGGCGAACCCGACGAACCGCTGCTACTTCTGCCGCAAGGAGTTGGGAGCCGCACTCAAACCGATCGCCGCCGAGTTGGGGTACCGCACGATCGCGGACGGCGTCAACCTCTCCGACCTCGGCGACCATCGCCCCGGGATCCAAGCCATGAACGAGGAAGGCTTCTGGCATCCTCTCGTCGATTTCGGGTTCGCGAAGGAGGATGTCCGGACCCTGGCGCGGGAGCTCGGCCTGAGTTTCCATGGCAAGCCGAGCAATGCCTGCCTGTCGTCTCGGATTTCCTACGGTGAGGTGATCACGGTGGACAAACTGCATCGGGTTGAAGCGGCGGAAGAAGCGATTCGAGCTCTGGGTTTCCCCGTCGTCCGGGTCAGAGCCCACGAGGGCATCGCGCGAATCGAAGTGCCTAGGGAGGACCTGCCGCGCATCGTCGAGCCCGCGGTGGCGGCGAAGATCGCCCGGGCCGTCCGAGAGGCCGGCTTCGTCTACGTCACAATTGACCTTCTCGGGTATCGCAGCGGCTCCATGAACGAGGGTCTCTAGGTCGCTCGATTCGTCTCACTGAAGTCTTAAGTATTACAGCGTTATCGACAGAATGGATTCGGCCGGACGAAGCCGGGAGCGACGCGCCGTTGGCCACTGTAGGGATCATTCCGAGCCTGATCATCGGCGTCCGGGAAGGCATTGAGGCGGCGCTTGTCATCGGCATCATCCTCGGCTATCTGGTCAAGATCGGACGAATCTCCCTGAAGCGCCACGTGTACGCGGGGACCATTGTCGCCTTCTTCGCGAGTGCAGGGGTCGCCGCGGTCTTGTTCGCCGCGACGATCGAGTTCCAAGGCTTTGGCGAGCAGATTTTCGAGGGCATCACGATGCTCGTCGCCGTCGCCGTCTTGTCCTCGATGGTCCTTTGGATGATGAATGCCGCTCGAAGCATTAAGGCGCACGTGCAGGAACGGATCGAGGCGGTCCTGAAACAGAGCGCGGTCTTCGGGCTCACGTTGCTTTCGTTTGTGGTCGTCTTCCGGGAAGGCGTGGAAACGGCGCTCTTCATGTTCGGGGCGGGCGCGCTCACATCTCCCTTCGAAGCGGTCCTCGGGGTCGGCCTCGGGCTCCTCATCGCCGGAATCATCGGTGTCGGGATCGTCCGCGTCTCTTGGCGGCTGAACCTGCGGCGGTTCTTTCAGATAACCGGAATTTTCTTGGTCGTCGTCGCGGCGGGTCTTTTCGCCAACGCGATCCATGAGCTGCAGGAAGCGTTCGCATGGCAACTCGGATCCGCTGCCGTGTATGATCTCCATCTCATCTTCCCGGCCGATGCGTCGAATACGGTGGGATACCTCCTTCGCGGGATTGTCGGGTACAGTGATGCGCCGACCGTTCTCGAGGTCGTCGCGTATGTGGGCTATTGGATCGTCGTGATGCTCGCCTACGTGGGGATCCGTACAGGCAAAATCGGGATCGTGACGGCTCCTCTGCGCCGCGGATGGAACGCCCTGTTCGGCCGAAAAGCCGTTTCGGGTGCGGACGCCGAGTAGGTCGAAAAACGTATCGACTCAGCGCCGGAAACAACCCCACCCGTTCCGAGGCGGCGATCTCACGGGGAGATTTTGATGACCTTCGTCGGGCAGGCAGTCTCGCACGCCATGCAGTCGATGCAATCCGACTCGCGGATCATGTCGGACTTGTCACAGCGATATTGTTGCCACTCGGCGCCGCCCTTCTCGACGACCTTGTCGTTCCCGGTCCCCTTCTTGCCGGGGGCGAGGAGCCATTCGAACACGTCGACCGGGCAGACGTCCATGCAGACGCCGTCCGCGACACATCCGTCGAAGTCGACGGCCACGTGGGTCCCGTGGATTCCGAGCCGCGTCGGATAGGCGGTGCCGTTCGCGTCGGGTCGCTCTTTGCCTTCGGCGAAGACTTTGTGGTCGAAATGAACTCCCGTCTCCGGGTACTCGTCCGGCTTGTTCATGAAGTCCGGGTCGATCGGTTTCGCTGCGAAGTCCACTTCTCGCGACATCGGGTCGCCTCCAAAGAGCTCGGCCCGGCCCTTATCCGGGCCGGGCATTGGCTTGTATACCCCTCCCCTTTTTGACCTTTCCGGTTTTGTTTCGCGGTCGATCGAGAGGATGACTCCAACCCTCCTGGATTCACGATTTCTGGAACGCGAAACCTATTTCGGTGGAGGAGCGGTGACCGGAAGGTGAGCAAGCGTCGGGGCGCGCGGACCCGCGCCGTCCACGGTCCACGACGGAGGGAACCCGGCCCGATTGTTACCCCGATCTACGCAAGCTCGACTTGGAGCCTTGCGTCGGCTCGGCAGGGCGCGGATTTCGCGGTCGCTACAGCGCCGGTCGAATACTACACCCGCTGGGGCAATCCGACTTTAAGAGACCTCGAGGACGCCCTCGCGGATCTCGAGGGGGGCGCCCGGGGCCTCGCGACCGGGTCGGGGATGGGCGCGATCGCCTCTGCGATTCTGACCTGCGTCGAACGTGGCGATCATGTCGTGGCGGGCGCGAGTCTTTACGCCGCAACAACCGAAATCTTCACCCGACTCCTGCCTCGGTTCGGCGTCGAGACGACCTTCGTCGATCCCCGCCGTTCCGGGGTCTGGAAGGAGGCCGTTCGACCGAAGACCCGGTTGGTGTACATCGAAACGCCTGCGAATCCGACCATGATGATCACAGACCTCCACGAAGCGGTCTCCGCCGCGAGGTCCGTTCGGGCGACGACCCTTGCCGACAACACCTTCGCTTCCCCGGTGAACCAGCGGCCGATTGATCACGGCGTGGACGGCGTGTTGCACAGCGCGACCAAGTATCTCGGGGGCCACAGCGATGTCGTTGCCGGTGCGGTGATCACCGCGAAGCAGGACCTCTTCGACCGGATCTGGTTCGTCTACAAGATGCTAGGGCCGAGCCTCGGCCCTTTCGAAGCGTTCCTCGTTCGACGGGGACTGAAGACGCTCCCCCTTCGAATGGCGGCGCAGACGGAAACGGCCCAGTCGCTGGCGGAATTCCTCGAGGGCCGCCGCGGCGTCCGCGTGGTGCATTACCCCGGACTGAAATCGTTCCCGCAGCACGCCCTTGCGCGCAAACAGATGTCCGGCTTCGGGGCGATGCTCAGCTTCGAGCTCACGGGCGGTTACCGGGCCGGGAAGAAGTTCGTCGAATCCGTCGACGTCGCAACGCTCGCCGTGAGCCTCGGGGGCGCCGAGACCCTCGTTCAGCATCCTGCCTCCATGACACACGGTCCGCTCACCGACGAGGAACGACGGGTCAGCGGGATCACGGACGGTCTCGTTCGGGTGAGTATAGGGCTGGAAGATTCGGAGGACCTGATCGAGGACTTCGATCGGGCGATTCGAGCGGCTTCCCGCTAGTCGGGCGTCGGACTGCCGCCATCATCGCCCCGTGAGTCGAGATCACAACGTGACGCCGAGCTGCTGCGCCATCGCGCGGAGCTCCTCTTCCTTCTGACGGAGCTTCTGCTCCCGGTCGAGGAGCTCCATCGCCTTCTTCTGGATGATCTTCACCCGGTTCTCGACGTCTTTCTTCCATTCTTCCATGGCCGCGGTCGAGGGACCGGCGCCCTTGTCGAACTCGGCGAGCCTCGCCTTCAGCCGGTCAACTTCGGCTTGGAGCTTCGAGGTCTTCGAGTCGGACTCACTTTGATCCGCGTCCACGGCCCGCTGTTTCCCATCGAGGATTTCGGCTCGGCTGTCGAGCGACCTCTCCTTCTGTTCAATTCCGATTTCTCGTTCTCGAAGCTTCTCCTCCCGATCGAGGACGTCGAGCGCTTTCTTTTGGAGGAAGCGCAAATTTTTCGAGACCTCGGCTTGCATCGCATCGGCTTGGACCCGCAGCTTTTCCGCCTCGCTCCGGGCGGTGCTTGCACTCTTGAGGTCCTCCTCGCTTCGGCCGCGTTGGTTCTCGATCTCCTGACGCGCCTTCTCAAGCGCCCGCAGCCCTTCGGACAGTTGGGCGTCCCGGGAAGTCACAGAAGCTTCCCGCTCCGTGAGCTCTGACTCGAGCGCCTTCGTCGCATCGCTGCGCGCGCGGATGTCCCGGTCTTTCTTTCCGAGATCCTCCATGAGGTTGTCGGCCCGTTGCAGTTCGGTCGCCAACGTCTGCTCCCGGGTTGTGACGTCCGCGAGTTTCGCCTCGAAGACCGAGGTTCGGGATTCAAGGTCCTTCTGACGCATCGCCAATTGGTCTGAAAGGCTCGCGATCCGCGAGGACTCCTGATCGATTGTCGCTTTCCGAGTCCGCAGTTCCGCCGAAGCCGTCGCGGCCTCTTTCTCCGCCGCGTTCGTCCGGACTTGACGTGCCTCCAGATCTCGTATGGCCGCCTTGATCTCGGTCTCCTTCGCGGCGAGATCGCGGGATTTCTCCTGGAGCTGGGCCAATTGGGCCTGCGCGGCACGTTCCGCTTTGTCCGCCTCCGACCGGCGTTTCTCCAACGCTCCTTGCTGGCCTACGAGGTCAGCGGTCTGCCGTTTCGCGGCCTTCTCCGCTTCCTCCGCGACCAACGTCCGACGCTGGGACTCTGCCGCGAGCCGTTCCACCTGCTGGGCCTGGACCGCTGCCGCGTCGCGCGTTGCTTCGAGCTGCTTCAGTTCTTCCGCCCGTTTGGTGGACCAGACCGAACGCTCCGATTCGAACGACTGCCGCGCCCGAAGGAGCTCGTCTTCCTTCGCCTTGAGTTCGGCGAGGCGGCCCTCGGACCGGCGCCAGGCCGCTTCTGCCTCGGCCCCCTTGGCGGCATGGGCTTTCGCCTGGGCCTCCAGCTTCGAACGTTCCAGTTCGAGTTGGGTGGCTGTCGCCCGCAGGGTGCGTTCGCGGCCCTCGATCTCCTCGGCGCGTTTCGCCAGCTCCGCGGCCTGTGACTCCGTCGTCGCGTTCAGTTGGGCCTGCTGAGATCGGAGGGTCGTCTGTTGGGCCTCCCACTGCTTGCGTTTCTCCGTCTCCTCGGAATGGAATTTCTTCGCGGCGTGATCGAACTGGGTGTCCCGAGCGTTCAGATCTTGCTCGCGGCGAACAAGGGCCATTGCCTGGGCAGACAATTCGGTGAGGCGGGCCTCGGCCTGGTGTTCCTTGGATTCCAATTCCCGGGTCCGTGCTTCGAGGTCCTCCGCTTCTGCGCGGATTTCCGCCTCCTGAGCGGAGACGGCCTTTTCCCGGAGCGACAGTTCCTTCGCCTTCGCGCCCAACGTGTCTTGGAGCGCCGCCGCGTCGCGCTCGATTCGGTCTCGTTCCGCCCGGATCTCCGACTCCTTGATTGCCAGGGATTGGCCGAACGCTTCGGCCTCGGTCCGGACGCGCGCGGACTCTGACTCATACCGGTCCTTCAGTTGCGCGAGTTCGAGTTGATGGGCCTCGAGCTGCTTTCCGGTCTCTTGGACCGATGCGCGTTCTTGCTCGAGCCGGCTTTCGTTGGATCTGAGGGTTTGCTCCAGCTCCACGATCCGGCCCTCCCGCTCCGACAGGTCCCTTGCCTTGGCCTCCAGGTCCTGGGCATTCCTCTGAAGATCGGCGTCCATCTGATGGATTCGCTGGGTTTGAGCCACCCGATCCTTCTCGAGTTCCGTGCGTCGCGTCCCAATCTCCGTCTCGAGAGCGTTCAAGGCATCCGTCCGCTTCGAGAGTTCCGTCGCATGGCGTGCGATTTCTTCCCTGAGGCCCCGTTCTCTCGAATCGATTTCGAGGGCTCGCTGCTCGACTTCGCTCTTCAAGCGTTCCGCTTCTTCCTTCAACATCGAGGCGGACCGGGACGCTTCTTGGGCGGCCTTCTCGCGGCGCGTGACTTCCTCTTCGTTCTGCGCGACCCACTCGACATCCTGGTGGACCTTTTCCTCTTGGTCCTTCACTTCGATCTCGCGGCGCTCGAGACGCATCACACGGGCCGCCCACGCTTCGCGCTGGGAAACGCTCTCCTGTTCGAACGTTTCCCGCTGCTCTTTGAGTAACGCCTGCTGGGATTCGAGGGTCGCCTGCCAGGTCCGGAGTTCGTCCGCGCGCGTGGCCTCAGTCTCCCGGAACCGGGTCGCCTTCCCATCGAGATCCTGAGCGAGGTTCGCCAATTCTTGGCTCTTCGCCTCGAGTTCCCTTCGGACTTTGTCCATCTTTTCGGTCTCGATCTCCAACGATTCCTCGCGCGAGGCCAAGTCCGTCAGTCGTCGGGCATTGTCTTCCGCCTGCGCCCGGATCGCCTCTTCTTTCTCCATCAGGGACTGTTCTCTCGCCTCGACCTCGATTTCGCGGGACAGGATCGCCTGGTTCTTTTCGTTCCGTGTGGCCTCGTACAATTCCCTATCCTGCGCGATTCGAAGTTGATGCTCACCGATTTCCTTCGCCTGTGCGTCGAGCTCCCCCCGGCGGCGGCGCAGTTCGTCCTCGTATTGGGCGGTCCGGTCTTGGAACTCCCGCCTCTCGGATTCGTATGCCCCGCGGGCCTCTTCGAGCACGACCCGGTCTTCCTTCAATGCGGTCTCCCGGGCCTCGAGTTCCTGGGTCCGGTCCGAGACCTCCTGGAGTGCGGCCTCCGCCCGTGTCCTCTCTTGCCGAGCCACTTCCTCGGTCTCATGGATTTGGCTTTCGCGGGCCGCGAGCTCGGCCTCGAAGGGTGCCAGGCGCGCCTCTCGGGCAGTGATCTCCTCAGTCTTCGCCGCGGCGGCTGCCTCCGCTTGCTCGGCATGTGCGACCCGTGTGTCGACGGAGCCTTTGAATTCCAGCAGCTCCCTCTGATCAATCTCGAACTGTGCCCGACTCCGTGCGAGATCCTCGAGGTCCTTTCGTACAGCGGCCTCCTGAGTTTCCAACGCTTGGGTCCGAATCTGGATTCCGTCGGCCTCGGCCATGAGACGTTGCCGTTCGGAGGCGAGCCTTTCCTCTTCCTTCGCGATGCCCTGCTCGCGCTCGTTCAGTTGCGCCTCGATCGTTCCAACGGCCGTCTCGCGCTCGTGGATCCCGTTCGTTTTCTCGATCAACTCGCTCTCGCTGGCTTGGACCTGCCCGATCCGCGTGTCGAGATCCGTACGGAGGGCCTCGGTCTGTCTTGCGAGATCATCGATGGCCTTCCGATCCTCCGCGACCTGGAGCTCGCGGCTCTTCAGGTCCTCGTCCTTCGCATCGATCGCCGCCCGGTCGGACGCAAGCCGGCTCCGCTCCTCCTCGATCTGATGCTGCACCGCGTCCAGTTCGCCGGTTCGCGTCTCGATCCCGACCCGTCGCTCCTCGAGTCCCTTCGTTTGGGCCTGCAGCTCCGTTTCCTGGAGACGGGCTTCTTCGAGCCGCTGCTTGACCGCGTCTTCGAACTTGTCCTGGATATGGACCAGCATTTCGCGGGCAAACTCCACGTGCTCGAGGGTGACCGGGCCGTAGGCGAGGAGGACGACCGCAAGTGCGTCACCACGGACCGTCTGGCCGTGGTACTTGGTGACCTTGATCGGTTTCTCGACCGCATCGAGGACGCCCGCCTGTACCGCCTGGTCATACGTGACCTGGCACGACGGGTCCAGGGTGAATTCCCTGAGCATTTTTCCGCGTTCGTCCACAAGGAAGGCCTTTGCGGGCCTCCAGCGCTGTCGTTGCGCGAGCATGGCTACACCCAAGAAGATTCCGGGAAGGATCAGGAACATGTACGGCGTCTGCCACCAGCCGGGACCGGGCGGCGGGATAACAACCGGGACCTGCACGGTCACCCGCATGTTGGGGTCTGAGCCGAGCATCGTGAAGACGACCTGGCCGGCGTCGTCGACTGTGCCGGCCACGAAGGGCGATCCGTCTTTCGTCACCGTGAATGGGAATCGGACGGTGTTGCCGCCGACGGTCCAGGTGATGGTCTGGGTCGTTTCACTGGAGGAATGCGTCCATGCGTACGACGCTCCCCCGGTCCACTCGCCGAACGCGGTGATCGTGATGAGCGCGGTCCCGTCGCTGTTCGTGACGGTCAGGTTTGAGACGTGAACGGAACCGTCCGCGATCGTCCCGTTCACGGAGAGGCTGTTGAACGTGATTCCATGGCCCGTCTTTGTGAGAGTGCTCGACACGGCCACGGTCAGGTTCGCCGCGGTGAGATTCGACGTGAGGGCGGCGGTCCCCGCGATCGTGAGCGTCGCGAAGGACTGGCTGGCACCTATCGCGATGGCTTGGCTCGTGCCGGTGAAGGTCACCGAGGAACCGGTGGACGTAAACGTGGTCACAGACGACGAGTCCCACGATCCCACGATGGCGATTGAAGCCAAGTCGAAGACCAGGATTGCCGAACCCGTGGAGGTCACGTTGCCGTTGAAGGTGACCGTGGTAGCGGTCAGGGTCAGCGCGCCCGACCACGTCACGTTTGAGGAGAAAGTCGTGCTCACGCCCGGGATCACCGTGAGACTGAAGATCGGCTGCGTGATCCGGATGGAGCCGCCGGATGCGTTGACGACGAGGGTCGAAGTCCCTGCGGTGAAGGCCCCCGCCGAAGTATCGATCGACCGGACCGTGATGGTGCTGTTACCCGCCGTCAGCGTGCCACCTCCCGCGACGAGCAGGCTCGCTCCTCCGGTGATGTCATTTCCGGACGTGGTCAGTGTCCCATCGATGGAAAGAGTCCCGTCCACATCCGTGGCATTGTTCTGAGTGACGGATCCGGAAACGGTCAGGTTGTGGAACCCGTTCGAAGCGTCCCGGGTCCGGAGGGTCTTGACCGCGCCGGAAAGAGTCACAGTGCTGGAGCCCTTCATGAATATCGCGCCGACGCCGGACGTGTCCCAGTTGCCGCTGACGGTCCAGGCTCCGCTGGTCAGCGTGATGGTTCCCGAGGTGCCACCGTTCATCGTCACGTCCGCGGCGGAAACGGTCGAGGCGTTCGCGACAAGGATGCCCGAATCGCCCACCGCGATGGAGCCTCCCGTCAAGGAGAGGTTCCCAGTGGTGAGCATGGTCGTCGATCCCGCCGCATCCTGAATAGTGAGGAGGTTGCTCCACCGAAGACCGTTCGTGGCCATGGAGAATGTGACGGCGCCGCTGCCCGCGGCAGATCGGAATGTGACCGAATAGAACTCGCTGCCCGCGAGGGCGGCGAAGGTCATCGTTTGCGATGACGTCGAATCGAAGACGACCGTCCCCGTGCCGGCGGCCCAGTTCGCGGAAGTGCTGTTGTTCGTCCACGATCCGCTGAAGGTCCACGTCGCGTTGCCCATCTTGAGGTACGCCGCTGCGCTGGAGATGGACGTGTTTCCCGCGATGCTCACCACGGAGGGAGCTCCGGACCCGTCGAGGACGGCGGAACCGGAGAGAGTCAACCCGCCTGTCGCGGTCAGCCCACTTCCCGCGGACGCGCCGATGGTCAGGGTTCCCGCGGCGTGGATGATCGCACCGCTGACCGCGAAGTCGAACACGCCGATGACGACGGTCCCCGCCCATCCGGTCGTGTTGAGGGAGGACAACGCCGCATTCAGGTCGACGGAGACTGTCCCGCCTCCGGAGTTCGCGTCGAAGACCACTGGGTTGGAGGCGTTCGGCATGGAGCATCCATTCACGCCACCGGACGAGGAAGACCAGTGCGTCGTTTGGGACCAGCTGCCTGTGCCGCCGATCCAGTATCGGTTGCCCGCTCCACAGGGAGCGGAGAGGATGACGTCGACGACCGGATCCGAGCCGAGCATGGTGAAGACGACCTGACCGGACCCGTTCACGGTACCGTTCGAGAACGCCGCGGCGTCCTTCGTCACGTTGAATCGATAACCGACGGTGTTCCCTCCAATCGTGAAGGTGACTGTCGAGGTCCCGACGCTAGAGGAGTCGGTCCAGGTGTATTGGGTGTCGACGGTCCAGGTTGTGAACACGGTGATCGTCGTGAGGTTCGTCGCGTCGCTGTTCGTGACGGAGAAGTTGCCGACGCTGATCGCGCCGTCCGCGATGCTTCCGGACCCGATCTCGCTGAGGCCATTGAATGTGATGCTTTGGCCCGTCTTCGTGAGGACCGCCCCGTTGTTCACCGTGAGGATGCCAGCGGCCGTCACTGGCGACGTGATGGAGATCGTCCCGCCAACCACGAGGCTGTAGAACATCTGCCCGGTTGCCAGGGTAAGGGTGGTCGACGCGCCCGTGAACGTCACCGTGGACGTTCCTGCGATCAACGAGGAACCGAGACCCGATGTGTCCCAGTTGCCACCGACGGTCCACGATCCGCTCGTCAGGGTGATGGTTCCGGACGTGCCCCCGATCATCGTGACGTTCGAGACCGCCGTCGTCGACGCGTTTGCGGCCAGGAGACCGTTATCCCCGATCACGAGGGCTCCCCCGGTCAAGGCGAGATCGTTCGTCGTGAGGGTGGTCGTACCGCTTCCTCCCTGGACGGTGAGAATCCCGGACCAGCGAAGGCCGTTCGCCGCCATCGTGAAAGTCGCCGTCGACGCCCCCGAATTGAACGTGACGTTGCCGCCGAATTCGGGCGCCAGGTTGGCGAAGGCCATCGTCTGGGAGGACGTCGCGTTGAACGTGATCGAAGCCGCAAAACTCCACGATGCGGAGGTGGACACATTCGTCCAGGCGCCCGAGACGGTCCACAAGCCCGCGCCCGTCGACGCAATGTAGCCGGCGGGATTGTTGATGTTCACGCTCGCGCCAACGGAGACGGTCGACGCGTTCGTTCGGAGGACGCCGCTGGCACCGCTGACCGTGAGTCCGCTCCCGATGGACAGGGAGTAATTCGTCGCGGTCGTGTCCAGGGTCCCACTGACCGTGAGCAGGCCCGCTGTCGAGAGGACGGATGAGGCGGAGACCGTGCCGCTGATCGTCAGCCCGCCAAATCCATTCGACGCATCGAGGATTCTGACGGTCCGGGACGCCCCGTCCATCGTCACGGTACTCGCCGTCCCGCTGAGGGTCGAACCCGCGCCGGACGTATCCCAGTTCCCCGCGACCGTCCACGTGCCCGAGGTCGTGATCGTTCCCGATGTGCCTCCCGTCATGCTCACGTTCGTGACGCTCACGGTAGACGTCCCGGCGGTCAGGGTCGCGCCATTGTTCACGGTCAAGTTCCCGCCGGTGCCGGTCAGGGCCAGGTTGGCCGTCGCCAGGGTGGCCGCGTTGTTAAGAGTCAGAGTCCCCGCCCATCGCACTCCGTTCGTCGCCATCGTGAAGGTCGCAGCGGCGGTCGGGCTGAATTGCACATTGTTGAATTCGGCGACTCCGAGGCTGCCGAAGGTCATGACTCGAGAAACGGCCGAATTGAAAACGATTGTCGCCGTGCCCGCGGACCAAGACCCGCTGGTCGACGCGTTTGCCCAGGAGCCACTGAACGTCCACGTTGCGGCCCCGAAGGCGAAGAATCCCGAGGCCGCGATGCTCACGTTGCCGCTGATGGTCTTTGCACTCGCCGCACCGCCTGAAATGCCTCCTGCCATGTTGGGCGCAAGGCCCGCCACGGTCAAGGGGAAGGTGCCGGTGACAAGGACCGCCCCGGCATTCACCGTCAGAGTGCCAGACACGTCCACGAGCCCGGTCTGCGTGACGCTTCCTGCGGCGGAGATCGTCAGGTTGTTGAAGTTGTTCCCCGCGTTCAGGATTGCGACGTTGCTCACGCCGCTCATCGTGACGCTGCTCGTCCCCTTCGTGAAGACCGAGCTAGCCCCGCTCGTGTCCCAGTTCCCGGAGTCGGTCACCGAGCCTGTCGTGAGCGTGATTGTGCCGCTCGTCCCGCCGTTCATCGTCACACTCGAGACGGTGACCGGGGAGGCATTTGCCGTCAGGATTCCCCCGTTGCCCACGTTCAACGCGCCACCGGTCAGTCCCAGGTTGGCCGTCGCGAAGGCCGTCGTCGAGGATCCATCGGAGATGATCAGAGTCCCCGCCCAGTTCAGGGCCCTCGTGGACATCGTGAAGGTCTGCGCCGTTGCGGCCGAGGAACCGAACGTGATGTCGTTAAACTCGCTGCCCGAAAGATTCGCGCCAGCGAACGTCATCGTCCCACCGGTCGCACTGTTGAATGTGACCGTCCCGGTCCCCGCAGCCCATGCCGCCGAGGTCGAAGCGTTCGTCCACGTTCCTGTGATCGTCCACGTGGATGAATTCATAACGAGGTAGCCGTTCGCCGCACTGATGTTCACGTTTCCGTTGATCGAGATGGCCGATGCGTTTGCCGTCAGCGCTCCGAACGTCGACAAAGCGAGCCCGCCCGCGGTAAGGCCCAAGTTGGCCCCCGACGTCGTCAGGACGGTCGATCCCGTCGCGCCGCCGGTCGAGTTCCTGATTGTAAGCGTCCCGTTCATTCGGAGTGCACTCGTCGCCATCGTGTAGGTGATGCTCGTCGTCACACTGGCGTCAAGCGTGAGATTGCTAAACTCGTTCGTCGCTCCGGCCAACGCAGCGAACGTGAGAGTCCCATTCGCCGCATCCCGGATGGTCACACTGCTCGTACCCGCCACCCAACCGGCAGAGGTGGACTGATTGGTCCAGGTACCGTTGACCGTCCACGTCGATGCGCCGAGGAGGACCACTGTCGCCGCCGTCAAGACGTTCACATTGCCGGTGGCGTTGACGGTCGAATTGCGGGCGTTGAACGTGCCTTGAATGAGGAACGCGCCGTTGATCGTGAGGGCCCAGTTTGACCCGGTCGTATCGAGCGTCCCGGTGAAGCCCGTCATGTCAATGCTGGCGATCGTGGTAGCAGCGGCGAGCGTGGTGGTTCCGCTTGGGCTTGCATTGAAGATGGCCTGGTTCGACGCGACGGGGGTGCACGCGCAAGAGGCCCCCCCGGACGAGTTGGACCAGTTGGCTCCGGTGTTCCATGCGCCGCCCGCACCGATTCGATAGCAGTTTCCTGCGGCCACGCCACAGTTGGGAGCGGCGACGACCCGCCGCCGATGGTCCACGTAATCGCCGTTCCAGGACTGGGCATGTCGCTGCCCGCTCCGCAGAGATTGGTACCAGAACCGGTGCATTTAGTCACCGCAACGCCAAAGAGATCCGTCGCGATCGCCCCGGTACCGGTCACCGCCGACGGAGCCGTGGCGGTCTGATGTGCGAACACGGCGAATGCGAGTTCGCCCGCTCCCGGCGAAATCGAGATACCGGGATTGGCGGAATTACCATTCGCCGTCGTCCCACCCGCCGTGGGGCTCGTGCTCGAGACTCCACTCAAGAGAATCGTGGCACACACTTGTTTGGCCGTGCCCGCTGCCAACGTTGCCGTCATGGTCTGGGCACCGCCGGGGATCACACCCTGGTAGAACCACATCTCCGTGCGCACCACTCCGGCGCCGCTCGAAGCCGTGCCGGCGATGAGGCGCAGAGTGACGGAACCATAGGTGACCGTCGAGTACGCGCTCGCAGGGCGGTTGCTGAGCATGACGAGGACGGCGTTGTCTGCTGCAGCCGCCGA